>Ga0233385_1000200_pt1 | contig 33949 bp, 49 predicted proteins | sample ElkDunMinimDraft_16_FD_191543 | JGI IMG/M metagenome (GOLD analysis project Ga0233385, IMG submission 191543) | Fecal eukaryotic communites from dung pellets of Tule Elk in California, USA - Elk Dung G36 | ecosystem: Host-associated > Mammals > Digestive system > Large intestine > Fecal | place...
GCTCTGCCGCATTCAGAGCGGCAAGGAATTCCTTCTTTTCCTTCTCCGTCGCAGACCTGCCGAGACGCTGCGCAAGAGCAGCGTCAACCAAGCTGTTCGCCTCACGGGCAGATGAAAGATTCGTGCTCGTAGAGGTGGACGTGGTAGTGATAGGCCCCAAAGGGGCTTTCTTAGCCGCGGCCATAGATCCTGCCGCGTACTTCTCCAACAGGCTCCATGGCGTGGCCTTGATGCCACGCTCATACAACTTCGCGCTGCGAATGGCGAGAGCGCCAAGGACTCTTTCCAGGTCGTCATGCAGGATCGATGGCTTGGACATCAAGCCGGCATCGACTGCCAGGTCTGAGAACTTTTTACGCTTCTTCTCAGACCAGCCGTTCAGATCACCAATAACATCCTGGATGCTGGCAGTCTTGTCATTCGGTCTCCACACGCCAGGTCGCGCACGCTCGTCATACGCCGTGGAGTTCTGGCCAAGGTAGACCTTGCCGTCCGGGATGGACCCATAGAGCGGGTTAGGCGGAGCAGCCGCGGACACGGATTGCCCGATGCCCGCTTTGATCTGCTCCGCTTCCGTCTGACCTGGCACGGGAGCCGGTTGCGCTGCTGGCGCGGGCGTGGGCCTGGTGGCCGCAGGAGGCGGGGAAGGACCAGGGTCCATCCCCAACACATCGCGGTTGGCAAGCATTCCGCTCGCACCAATCGCAAACATGCGGTTGAGGACTTGTTCCCACCATGACTGTTCAGCCATTGATTACACCTGCAAGTTATCGTTTGAGAGGTAGCGCCAATACAGATCCGCGAACCGCGTATCTGATAGGGCTAGAGCCTCTTTGGTTCGAGTCCATTCATCCGCAATCCCCTTGTTCGCGGCAGCGCTCAGCGTTGACGGAAGGTCGTTCTTCTTTAGTTCCGCTAGATGGCTTGTGAACTGCTGACGTATAGCCAGATAATCGGCAAGGACTCGAATGTCTGTCCGCAACGGATTATTGATGATCTTCGGATCCTTAGAGATCATCGTAAGGAATTCGATCCGCTTCGGGATCGCCTTCAAATCCGATTCGTAGTAGTCGTCAGCCCACGCCTTGTGCTTCTCAGCAATGAACTCCGCGACGAATCGCCGCGCGGCGCCAAGCTGATCAGTCGTCAGCTTGCCCCCTTCGGCGATCTCATCCACCAAACCCATATAGCGCTTGAACTTCAACCAGCCCAACGAGCGGTCATTATCCTTCAGGGCCTCAACCGGGGAGCGACGCTCCCTCAAAGTCCTATCGGAGCCAGGACCAATCTGAGTATTGAACTGCGCAGCATGGATGTACTGATTGAAGTCACCCTTATTGGCCTCCGGGCCAACGATCAGAGCGCCGTACTCAGGATTGGCGGCAATGAGATCCGCGTACTCCTGACGAGCCTTCCAAGCGCTCTCGGAAGCGCGCAACCCCACATTGTTCTTACTGAGAGCCGTGGTGAACAGGTAAAGATCGTCGCCGAACTTCTCATAAAACTTTTCGTCAGCCTTATCCCCATGCACATCCGCCATCTGGCGATACTGATCAATGTAGAACTGATAAGGAGATTGAAGGTCCGCCGTGAAAGGCAAAAAGAACCTGGTGAAAGAACGAATCTTGAACGCCGCTTGCGTGCGATCATTGATCTCTCTGGCGAAATCAACACTTCCAGGACGGGTCCTCTGACCCGTCCGAATGCGCATCTCTTCCGTCTGGGCGATCTGAAGATAAATGTAGGCGTACGCGGGATCGTTGATCCCCTCGTTGCCCTTGATAGCCTGCTTAGCCCAACCAGGCAGCATCACGTCAGCAATGGACTGCTGACCATGAGGGACCGCCCACTCATAAATGTTCTTCAGTGTGGGCTGCTTCGCAGCAACAGACGAGATGGGAACCTGAATCAGTGGGCCTGCCCCAGGCAGCCACCAAGGATTGCCCTGCAAGATGAGATTCAGTGAGGACTTAGGGATAGCCGCAGAGCCGAACTCTTCGGCTCCAGGAATCGCCTTCAACAACCACTTAGGAAGCCTGGCGATGATTCTGGACTCATCATCCACCGTCGCATCCTCAGGCTTTACAGGCTTACCCTGAGAGTCCACAACCGAAATGCGAGGAACAGGATTCCCTGCCTCATCTTCGGTCATGCCAAAATTCATCTCATTGGGCGCCTCATAGACCTTCGTGCCCATCAAAAGGAGTTGAGGCTTGTCCATCGCAAGCTGCGACCACTTGGTAAGGCTGTCCTCCCAGGCGGAAAAGAAGCTCGTCACGAAGCGCATGAAATGCGCCGCGTTGCTCTTAGTGCTCACGTCGTAGAGAAGGCTGGTGACGCCCTTCAGGGCAGTCTCACGGGCAGTGTGTTCCATCGCCCGAAGGTCGGAGGCGAACACCCAAGCCTCACCATCGTTCTGCCTTCTCAGGTTGTCATACTGCTTGCGAATGGAATCCTTGTACAAGGTGCGGAACGTCGGGTGACGCATAAGCTTGTCTGACGGAATCTGGCTAAGCCACTTGAATCCCGTGGACACAATGCCGTCAATGTACTTATGAATAGGACCCTGAAGAAGATTGAAATCAACAGACGGGCCATGCACCTGAGGACGCAGCATCTCATCAGGGAAAACCTGCTCAAGAGTCTTGGCGTCAAGCTTGCCCTCAAGGGCAAGACGCCTCAACATCATCGGGTCTGAAGAGTCACGCAAAATAGGTATGTACTGATCCACAGTCGCCTGCACCATGCCGGCAAGGCGTTGAGGATCCCGTCCATGAGTCCCGATCTTTTTCCTGACCTGGTGTCCCTCTGCACTGTGACGCAGCCACCTTTCAACCTGCTTGGCGTTCCATCCTTCGAGGTACTTCTTGCCGATGGCGCTCTTAGCGATCTGGTTGTTAATCGCATAAACCCACGAGTCCAAGTGGTCTGCGTCCCCAGGACGCTTGACTTCCCACCCTGCATAGTCAGAGCGGAGCTGTTCAATCAGCTCCCTGGACGAGCGGGCGATAGCCTCATAGGATCCGCCAACGATCTGCTTGTAAACCTCGCCCTTGCCCTCGTAAGGGCCTTGGAACTTGTGTCCCCGGTAGGTGAAACCCAGGTCGCCAATCGTCGTCACCGTCTCAAGGTCGCGGCCCATCTCGTCCGTGAGTTGGCCGATAACCTTCGCAGCATCCTCAGAGTTGCGGGCAAACGTCGCGCCATAAGCGCGGGCACCGAGAATCTTCGTTCTCGTCTTGAGGTTCCTGCCTCGCTGAAGCAGCGAGCGATCCATGTTCTTCACGCCGGCACTGATGTTGCCCATGATGGACATCGCGCCAAGCGATGCCCAGATACGCAGCATGTCATCCGTCAGCGTGCGCACGGTGTAGCCGAAACGCATAAGCACTGAGAAAGACCACAATGGGTTGAGGACGTCGTACGCTTTATCCATGAATTCGCTCACGGATGCCGCTCCGCGGTCAAACGCTCCCAGCAGTTCGGAATTCTGGCGGAACGCACGATCATACGCGTCGAGATCCAGCAGAGGGATTGAGTTGACCTCCTGCGTCTCCAGGATAGGAGACGTCACGGGAATGAGGTCATCGTCAATCGGGAAATCCTCCCATGGGAAACGCTGCTCCGTCACAGCCACATCTGCCGCGTAATTGTTCGTCTTCTTCTTACGGAGCTGCGTAATGATCGAGTTGCGTTCAGAAACCGAACGCTTAGCTATCTCGGTAGCAGCCTCCTCGGAGAGGCCATAACTGAGAGCCATCTGCCTAATCGCAGTCGCCTCAGTGCGCGCCAGAAGCTCGCGCTTCTCCGAAGGATCGAACGCCTTCATGTAACGGCGCATCAAAATATCCTTGGAGCGAGGATCAAAAACCTTGATGCCGTTCAGGTACGCGGCGAAAGCCGCGTGAGAGTCACCGCGGTTAGGGTCAATCCACGACGGAGCGCGCTTCTCCGTGAACGAGCGCATGAGCGCGAAAGGCGCACCCTGCACAACACGGACAGGCAAACCGAATGTCTTAGGATGAATGACCGTCTCGGCGACAAGGGAGCGAGAATCCCAATCGTAGGCGAGAGTCGAATCCGCCTTACGGAGCTGCTTGTCTCCAGTGATGACCTGATCAATCATGGAGCCCCACACGCCACGACCCCCCAAGGGGTCGGAGCCAATGGCGGCATTCAGCAGGTCAAGTTCCTTGCCCGCCTTCTGCGCCAACTCCCTTTGTATGCTTCTGAACCACTTCGTAGCCTGCCGATCCCACGGCATGATACGCATCGAAAGCTGCTCGTCCCACTCGTCAATGGTTTGACCAATGGTTTTGTTGTGCTGCTTCCAGCTCGTAGCCTGCTTCCATTGCGAATCCTTCGCAGGCAAACCGGGAATGCTCATCTGCTCCCACTTGGCCGCAGCGCGGCCCTTAGCGTCCCCACGGAAATAGCGAGCCAACTCCTTAACGGAGTCCTTATTGACAGGGCCTCGCATCCAATAGGAGTCGTCATCCTTGGGAGCAACGAAGTACTTACCGCGGACAGTCTCAGGGAGATTGCCTGAAACGTTCGGGTAGTCGTACCCCTTACCGGCAGGGCCGGTAGGTCCACCCCTGTGGGGCTCAAGACTCTCGGGATCCTTGACCTTGGATCCGCCAGGACCAAGCTTCCCCTTCGGGAAGGCCGCGATGTCGAACAGGCTGAGCTGCGCAGGATCAGGCTCCGGGAGCGGAGTCTTGTGCTTGATCGCCGGCGCCATTACAGGCATCTTGTCTCGCCAACCGCGAGACACCTCATGCTGCAAGGCAAAGTTGACTTGATTGTCTGCTCTGGCCATCCTCATGGCCAGGTCATCGCGGCGAGCCGCCAACTCCCGTACAGCCTTCCGACTGCCGTAGGCAGTGGCGATGATGAGACGAGCGGTAGACTCGTCCGCCTCCTGGAGCAGGCCGGCAACCACGGATCGATACGGACTTGCCTTCACTGCCGGATGGTTCGCGATGACGCGACCGTTCTTGTTCGCAGTCCATGCAAGGAACTGGCTGACCGCTTCAGACTGCGCATAGTCGTAGGGATCGACGTCGCCAACACCGATCTTCGTTCGCTTGACGATCTGCCTTTGCAGCCAAGGATCAGAGGGCCTGTGACCAGCCCCAAACCCCTTGCTGACTGCCCTGCCGGCAGTCCCAACCTTGCCCACGACGGCAAGGGGATCAAGGAAGATGTTCGCGGCGGCATCGATCGAACCGCTTACCGCATTGAAGAGGAAGCCTTGCTTGAGTCGTTCAATCTCGGCTTCCTCGGCCAAGATGTCCTCAGTGGTGAACCCTAGGGCGATGGCCTGGCCGAAGCTGCGATAGTCCGCGATGCCGCGGGCGTGCGACCACGTTGCAGAGTCAAAGATGCCCTTCCCCCAGGTGGGGGAATCTGCAAGGGATCCCGCTGTCACCGCAGTTGAGAGCGGTTCCAGCACCACGTTTTCAGCGATCTTGTCAGCAGCCCACAGGCCGCCACCCACCAGGCCAATGCCCGTCTGCGCGACGGAGTTAGCCGCACCAATCGTCAACTGCCCGAGCTTGCCCATAAGCTCGTCAAACGATTCATCGTCATCATCAAACGGGCTCGTCGCCAAATCCACCGCGGCGCCCCACGCGGAATTGAGAGACTTCGCAGCCTGGTTAAAGCGGTCTTGCCAACTCAAAGGGTCGCCTTCAAATTCCTAACAATATTACGCATGGACGCTGAAGCACCTGGCCTGTTGGCCAGGAACTCGAACACGGGCAAATACTTAATGAGCTGGTCGGCATCCGCCCTCTGTTGAAGGGAAACCTCATCCAGCATCCCCAAGGATGCGGAGCCCGGACCTGCCCCCAAGTCGATCCCCGCAGTGACAGGCTCGTCAGTGCGCGAGGAAGGCGCACCGAAAGGAGTCAACTCCACAGGAGGTCGCGGAGCGTCCATGCTGGGCATGAGTGCGTTGCCTTCCATGGCCGCGCCACCTTGCGCGTCCATGAATGTTTGCTGCTCCCCATACTCCGCGTTGGGCATGGGCCTGCTGGGTTGGGTGTCGGTACGCCGGCTCAAGGCGCCAGGACCAGAGACAGGGGCAGGACTTGAGGGCCTGCGGTAACCGCCACGGTTTTCAGGCATTACCTGATGCGACGCACCTTGTTACCGTCGCCACCAGTGCCGGCGCCGGGCTTGGTCTCGGATACGTTCCGCATGGTCGCGGTGCCCGCGGAACGGGTCACGCGAGGAGTACCGGAGGTACGGACGGGCGCCTCATAGGCGTGACACATGCCGCCCTTGAGCGGGTTGCGAGGAGTGCTAGGGGTGTTCATATCAATTAATCCTTCTGCCGCGCAATCGCGGCATTGCTCCAGAACATGGCCTCTTCAAGCTTGGTGATAGCTAGTGCCTTTTCTCGACCCTCGGGAAGGATCTCGTTTAGGCTTTCAGCGAGACTCTTGCATCGCGCTCTCACCTTGTCGTGGACATGTGCGGTGGAGAGGGTAGCCGGGTGAAAGGTGAACCGGTTCTCAATATCTTCAGGACTCACGCGGGTATCTGCCTCTTTACATTGACATTCGTGGTAGGAGCCCCACCACTATTCAAGCCAGCAAGCATGCTCATAATGTCAGGCATTCCACCAGGCCCCATCTGTGCCTGACCTGGAGCAACACCAGGGGGCATCATCCCCCCGCCAGGGAGACCACCGGGAGCACCGGGAGGAGCGGGCTCAGAACCGGGGATTGACGCACCTGGCGGGGGTTCCGGAGGCGCGAAAGCCTCCGAAATGACATCCTCAAGCGGACGCCCCTTTGCGCGTCCCTTGATAACCGCAGCAATGCGGCTTACCGCTTCAGCGGGATTCATGCCTGACTGTGCCATGACAGGCACAGATTGAGCGTATCCAGCCATCGACTGAACAAGCGAGTCCCTTAGATCTTCGATCTCAATTCGGGTCTCTTCCTGCGTGACATTGATCCCAAACGGGAACTGCCTTCGCGCCATGTCCTTGGAGATGAGGCGAGCGCCGAGGAGCTGAAGAATAAAGACAAGAGATCTGTTAGGATCCAGACCGACAGCGAAGCCATAAGAAACGTCGCAAGAATAATCTCCGTCGATGTCACGTGAAGGCTTCCAGCGAATTTCGTACGGAACCCCGTCCTGATTGCCGCGAATGCTTCGCTCTTCATCAGGCCAGTAGTGTTCATCCATCCGCAGCGCGAGGCTAATAGCCTCACGAAAGGTTTCCTTGAAAATATCCTGAGCTGCGCGCAGCTGATTTTCAAACCCGCCCTGGAGGGCCCTTACACCTTGGCCCGTGATTATGGATGCATCCATGTTGCCAGTACGAGACTCAGGATATCGCGCACCTGTGCGCAATTCCTGATCAAGCATCTGACCTTCAACGAATGCCGCCTGCGGCAGCTCCGTGCCAACCCTGCGAATCTTCTCAGGGGTCGAGGAACGGATAAGCGCGTGAGGCCCTAGAGCAACTTCCTGCACGTCGTACGGAACAGCTAGGGGTGCTTCCGTGGCAATTTCGGCTGCCGCCATGGCCAGATTCGCGAACCTATTACGCGCAACCTGCGTCCAGAGGACGTCATCGAATTGCCCACGGGAAAGCACAAGCCCAGGGCGACGGGCGATAGCTACAGCACATCGCCCGAAGGTGTTCCTCACCTTCGCCAAGACAGCATCATTGCGATCCGGCAAAAAGAGGAGCGTCATCGTGTCGTCCTCGTATCGGACGACTTCAATCATGTTTTGACTGTACGGCGTTTCAAGGGGTCCATGAATCGCCGTGGCATGTTCCGGATACTCCGCGCACAGATCAGCAATGGTTTTCTTGTAAACTTTGCTGAGGCTGCGGACCTTACCGAAGCGGTCAATTTCGGGGTAGCAGTGCCTTGGATCCATGATGAGGAACCGCGGGCACTGGGCGTCAAAGTCAGGCTCAACGATGATAATCATCGACCCATAAGAGGCGTAGTGGTCGCCTCCGCTATACATCTGCGTTTGCAGCTTGGAATGCTCAACGTAGTGAGCTATCCCCTTGGTCCGCTTGTCGGCTCGTTCACGGGCCTTGTCAGACACCGCATTTGTCGCAGAGCAGTTGAAGCTAGGCAGCGGAGCCAGGGACTCCGCTACGTCCCTTGCCGCGATATCAATAAAATTAGCAATGATCGGCTTAGGAAAGTCATCGCTGAACATCGACGGGAAAACCGCGTCAATGTTGCCTTTGCGCACTTCGTAGATGTCCGCCATGGCGGCATCACGCTCGCCTGCGTTACTCCGCAGCTCACGAACCTTGGCGGAAATATACCTGATGTCACGCATTAGAGTTAGGCTGCTTCATCTCTGCGCAGCCAGTCATCAATACGAACAACCTCTTGATGGCCGCGCCTATAGCGGGGGATGTACTTGTTTTTCGTGTGGCTATTGGCTCGCATCGTGCGAGCCTCCACAACCTCACGGACCTTGATCTCTGCAAACCAAAGAGCCATGGGGAGGTCTTGGATCAAGTCCTTGCCTTTGGCGCCTGGGCGCCACGTGATGAGCTGCTCCACCAAGGCTTTGATGCCCTCGGAATTATGGGAGCTAGGAAGCTCAATCATCTGCTCAGTGAACAACGGGGCGAGGGAGGCAACACCGAAATCAGGATCGAGTTTGTTGTTACTGGTGTAGTGCTCATGCAGGCTGACGCCCTTGTTGGCGAGGAAAGACCTAATGGTCTCATCCCTCGTCAAGAAAAGCTGGAACGCGTTTTTTTCTACGATCCAGCACGACGGAGAATATTTCTCCGTCCAAGCCATAATGAGATCCCTGATCGCCTGCGGGCTTGGAGCCCGCATCCTGTGAGCCTCAAGGACCCAACGTTTCAACGTCTTAGGATCAACGGCGTACGCAATGGTTGCGGTTTCCCCCGCCATAGCGGGATCCATTGAGCACACCACGTAAAGACCCTGCATGCCGTCAGAGCGGTTATGGTGCTTATTCGTGGCACTCAACAGGCCAACCGTACGTTGACCATTAACGCAGGCCCGCACGACCTTGGGATCAAAGATGGACGTAGAGGAAACGTCCATCTGCTGATAGACCATCGACCACGTTTTAGGGTCGAGAAGCGCGCGGCGCTTAGCGAGCTTGGGTCCACTCCACCTCGGATAAAGCCCATTCTCATCAGGCTCATCCTTGCCGTTAGGCCAAGGCTTATCCGACTTAGGCCAGAGAGTTACCCAATCCTTGGAGTCGTCGGCGAACTCCAGAACAGCCGGCATGCCGAGGTAAGTCCAAGGCGACTCATCATCCTCGTACCGGTCCGGATCCCGGATCTCCCTATAGAGATCAACGGTATCCACTCGGGTGCCGACAATGATTAGCTTGCCAGTATCACCCAGACGGGTGATTACCTCCTGCTGAAGCCAACGAATCTGCGACTCATAATGGTTCGCATTGCTAAGCAGAACCGCGTCATCCACGATGATTTTCGTGGAGCGGGCTCCATAAATCTGCCCGCCAATACCAACGATCTGAACGCTAGGATCCTTCTCTGAGCTGTCTCGCAGCTCACCGGGAAGGTAAATCCTATCAGCCTGCCAAATCGCATCCCCAGAATCATAACCCTCAACAGGGCCAAAATCCTGCTGCAACTGCGCATACCGAGGATGCGTCAACCTGTTCTTGATCGCCCACAAAAATTGTTTCGCCATCTCCGCAGTCTTGGAGACGATAACGATCCGCTCATTCGGATCCATGCACAGCAAGTAAGTGACGTAATCAATCGTCACCGTCATCGACTTCGCATGATCCGGAGGCACATTCACAAGAATGTGTTGCTCCCCGCCCGGCTCATACGTCATAGCAGGATGGAGCCAAGAAGGCTCCCGACCCTCAATCACATCAATGATGTTCTGCTGATGCGCAAAGGTCTCCATGTCCAAGTAGTGCTTGCGGAACTCCGCAAACGACATCTTGGGACGAACGAGATCCACGCCGTTCGTACGCATCGCGCGGGCAAGGTCTGTAGCGGCCTTGAACTTGGGGTCGCTGCGCTGCCAGTACTCATACGAGCGCGAGTGCCGGCCCACGGCCGCCATCGCATGATCGACAGTCTTGCCGGCGCGGATGGCCTGGATGACAAGCTGCTTGGCCTCGTCAATCGACGGGCGGGTCACGGTTTGCTTAGTTGACACAGATGCGACTAAAGTTCACATGTCGCCCTCAGGGGCGACAGGTGGACCGTCAGGCTATGCTCACGCGCGCCTGCCTTCAGGCAGGAGAACGAGGCCCACGACGGTTAGAGGGCGGACGTCAGTCCTCGCACCGAGGACGAGCAGAGGGAGCGCGGGAGACCGGACTCACGTCAACTGGGGAGTGGGCGCGTGCAGCGCTTCCGCCCTCTGCTCGTTCCTCGCGCACACGAAAGCCCCCGCTCAACGGGGGCCTTGTGTAGAGCCTTAACGCTTAGCTTCGATCACTCGAAGTGCGGTGCGCCGAGTCCGGTTAACGAACGCCTCATAGATGGCGTTCGCTCGCCTCTCCAGGTCGGCAACCTCTCTGAAGTACTCGCATCCCTGATACCCCTGAGAGTCAGGGAGGTAGATAGTCAGAGTCCAGAGGGGTGCTCGGATGGGCTCCTGCGTCCTGGTGAACGCTCTGGCGTCATCTACGTACCCAAGCTCCAGGCATGAGACCTTCGATGGTCGCCAGTCAACATAGCTAGCCGCGACTTTGGGCATTCGCCCTCCGCTCCGCGGTCACCAGACGCGTCACACGAGCCTTCAGCACTTCCACCGAGTCTCCATGCACGTGAGCAGGCGGATCCTCCCGCCTCGCATGGAAGGGTTGCGTCTCTCCGGGAAGCCAGTACTCCCAACCTGGACATTCGGGCAACGGCCAAGGTCCGCGTGAGCTATCCATGCAATCACGCTACGTCAACGTATCTATGCCTGTCTAGACCGGGCTATTACCCGTCTTGACTGGGCTTGTCTATGACTCAACCGACCTGGGTAGCTAGCGTCCCAACCATGGTCGGGGAAGAGATCCAGTGGGATCCCACTCTCTACAAGTGGGAGCAGATGGCAATGATCTTGCGGGATCGCATCCGTACCGGTGCATACCCTGTCGGGTACATCCTCAGCGAGGTACAGATAGGCGTCGAGTTCAACGCAGCCAGGATGACCATCCGCAAAGTCATGCAGGTTCTACGTGATGAGGGGCTGATCATCACCAAGCCTGGCAAAGGGTCCATTGTGGTCGCCCAGGGCGACGTCTTGAGCTAGAGATACAGTCCAGGGCGATGGCCTGAGAAAGTCAAGTGAAACTCTGGCGCGGGCGGTAGTCGGGTGGCTACCGTGTTCCATGGATCACAGAGAGATCCATGCTGATGCTGCCGGCCTCCCCTGGTCCTGGAGGGGGACGGGGGGGGGTTCGCCGTCACCAGGCGGCATCAGGTGTAAGGGGAAGGAGGTCCGCGGCTGCGATGTCGCGGACCTCTTCCTCGTTGAGGAGGATCACGTGAGCGAACCAGTGGACGGGCTAGTGCTCGGGACAGTCCTGCTCGTTGAAGCCCGCCACAGGAGCGGGCTCACCAAGGATGAGGTTGCCCGACAAATGGCAGTGCCCATCGAAATCATCGATGGCATCGAGGCCATCAGCGAGGACTCATACCTATCCCTCATGCTCCGCTACGCGGAAACCGTAGGAGCCAAGGTAACTATAGAGATCATTGACGAGCGCGTTCCGCGCTCTAGGACGAGGGGAGGGATACGCCCGCCAGGGCGATCAACCTAATCCACCACATCTATACATATACATATAGGGCTATGCCTCTAAGGGCATAGCCCTTATTAGGTTCTAACCATGTGGGCAGCCCCTCAAGGCTGCCTATGTATGGCGGACCCTCCAGGGTCCGCATATAACAACAACCCCCATTATATAAGTGTCGGTACGGCAGACCATACCGTGGCGAAAAGATGATAACAATTTTATAACGTACCCTTGACCTGCGATGATAGGAAAAAATATTTTCGCCCAACAGCCCATAAGGGGGCTGGTTTTACACAGAAAATTTGGTTGATAGTAGGAGAGGAGAGGCGCCGGCGTTTAAAAGCCGGGGGTCAAACCGGGTGGTTACAGAGAGTGACATGATCATGACGGAGAGTCATCTCCGCAGGTCACGACCCATGCCGGCGACGTCGCCGGCCGTGCCCGATGACCCTGTTATGTCCTGCAAACAGGATGACTCATCAAGGCATGGGCCTTGACCTGCATGTATGCGCCCCTGACAGGGGCAGGATGTAAGGGGCAAAGGGCTGTTTGGTCCTTACCATGTCAACTTTTGTTGACAATACTACTCACCAGTAACTTAGCGATGCCCGACCATTCCAATCGAGTCGCATGCCCCTTCCATGCCGTTGCATGCCGGCCTCTGTGGAGGCCCAAGATGGCTGCCGCGGACATTGGTCGCTTCGCTCCCAACATCCTTGCCATCGATTGGCGTGCGTTCTCTCGGCGCATGGTTGCGCCGGATTCTGGCGTTTGTTGGGGGAACTTTTGGCTTGGGGGTTGACACGGGAAAGCCCGTGCAACATGCTCTGTGTATCGCATCAAGGAAAGGGGTTCACAATGAAGCTCAAGGCACTCATCTCTAAGGTTCTCAACCGCAGGAAGGTTGAGCCGAACCCGTTCGTTCCGCAGTTTGAGGACTACAGCGAAACGGACCTGAATCACGTTCGTCACTTGGTTCGCCCGTCCGAGATTCGTCGGGCGACTGACGATTCTCTTCGTTGGTCCTGGGATGTTGTGGAGGCTGCCCCTAGGGGCATCAAGGACGTCTCTCATCTGTCGGTTGAGTTGTTCCGTGAGATGGCTCGTAGGGGTATCTACGCCGGCTAGATGAGTTGGCTAGACGAGACACACTCTCGTTAGTGTGTCCGTCTCTAGCTGGTCATCTCGGCTGGTGAATGGGAAGTCTGCTCAACTTCCCATCGTTACTGAAAGGCTCACGCGCTATGTCTGCTTACGTGAACAAGGACACCGTTGCCGCTCTTGAAGCGGCGTGTGACGGCATGTTCCTTCTGATGGACACTGCCAGGCACAACGGTTTCAAGCGCACGCAGGTTGAGATCCGGCAGCACATCAGGGAATGCGAGACGTGCTAGTTCTGATCTTGCCATTGCTCACGCGTGCCCCTGTTGGGGCACGTTGGGGCACTAGTGACGTCAGCCGGCTCACTCTCGGATCCTGGATGCGGAGATCTGCTCAATCTCCGCGACCCATCTAGAAAGGCTCACGCGATGCACTACCTCACCGATGCGGACTTGTCCGCATCTATCGTCAAGGTGGAGGCGGACGTCAACGCCATGCACCTTGACGGACTGTCCGACTCTCCCGAGTACCAGCGTGCCAGGAACGCATGGGACCTGTACGTGCATGAGGAGTGCTACCGCATGCGTATCGTGCACGCGTGGAACGTGTGGGCCTCCACCGTCGCCACGGAAGACGCTCCCGCGGCGCGCGACCGGCGCGCATGTCGTGACCACACGCTCTCTGAGGCTCCAATCTCTCCCGAGTGCGGCAGGCACTACAACACGTACACGAATCGGTATGTGTACGTGCCCGATGGGCAGGCCCATCGGTTCGTTATCACCTATATCTCTCACGACTCCCGCGCATTGCTGGAATGGGAGCTGATCCGTCCTAACGCCACGTGGCTTGCCTTGGCTGTGAAGTCTCTCGGGGAGAACACGGTCATTGGCATTCGTCGGAACGGCGTTCCTTGGTTGGTTCGCCATCGGGGCAAGTTGAAGCGCTACCCCTGGTAACTATCTGGCCATAGCCCATGCTTTCCCTGCCCTCATTGCGGTAGGGAAGGTGTGGAGGTTGGCCGGCTAGGTCAATCCTGTGAGGTGATCGCTCAATCACCTCACGCAACGCTCACGCGAGAGGAAAAGGTCGTGAAGGCTTACTATCACGTTTACGCTGGTGAACGTGCCCCATTCTGCCAGGGCTATAACGGCGGATCCGCATCTAAGGCGTACGCTCTCAAGCTCTACCGCAAGTATGTTGCGGCAGGCTGGAATTACGTGGAACTGGTCAAGCGGGAGTGGAGAGACACGCCGGCTAAGGGTGACCCCGTGGGGTTCTGCTACGCCGGATGCTGCAACAAAACCTTGACCACTCTTCACAGCCAAGGCAAGTAGTCAAGGGCTGATCTAGAAACGCAGGACTGCGCCCACGTGGGGATGGGCGCGGTAATGCATGGCTAGCTCAAACCATGCGTTCCAGCTCACGCGACAAAGGGGTTCACATCATGGAAGACAAGGCAAGTACGCGTTTCAACGTCGAAGAAGTCCACATGCCGAATAACGGCGTTCTGTTCAACTTCGCCGACACCGCGGCCACTTTCACCTATAACCCGTACGGCGGACAGGTCGAATTCCGCGGTGCCTTGCTTCACACGTTCCGTGTTGGAACGGCTCACACTCTGGAGTGTGCGCGAAAGGTCATCCGTTCGTTGTGCGCGCGTGACCGTATCACGGTGTGGGTTCCGCCCTCGACTCTCCTTATGGACCGCGGCCACCAGGGGCACATCGAGGCGCTTCACACGCCCGTCTGGACAGATGAGTCTCGCGTGCACGTCCGTCCGGGAACTCTGAGGAGTGACAGGCACTTCTGTGCCTGCGGAACGTGCGAGATGCCCGACTCCTTCAACTACAGGGAGTGCCCCTGTACGCCGTGGTGTACGGCGTACTACATCCCCTAATCCGGCTACAGCCTGCGCGTCCCATTGCGGGGAATGGGGCGTGTGGAGGGTAGCCGGCCTACCTCGCACCGTGTCTGCTCAACATGGTGCCCCTTCAAACAAAGGCTCACGCGATGGCAGCAAAATGGACGGTAACGGCAGAGATGACTCGCAAGTCTCTGCCTAACCGCCTCACAGAGGCGGGGATTGAGTACACCACGGCCCACGAACCGTGGTGCGGAACAACTCGAATGGTCTACGTGATCGGTTCCGATCGCCTTACCCATGGTGAGGTCTTGAAGAAATACCCGAACGTCTGAGTATTGCCCATCATGGGGCGACGTGGGCGGCGTCGCCCTTTGGTGGGGAGTTGCTCAGCTCCAGAAAAGAGGCTCACGCGCTATGAAGATCGGAATCCTTACCGCGGGCGACATGGTGACCGCGGTCACGCTCCCCAATGGGGAGCCCACAGAGCAGATGAACACTCACTACCTCGGGTACGTCGCCATGAATTTGGACGTGGAAACCCTCACGGTCTCCCCTGACAGGTGGGAGCGCATCAAGGCCGCTCTTGAGGAGCAGCCTGACGTCAAGGTGTACGACTTCACGGGGGAGGTTGACGCGTGACCAGGTACAAGCGCACGCGATACACAACCATCACGGGAAACGTTGCCGTTCACATTGTGGATGGGCGAGACGACCGCGGCAACGCTGTTGCGCGGTGCGGGCTCACGGGTAAGCAGAACGGTGTCAACCAGTTCGGGTGTGTCACGTGCGGCCCATGCCAGGACGCCCCGAAAGAGGGCAGGGCGTGATGAGTCGCCAGATCTCTGATTACCCGTTCTACTTCGTGGGCGTCGATCCTGCCGGCCTGGCGTTCAAGTCTCCCCGCCATGGCAGGGAAGAGCTGCGGTTCCTGGTCTTCCACCGTGACCCCATCGGCATACGGCGTGATGGGCTGTGGGTGATCGCCGACTACTGCGAGTCTGCAGACCTGGCAGACGAGTCGGGTAAGGACTGTGTGCGCCGGTACGGTGGCGCCTACCAGGTGGTAGAGGCTGAAGTGGTCTATCACTGATCGTTGCATCTCGCCCACGGCTTGTCGGCCGTGGGCCTGCAATGGAGTGATCAGCATGGATCAGCGGACATGATCACCAGGACATAGAGAGGATGCATGCATGTATGTGGTATGGAGGCGTGGGCCTGACAACTACGTAGGCGTGACTACCTACACGCCAAGGGCGTACACCGCAAACGGGAAGAACTGGACCTACGCAACCCTTCATAAGTCTGATGACTGGCCGGACGCGAATCATGCCCTCTTGGACGCCAGGGGCGTTGAGGGCGCCGACGCGCACCGGGACCGCAATTGCGTGCGGTGCTGGCGCGACTCCGTTCCCCCTCAAGGGGGTGACCCTGCCCCCAACCCCCATGTAACCAATCTGTGATCGTCCTGATGGGTGTCTGTGATCGTTTTGTCCTTGCAGGGCAGTCCGGTCACGGGCACCCTTTAGGGCATATGGCGCTTTGCGCCACCTACGGGATAGGTCCGCTCAACCTGTCGCATCCGTAGCAATCAGCTCACGCGTGAGGAGACCTATGGTCATCCTGTCACCCATGCCTGCGGGCATGGCTGCTCTCATGGGTGTGATCAGTCATGACTGATCACACGTGCACTAGGGCATGCGCCCTCACCTCCACCGAGGTGGCAGACCATTACAGGGTGGATCCGCGGACAATCAGCCGATGGGCTCACGCGGGCAGGCTGGTCGTTGTGCGTCGCACCCCTGGTGGCCACTTTCGGTTCTGCCGTCTTCGGATGGAGCTGATCTGATGGCCGCAGATGAGTACTTCATGCCTGGTGACGACTCCTCCATGCGCCAGGAGGCGCAAGAGGTGTTCAGGCGCATGGTTCGCGCGGCTAGGCGCTGGCGCGATGGCGCCCTACCTGTATGGATCTGGCAGCAGACCCTTGAGGAAGTGGGCAACTGCCGCATGTGCGGCAGGGTCAAACTGATGGCCGTCTGGTCTCAGATCGAGGTCTGCCACGGGTGCGACATCGACCCTGCACACCCGCCGACGCTGCGGGATGTGCAGTGATGGATGACATCGACGCCGCGGAGACGGCAGGCTTGGATGTGAAGCTAGAGGCGATCTTCGGTCGCCCGATGCATTTCGACATCGACGGCACGCCCATCACGTGGACTGAATGGATGCGCCTATTCAGCTTGGGTCTGGATTACAAGCGCGTCGCCTTCACACGCATTCGACGTATCGGCAAACGTCGGTGGACGCGTTGCCGCGTGTCTACTGTGTGGCTTGGCCTGGATCACGGTTACGGGGCTGATCCCGTGATCTTCGAAACTCTCATATTCGGCGGTCCAATGGATGGCTGCATGTGGCGCTACACCAGCAGGCAGCATGCGGAGGACTACCATCCCAAGGTCGTTGCCATGGTGGCGCGCGAGATTGAGGAGAGGCTGTATAAGCCTCGCAGAGTGAAGCCGGCCAGGGTTGAGGCGCCGTACAAGTATCGGCGCACGGGTAGGCGACACGTGTTCGCCTAGCTCAAGCGAGGTGATGGATGGTCGCTAAAAAGCACAATTACGAGCTTATCGCGCGGATCCTCAAGGCCCATCCAGGGTGGACGTATAAGAAGATCACGGCGGAGTATATCCGCCGTGGTGGGCCGGCGGTCACGCGCGACACCTTGAAAACGATCGTGAATGATCATGAATTCCTGAAGGCGCTCAAGGGTCCGCTTGAGGGTCCGCCTCCACAGAGGCAGCATAACTATGACCTGCTGGAAGAGTTGATTGCTCTAGAGCCGGCTCTAGCCCATTCCCCCACACACCTTGAGATCGCCTACAGGGGCATAACGGGTCGGAAAACGTCTGTATCTACCCTAAACGGGTATCTCATGAGGCGCCGTGCGCGCCTGCGAGAGGAGAGCGAGAGGGGTGAGGCAGATAACGAGGCTACCGGGGAGGCCACAGACGCCGGCCGGCGCACAGGCGACGGAGCGGTTTAACACACTGCTAGATGTTTATCAGGGACTCGATGGGGTCTCCGGTGATATTCTGGCCACGGATGCTCTATATGGCATCCTCGCCGACGCTGCCCATTGGGCGTCAGCCAATTTAACTGATCCTGTCGAGGTGGTCACGTATGTGACCGCAATCATGGATCGGGAAAGCTAGATCAACTCTACTAGGCCGCTCACCTGGTGGAGACCAGCTCACGCGCAAGGGGTACCATCGATGTTCTCACTCCCGTTTATTGACTGGGATAGCGTCGGCATCGCCCTGACGATTGGCCTCCAGGTGGTCATCATGGGGCTACTCGTCTGGATCCTGATCCGTTCCCGACCGCGCCGGCGCCCCGGTCGGCACCATGCAGGCGAGGGAACAAATGCCCGAGGATCAAGAGATCTGGCTCACGCGGCGAGAATTAGCCACGGAGTTCGACGTCAACCCCGCCACGGCAGGGAGATGGACCAAACTGCCAGGTTGGCCCGCGGCTAGACCTAAGAGTGTTCATGGGCGGGTACGGGACACGTACCCGCTCTCTCTCGTAACCGCTTTCCTGGCCTCGCTGGGATTGCCTGACGACGATAACAATAATAAGCGTCGCGAAGATTAATTCATTCAGCCCCCCTGCTCAGGGGGCTTTAAGTAAAGGCTCACGCGTCATGAAGCGAATCGAAAAGGTTATTGTTCTCTCGGATGACCTTGACGGGTCTGAGGAGAACGTCAATACTATTGTTTACGCCATTGATGGCGAGGTGTTTGAGATTGATCTCAACGCCAAGAATGCGCGTCGTTTCCGTGATGCGATGAAGCCTTTCACGGCGGTTTCGCGTAAAACAACGAAGGCGCATCTTTTACGCACCTTACCTAAGAGCAGGGCAGGCCGGCCTAGGTCTGTGCCCGCGGAGCGTCCACGTAGGGAGGAGGTTAAGGAAACGATCCCTGAGACGCCCCAGGTGCCCGAAACGCCTGAGGGGCTGGAATCTCAGGCGCTTTCAGCGCCAGAGGGTACCTCGGTGCCCCCTACGACCTTCAGGCCCCCAGATTTTCAGGGCACCGATTCCGGGGATGCTGACGACATCCCGCAAGAGTGGCGGGCCTGCATGCCCCGCGAGGGCGAATCCCATACGGAGGCAGCGCAGAAAACTAAAATGTGGGGTGTTTTAATAGGTCGCCCCGTGGAGAAGGTCACCCCTGAAATGGTCGCTGACTGGAGAGCCTTTTACATTAAAAGGCTCTGGACGTTAGTGGACCCCAAAGAATAGCAATGCTCACGCGTCATGGCGCATAGCTCAGCGCCAGAAATGAGGTTAACCATGCCCAAAGACAAGACCCTTGAAGGTCTCCGCGCACACATGGAGGCAAAGGGTAAGGGTGCGCTCCTGGTGGTGGAGCTTGCCACTCAGGACGCCAACAGCATCATGCGTCGCCCCGACGACGTGCCACCTATCCCCATTCAGGTGGAAGACGTCAAGGGCCTGGAGAGGGCGATCGGAGACGTCAAGCAGCTTGCCATGACCCTGGTCGGAGCAACCCAATACGTCGGAACCGCGGAACTGCGTCTGTGGGTCGCGCGGCCGGCGAAGTTCGCAACCGCGCCGCCCATCGCGGCATGGTCTCTCGCCTCCGGTCTCGACCAGTGCCCGTGCGGGCAGGATGGCCTTCATCAGGCGATTGACGCCCTGCTTGCCTCAACCGCCCCATTCGTCCAGCAGGCCCACTGATGGACCCGCTGATCCTTTGGTGTCTGGGTGGGATGGCCGTATGCATGGCCATCTACGGCATCGTGGCATGGTTGGAGTTCCATTGAGTGGCCTCGTTCTAGGCTTCATCGCTCTCATCCTTCTCGCCCAGCTCCTCGAAACCCGCTAGGAAACACAGAAACCCCGCGTCCGAAGACGCGGGGTTTCGTTTCGCCCTAGACGCTACAACCAAGGCTTGCAGCCCTTGACAGCAACGCTGCTGGCTCTCATTAGGAACTAGCAGGACGAACCTTCCACTCACACACAGGTCAAACAGTAGCAGGATCAGGCTCCTCCTGATGGTCCTTCACGTAAGGGCTAGGCCCACCGAGCTTGCTCTGTAGCTTCTTCAACGCGATTCGGATCCGTCCGCGGATCTGATCCTCGGTGTGCCCCAAGTGCTTCGCGATCCTCTGGCGCTTGCCAGGGGCAACCGCCAAGTTGCCCGCCATGCGGGCAATGTCGGCATCTGTCACCTGTCCAAGATCCTTGAAACGGAACTTGAGCCGGTTCCGATACTTCGCCGGCAGCAGCTCCAAGCCTCGCTGTACATCCAAGAGGCTGATCAGGTAGTTACCTGCTGTCGCAGGATCGCCATTGGTCTTGGCCACAGATTCGGCACGCCCGATGGGCGGACGTTCCGATAGCCCTTCACTGTAGTACTGCTCAACCAGGACCCTGAGAAGCCCGAGCCCATAGAAAGCTTCATCTTGCGCCTCGTAGCCGACCATGGCAGCAACTTCTTTGCGCGCATACCTCTCACCAGCACGCCTAAAAATCGTGCGAATTCGATTGCTCGCATACCTAGCGTTTTCTTCACTGTCGTAGTCGCCTTCAAGGTAGTCCTCCCATTCAGCATGAACCTTCTCGCTACCGAGCACATACAGGCAGATCTCTTGGGCGATGTCATCAGGGTCAACGTTCGGGTAGCGGTTCCACACCTGCCCTGCGGTCAGGCGAGCGAAGGAGAGAAGTTCGTCGTTCACAGAGGGAACCTTCCAGAGCAACACCCATCGCACCCATGCACGGACTCCCAGCCGGCGGACTCTTCGCCGCGGGTGCGAGCCTTGAACGCAATGTCATCAGGGTCGGGATGGCCGACCCCATGCACGCACAGGCGTTCCATGAGTCCGCGATCAGCACGCCAGTGCTGCCGCCAATCCTTCATGAGGTGATCAGAGGGGTTGTGGATGCAGCAGGTTTGCCCTTCGCACTTGAGGTGCGAATGCACCCACATCTCACCGCCATCCCCCCACGGGATGAGTTCCATCTCCCCCTCAGTCAGCTCCCCCATTGGGGAGCGGGGGCGGAAGCCTTCAAAGTCGTCATCTGTCGTCTCTCGCAGCAGCGACCCGGGAATGTAGGACCAGCTCACGCGGCAAGCTCCCAATCCCGCGCGAGGGCGTTCTGCTCCGCGGCCATCGCATCCGCAGCGAGGTACCACTGCCCATCGACGCAGAACGAGCCATCATCCCCGACAGGGATGACCTCGGGATGCACTCGATCCCCACGAACACGCAGGATGCCAAACGCTGACTGCCAGTCAGCGTGACCGCCTCGCAGGTAGCCGGCTTGCGCCTGGTCCATGAGGTGGCCAACCTCCATGCCCCAAATGGTGCGGCTCGTGGAGCCGCCATACCCGTAAGACTTGGCCGTCAGGCCGGCACGATGCGTGTGACCACACGCCACACTGACGCCCCAGTGCTGAGAGAGCAATCCTGCCGTGCGGCCGGCGATCTGAGACAGGCCGCCCTCATCCCCATGAGCGCACACCCAACCGGGAGCGATCGGGAACGGGCTCCGATGGTAGGTGATGCCGGCCGCGGTGTAGCCGGCAAGTTCCGCCAGGTCCAACGAGCGGAGCGACGCAAGAGCGGGAGCATACTGCCCGATGTACTTCCTCATCCGATCCCCGTGGTTGGATCGGCTCAGATCGTACGGCGCATCCCCGATGGCCTCGCGAAAGCGGGCGTGGATCTCAGTAATGATGTCAAATGAGAGCTGGAGAGTACTCCCGTACTCAAGGGCGGAACCCTTGTGCCACTGTGAGATTTCAGGCCCGTCAATGTCATCGCCCACATTCACCAGGCGATCAGGCTTGAAATCCTTGGTGAAGGCGATCAGATTGTCCAGGGCCTTACGGTTGTGGTAGGGCGCCTGAATGTCACTCACTATGAGGACGGTTGTATCTGCCACGGGGGAATCTCCTAGTTTGATTTCTAGAAGTATTCCCCCGACTGGGCAGACGTATCAGCTATTTCCCTGCTTCATCCATCAGATTTGAGACGACATCTCTCACGACTGGAAGCGTGTTACTGTCTTCGAAGATGTAGCGCATGCATTCCATCACGTAGTCCAGTGACGCGCAGCAGCCGCAGGGATGCTCACTCATAGACGGTAACCGTCTTCGTGGAAGGCCAGACAGAGCGAACCTCGCCATCCCATTCCGTTCCAGAATAAGAGGAGTAGTAACCGGTCTTCTTGAAATACCTGGTTACCGACTCCCCTTCAACCTTGATGACAACGGACGTGGCTTCGCCCTCGCCATGCCCGCCGCCATCGCTCTGCACTGTGGTGACCGCCCCGAGGTCCGGGATCGCGTAAGCGACCCCGCCCGCCTCGTCTCTCCACCAAGACCACGACTCGTAACCCCCGTAACCCTGCCCCTTCGCATACGCAAGGACTGCCTCCTCAACCTCGCGGGGCGAAGCTTCGTTGAGGTTAATCTCTGCCATTACTTTCCCTCCAAGGGAATCAACCGATCAGCACGGCTCTTATGCCGTGCCACATAATCCATGTCCGGACGATGAAACACATCAAAGTTGGTCACGATAAAACGAGCCGACCAACCTTTAGTCAGTGATGTGATGGTGCGTCGCAGAGCCCACGCGTACGCTGCGCGAGGCGAACACGTGTAATCGCTTGGGATCACCTTCCGCTCAAGAGCGGTGGCGTAGATCTCTTCCCGGTAGAGACGCACCTGGTCATGAAAGTCCATCGCTCGAACTTTCATCATGTCCACCTGCACGCTAGCGCCATCCTTGAGGACGCTCTCATAGAGCGGCCTATCCCCATAGGCAACGCTGTCGTGAATGCTGTCATGGTCGTAGACGCGCCGAACTGCGTCACGGAAGAAGTCTGCTGCCTCTTGGGTGAGGTTGACTTCCTTGGCTCCGTACCGTCGCTCCCAAACCTCATAGAGCATGTCGTGTAGTTGGGGATCGATCCGCGCTCCGCGCTCTTTCAGGAACAGGAGGTCATTCATGTGCTTGTTCCACGAGCCGTTACGCAGATCCCAATAGGCGTGCGAGGCTTTGATGGTGATCAGCTCGTCAGGGGTGGCGTAGGCCACTTCCCCCTTCCCTGCAAGCCATGACGAGAACGCGTCATCCCAGAAGGATTCGATCCCAGGCATGTCCTTTGGACTGAAAACGTCAAGGTCTTTTGGCTCCCGCGCTTCTGACCGATACCAGTGTCGCAGGGCCGTTGAGCCCACTATGAGCGTCACTCGGCGCACGCATTCTCAAGAGAAGCGTCAAGGAACTTGACGCCGGCCAGAAACTTGATGGACGCCATGGCCATGTAGTTGATTGCGTCCGCGGCTTCCTCAAGGAAGCCCTCAACGAGCGCATCAATGGTCATGGTTTCAAACTTCTGGCGCTCGCCTCCATAGTCTCGGTTGCCAACCGTCATGAAACGCTGCTGCCCCAGTTCGGCAAGCTTCGCTTGGAAGTTGGCGAGGTCCACAGAGTCAACGCCTTGGCCGTGCGCGAGCACGGCAGGATGCGCCTTGAGGTCATCCATTACCGCAAGAGGGGAGAAATCAGGCATGTCTTCCACCAGGTCGCCGAAACAGATTTGACAGCCAGCGCAAGGCGTTGCGCTACACACTCTTGATCTCCTCCAATTCGATCACCACGACGTGACGAGGATTGATGATCGCTTTGGGTGGGCGACCAACCGTGATTGTTCCCCCCTCGTGAATCGCCCTCTTAATGCCCTCCACTTCATCCTCTGTCACATCAGAGGAGGCGAAACCTCCATTGGAGAAGGCGAATTTAAGGCGAAAGTTCATCGATCAATCCTCCAATAGCCAAAGCCGCCTGCTGAGGCAGGACACCATCACCAAGCGTGCGAAACAGATCCTTGCGTGTCGTCAGAACATCAGTGACCCACCCACCAGGTAGGCCCATCATCCATTCAACGAAATGCGCCGAGAGGCGAACGTTTCCTTTCGGGCCTACCTCGGTAGGGTTAGGCGCCTGACGCCCTGTTATCCGCTCCCATCGACGGATTGCGGGCTCATACTGGCGCCAATCAACCTTGCCGTTACAGCTAGGCTCTTGCCGCTCTGATGCCCATTGTTCGGCATGCCCCCCCTGTCTCCGTCCTCCGTGTTCGGAGTCGGCAGGAGTACGACCTTCGCCTCTAGAAGCGTCTTCTTCTTGTCTATCCCTTTGTGGTCCCGAGCTGTTGGGGTGGGCAGTGTCACGCATGGCCGATCTCCCATTCCACCTGATCCGCCAACGTCGGACCATGCCCACCCGCTCGCCTCTTGTCCGGAGGCTGTGAGCCTCCGTTCCTCCCGAGGTTCGCCGTAGGTGTCAGCAACAACGGTGCGGAGGTCACGCCCCCCCCCCGCCATGCTTGCCAGGTCCATTGCTGTCCGTCGTCCGCGGAGTGGGCAAACTTGACAAAGACACGCTCTCTTCGGTGAGGTGCGCCGGTTTCGGAAGCTCGTACGCTATGCCATCTCGCACGAAACCCCATTTCGGAAAGGTGCCCGAGTATTCTTCCGAGCCCCCCCCGCCTGAATCCGGGTACGTTTTCCACGATGACGTATTTTGGTCCCAGCGTGCGAACGGCTTTGATGAATGCTGTTGTGAGGTCTCTAGGGTCATCGATGCCCCCTTGTTTTCCTGCGAGGCTCCATGGCTGGCAAGGAATGCCAGCGGTTAGGATGTCCACCTTCTCAACGGTGGACCAATCAACGGTTGTGATGTCGCCCAGGTTGGGCACGCCCGGATAGCGTGCCTCCAGGACTAGCCTTTTCGCTTTGTCGTTGTCTGCGACCCACACCAGTTCGGTATTGGGGATGACGGCACGGAGGCCCATTTCCAGACCCCCACACCCTGTGCAGAGGGATCCGACTTTCATGCCGCAAGCCTGAAGTCGCACGACGAGCACATAGGACCAGACCTGGAAGGCTTGGCCTTCTTTTCGTTGCCCCAACCCCAACGGCACTTAGGTTCACGATGCCCCGCAGCATGCACCTTCGCCTCAAGGTCCTTGATTCGCTCCCCGACTTCCGGGAACCAATAAGAGATCTCGTCCAGTTCGCCAGGCTTAGCGAAGCGCTGAGCAACCGCCTTCTTAACGCTCGAAGGGCTGTCGTAGGTGTTCCTGAAATTGCATGCCGCGGGGAAGACCCGATAGGTTTCCTCGGGTAGATCTTCACTCATCGGGGCTCTCTCCCATAATCCACCTGGCGCCGGCGTTGCGGTGAAAGCACGACTCCATTCCTAGAGCGTGCTCGAACATCAAGACAGACACATCCAATGGTGACTCCTCGTAGGCGCTGCGCGCCATGTCCTTCACCAGATGCAAATCTTTGGCCTGGAAACGCATCTCGTCATCAGGCATTCGTTGGGGGTCAAGCAGACCCTTAAAAAGGGCCTGCTCAATCCCACCAGCATCAGCGACGGCCTTACGCAGCTCGTCACGGTCTGCGTACTTCATTAGGCTGCGAGACCAAGGATTCTCTTGAAAGCGTCATCCATGGTGATCGTCTGCCGCGGAGCGGCAAGGGGAGCCGCTTCGCGGCCCTCCTGCTTGTCGAACGGCACCTTGAACACACTGCTTGAAGCAGTGTGGTAAACACACACACCTTCAGGGCGCGGATAGCCGGGCTTGGCTATGGAACCATGCCTCTGGAGGTAGTCACTGATGTCCAGGATTCTCGTGGTATCAAGTGGACCCTGCCACAGCACGGGCACCACAGAAAGGGCAGGCAGCTCCGGATAAACCGGATGGTCCTTGAGGTGCGCCCACTTGGAGGTATTGAACAGAGAGAACCTACGATCTCCCTGCTTGCAGTCATAGCCCCTCTGGATTCCACTCCCCCACCATTCGCCGAAATGCCTGCCAGGACCAAGGATCATCGCCAAAAGGTGAGAGTGATCCTCAACCCATGCGGCGAAGCCGAAATTGTCATCTTCGGGAGTGATCAGCCGCTTACGCGACTGCGCGTAAGCCTTGCCGTCCTCGGTGATGATGATGGCACCATTGGTGCCGTCGATCTTCTCGGTAACCACCACATCCCTAAAAAGCCGGGGTGTCTTAGGCCAGGCGTGGAACTCAACTTCGGTCATTTGAGAATCCCGTCTATTTCCCAGTCAACAAGATTTTGGTCATCGCTCTCAAGGGCGAGATATTCCGCAGGCATCCACGACTCAGGGGAAGGGGCGTGCTTGCGGCAGTGATCCAAGGCCGCGGAGATCACTGCCTGAGCCAGTTCTCTAGTTCCCGGCATGGGATGCCTTGTTCTCTTTGATCTCCCACCAGGCCCACCAGATCCCGCCGACGATGACGCCGAGAGCGCAGATGCCCAGCAGGACTAGCAGCGCGGTCACTCGTTCTCCTCGTGAGCGCCTGACGCGGTGAGCGTGGAGATCTGGACCAGGGCCTCAGCGGCATCCGCCGCTTCCGCCCGGAAGACGTTCATTGCGTCCATGGCCTCAGCCCACGCAGCCGGACCGGCAATCAAACGCCCTCCTCCATAGTGCAGCTCGCCCGAGGACACCTGAAAGCGCTCAACGCCGCTCTCGGCAACGGTCTTCTCGACGCGGAAATCGTAGCGACCGCCAAGGTTCAAGATGATCTTCTGCTCAGACATTGATTTCCTCCCACTCTCCGCGTAGAACGCGAAGACCAACGGTGCAATTAGGGTTGTGTCTTTTGAGTTGCTGGACTTTCCGCGCAGCCCAGTCTTTAGATGCGTAGTATTTGCTGAAGACCACGCGATAGTGGTCCTCGGATAGGACATGCCAGATCTCCGCCATCACTTGAGCCCTATCATGTCTCTCAAGAATTGCCGACCGCGAGACAGGAACACCGTGTTGACATCAGCCTTGCCCCCGTCGATCGACGGCAGTTCCACAACCACCGCCTGAGGTAGTTTTTCCGTCAGGGACTCGGCGAACTCGCGACCAACATTCTTACTCTTATCTGCGTCGTTGTCCGCGAAGATCCAAATACGGCTAAAGTCCTTCAGCAGGCGCCTCCAATGGGGATGCGAATCCCAGGAGGACACCCCAGGCAAAGCGATAGCGGGGATACTGCACTCGCCATCCAAAATGAGGGCGTCGAACTCGCCTTCCGCGATGGCGATGGAACCAGCATCCGTGTCAAGAGCAGCAACGTTGTACATTGCTTGCGGTTCAAACGTCACATATTTGCCGTGGCCGTCACAACTATCAGCTTCAATGCATTCCTGGCGGATGCAACGAAACTTAAAACCAGTGACCCCGCTCCTCTTTATGGTGGGGATTGCGAGCCGGCCTCTGGCTTTGGCGTGCTCCGGAGGCGGGTCTACGACCAGGCCCAGGCGGAAGCGATCCCTTGAGGTTGTGCTTACGCCTCGCCCATCCAGGTAGTTCAGAGCGCGAGGATCCTCCATCAGAGACATTTCGTAGTCTCGTGACGTCTCCTCCAGAAACCTCAACTGATTTGCGTCTAGCCTCCTCACGCGAACAACCGTCCATTCTTTGGATCCAGTCCAACACCCCACCCTGACTAGGTTCGCCAGGACATGAGTGACATTTCCAAACGCCCGCATCCACATCTATGGAATGGCTTGGATTGCGCTCTGCGTGGTCGGGGAAGGGGCAACGAATAACGACGTTGCCCCTTCCCCGCGGCAGATCGACCGAGTAGCTATCGAGTACTGCTCGAAAATCCATCGCTCAGCCTCTTGGCCTTGGCGTAAAGGCCAATGCCCGTCACGATGGCCGCGATGTAGAGGATGCTGGTCTCCTTGCGCGCCTCCGCAACAGGGTCACCCTCGTCCTTCTCAAGGTCGCCCGCGGCGACCTCAAGGTGCTTGCGCGCCATGGCCTGAATCTGCTCCAGGTCCTTCCGCGCGTACGCGGCAAGGTCCTCCGCCTGCTTCTTCAGGTCCTCGAACTGCTCAACGTCAACAGTCGTGCTCATGGGCTCTCCCTGGAAGATGTCGTCTAGAATGAGTTCGATTGCGCGGAATCGCCCCCAGAGGGGAGCGTCCCGGTTGAGCGGCAAACCTCTTTGGATTTTCACCAGCTCGTCACGGATGCGATTCGCGTTCCTGAAAGCGGCTCGCTTCGCTTCGATGTAGCGGGCAACCGCAGCCTCTACCACTGCACGGGCTCTCTCTTGTCAACCAGATCCACATCAATGCCCACCCGAGCAAGGGCTTCCTTGATGTCGTCAGGGCCGACCGCGAAGCCGTCCGAGGTTTCACGGTCGTTCGCCATGTAGATTGCCGTGTAATCACACGTCGTTCCAGCGCGGCCCCATACCGACCTGAGATAGCTCGCCATCTCGAACAGGTCGGACTCGTATTCGTCCTTTTTCAAGAGGGTGAACCCGGCTTCGCGAATCCGCTCCACGGGTTCGCCTTTTTCGCGAAGGTAGATGCCGAGAACACAGAAGCAATCCTCACCATCCACGTTGCGGACAAGGCACCTGTTGGTGAGGTTATAGGTAACCATTAAGGCGCCCCTTAGCAGTAAGCGTCACCAGGGTTGACGTTCTTCGCAAACAGCGTTCCGCGGGAGTAGTCGAAGGCGTTAACGGAGCCAATGGCTCCGAACAGCGCTTCCCCGATATCGTCAGTCTCCTTACGGCAACTCCCGACGCGTCCCCCCGCAACCATTCGGGTCAGCGCAAGGACGGCCCTCGCTTCCGCCTCTGTCAGGTCAAGACGAACAACCTCCTCCTTGACCTCCGTCACCACTTTCCTGGCGACGGTTTCCCTCTTCGCTTCAGCCATTGGGGTCCTCCGGATAGATCACTGTCGGGTCTTTCAGATATACGAACGCGTCATTCATGGTGAGTTTCCCTAGCCCGCTGATTGGGTCCAGGTACCTGCACATCGAGAACGCCCACTTACCCTCTTTGAGAAGCCAGGTCGCAAAAAAGGGCTGCGCGTCTTCTCTCGTCAACCGGATTGCGAGGGATGCGCCATTGGATGTCCACCCCTCTTCCTCTGCGATGCGCAGGAGTTTCCTCGCGTTGGGTGGCAGTGTCGCAGGGTCTAAAGTTCCTGCAATGTCTTCCCATCGCGAAGCGCTTCCACTATCTTCAGCCACGTTGACCCCCACATGGTCACATAGCATCTCTCGGGATCCGTGGTCCCCTTCCGCTTGTGCCATACAACAGGTATTGCGGCTTCGGCGTTAACAGCCTCAGCATCCGCCTCCGCAAGCCAGCTAGAAAGCTTCCCGGCGTAAGAGGCTTCGGCTTTGGCTTCGATAACCACATTATCGATCCCAGCGATATCCCCTCGATCGAATCGGCCATTCCGCGGCCTTCGGTCCGCATAGGGAAATCCGTGAAGGCGGCAGGCTTCCGCGGCGCTGCTCTCAAATTTGGTTCCCTTAGCCTTGGCTGACGCCCTACTCACCAAGGCCGGTAACCGTCTCCTGAGACGGGATGCCTTCTACGCCCACCACTTGAGCCGGCGGACGATGCTGACAAGTGCATCCCTTACAGTCGGAGTGGTTTCCTTTGGCGCAAAATGCGCAGACCATTTCCTGTCTCCTCTCGTGATGTACGGCGTGTAGACGCCGGCCGTGGTGCCGTAGCAGCCGGGGCGGCAGGGGAATTCCTTGAGGAGATCGCAGATGATGCAATCGGCCTGGTCGAACTCAACCCATTCAGCGTCAGTGACGTCCTCGCCACACGTGGCCAAGTTGTCGTCACAACAAACCCAATGGTTAAGGTCATCCGGATCTGTTGGCATCGTTCTCCTCTTTCACGTTCATAAACCGGTACGCGTTACGGCTTGGCGAATACACCAGGCCCACGCTCGAAGGATCCTTGCATTCAGGAGGACGTCCTAACGTCCTTTGATGGGAATCAAAGGCTAGAACCGTGGCGAATGTCAGATGACAGACCGTGCAGTGAGCGGCTTTAAAGCCGCCCCACTCTTTGCCGCAATCACGGCAGGTGGCTTTCATCCTGCTCTAGCCAAGTCATCCGCCCAGAACCCCGCATACTCAGGACTCCTAGGAGGAGTCCAATACGTTGGAGGCTTGTACTGCGGATCCGACAGGGCAAGAGTGGTGGGGTTTAGATCCAGACTGTAAGGATTGTGTGCCATAGGATCTTCCCTCCCATTTCTGTTCTTAACAGCTGCGAAGCGAAATTCTGTTTCTGTTTTCGCGACACTCAAAATCAGTGAAGGCAGCTCAACAACTTTGCCCTTGACGGCATCCATGCCGGCAGGACGATCGAGGGCAACACCGTTGCCAATGTTGATGTGATGAAGGACATGAACGCATGAGCCAAGCTCATCAGCGAAGTAGTCAAGGACATGACTCATCTCCCTAAGCCCCGACCATTCATCGGCAGCATTGGGCAGAAGGTTCATGAGGTTGTCTACGACAATGAGATGCGGAGCGCACCCCCAACGCTCCATGAAGGCGTTAATGACGTCTTCAAGGTCTTCAGCGCTTGGGCGTTTCTCATACGCCAAATACAGGTGATCCGCTTTTTTGAGCGCAACGCGGTAGCGTTCACGCCCATCAGGCGAGCGGATAAGGTCTTTGATTCCGGAGGTTGGCTCTCCTGTGAGAACAGCCGCGGCTCGTGTTGCGAGCGTGAAACGGCTCATGTCGCAAGAGATATATAGGGTAGGAACGCCAACCTTGATGGCGTGATCCAGGGCAAGGATGGATTTCCCGCCCCCTGGTCTACCGGCACTCATTACAACGCTTGAACGTGGAAACTGAACGTCAGCGTTTTCAAATTGCTTGTAAACCGAGGGGAGGGAATCTCCTGCTGTTAGATCTCCATCAAGGCTGCGATGGAGAGACAGCATTATCCTGCGTTACACCACTGGCCCTTATGTGACCTGTCTCGCGAAGCGTCAGGGTGCCGACACTCGTGGATGTAGTACTCGCCGTTCTTTACGGACTTCGGCACAGGATTGCAAGGCCCACTACACCCCTTGCAGGTGGGGGCCTTGCCGCACCTTTCGCAGTGTGTCTGCTGGAACCCGCCCTGAACGGGCGGACCTGACGTGCTGCCGGGGTACCCCGGCGGTGGCTGTGCGGGGGCCTGCCACGCGGCAGGATGCGGCTGTGCACCAGCCGGCCAACTGTTGTCGATCTCCCCGAGCACCTTGCCGCCAAGCTCCCGCTCAATCAGCGGGATCCCCGTCTCACGGGGCTTACGGATCTTCGCCTCCGCCTCAAGAAGTTCCTCGAACTTCTCAACAACATGATCAAGGTTCCGGTCAAAGTCGATCGGATCCTCACCCCTGACGTTGATCAGCGTGTCGCCTGCGGTCTTGTAGGACACCTGGATTCCGAATCCATCCATGCAGTAACCTGCCTTCGATACATGGAGGGCTCTGCCCTCCTGTTGATCACTAGGGGCGCGCGGGATCCTGCCAGGGAGAGCGCGCCTTTAGTGTGTGTGAACCTTGAAAATCTAAGGGCTTGAACCCTCAGGGGATAGGTGGACTACCCGACGCCCCTGTAAGGCCCTGAGATTTTTTCCCCTCAAGCGTCTAGGGGTATGCGTGCGTCAGGCTGCGAGGCCAAGAGATCCCTTGTAGCGGGGATGATGGGGATCGAACCGCATCGCCTGCGATCCGCCCCCGTAGACGCACGCGTTTTTGACCTCGCACCAACCGCAGTACTTGCCGGGCTTGGCCGGCCACAGGTTGAGATCCATGAGCGCTTCGCGCTCCTGAACGCCCTTGATCCATACGTCCGTGGGAACCCCGTTCAGAGGCAGGATCGTCGGACCGCCCTTGCGGAGCGGATGAAGCTCCCCCTTGCGCGCGTTGTAGGTCGCCCCGTAACCGGGGCGTATCCCGTACCGGACCTCCATCAAAGCCGCGTAGCTGTGGAACTGATTGAGGTCTTCCGGGAGCAAGCTCCCGCTCTTGTAGTCCACGATCACCAGGGCGTCAGCCCTGGACGTGTCAATCATCACCTTGTCAACGAACGCGAGGAATGGGAGGCGCGCACCAGGGATGTTGACCTTGATCTCAAGCTCAATGGCTTCCGCCCCATCGGGAGTCACCCAATCCATGAGGTGAGGATTGGCCAGGCGCCACGCCTGGTACATCTCCCCCATGGCCGGCAGCTTCCTTGCCCACCACTCCTGTCCTTCAGCGCCACCGCGGCTAGCGCGCCACTCAGACGACAGAATCCCCGAGGAAGCTTCCTCCGTGAGGATGGCATCGATGAAGATCCGTGTTGCCTCTTGCTCCCATCGCGGACCTGACCACCTGGAGACTCCCTCGCGGTCGTACTCCTCGATCAAGCTGTGCGCTGCACGCCCACCAACGGACGCCCATGAGGGCGTCTGAACGAAGGTCGTTCCCTTGCCCAAGTAGACCTTGCTGGGACAGGTGTCCCACTTACTGAGAGTGCTGTACGACAACCTTTGGAGCGGCAACGCCATGGTGTGAGCCCCCATGTCTGCGGTAGTGCCGAAGTTTTGCCCTGCCTCTAACCAGCCATAACGGTCCGTGACCGAAATGTTATGACCCCCCATGTTTAGCGGTGAGCAGCCGCGTTTTGGCAGGTAGGTAGAAGGTACGACCCTCCCAAACAGACTTGCAACCTAAGATCAAGGCGTGTCCCATCTTTTCGTATGTGATCTGCATCACACGCCTGAAGGGCGTGACTTAGAGTCACGCTTCGCGTAGGCGAGGAAGAAGATACGCGTGCCCCTAGACAACAAAAGAGACCTAGCCCCAACGGGCTAGGTCACATGTGGACATGAAGATCCTTAACTGAGGATCCATGTATATGGGCAGCCTCTAGGGCTGCCATGCATGCATGTATTCATGGGCGCCCTTAAGGGGCGCCATATAGTAACAAATATATGTTTGCCCAGAAATCAAGGGCTTAAACATCACAAGATGATAACAGTATGTTAGCGCAGGTCAAAGCATGTTCTCCTCGCCCGGTTGACAGCTCCCGCTGTCATGGTCTACGTTATGCAACCCCGAGCGACGACCCTCCCGTTATGTGGAGGGAAGCCGATTGTCACGGTTTAAACAGGGTTAACGGCCCGGTGTCGCTTTGGGGTACACGGACAGTGACCGAACCTCGAAGGGCTCACGCGATGACCAAGGAACCGATCACCCTGGGTGCAGCCGCTCAACTGCACAGGGAGTGGCTGTTAGAGATGAAGCAGGCTCCAGAGTCCACGATCCGAAGCATCACGAGCGCCTACAGCACCCTTGCCAAGTGGATCAAGCCCGAGTACGACCGCGAGGCCATGACCTCCGATTGGACTCCCGAGATCCTGGAAAAGTACTTCCTGAAGTACGTGAGCAAGTTGACCGCGTGGGACAACAAGCGGCAGCAGACGATCAACTGTGAGCGCTGGCTCATGCGACAGGGATACCTGCCGTACGGCCCACCCATCGTGGAGGAACTGATCCCCAAACGGGGCACCCAGAGTGCCCCCCGCGATCGACGTCTGAGCGACAAGGAATTCCTGCTTCTCCTCAAGGCCGCAGGCGGAAGGCATGCACGCAATTACTTCCTCCTGCTCTTCGCGCGCCTCACGGGGAGGCGCATTGGAGAGATAACCGCGATGCGATGGGCGGACGTCCGCAGAGACGAGGGGTACATCCGCTGGGACAACACGAAGGCCAAGAGGTATGGGCGTAAGCAGGCGATCACTCCCGAGATCGCCGCACTCCTGGACGCGTGGGAGCTTGCGTACATCAAGGATGTCAAGGTGACCGCGGTTCGCGCGGACTGGTACCTGTTCCCTGCCACCACGCCTCAAGGCTTGGCGGGCAAGGGCGTCAGACGCCCCCTGATCCTCAGTCCGCTCTTCCGCATCAGTGACCCCGTGGACATCATCCAGGAAGCCATGGACGATGCGGGTATCCCCAGAGACAAGGGCGACGGTTGGCACATCATCCGTAAAACTGCGATCTCCCGAGCGCGTAGAGCTGCGCGAGACGCCGGCCGCGGAGACTCGTGGGACTTGGCACGGACGATGGCGGATCATGCGGACATCAAGACGACGCGTATCTACGTCGATGAAGCCGAGGACGTGGAAGCGCTGCATGAGTGGCAGAAGAGCGCGAGCGCTCGCACTCTTGGAGATGAGGCCATGGCAGCCATCCCGATTCTTGCGGGCCTGGTTGAACACGAGCAGGCGCCTGCGGGCGACGCTCAATCAGGCCAAGAGGTTTA
>Ga0233385_1000203_pt1 | contig 33679 bp, 34 predicted proteins | sample ElkDunMinimDraft_16_FD_191543 | JGI IMG/M metagenome (GOLD analysis project Ga0233385, IMG submission 191543) | Fecal eukaryotic communites from dung pellets of Tule Elk in California, USA - Elk Dung G36 | ecosystem: Host-associated > Mammals > Digestive system > Large intestine > Fecal | place...
CGAACCCGGAAGTTAAGCTCTTCAGCGCCGATGGTACTGCACCGGGGACGGTGTGGGAGAGTAGGTCACCGCCGGACAATCTTTCATGTGAGGCCCTCACCGTTTGGTGGGGGCCTTTCGTGCTTTCCAGCCGACGAAGCAGGCCCTGCTGCAGGCCATCATGAAAGCGCGACGGGATCGAGAGGCTTCTGGTCCGCTCCCAGGAGGCCGGTACGGTTCGTGACGACGTCCGTCTCGACGAGGTGATCGCCCTGCTGACCGGTATCTGTCAGGGCGCCCTCCACGCGGGCTGGGACGACGACCTGAGGCCGTCGACGCCGGCCATCGTGTTCGCCGGTCTCCGGACACCTGAGGCTCGCCGATGACCCGTCTCCGGCCCACCACCGAGGGGGAATAGCGGCATCACGGACGCGAGCTCACTGCAGGTACGAGGTCGTGGACGTCCTCGGCCGAGGCGAAAGAGAGCGAGCGAGCGGCCTCAGGCGCCGGAGGCGGCGCGGAGCAGGGGCTCGATCCGGTAGGGGACCTGGATGGAGAGAGCGATCGTGGTGTCCGTCCGCTGGACCGCGGGCGAGGCCAGGATGCGGGCGATGATCTCCTGGAGGTCGGGGGTACTGCGGGCGACCACCCGGCAGAGCAGGTCGGCCTGGCCGCTGGTGCCGTACACCTCCAGGATCTCGGGAAGGGACTCCAGGGCCTGTACGGCCTCGTCCAGGCGGCCCTGGGCGATCTGCAGCGAGACGAACGCGAGGATCGGATATCCGGCGCCCTCGGGGGTGACGGTGGGGCCGAAGTCGGCGATGACGCCGCGGGCGATCAGCTTCTCGACACGGGCCTGCACGGTGCCCCGGGCCACGCCGAGCAGGCGGGCGAGCTCGGTCAGGCCGATGCGCGGGTGGGCGCGCATGGTGATCAGGAGGCGGCCGTCCAACTCGTCGATCGACATCTCCTCGGGTCCTTGTCAGATTGGGCGGTTCGACCAGCATAGACGAGGTACCACCATACGTTTCTATGCGGATCGCCCAGTGAAACTAGCTGCTCTTGCCAATGTTTCCGGATATTGCTGTCATTTCATTTATGTTCGAGGAAGCGCAGTACTTCGCACCGGTGGCGACCCGTGACGACGGCTCGATCGAGGTCGAGCTCGGCACCGGTCATCCCGGTTTCGCCGACCCGGTCTACCGTGCGCGCCGCAACGCGATCGCCGCGCTCGCCATGGAGTACGTGCCGGGTACGCCCATCCCGACGGCCGAGTACACCGACCAGGAGCACGAGGTGTGGGCCCTGGTCAGCCGGGAGCTGGGCCTGAAACACCACAAGTACGCGACCGCCGAGTATGTACGCGCGGTCGATCGGCTCGGGTTGCCCGCCGAGCGTATCCCGCAGCTCCAGGAGGTGAGCGAGCTGCTGGAACCGCTGACCGGGTTCCGCTACGTTCCGGCCGCCGGGCTGGTGCCGCTCAGGGACTTCTACGGGGTCCTGGCGGACGGGCTCTTCCACTCCACGCAGTACATCCGGCACCACTCCACGCCGCTGTACACGCCGGAGCCCGACGTGATCCACGAGGTGATCGGGCACGCCAACGCGCTCGCCTCCGACCGCTACTCGCGGCTCTACCGTCTGGCGGGAGCGGCGGCCCGGCGGGTCGAGGGCAAGGAGGCACTGGAGTTCATCTCGAAGACCTTCTGGTTCACGATGGAGTTCGGCGTGATGACGGACCAGGGTGAGCTACGGGCGTACGGGGCGGGCATCCTGTCCTCGTACGGGGAGATCGAGGAGTTCCGGGGGATGGACATCCGTCCGCTGGACATCGCCGCCATGGGCACTACGCACTACGACATCACGAAATATCAGGACGTACTCTTCCGGGCGGAGTCGCTGGAGCACCTTGAGGACATCGTCGGGGACTTCTGGGCGACCTGCGATGACGAGGTCATCGCCCGGCTAATCGCGGACGTTCGCTAAAAGCGGGCATCGGTCCGGCGGGATGTTCTATAGCGCGCGCCCTGTTTCTGGCTAGATTTCGCTTGATCGTCTTATTGTTACGTGTAGTGGGATATATCCCGATCGTCATGTAATGGGGGAGACGGTTGGGGTAGACGATGGGAGCAAGGAATCGGGCGGTCGCGGTCGCTGTCCTGCTGGTCACCGCGCAGGCCGCCGCCTGCAGCACCTGCCAGGGCCTGACACCGGTGAGCATGCCGATGCCCTCTCCCGCGCAGCAGAGCGCCCCTGTCGCTCCGGCGTCCGGCACTCCTCCCGCCGTGCCGTTCCTGGCCGTGGTCCCGGCGCCCCTCTTCCCCGGCGCCGGGGCACCTCATGACTCCGGAGGGGTAAGCGCCGCCCGCTCACCGAAGATCCTTCCCAAGGAGCTCAGCCGGAGCCTTGACGTGTTTCTCGCCGGGTACGGCGGCAGAACCGCGGCCTCGGTGAGTGACCTGAGCACCGGCCGGAGCTACCACTACCACCAGGCCTTGCAGTTGCCGTCGGCCAACACCTCCAAGGTGGGCATCCTGACGGCACTGCTGCTCGGGACGCGTTGGCGTCGGCTCGGTGAGCGGGCCAGGTCCGACGCGAGGAACATGATCCGCTTCAGCGACAACGAGGCGGCCGACCGGCTGTACGAGCGGATCGGGCTGGGCTCCGGCCTTGCCAGCGCGAACCGCAGGCTCGGTCTCAAACGAACCTATACGCCCGGTGGGGGGTGCGCGGCCCAGTACTGCTGGGGCGTCGCGCAGACCACCGCGGAGGATCAGATCCGGTTGGTCAGCGCGCTGGCCACCGGTAAGAGCCCGCTCGCGCCGGCGGAACGCCGCAGGGCGCTCGGACTGATGAGGAGGGTGACGCCCGAGCAGAAGTGGGGGATCAGCGCGGGGGCGTGCGAAAGCGACCAGGTGTCACTGAAGAACGGCTGGCTGCGGCATGCGGCGAACGGGCGCTGGGCGGTCGCCAGCGCCGGGCTGATCCGCGGGCGCGGGCATGACTACGCGGTGGCCGTTCTCACCGATGACAGCCCGAGCATGGAGGCGGGCATCGCCAGGGTCGAGGGCGTGACCGAACGCCTCATGGCCGCCTTCAGGGGCGGGTTCGGCTGTTGAGGCGGTCGCGAACCGAGGCGAGCGCCTCAGGGCGTCGTCCGTGGGTCAGCCGAAGCGGCCGGTGATGTAGTCCTCGGTCCGCTTGTCGCTGGGATTGGTGAAGATGCGGCTCGTCTCGTCGAACTCCACCAGGTGGCCGTACCGCACTCCGCCCTCGTCCACCTCGGCGGTGAAGAAGGCCGTGCGGTCCGAGACGCGGGCGGCCTGCTGCATGTTGTGGGTGACGATGACGATCGTGTAGTCGCGCGTCAGCTCCTGCATCAAGTCTTCGATCTTGGTGGTCGCGATCGGGTCCAGGGCCGAGCAGGGCTCGTCCATCAGGATGACGTCGGGTTTCACCGCGATCGCCCGCGCGATGCACAGGCGCTGCTGCTGTCCGCCGGACAGGGAGAGCGCGTTCTGCTTGATCTTGTCCTTGACCTCGTCCCAGAGCGCGGCCTTGGTGAGCGCCTCCTCGACGATCTCGTCCATGTTGCCCTTGATCCCGTTGACCCGGGGACCGTAGGCGATGTTGTCGTAGATCGACTTGGGGAAGGGGTTGGGCTTCTGGAAGACCATGCCGATCCGGCGGCGGACCTCGATCGGGTCCACGTGGTCGCCGTACAGGTTCTCGTTGTGGTAGCGGATCTCGCCGACCGCGCGGGCGCCGGGGATCAGGTCGTTCATCCGGTTGAAGCAGCGGAGCACGGTGCTCTTGCCGCAGCCGGACGGGCCGATCATGGCCGTGATCTCGCGGTTGCCGATGGTCAGGTTGACCCCGCGCACCGCCTCGTAGTCGCCGTAGAAGACGCTGAGGCCGGAGACGGTGAAGACCGGGTCGAGGGCTTCGATGGTGCGGGGGACTTCGGATCCGCGCACGTTCACGTTCGGCACGGAAATTCCAATCTCGGACATCTCTTATCTCACCAGCGCTTCTGATAGCGGTTACGGAGCCAGATGGCGACGGAGTTCATCAGGAGCAGGATCGCCAGCAGGATCACGATCGCCGCCGCGGCGAGCACGGCGAACTCCTCCTGGGGGCGGCTGATGAAGCTGTAGATCTGCAGTGGCAGGACGGTGAAGCTGCTCCAGACGCCCTCGGGGTTGAACCGGACCAGCGTCGCGGCACCGAGCATCAGGAACGGGGCGGCCTCGCCGATCGCGCGGGAGAGCGCCAGGATCGAGCCCGTCGCGATGCCGGGGATGGAGGCGGGGAGCACCTGACGGTAGATGGTCTGCCACTGGGTCGCGCCCAGTGCGAGCGAGCCCTCGCGGATCGACGGCGGCACCGCGCGGATCGCCTCGCGGGCGGAGATGATCACGATGGGCAGCACGAGCAGCGAGATGGTGACCGCGCCGGTCATGACGGTGAAGCCGAACTGCATCCAGCGGGCGATGATGCCCAGGCCGAGGATGCCGTAGACGATCGAGGGAACGGCCGCCAGGTTGGAGATGTTCAGCTCGATCAGCTTGTTGTACCACTTGGTCCTGTCGGCGTACTCCTCAAGATAGATCGCCGCGAGGATGCCGGTGGGCAGGGCCATGAGCGCGGTGAGGCCGATGATCCACAGGGTGCCGAAGATGCCCGACCGGACGCCGGACGTCTCCGGACGGCGGATCGAGGGCTGGTTCTCCCACAGCATCGAGTCGAGCCGTGGCCAGCCCTCCTCGACGACGTAGACCAGCAGCATGGCGAGGAACAGGAGGGCGATGGCGAGGCTGGCCATCAGCGCGACGCGGAAGAGGTGTTCCTTGAGCGGGCGCCCCTTGCTCGCCAGCTGTACGGCCGAGCGTGGGGTGGAGAGGATGGCCATCAGTCGTAGACCTCGCGATACTTCTGGACCATGCGGGCGCTGAGGTAGTTCATCGCGAAGGTGATCACGAAGAGCAGGGAACCCACCGCGAAGATGGTCTTGTAGGCGATCGAGCCGACCGAGGCGTCACCGGAGCCGGCCTGGGCGATGAAGGCCGCCATCGTGGACATCTCATCGCCCGGATAGAGAGTGAAGACGGATTTGAAACCACCGGCGATCGCGACGATCATCGTCTCGCCCGCGGCCCGGGAGATCGCCAGGATGACGGCGGCGACGATGCCGGAGAACGCGGCGGGCACGACGACGCGCACCGAGGTGAGCATCTTGGAGGCGCCGAGGGCGTAGGAGCCCTCGCGCAGCCCGTTCGGCACCGCGGCCATCGCGTCCTCGGACAGCGACGCGACGATCGGAATGATCATCACGCCGACGAGGAGGCCGGCGGCGAGCGCGTTCTTGCCGTCCAGTTCCAGGAAGGGGAAGAGGTCCTTCATCAGCGGGGTGACGAAGGTCAGGGCGAAGAAGCCGAAGACCACCGTCGGGACGCCCGCGAGGACCTCAAGAACCGGCTTGAAGATCTTTCGGGTCCTGTGGGAGGCGTACTCCGACAGGTAGATCGCGGAGGCCAGTCCGAGCGGGACGGCGACCAGGACGGCGATCAGGGTGATCTCCACGGTGGCGACGATGAGCGGCCACACGCCGAACGCCGGCGGGTTGAACAGCGGTCCCCAGTCGGTGGAGCCGAAGAACTCCCCGAAGCTCACCGAACCGAAGAACTCGATGGTCGGTTCGAGGAGCGCGATGACGATGCCGATCGTGGTCGCCACCGACACCATCGCCGCGGCGAGGAGGATGACCTTGATGATGGACTCGCCGTAACGGGGGCGCGACCGTGCCAGGGACGCCGGGGCCCCTGGAACGGTCGTACGGGGCTGAGCCGACATCAACCGGCGCTCTTCAGCGCGGCGATGTCAGCCTTGAGCTTGGCCTCCTGCTCGGAGTTCAGCGGGATGAACTTCGCGTCCGTGGCGATCTCGTGGATGTTGGCCGCGTAGAAGTCGAGGAAGGCCGCGACCTCGGGCCGCTTCACCGCGGTGGCGGAGGGGTAGACGAACAGCGGGCGGGAGAGCGGGGTGTACTTGCCGCCCTGGGCGGCCTCGACACTCGGGGCCACGCAGCCCTCGCCGGAGTCGATCTCCACGGCCTTCAGCTTGTCGGCGTTCTCCTCGAAGTAGGTGAAGCCGAAGTAGCCCAGGCCACCCTTGGCGCCCGCGACACCGGTGACGATGTCGTTGTCGTTCTCGCTCGGGCTGTAGTCCTTGCGGCTCGCGCCCTCCTCACCGTTGATCTCGTCGGTGAAGTAGTCGAAGGTGCCGGAGTCGGTGCCGGGGCCGTAGAGCTTGAGCGGCTCGGCGGGGAACTTCGCGTCGACGTCCTTCCAGGTCTGGACCTTGCCCTCGGAGGCCGGCTCCCAGATCTTCTTGAGCTGGTCGGTGGTGAGGCAGGTGGCCCAGTCGTTCTCCTTGGGCACCACGACGGTCAGCGCGTCGACGGCCACCGAGAGCTCGGTGAAGGCGATGCCCTTCGCCTCGCAGGCCGCCTTCTCCTCGTCCTTGATCGCACGGGAGGCGTTTGAGATGTCCGTCTCGCCGGCGCAGAACTTCTCGAAGCCGCCGCCGGTGCCCGAGGTACCGACCGGCACCTTCACCTGCGGCTGCTCCTCGCCGAACAGCTCTGAGGCCACCTGGGTGAGGGGTGCCACGGTGCTGGAGCCGTCGATCTTGACCTCGCCGCCCAGTGCCGCACCGGCTCCCGCCTCGGCCGAGGAGGAGCTGGCGGCGGTGGTGCTGCCGTCACTGTTGGGCTTGGCGTCGCCACCACACGCGGCAGCGAGTGAAACGACGAGCGCGGCCGTCGCCACCGCGCTGAGGCGACGCTGTCCAATGGTCACGGTATGTTCCTTCTCCATGCCTTCGATAAAAGGGGGGCAAAGTGAACGGAGATGAAACGAGCCGTGACCAGGGCCGGAAGAGGTAGGCCCGCGAACGTGAATACCGAGGTGGCGGTCCCGCGAGCGGGCGGCCGACCCCCCTCGGGGAGGGCCGCGTCACGCGAGATATGCCCCTCGGGGAGGGCGGCCGCAGAGGCGGCCTCCGAGCGGGGGGACCGCTAGGCGGGGAGAGTGAGCGGTCCGCCGCCGAGGCGCTTGAGGACCTCGCCGTGCAGGGAGCCGTTGCTGCACAGCAGGCTGCCGCCGTCGACGTCGGGAACACCGGAAAGGTCGGTCCAGATGCCGCCCGCCTCCTCGATGATCACGGTCAGTGCCGCGATGTCCCAGGGGGAGAGCTCCGGCTCCGCCGACACGTCGACCGCGCCCTCGGCGACCATCATGTGCGACCAGAAGTCGCCGTAGGCGCGGCTACGCCAGACGGAACGGTTCAGGTCGAGGAACGCGTCGAGCTTTCCCGCCTCCTCCCAGCCGCCGATGCTGGAGTAGGAGAACGAGGCGTCCTCCAGCCGGGAGACCGAGGAGACCTGGCACCGCGTCGCCTTGGTGAGGCTCTTGCCGGTCCAGGCGCCGCTGTCACGGGCAGCCCACCAGCGGCGGCCGAGCGCGGGGGCGGAGACGAGGCCCACCACGACGCGGCCCTGGTCCATCAGGGCGATGAGCGTGGCCCAGACGGGCACCCCGCGCACGTAGTTCTTGGTGCCGTCGATCGGGTCGATGATCCAGGAGCGCTCCCCGTGGCCGCTCGCGCCGAACTCCTCGCCGATGACGGCGTCGCGCGGCCTGGCCCGGCCGAGGGCGGCGCGGATCGCCTCCTCCGCGGCCTGGTCGGCGTCGCTCACCGGGGTGAGGTCGGGTTTGGTCTCCACCCGCAGATCCATGGACTTGAACCGGCGCATGGTCAGATCGTCGGCCGCGTCGGCCATGACGTGCGCGAGGCGAAGATCGTCGTTGTAACCCGTCACGGGCGCCAACGCTATCGTGTCGACCCCGGAATAGCAGAGATCGGGGAGTAAGCGGCACAATCGTGTCGCCTCCTACCAGGCCGGGATACCGCGTGAAACATCCGTTGGCATCGATGTTACTCGCGAGTAGCATTACGGTGTTGAACACGATCGACGGCGTTGAACGGCCGATGTTCCAGGATCTTCGACGTCGCGCTGAACGCCCGTCGCCGACCCGTCTCGCTCTCCGCCACGCTCCCCGGCGTGTTCTCACGCCTGGTCGTCGTCGGAGGCCCCCTCACGGCTGGCGAGCAGGCGGCGCAGGGAGGTGAGCCGGACCGGATCGGCGGGTCCGGCCGCCACCCAGGAGTCCAGGGCGCACTCGTCGGAGAGGTGGTTGCAGCCCTTGGGGCACTGGACGGTGCCTTCGACCAGGTCGGGGAAGCCCGCCAGGACCGTCTCCACCGAGACGTGGGCCAGCCCGAAGCTGCGCACCCCCGGGGTATCGATGATCCAGCCGCCCTCCGGCAGTTCCAGAGCGACGGCCGAGGTGGAGGTGTGACGGCCCCGGCCGGTCACCGCGTTCACGTGTGAGACGGCCCGGTTGGCGTCCGGGACCAGGGCGTTGACGAGCGTCGACTTACCCACGCCCGAATGGCCGACGAGCACGCTGATCCGGCCCTTCAGACGAGCTCGCACCTCTTCCAGGCCGCCACCCTTCTGGACCACCACGTACGGGACCCCGAGAGGGTCGTACAGCGAGACGAGCTCGTCGGGCGCGGCGAGGTCGGACTTGGTGAGGCAGAGCATCGGGTCGATGTCGGCGTCGAAGGCCGCGACCAGCATCCGGTCGATCATGCGGGGCCTGGGCGGCGGATCGGCCAGGGCCGTCACGATGACGAGCTGGTCGGCGTTGGCGACCACGGGACGCTCGATGCCGTCGGTGTCGTCGGTGTCGTCCGCCGAGCGGCGCAGCATGGAGACGCGGGGCTCCACCCGCACGACGCGGGCGAGCGTGTCGGCCATGCCGGAGACGTCGCCTACCAGGGCCACCCGGTCGCCGACCACGATGCCCTTGCGGCCGAGCTCGCGAGCCTTCATGGCGACCACGACCCGGCCGCTCATCGCGGCGCCCTCCGCCTGGTCCTTCTTGCGGCGGCGGCCCTTCTCGCCCACCGACTCGACCAGGCACGTGTAGCGCCCACGGTCGACGGCGACCACGAACGCCGGAACCGCGTCCTCGTGTGCGGGGCGAATCCGGGTCCGGGGCCGGGACCCCTTTCCCGGCCTGACCCTGACGTCGTCCTCGTCGTACTCGCGCTTTCTCAGTTTCTCCGCCTTCTCCGGCCCGGCGCGTCCCCGAGGAGGACCGCGGGGCCTACCGGCCGCTCACCGCTCACCGCTCACCGCTCAGCATGTCCGCCCACATGGAGGCGAACTCGGGGAGGGTTTTACCCGTGGTGGCGATGTTCTCCACCTCGACGCCTGGCACGGCCAGCCCGATCACCGCTCCGGCGGTCGCCATCCTGTGGTCGGCGTAGGAGTGGAACACCCCGCCGGTGAGCGGGCGGGGCCTGATCTCCAGGCCGTCCTCGGTCTCGTTCGCGTCACCGCCGAGACCGTTGATCTCGGCGACCAGGGCGGCGAGCCGGTCGGTCTCGTGCCCGCGGATGTGGGCGACACCGCCGATCCTGCTGGGCGAACTCGCCAGGGTGGCGAGCGCGGCGATCGTCGGGGTGAGCTCGGACACGTCGCGCAGGTCCGCCTCGATGCCGACGATCCGCCCGGTGCCGGTGACCGACAGCCCTTCGGGCGTGTGCTCCACCGAGGCGCCCATGTCCGCCAGCAGCGTACGGAGCTGGTCGCCCGGCTGGGTCGTCCGCGCGGGCCAGCCAGGGATGACGACCGTGCCGCCGGTCACCATGGCGGCGCTCAGGAAGGGCGCCGCGTTGGACAGGTCGGGCTCCACGGTGAAGTCCCGCGCCCCGATGGGGCCGGGCTCGACCCGCCAGACGTCGGGCTCGGAGTCGTCCACCACGACGCCGAACTGCCTGAGCATCTGGACGGTCATCTGGATGTGCGGCTGCGAGGGGATCGGCGGGCCCTCGTGGCGTACCGTCACGCCCTTCTCGAAGCGCGCCCCCGCCAGCAGCAGGCCGGAGAGGAACTGCGACGAGCCCGACGCGTCGAGCCTGACCTCACCGCCTGCCAGCGGCCCTCGCACCGTGAACGGCAGCGCCTCGCCCGTCACCTCGGCCCCGAGGGCGCGCAGCGCGCGCAGGATCGGGCCCATCGGGCGCTTGCGGGCGTGCGGGTCGCCGTCGAAGAAGACCTCGCCGTCGGCCAGCGCCGCCATCGGCGGCACGAAGCGCATGACCGTGCCCGCCAGGCCCACGTCGATGCGGGCACCACCGGTGACGGGGCCGGGTGTGATCGCCCAGTCGACGCTGGAGGCGCTCTCGTTGGAGGGGACCATCGTCGCGCCCAGCGTCCGCAGCGCGTTCGCCATCAGGTCGGCGTCGCGGCTGCGCAGCGCCAGACGCACCGTTCCCGGTCCGTCGGCCAGCGCGGCGAGCAGGAGCGCGCGGTTGGTCACGGACTTCGATCCGGGCAGGGGAACGGTCGCGCGGACGGGGTCGGTCGCGGTCGGCGCGGGCCACAGCGGAGCGGACATGGGCAAAAGCCTACCGGTGCCCGCCCCGCGCCGCCCGTACATACCGCGGGCGCGAGGGGTGGTGGGGGCGGGCGGGACGACGGGGACGAAGACGCGGCTGGGGCCGGGTGAGGGAACGCGGGAGGACGGCAAGATCGCAAAATGGGGCCGGGCATGTCCCGGGGTGCCGCGGCGTGGCAAAGTGGAGGTATGTGCGGGAGATACGCGTCTGCGCGGGGCAAGCAGGAGTTGCTGGAGGAGTTCCAGGTCGAGCTCGACGGAGCGGCCGACGAGGAGCTCAGGCCCGACTACAACGTCGCGCCCACGAAACCGGTGTACGCGGTGATGAGCCGGGTGCCGAAGTCGGGGCCGGACGGCCGGCCGGTCCGGCAGCTCCGCGTGGTCCGCTGGGGCCTGGTCCCCGCCTGGGCGAAGGACCCGTCCATCGGCTCCAAGATGATCAACGCGCGGGTGGAGACGGTGGCGGAGAAGCCCGCCTACCGCAAGGCGTTCGTGGAGCGCAGGTGCCTCATCCCCGCGGACGGCTACTACGAGTGGGCCGTGCTGGAGGAGAAGGACTCCAAGGGAAAGCCGAAAAAACAGCCCTACTTCGTCCGCCCCGCCGACGGCGGCGTGATGGCCATGGCGGGACTGTACGAGTTCTGGCGGGACCGGGGCCGGGCCGACGACGACCCGCTCTCATGGCTGGTGACCTGCACCATCATCACGACCGATGCCGTGGACGAGGCGGGCAGGGTCCACGACCGCATGCCGATGCTGATCGAGCGCGACCGCTGGGGCGAGTGGCTCGACCCCGGGGTGCCCGACGCGCAGGAGTTCCTGATCCCGGCGGGCTCCACGGGGCTGGAGATCCACCCGGTCTCCACCGCCGTGAACTCGGTGCGGAACAACAGCCCGGAGCTCGTCGAGCCCCTGAAGGAGGGGTAGACGGAGATCCCCGTCCCGGCCCGGCCCCGCGCGCCCAGGGCTAGGAGGGGCGCCGGGCGCTGGCCACCAGGTGGATGCCCACCGTGTCGTCGTCGTCCGGATGGGTGTCCAGCTCGGTGTTGACCAGCCAGGTGAGCGCCCGGGAGTCGGAGGCGAGCACGTGGTCGACCGTCGAGGGGGACAGTACCGTGCGTGGCCGTATCCACTCGACCTCCAGGCCGGCGTCGGTGAGCAGCTCGCGGAGCTGGGCGCTGCTGAAGCAGCGGGTGATGCTGCCGTCGGGCCAGGGCACGAGCATGACCTCGCCGGTCTGGCGCAGATGGGCCCAGTAGTTCTGCTCGGCGAGGATCGCCATTCCCAGCACCAGGGAGTCGACGCAGACCAGGGCACGGCCGCCGGGGCGCAGGACCCGGGCGACGTCGTCGATCGCGGATTCGGCCATGAGCTCCACCGACATCGCGCGCTCCTCGGCGAGCACGGCGTCCACGCTGCGATCGGGCAGGAAGCGCAGGTCGTCGGCGCGTACCTGGCTCACCCTGGAGATGTCGTGCGGCGGCTGGCCGTCCGTGGGCCTGCGGAAGTCGACCACCTCCACGACCCGATGTCCCGACTTCGCCGCCTGGACACCCCAGCGGCCGTCCCCGCAGGACATGTCGAGGACGGTGGACGGTTTTTCCGGCAGCCATCGGCTCAGTTGCTCGGCCACGACCGCGTGGTAAAAGGTCCAGTACGGCCCGAGCGCACCTGAGCCGTTCAGCTCTTCGGCCGGGATGGGCAGCACAAGCAGCTCCTGGCGTCGGGAGGATCCAGTGGTCTTTCAACTACCTGCCGGTACGTATGTTCTTTTTCCCCGTACCGGGTCGTTCGTCACCTTCTATCTTGTGGGAACAGATGGTGGTGCGGGTGTGTTGCAAGCGGACAACGTGCGATCCTTTCGGAGGTTGGCAAGCAGATGCTCGCCTTGATCGAATCCTTCACTCGCCCCGGTGATCGGCCCATTCCCACCGAGCGGGTATTCTCCGCTCAGTACGGTCTCCCGCGTCAGCGGGACTCCGGCGATCTTAAGGGGGTGGGTCAGGTCCCTGCGACAGACGAGGAGACTCTGGAGCAGCGGAGCACACGGTTCGAGCGGGATGTCATGCCCTATCTCGACCAGCTCTACTCCGCCGCGCTTCGGATGACCCGGAACCCCGCGGACGCCGAAGACCTTCTTCAGGAGACCTTCGCGAAGGCATTCGCGTCCTTTCACCAGTTCCAGCAAGGCACGAACCTCAAGGCGTGGCTTTACCGGATCCTGACGAACACTTTCATCAACAATTACCGCAAGAAGCAGCGGGAGCCCAAACAGTCGGGCGCCGAGGAGATCGAGGACTGGCAGCTGGCCAGGGCCGAGTCGCACACCTCGGCGGGGCTGAAGTCGGCGGAGATCGAGGCGCTTGAGCACCTCCCCGACACCGACGTGAAGCAGGCGCTGGCCGCGCTTCCCGAGGAGTTCCGCATCGCGGTCTATCTCGCCGACGTCGAGGGCTTCCCGTACAAGGAGATCGCCGACATCATGGGGACCCCCATCGGGACCGTGATGTCGCGGCTGCACCGTGGCCGCCGCCAGTTGCGGACCCAACTTGAGGACTACGCCCGCGAGCGTGGCCTGGTTCCCGCGGAGGGTACGAAGTGAGTGCGCGAGACAGGAACGACGAGCCCGTCGACACAGGCTTCCCGACCAAGGGCGGGGTGATCGTGTGAGCTGTGGTGACCACCACGACACCGACTGCCGCGAGGTCCTCGACAAGGTCTACACCTACCTCGACGGTGAGCTCGACGAGAGCAACTGTGCCGAGATCCGCGTGCATCTGGACGAGTGTCACCCCTGCCTGGAGGAGTACGGCCTGGAGCAGGTCGTCAAGCAACTCATCGCCAAACACTGCGGCTGTGATCAGGTCTCGGCCGACCTGAGGGCGAAGGTGCTCAGCCGTATCGACCAGGTGCGCTCCGAACTGACCCGCTGACCTCCTAGGATCTGTCGTACGGCCTTGGTCATACGACGATGGGGGTTCACCATGCGCATACTCGTGACCGGCGGGGCGGGATTCATCGGATCCACCCTCGTCGACCGGCTGCTGGCCGACGGGCACGAGGTGGCGGTCGTGGACGACCTGTCGGGCGGCGACCGCGACAACCTGGTCCGCGCCGCGCGAAATCCCCTGTTCGCCCTGCACGTGATGGACATCCGCGACCCGGCCCTGATCGGCCTCGCCGCCGAGTGGAGACCCGAGGTCGTCTGCCACCTCGCCGCGCAGATCAGCGTGCGCAAGAGCGTCGCCGACCCGGTCCATGACGCCCGGCTCAACGTCGAGGGCACCGCGTCGGTCCTGACGGCCGCCCACCACGGCGGCACCCGCAAGGTCGTCTTCGCCTCCTCGGTCGCGGTCTACGGCATGCCGGCGGTCATCCCGGTCCCCGGCGGCGCCGCGACCGACCCGCGCTCCCCGTACGCGGCCTCCAAGCTGAGCGCGGAGACCTACCTGGCCGCGTTCAAGGCGCTCCACGGCATCGACTACACCACCCTGGTGCTCTCCAACGTCTACGGCCCGCGTCAGTCGCCCGACGGCGAGGCGGGGGTGGTCGCCATCTTCACCGACGCGCTGCTCAACGGCACCCCCACGGTGGTGTACGGCGACGGCACCCAGACCCGCGACTACATCTTCGTCGACGACGTGGTGGACGGCTTCGTCCGCGCCTGCGGCACCGAGGGCGGCGGCGGCCGGTTCAATCTGGGAACCGGCGTCCAGACCACCGACCGGAGACTGCACTCCCTGGTCGCGGAGGCGGCGGGTGTCGCCGACGAGCCGGGTGAGGCCCCCGCGCGCCTGGGCGACCTCCCGGCGATGGCCGTCGACCCGGCCCCCGCGTTCGAGGGGCTCGGCTGGCGCCCCCAGACGGAGCTGGCCGTGGGCCTGAAGAGCACCGTCGACTGGGCGAGGAGCAGGCTCGCGAGCCTGTGACGCGAAAGAGACTCCGGGCGGCCGTCGGCGTCGGCGTGAGCGCCGGCCAGGGCGGACCAGGGCGGGCCGCCCTCACATGCCCGCTCCCGTTTGCCCGCCCGGGTGCCGGCGTCCGGTGACCCCGGCGAGATCGCCGCGGAGAAGCCCGCCTGCCCGCTCGTGTCGCCGCCGTGATCGTCGGCGTGGCTACGGGATCTGAAGTCCCGAAGATCGATGGCTCACGGTGATTGCTTGATTACGCTTTGCTTGCGATTGGCCGTCTCGCCCTCCTGATCAGGTTCGCTTCGATAGCCTGGGTGCGAAATCAACGTGGAGGCAGCGCATGTTGAAGGAAACGGTCACCCCGGTCTTTCCTGGGATTTCCTGGACCTAAGCACGCGCCCTTTAGGAACCCTGAGGTGGCCGCTTTGCGTGGACTGCCGTGGTTTGCCAAGGTCTATCTGATCCTTGTCATTGGAGTCGCGTTCGCGCTGCTCGGATACAACGTGGTCTCGGACGGCCGGTTGGATCTGCTCGACTGGTCCAACCTCATGGTTCTGGCCCTGCTGTTCCTGGTGTGCGAGTCGATGCCCACCCTGCTGCACGTCCGGCAGGCCGCGGTGTCGGTCAGCTTCTCCGCCGTGCTCGCCGCGGTGGTGCTGCTCGGCCCCGAGGGGGCGGCGCTGGTCGGCGTGACGGCGATGTTCAGCGTGCGGCCCGGACTGCCACTGGTGAAGCGGCTGTTCAACAGTGCCCAGTTCGCCATCTGCGGCTACGTCGCCGGCCGGGTCTACGTGTGGCTCGGCGGCAGGTCGGGGGTGCCGACCGTCGCCGGGTTCGACGACATCATCGTGCCGTTCGCGGGCGCGGCGGCCGTCTTCGTGCCCCTCAACTTCGTGCTGATCGCGCTCGTGCTCAAGCTCACCGGTCAGGCCGACCAGGTGCCGTTGCGGGGCGTGGCCCAGTTCATGCTCTCCTACTTCGGCTACGCCACCTTCGGCCTGCTGATCGCCGGATTGTGGGCCACGGTCAACTCGATCTCCGCGGTGCTCGTGTTGCTCCCGCTCTTCGTGGCGCGCTGGGCCTTCGGGCAGTATCACGCGCAGCAGCGCTCCTACGACGCGACGATCGCCGCGCTCTGCCAGGCGGTGGAGACCAAGGACTACTACACGCGTGGCCACTGCACCCGCGTCTCCATGGCCGCGGGCATGATCGCCGAGGAGATCGGCATGGGGTCCGAGCGGTTGCGCGCGATCCGTTACGCGGGGATGCTCCACGACGTGGGCAAGCTGGGCGTGCCGACCAAGGTGCTGCAGAAGGAAGGTCCGCTCAGCGAGGAGGAGTACGCGGCGATCCAGCTCCATCCGATGCGCGGGCTGGAGATCGTGCGCGGCATCGACTTCCTGGACGAGGCGTTCGCCGGGATCATGCACCACCACGAGCGGCAGGACGGCAAGGGCTACCCGATGGGGCTGGCGGGCGACGAGATCCCGGAGTTCGCCAGGATCATCGCGGTGGCCGACGCCTTCGACTCGATGACCTCCGATCGCTCCTATCGCAACGCCCGCTCGCGCGAGGTGGCGATGACCGAGCTGCGCAAGGGCGCCGGCACCCAGTTCGACCCGGTGATGGTGGTGGCGTTCGTCAAGGCCGTCGACCGTGACGGCTGGGAGCCGCCACGCACGGTCGTCACACCCCCGGCCGACGTGACGGAGACCACCGCGAAGGACCACGACGACCCGACCATGCCCATCCAGGTGGTGTCCGAGCGATGAACGGCTCCGGCGCCGGCCGCGTTCTCCGGACGCTCGACTCGGGCCAGCTCCTGCTGATCTGCGCGGCGGGACTCGTGGCGGTGGCAGGGGTGGCCCACACGGCGGCGACCGGCCTGCTCGACCCCCAGATCGCCGTCGCCTTCGGCGCGCTGATCGCGATCGGCGAGCTGGTCAGGCTCACCATGCCCGGTAACAGGGAGGTGGCGCCGATCGGCGCGGCGGCCGCGCTCGGATACACGCTCCTGCTGGACATGGGGGGTGTTCCCACCCTGCACTCGGCGTTGCAGGTCGTCGCGGTGCTGTCGGTCGGCATGGTGGCGGGGGCGCTGCCGCACCTCGCGGTGGGCCGCCCTCCCCAGCTGGACGGGATGGCGCGCAGGCTCTTCACCGGTGCCCTGCTGGCTCTGGCCTACCGGCCGATGGCCGGGCCGCTGTCCGACCTCGCGGGGGGAGGGGAGAGCGGCTGGTGGCCCGCGCTCGGCGTGATGGCCCTGCTCATCCTCCTCATGGTGATGGTCGATGTGCTGCTCGCCGCCGTGCTCCGGGCCGAGCAGGTGCGTGCCGCCCTCAAGGTGGCCGTCCACGACGAGCTGCGGATGGCCGCGCCGCTGGGGGCGGCCGTCGCCGCCTCCGGCATCCTGCTCGCGCTCGCCTCGCACAGCATGGGCATGACCGCGCTGCTGGTCTTCGCGGCGCCGCTGCTCGTCACCCAGGTCGCCTTTCGTAAGTACGCCGGGATCAGGGCCACCTATCTGCAGACCGTACGGGCGCTGTCACGGGTCACCGAGGTCGGCGGGTACGTCGAGCCGGGGCACTCCCGCCGGGTGAGTCGCCTGGCGGTGGCGGTGGGGCGGGAGCTCGGCATGGCGGAGCCCGAGCTGCTGGAGCTGGAGTACGCCGCGCTCATGCACGACATCGGCCAGTTGTCGCTGCGCGACCCCATTCCCGGCGGTGCCACGGTCCTCACCGACCCCGAGCAGGCGCGGCGCATCGCCGAGCTGGGGGCGGAGGTGATCAGGCAGACCGGGGTGCTCGACCGGGTGGCCGAGATCGTCCGCCGCCAGTGCGACACCTGTGCGGAGGCGCCTCCGATGGCGAGCCGCATCATCAAGGGGGCCAACGCCTACGACGACCTCGTCGGCGGTTCCAGCGACCGTGACCGGGCGGGTGCCGCCCTCGAACGGCTCCGTCTCGGGGTGGGCCAGGAGTATGACCCGACGGTCGTCGAGGCGATGAACCGGGTGATCGACAGGCTGGCTCCGATCCACCGTCTCTAGACCTTTCGCCGGACGCCGCTCGTCACGGAGGTCGACGAGGCGTTCCGGCGCGGAGTCACGTCGACGGGGGGCGCCCGCGGGGCCGTGGTGGGGTTTCGGCGGGGAGGACACGAGAAGCGGCAGGGGTTCGTCGGTGGGAAACTACGACTCGGGACTGGTGTCCTCGCAGGCGAGCGTGATCAGCTTTTCTGACACAGCCGAGGAATGTTGAACGATGGGAGTTTCCGGTGGCCGAGATCCGCGCTGAGATGGTGGCGAATGTCTGGAAGGTCCTGGTGTCCGAGGGTGACCCCGTCGACGACGGCGACACCCTGGTCATCCTTGAGTCGATGAAGATGGAGATCCCGGTCCTGACGGAGGACGGTGGCGTGATCTCCCAGTTGAAGGTCGCCGAGGGCGACGTCATCCAGGAGGGCGACCTGATCGCCGTTATCGAGTAGGCCCGCCGTCGCGGGTGAGCCGGGCGAGGAAGCGCTCGCGGTCGACGACCACGCGCTCGATCGTTCCCGAGGCGACGACGGATGTCCGGTCGCGGGCGGTGAAGCCGAAGGTCAGGCGGCGTCCGTCGACCTCGGTGAGCTCGACGGCGATTTCGACATGCGTGCCGACCGGGCTGGCCTCCAGGTGCTCCAGAAAGACTCGGGTGCCGACGGAGGTCTGGCCCGGGGCCAGGACACCCGCGATCGCCTGGACGGTGGCCCGCTCGGCGAGGGCGAGCAGGCGGGGGGTGGCCAGCACGGGGACGTCACCGCTGCCGACCTTCGTCGCGGTGTCCTCTGTTTCCACCATGATGAGCAGCCGTGCCTGCGGACCGGGAGCGAGCGTCATGCGCGTCAGCATAGGGTCTGGTCTCGTGACCTCATACTGCGACCACTGCGGGCGCCTGGAGGGCGAGGCCGACCACGCCGCGTGCCTGTCGGCCCGCGTGATGGAGCCACCTCGCTACTGTTCCCGCTGCCGTCGCCGAATGGTGGTGCAGGTGACTCCCGGCGGCTGGTCCGCGCGCTGCGTCGAACACGGCACCACGAGCGGTTGACGCCGCGCCCGGTTTTCACCCCGGCTTACGCGTTCTTTGCTTAGCCTTGTAGGATTTCGCGGAGTTCGCCCCGGATGTCTTGGGGTGACGCCGTGGCGCCTGCGTTGACTGTTTCCTCTGTGATTTTCGGGTGGCTTTGGGCGCAAGAGCCTGCAAGGTGTATAAGTACGCCTAAAAGTGTTGGGTTTTGTGCGATGCTACGGCACGCGTCTCGTTTGTGAGCCACGCGGCATGCAGGGTTTCGTTACAGCGCCGTGATGGTGCCGCGACGCGGACCCGCTTTGTTGGAGAGCTCTGAGGTAGGAGTGAAGAGGGTTACGGGGGAGCCATGGTGGCCCAAGGCACGACGCTGGCGGGGCGGTATCGCCTAAGCACCCGCATTGGGGCCGGCGGTATGGGCGAGGTGTGGAAGGGCGAGGACATCGTCCTGGCTCGCACCGTCGCCGTGAAGGTGCTGCTTCCTGGCCGTACCGACGATCCGGGCTTCCTGGTCCGCTTCCAGGGCGAGGCCCGGGCGATGGCGACGATCAACCACCCCGGGGTCGTCGACGTGTACGACTACGGGGTTCACGAGGTGCCCGGCGCGGGGGCGACGGCCTACCTGGTGATGAAGTTCGTTGACGGTGAGCCGCTCGACCGCCTGCTCGGGCGGTTGCGGCGCATCGCCCCCGGAGCCGCGATGGACCTCATCGCCCAGGCGGCCTCGGCACTGCAGGCGGTCCACGACCAGGGCATCGTTCACCGGGACATCAAGCCGGGCAACCTGCTGGTGAGGTCGGACGGCACGCTCGTGCTCACCGACTTCGGCATCGCCAGGTCCGACTCCGCCAGCCGGCTGACGGACGCGGGCATGGTGCTCGGCACCGCCGCCTACTGCGCGCCCGAGCAGGCCGAGGGCGCGCCCGTAACGCCGGCCGTCGACATCTACGCGCTGGGCGTGGTGGCGTACGAGTGCCTGGCCGGGCAGCGTCCGTTCGACGGCGACACGCCCGTCACGATCGCGCTCAAGCACATCCGCGAGACGCCGCCGCCGCTGCCGCCGGATGTTCCGCCCGCCGTGAGGGCGCTTGTGGAGCGCTCCCTCGCCAAGGACCCGGCCCGGCGCTTCCCCAGCGCCTCGGCGATGAGCGCCGCCGCGAGGCAGGCCGCCTTCGGTGTGGGGGGCGGCGACACGCTGTCGGCGTCCACGCGGCAGGCGGGGCCACCGGAGACCGGCTGGCAGACGCAGGCCCCACCGGCAGGCCCGCAGGAGCAGACCGGCTGGCAGGGGCAGGGGCCGGCCGCGCCGCAGACGGGCTGGCAGGGAGCTCAGACCTCGGCGGGAAACTGGCAGGGCGCCCCTGCCCCGATCGGTGGCTGGCAGGGGGGCACGCAGCACCCCACCTCGCCGACGGCGGGATCCGAGGCGGCCGCGCAGGGCCGAGGTCGTCCCGGCGCGCGGAAACCGGGGCGCAGGAGCGTGCTGGTCGCGTCGTCGGCGGTCGCGGTCGTGATGTGCGCGGGTCTCGTCGCGGTGGCGATCAACGGGATGGCGGCCTCCAGGGAGACGTCGAGTTCCGTGGGGCAGCCGGTGGTCAAGCCCACCGTCGGCGAGACGGAGTCGCCGCCGGAGAGGAAACCGACCCGCAGGACGGTCTCGCCCACCCCGACGGTGACGCGGCCGACCGGGCGGCCCACCCAGAAGCCCGCCGAAGAGGAGACGCGGGCTCCTGTTCCGGAGGTCACGAAGCCGACCCCGACGCCGACCCCCACCCCGACGCCGACCCCGACGCCGACCCCGACACCGCTGCCGAAGAAGAGGGTCCCCGGCACTGTCGGCATGAAGCCGGAGGCGGCGGAGGCGACGCTCAAGCAGGCGGGCTTCAAGGTGAAGCGCACCTACAGCGCCGACATCAAACCCGAGCACTGCACCGGGGTGGTCGAGTCTCTCCCGGGCGCGGGCACGATGTGGAATCCGTCCAAGCCGGTGGAGGTCATCATCGCCCCCGTCCCGTGTCCGCCGACGCCCGGCCCGACGTCGACGGCGGCCGGCAAGCCCTGACCCCGCGCGGTGACGACGGGCGAAGCCCGGTTTCGCGCGGGGTGACGACCGGCTCGCGCCGACGGAGACCCTACGGTCCCTCGCGCGAGCCGGTGACGCTCTCCTAGATGCCCGTGGTGTGCCGGGGATAGGCCACCGAGGGGTCGGTGGCGATGTTGACCATGTAGGGGATGCCGGAGTCGAACGCGCGGCGCAGGGCCGGGCCGATCTCCGACGGGTCGGTGACGAGCTCGCCACCACCGCCGAGGGCGGTCACCACCTGGTCGTAGCGGCACTGCGGCTGCAACTCGGCGGCCACGTCGTAGCCGTAGAGCATCTGCATGGGGTGCTTCTCCAGGCCCCAGATGCCGTTGTTCCCGCAGATCATCACGACGGGCAGGCGGTGCCGCACGAGCGTGTCGACATCCATCAGCGAGAAGCCGGCCGCGCCGTCGCCGAGCAGCAGCACCACCTGCGAGGAGGGACGGGCGATCCTGGCGGCGATGGCGTAGCCCAGGCCCGTGCCCAGGCAGCCGTACGGGCCCGGGTCGAGCCAGTTGCCCGGCTGCCGCGGCTCGACGTACTTGCCCGCGTACGAGACGAAGTCGCCGCCGTCGCCGATCACCACGGCGTCGTCGGCGAGAACCTTGCCCAGCTCCCCGTAGATGCGCAGCGGGTGGATCGGGTCGGATGCGGACTCCAGCAGGCCGACGTCGGCGGCGACGGCGGCCGAGGCGGCCTCGGACAGCTGCTCCACCCAGGGCGCGTAGGTCTTGGGAGAGACGCCCGCGTCGGCGCAGGCCGCGCCGAGGCTCCAGAAGAGCAGCGAGAGGTCGCCGGCGGCGACGGCGGCGGGCTCCATGTGCGTGGTCAGCTGCGACGGCGCGTCGGCCAGGTGCACGACCTTGGCGAGCGGGGCGCCGTCCTTGCCGCCGAACCAGCCGTAGCCGACGCGGAAGTCGATCGGGGCGCCCGCCACGATCACCAGGTCGGCCTGCGAGAACGCCACCCCCCTCGCCCTGGTGACCAGCAGCTCGTGACCGGAGGGCAGGATGCCGCGGCCCTGGCCGTTGGGGACGACCGGCAGCCGGTATTCCTCGACGAAGCTCCTCGCGACCTCCTCGGCACGGTCCATCCACACGTCGGAGCCGAGCACCAGCACCGGGTGCCGGGCCTCGGCGATCAGCCGGGCGATCGAGGCCAGCGCGTCGGGGTCGGGCTCCAGCGGGGACGGGGTCAGCGTCTCGGGGGCCTCCTCAAGCGGGGACGCGGCCGAGAAGAGGTGGTCCATGTGGAAGTCGAGGAAGACGGGGCCGCGGTGCGGGGCGAGGGCGGTGCGGAAGGCCATCTCCACGTCCTGGGCGATGGAGTCGGCGCCGGAGCCGGTGAAGGCCAGCTTGGTGATGGGGGCGAACAGCGGCGGGTGGTCGATCTCCTGCAGTGCGCCCGACCCCCAGCGCGACTGCGGGGCACGGCCTCCCATGACCACGACGGGGGAGCCGTTGAAGTGCGCGGTGGCCACCCCGCTGACGCCGTTGGTGATGCCGGGGCCCGCGGTGAGCACGGCCAGCCCGGGTTTGCGTGTCAGCCGTGCGGTCGCCTCCGCGGCGAAGACGGCACTCTGCTCGTGGCGTACGTCCAAGATGGGCATGCCCTCGTGCACCGCACCGTCGTAGAGCGGGAAGATGTGCCCGCCGGACAGGGTGAACATGGTCTCGATGCCATATGCCTTGGAGACGGCGACCGCTATGTCACCTGCGTGCTTGGGAGACTCCATATCGCGCAACCTACCAGTCAGTCACTTAGCCGGACAGGGATTGTTCCTCCTGCCCAGATCCCATCGCCTAATGCGACCGGCGCATCTCGCCTCTATCGGGAACAGAACCGCCCAACACCTGGTGGCGGGGGATTTCAGAGGGTGTCGGAGAGCGCCTTGATGGGCATCTTGAGGTCCGCCAGCAGGCCGAGGTCGGCCTCGGCGGTGCGGCCAAGGGTGGTCAGGTAGTTGCCGACGATGATCGCGTTGATGCCGCCGAGCATGCCCTCACGGGTGCCGAGGTCGCCCAGGGTCAGTTCGCGGCCACCCGCGTAGCGCAGGATCGTGCGGGGCAGCGCGAGCCTGAAGGTGGCGATCGTCCGGAGCGCCTCGGGCCCCTCAAGCAGCGGGAGGGACCCGAAGGGGGTGCCGGGGCGCGGGTTGAGGAAGTTCAGCGGGACCTCGTCGGGCGCCAGCTCGCCGAGCTGGCCGGCGAACTCGGCCCGCTGCTCCCGGGTCTCGCCCATGCCCACGATGCCGCCGCAGCACAGTTCCATCCCGGCCTCGCGCACCATCAGGCAGGTGTCCCAGCGCTCCTCCCAGGTGTGGGTGGTGACGACCTTCCCGAAGTGCGACCTCGCGGTCTCCAGGTTGTGGTTGTAGCGGTGCACGCCCATCTCGGCCAGCTCGTCGACCTGCTCCTGGGTGAGCATGCCGAGCGAGCACGCCACGTTGATGTCGACCGCCTCGCGGATCGCCTTCACCCCCTCGCGGACCTGGTCCATCAGGCGCCGGTCGGGTCCCCGTACGGCGGCCACGATGCAGAACTCGGTGGCACCGGTCGCCGCGGTCTCCCTGGCGGCCTCGACCAGCGAGGGGATGTCCAGCCAGACGGCGCGGACCGGGGAGGAGAACTGCCCGGACTGTGAGCAGAAGTGGCAGTCCTCCGGGCAGCCACCGGTCTTGAGGGAGACGATGCCCTCGACCTCAACCTCAGGGCCGCACCACTTCATCCGCACCTCGTGGGCGAGGGCGAGCAACCCGTCGAGACGGTCGTCGGGCAGCTCCAGGCAGCGCAGTGCCTGCGCCGCGTCGAGCCCGCGCCCCTCCTCAAGCACCTGCGTCCGGGCGATCGCGAGGATGTCGCTCATCTGATACCTCCAGCGGGGAGATGGGCCGCGGCTTCGGCTACGGGGAAAGCCTAAGGGTGGCCCGGAAGGAAGCGGGGTCGAAGCCGCCACCCAGTGCCGGGCCCAGCCCCGCGCGGGCCGCGCGGGCGAAGGCCTCGCGTTCCAGCAGCCCGGCTTCCTCGGGGAGGGCGCCCGCGAGCGGCCGGGCGGCCAGCATCTCCAGGTCCGCCACGTTGCTCCGCTCGGCAAGGTCGGGCTCGGCCGGCCAGGAGCCGATCACCACCCCGGCGGGCTCCAGCCCTCGGTGGGCCATCGCCTCCAGCGTCAGCGCGGCGTGGTTGAGGGTGCCGAGCCCGGCCCTGACCACCAGGAGAACCGGTGCGGAGAGCGCGCGGGCGAGGTCGGCGAGGGTCGCCCCCTCCTCGTCGAAGCGGACGAGCAGCCCGCCCGCGCCTTCGACGATCACCAGCCGGTGCGAGGAGGCCAGCTCCTCGATCCGGGCCGCCGCCCGTGCGATGGAGACCGGCGGCAGGCCGGACAGGCGGGCCGCGGCGGCGGGGGAGAGCGCGGCGGGATACCTGGCCAGCTCGAAGGTCGTCCGTACCCCGGACAGCCGGATGACGTCGTCCACGTCGCCGGGGTCGGTGCCGGACACCCCGGTCTGCGCGGGCTTCACCACCGCCACCGAGGAGCCCCGCTCCCTGGCGAGGGAGGCCACCGCCGCGGTGACGATCGTCTTTCCCACCCCGGTGTCGGTCCCGGTGACCACGAGAATGCTCACCTGTCTCACCTTAGGTGGGGCGGGCGCCGAGGAGGCGGTGGGCAGAGGCGATGCGGGCGCGCTTTTTGAGGGACCGGGCGCCGCCGGGTATGGGGGCGGGACGGCGTTCGCGGGCGCGCCGGGGTACGTGGCGCGGGTGTGCCTCAGGGGCGGCGCAGGCGGGTGATGAACTTGTAGCGGTCTCCCCGGTACAGGGACTGGGCCCACTCGACCGGGTTGCCGTCCGCGTCGAAGGCGTGCCGGGTGAGCAGGAGCATCGGCAGGCCGACGTCCACACTGAGCACCTGCGCGTCGTACGGGGTGGCGAGCACGGTCTCTATGATCTCCTCGGCGTCGGTCAGCCGCACGTTGTAGGCGTTGTACAACGTCTCGTACAGCGAGGAGTGCATTTCCAGCTCCCGCCTGAGGCGAGGAAAGCGCCGGGCGGACAGGTGGGTGGTGTCGATCGACATCGGCTCACCGTTGGCCAGGCGCAGCCGGTGGATGCGCAGCACGCGGCCGCCGGTGTTGATCGCCAGGCGGCGGGCGAGCGCCTCGTCGGCGGTGACGTAACTGATGTCGAGAATCTTGGTGTCGGGTTCGAGGCCGACGGTCCGCAGATCCCCGGTGTAGGAGGTGAGCTGGAGGACCTGGGCGACCTTGGGCTGCGCGACGAACGTCCCCTTACCCTGGATGCGCACCAGGCGGCCCTCGACCACGAGCTCGGACAGGGCCTGGCGCACGGTCGTGCGTGACGTCTCGAAGCGGACCGCGAGGGCCCGTTCCGGTGGCAGAGCGCTGCCCGCGGACAGGCTCTTGGTGAGGCTGAGCAGGCTGCGCTTGACGTCGTAGTATTTCGGGATCCGCGGGGAGTCGTCGCTCACATGGTCACCTTCATCTCGGCCACGGCGGTGAGTGCACCCCGGATCACCGCTAGATCATCGGAACTCAGATCGGCCCGTGCCGTCAACCGCAGGCAAGAGCGGCCGACCGGCACCGAAGGCGGCCGGAAGCATCCGGCGCGCACCCCGTGTTCCGCGCAGACGAGGGCGGCCCGAAGCGCGGTCTCGGGTGGGCCGAGCACGATGGGGACGACCGCGCCTGCCGGATCGCCGGTTTCCAGGCCGAGATCGCGGGCCATCGCGGCCAGCTCCCTCGCCCTGTTCCGGACAAGTCCGGGCAGTTCGGGCTGATGGTGAAGGATATCGACGGCGGCGAGTGCCGCCGCCACGCTGCCCGGGGCGAGCGCGGTGTCGAAGATGAACGAGCGGCCCGTGTCCACGAGGGTCTGGATCACCTCGGGTGCGCCGAGCACGGCTCCGCCCTGTGACCCCAGGGATTTGGACAGTGTGACCGTTCTCACAACCCCCGGTTCGGCCGCGAGCCCCGCGGCGTGCACCGCACCCTGCCCGCGGGCGCCGATGACCCCGATCGAGTGCGCCTCGTCGACGATCAGCAGCGCACCCTGACGCACCGTCGCCGCGTGCAGTTCCTCAAGCGGGGCCAGGTCGCCGTCCACGGAGAAGACCGCGTCGGTGACCACGATCGCGTGCTCCTCGACCCGGTCGGCCAGTGCCTTCTCCACGGCCGCCACGTCCTTGTGCGGAGTGACCACGACCCGTGAGCGCGACAGCCGGCAGGCGTCCACGAGGGAGGCGTGGTTACCCGCCTCGGAGACCACCAGGGCGTCCCTGCCCAGAGCCGCGACGGCGGCCAGGTTGGCCAGGTAGCCGGAGGAGAACACCAGGGCACCCTGCGCGTCGGTGAAGGCGCACAGACGCGTCTCCAGGCGCGCGTGCAGGGCCGTGGAGCCCGTGACCAGACGGGAGCCCGTGGAACCCGTGCCCCAGGCGCGCGTGGCCTCCACAGCCGCCTCGATCAGCCGCTCGTCCCTGGCCAGGCCGAGGTAGTCGTTGGAGGCCAGGTCGATCAGGCCGTCGTCGTCGGGCGTGCGGGCGCGCAGGACCCGCCGCAGTCCCGCCGTCTCCCTCGTGACCGCCGCCGTGCGGAACCTGGCCAGCGGATCGGGGGTCTGCTCCATAAGCGGCATCTTTCCAGCCGGACTCACCCGATTCGCGTTCGGGCCTGCAAAGAACGCATGATGCACGGGTGCCGACTCTAAGCGACCTGGCGGTTCGTCACACCGCGCTCGACGATGCGGACCTTGAGTGGATGCACTCGCTGGTGTCCGACTGGCAGCTTCTCGCCGACCTTTCCTTCGCGGACCTGATCTTGTGGATCCCTCTGAAGGAGGGCACAGGCTGGATCGCGATCGCGCAGATGAGACCCACCACGGGGCCGACGGTCTATCACGACGACATCGTGGGCATGACGGCGTCGGCGGGGGAGAGGCCGCTCCTGGAGACGGCCTGGAACGAGCGGCGCATCTGCCGCGAGGGCGACCCCGACTGGTCGAGCGGGGTGCCGGTCCGTGAGGAGACCATCCCGGTGCGGCGGGCCGACCACTTCCTGGGCGTCATCCAGCGCTCGACGAACCTCTCCTCCGCGCGCACCCCCTCCCGGTTGGAGCTGACCTACCTGCAGAGCGCCTCCGACCTGGCCCAGATGGTGGCCGAGGGCCGCTTCCCGTTCTCCGGCGCCGAGCCGATCCTGGTCCGCTCGCCGAGGGTGGGCGACGGGCTGCTCAGGCTCGACCGGGCGGGCCGTGTCACATACGCCTCGCCGAACGCGCTCTCGGCCTACCGGCGGCTGGGCCTCAACGCCGACCTGGTCGGCGCGGAGCTGGGCCGCACGACCGCCACGCTCTGCTACTCCGACGAGCCCATCAACGAGAACCTGATGATCGTCGCGAGCGGGCGGGAGCCCAGGGAGACGGAGGTGGAGTCGGGCGGCACGGTCGTGCAGCTGCGGGCGATCCCGCTGGTCGTCGGCGGCGGGAGGATCGGCGCGCTCGTGCTCATCAGGGACGTGACCGAGCTGCGGCGCCGCGAGCGGGAGCTGATGACCAAGGACGCCACCATCAAGGAGATCCACCACCGGGTGAAGAACAACCTGCAGACCGTGGCCGCGCTGCTGCGGCTCCAGGCCAGGCGGATGCAGCTGCCGGAGGGCAGGGAGGCGCTGGAGGAGGCGGTGCGCAGGGTCGGGTCGATCGCGATCGTGCACGAGACGCTCTCGCACACGCCCGAGGAGCAGGTCGACTTCGACGACATCGCCGACAGGGTGATCGCGATGACCGGCGAGGTCGCGGCCCCTGAGACGCAGGTGGTGCCCTCCCGCGTCGGGACGTTCGGGGTGTTGCGCTCGGAGGTCGCGACACCGCTCGCGATGGTCCTCACCGAGCTGCTGCAGAACGCGGTTCAGCATGGGCTGGCGCAGCGTCAGGGCAAGCTCCAAGTGATCGTGTCACGCGGGGCCGAACGGCTGGATGTGATCGTGTCCGACGACGGCAGCGGCCTGCCGGAGGACTTCGATCTCGACCAGGCCACCAGTCTCGGCCTGCAGATCGTCCGGACCCTGGTGGTGGGTGAGCTGTCGGGGCGTCTCGCCATCGAGCCGCGCCAGGGCGGCGGGACCGAGGTGAGCCTGAGCATCCCCCTCCCTGCGGTCTGAGCGGGGAGGGGGAGCGGCATCAGGTCGCGTTCTCGCGACGGGGCGTGCTTGTCGCCCGGCGGGAAAGAGCGCTCACCAGGCCGGGGACGTGCTCGTCACCCGGCCGGGGGAGACGGAAGGGCGGTGCGAAGGGGTCAGACGCTCGCGCGGGCGCGGGCACGAGCCGTGCGGCGCTTGAGCGCGCGTCGCTCGTCCTCGCTCAGGCCTCCCCAGACACCGGCGTCCTGCCCGGACTCCAGGGCCCACTTCAGACATGCTTCGCTGATACTGCACGTACCGCAGACCTGCTTGGCTTCCTCGATCTGCATCAGGGCGGGGCCGGTGTTGCCGATCGGGAAGAACAGTTCGGGGTCCACGTCACGGCAGGCGGCTCGGTGGCGCCAGTCCATGCGTCCACTCCTTCGTAAGAGGAGCCCTTGCGTCGGCTCCGGCGGCTCACTTTGTGAAGAGTTTCACTAATCAGTGCGAACGAATCCCCGGCCCGTGGTCCGGGTCGAGGGACTGTTCACTTGATCGCCGGTGGCCTAGGAGCGAGATGGCCGCTCAAAGGTCCTACGTTCCGACGTCATCTTGAGATTGTCAGCCACGCTTAGTACACGCAAGAGGTTTGGGGGAACGTTTTACCTGAAATGGATGTCGGATGCGTCACACAGACTCGCGCGTAACCGATTAGACCAAGACCTGTAACGCGTCGGGGATAGAACGGAACGTTATTCGTTCGACCTCCCCCAGGTAGTCCCCGTCCAGCTGGAACGCCACGGGGCGCCCGGCGCTCAGGGTGAACTCCTTCTCGTCGTGGAGCTGCACCAGGTGGCGGCCTGTCGGCAGGGTGTCGCGGTCACCGATGATCTGGGGCATCAGCTGGAGCATGAAGGGCAGGCCGAGACGCTGCAGGCCCAGGAGATCGAGTCCGGTCTCAAAGCTCGCCCACGGGGTCGGGGAGACCGGCCGAGGGCCGATGTAGGACCAGGGGGAGGCGTTGGAGACGACGGCCATGAAGATGCCGCCGGTCCGCGGCACCTCGGGGCCCTCGACGGTCATCGGGGGGTGACGTTTGTCGGTCGACAGATAGTGATGTAACGCGGTGTTCACATAGCGGGCGGGCGTCGCCTTGCGGCCGGTGCCCCGCATCCCCTCGACCGCCCTGATCACCTCGGCGTCGTACCCCAGACCACTGCAGAACGTGAAATATCTACTCTGGTCACCCCAGATCGCCTGACCCAGCCCCACGGTCCGTCTCCGGTCGTCGCGGATCGCCTCCAGGATCGCCCCCATCGCCTCGACCGGGTCGTTCGGCAGGCCCAGGGCCCTCGCGAAGACGTTCGCGCTGCCGCCCGGGATCGCGAGCAGCGCGGGCCGGTCGATCGAGCTGCCCTCGTCGCCGGCCTTGCCGTCCACCGGGTCGAGCAGCCCGTTCACCGCCTCGTTGATGGTGCCGTCACCGCCCAGCACGGCCACCGCGTCGTAGCCGGAGGCGTGCGCCTTGCGGGAGAGCCGCATCGCGTGTCCCCGGTAGGCCGTCTCCTCGACGGTGAGGTTCATCGTCGCGCTCAGCGCTCTGATGAGAACGTCCCTGGTTCGCTGGTTGGTCGTCGTCGCCTTCGGATTCACCAGGAGCATCGCGCGCATGACCTCAGCGTATCCGCAGGAAACCGGACTGAGGCGGCGAAAGCGGAAGGCTGACACGGCGTGACGGAGAATGACGTGACGGAAAACGGCGTGGGGAGGAGGGCCGGGGCCGGGGTGGGGAAAGGCCGGGCGACCATACCCGGCGATATGGTTGCCCCGTGTCGAACCGTCCGATGACCCTCACCGTCGCCGCCGCCGTCATGGCACTGGAAGGCGCGACCGTCCTGCTCCTCGGCGGTTACGCCGGAGTGGAGACGGTGATCGGCCGACCCTCCGACCTGGTGAACTCGATCGCCGTCGCCGCGTTCGGGATCGGCATCGGCGCCGCCCTGCTCTGGGTCGGCTGGGGAATGATCCAGTCGGAGCGATGGTCGCGGAGCCCGGGGGTGCTGACGCAGATCTTCGCCATCCCGGTCGCGATCACGATGATCCAGTCCGACCAGCGGGTGATCGGCGTCTCGCTGATCGTCCTCGCGGTGATCGGACTGGTCACGCTGCTGTCCCCGCCGACGACACACGCCCTCTACGGAGACCACGACTAGCCGTCCGCTAGTCGTCGACGGTGAGGCCCTCCCGGAGCTGGGCGAGGGTCCTGGCGAGCAACCGGGACACGTGCATCTGGGAGATGCCGAGCTCGGTGGCGATCTGCGACTGCGTCATGTTGCCGAAGAAACGCAGCAGCAGGATCCGCTTCTCACGCGGGGGCAGCCGCTCCAGCAGAGGCTTGAGCGACTCGCGGTATTCGACGCCCTCCAGGGAGTCGTCCACGATCCCGAGGGAGTCGGCGACCGCCGGCGCGTCGTCGTCGCCGGAGTCGGGGGCGTCGAGGGAGACCGTGGAGTAGGCGTTGGCCGACTCCAGCCCTTCGAGCACCTCCTCCTCGCTCATCTTCAGGAACGTGGCCAGCTCCGCCACGGTCGGCGCGCGCCCCTCCCGCTGGGAGAGTTCGCTGATCGCCTTGGTGAGCGAGAGCTTTAGCTCCTGCAGGCGGCGCGGCACACGGACCGCCCAGCCCTTGTCGCGGAAGTGGCGTTTGATCTCGCCCACGATCGTCGGGGTCGCGTAGGTGGAGAACTCCACCCCGCGGCCGAGATCGAAGCGGTCGATCGATTTGATCAGCCCGATGGTCGCGACCTGCGTGAGGTCGTCCAGCCACTCACCCCGGTTGCGGAACCGGCGGGCGAGGTATTCGACGAGGGGGAGATGGAGCTCGACGAGCTCGTCGCGAATGCGCTGACGCCGCGGGTCGTCGGAGGGCAACTCCACCAGTTCCGCGAAGAGCAGGCGCGCACGCACCCGGTCGGGCACCGCGTGGTCGCTGGCGGCCATGGCACGAGTCCTTTCCGTCACGCCGGCCTCGCTGCGCCTCGGCGCTTGCGGAGGACGATCGCCATACGGTCGGGGGAGTCGGTTACGGCATCCACATCATCGGCCAGGGCGGTGAGCACCATCCACGCGAAGTCGTCGCGCTTGGGAGGTGTGTTTCCCACCGTGCTGACCTCGACCCGCACTTTCATCAGCTGTCCGGTGAGCTCGAACTCGGCGGTCAGATCCGTGCCGGGAACAGCTTGGGTCAGCAGCATCGCACACGCCTCGTCGACCGCGATCCGAAGATCCTCGATCTCGTCCAGCGTGAAGTCCAGCCGTACGGCAAGTGCGGCCGTCGCCGTACGCAGCACGGACAGATAGGCGCTCGTCGCCGGCAGCCGGACGCTCACCACGTCACGGATCCCGCCCATGCCGACCGCGGGCGCCTCGGTGTGTTCGGTCACGTTCCTCCTCGCAGAGTCGCTGACTGCAACCTACAGCCCTGAGACGGTGGTTGGCCCGCTTGGACTCGCGATCAGGGCGATTTGCCACCGTCAAGAACCCCTGAAGATACGCAAAAAGGGCATTGTTTTTAATAACGACTCTGGCGCATCGCGGTCCGGGGCGGTGACCGGACGGCGCTGAGGCGCCGGTCTCCGGTCTGCCGGGCGAGGCCGAGACGCCGCGGGCACCGTGACGGCGGTGGTACCTTCCCGCGGGCCCCGATCCGGATCAAGGGGGTGTCTCGGGGACGTTTCCTCGATCCGGACCACCGGTGCCCCTCACGACATCGTTGTGAGGACTTTAAGCGGCCTTGGTCTCCCAGAAGATCTTGGAGATGTCGTCGATCTTGCCGAGGAGCTCGTCGGCCTTGGCGACGTCAACCGTCCCCTTGCCGCCGGCCGCGCCCGCGAGCTTGGTGGCCTCCCAGAACAGCTGGTGCAGCTGCGGGTAGGTCTCCAGGTGCGGGGGCTTGAAGTAGTCGGTCCACAGCACCCACAGGTGGTGCTTGACCAGCTCGGCCCTCTCCTCCTTGATGGTGAGCGCACGGGAGCGGAAGACCGGGTCCTCGTTTCCCGCGTACTTCTCCATGATGGCCTTGACGGATTCGGCCTCGATACGGGCCTGGGCCGGGTCGTACACACCGCAGGGCAGGTCGCAGTGCGCGGAGGCGATGTGCTTGGGGCGCATAAGTCGTGCGAGCATCGGAAATCCTTCCTTGATGCCGGGTTCAGAATGGTCCGGTTAACGACCTTACTCGTCTCCGAATGCCCGTGTGGGAGGGGGTTAAGCTCGATGAGAGTCCGTGTCGCGGGTGAGTCGATGTTGCCCGCGCTGCGACCGGGCGACTGGCTCTGGGTTCGGTGCGGCGCGGTCGTGCGGCCCGGTGACCTGGTCGTCGCCCGGCTGCCGTCCGACCCCGCCGTGCTCATCGTCAAACGCGCCGCGTGGGAGGCGGACGGCGGCTGGTGGCTGGAGAGCGACAACCAGCGCGCGCCGGGGCGGCGCGACAGCTGGGACTTCGGGGCGCTGCCGGCCTCCTCGATCGTCGGCCGGGTGGTGCTGCGCTACTGGCCGGGCCTCTGGCGGGCCAGGTAGGCCGTTTGGCGGCTCTACCCGACGACCTTCTGGCGGGCACGGTAGGCGGCGACGTTGGCCCGGCTGGCGCACCGCTCGGAGCAGTAGCGGCGCGACCGGTTGGAGGAGGTGTCGAGATAGGCCCTGCGGCAGGGCGGCGCCTGGCAGAGACCGAGCCGGTCGACGCCGAGGTCGGTGATCATGGTGGCGAGTCCCATCACCGCGCCCACCGCGTACTGGTCGGCCATCCGGCCTCCCTCGGTGAGGTGCAGGTGCCAGCGCTCGCCGTCGTGGCCGGAGATCTGGGGCTGGACCGGGTGGTGGATGAGCAGCGAGTTGAGCCGGTCGACCACCGCCTCCTCGTCGCCGGCGTCCGCGGTCTCGAACACGATCATCAACTCCTCGCGCAGGTCGCGCAGGGCCTCCAGATCGCTCCTGGTGATTCGGCAGCCGGGCCGGTAGCGGCCGCCCTCTTCCAGAAGCAGGCGCAATCCTTCGAGGCCGGTCAGCCTGTCGGGGTTGTTGATCAGTAGTACGGCCAGCTCCGCGTAGGAGGTGAGGTCCATCTGAGGATCCGTCGATGTAAGAGGCGGCATGGATTTCGAGTATTACACGATGTGGTGAGGCTAACACCCGGACAGCGAAAGTGAGTGACTTCCACCAGCTGAGACAGTCTCAACATGTGGCACAATCGAGCAACGGGTGACCCCCGTACCCCCCTCATGGTGACCGTGCTCAGTGAGCGGGCCCCGAGCGGCTACAGAAGCCCGGGACACCTCCCGCGGGCGCCTCCGAAGGAAATATCCGTCTGTCTGACTGAACTACAGGGGTCGCTGTGGCCGTCATGCCATCCTCCGTCTCTCTCGAAGCCCTCGATCTGGATCCGGCCTTCGCCCTCCACCGCGGCGGCAAACTGGAGATCCGCTCCACCGTCCCGGTCCGTAACGCCGACGACCTGGCGCTCGCCTACACGCCGGGCGTGGCGCGGGTCTGCAGCGCGATCGCCGACGAGCCCGAGCTGGCCAGGGACTACACCTGGATCTCCAACGTCGTCGCCGTGATCTCCGACGGCACCGCGGTGCTCGGTCTCGGAGACATCGGGCCCGCCGCCGCCATGCCGGTGATGGAGGGCAAGGCGCTGCTGTTCAAGCAGTTCGCGAACGTCGACGCGGTGCCCATCTGCCTCGACTGCACCGAGGTGGACGCGCTGGTCGAGACGATCGTCAGGCTCGCCCCCTCCTTCGGGGGGATCAACCTCGAGGACATCAGTGCGCCCCGCTGCTTCGAGGTCGAGTCGCGCCTCCGCGAGATCCTCGACATCCCCGTCTTCCACGACGACCAGCACGGCACCGCGATCGTCGTGCTGGCCGCGCTGAAGAACGCCGCACGGCTGACCGGCCGCTCGCTGGGAGACC
>Ga0233385_1000205_pt1 | contig 33430 bp, 32 predicted proteins | sample ElkDunMinimDraft_16_FD_191543 | JGI IMG/M metagenome (GOLD analysis project Ga0233385, IMG submission 191543) | Fecal eukaryotic communites from dung pellets of Tule Elk in California, USA - Elk Dung G36 | ecosystem: Host-associated > Mammals > Digestive system > Large intestine > Fecal | place...
ACGACGCTCGGCGTGTCGGGGCCCTCGGGGAACCACGCTCCGGCGATCGGGTTCCACAGCTCGTGGATCCGCTCGCGGTCGCGGACCACCGCGGCCGTCCCGCTGACCGACAGCCAGGAGCCGCCCGAGGAGAAGGAGACGTTGACCTGGGCGTCGGCGGCGATCTCGCCCACCTTGGCCGAGCTCTCGTCGGCGAAGAACCACAGGTCACCGTCGAACTCGACCTCCTGGACGCCCATCGGACGGCTCACGAGCCGGCCGTCGGCGCCCACCGTGGTGAGCATCGCGATCCGCGAGTCCTTGACGAGCCCGCGCACCTTCTCGCGCGCCTCGTCGAGGTCGACGTCGTCCTGCCCGGGCGACCGGTCGTCGCCCGTCGACCGCTCGCCAGTCGACCGGTCCGCCGTCGGCGAGTCGCCCGGTGCTGCCCCACCCGCGGCGGCGCTCTGCCCGACGGCGTTCACGCCGCCCGGCGCCTGCTCGTGAGCCGGCGTCCCGCCTGACGTGCTCCGGTCCTGCCCGCTCCCGCTCGACGTGCTCTCGCTCATGACGATCTCCTCGCTCGACGGCCCGGGTCGGCCCACCTCGACAGTAGGTCGGTGCGCCCCGCCGCGCTGCCCGCGGTGCCGTCCGCCGCGCGGGCCGGTCCCGCCCGGCTCGTGCCAGGGCTAGCCTCGCACCGTGAGCACGCCCACTCCCGTGACGTCGTCCGTCGCCGTCCTGCGCGCCGACAACCCGGGGCCGATGACGCTCGACGGCACCCGTTCGTACGTGCTGCGAGCGCCGGGCGCGAGCGAGGGGGTCGTCGTCGACCCTGGCCCGGACGACGACGCGCACCTGGGTGCGCTCGCCGCCACGGGAGCCGTGCGCCTCGTGCTCGTGACCCACCGGCACGCCGACCACACCGCCGGGTCCGCGCGCCTGTACGAGCTGACCGGTGCGCCCGTGCGGGCGGCAGACCTCGCGTACTGCCACGGCAGCGGGGCACCCCTGAGCGACGGAGAGGTCGTGCAGGTCGGCGGTCTGCGGATCACCGTCGTCGCCACGCCCGGGCACACGGCCGACTCGGTGTGCTTCGTCGTCGCGTCTCCCGACGGCGAGCGCGCGGTGCTGACGGGCGACACGGTGCTGGGCCAGGGGACGACCGTGATCGCCGACCCCGACGGGTCGCTGAGCGACTACCTGGCCAGCCTCGACGCGCTCGAGCAGCTGGGCGAAGGGCTCCGCGGCCTCCCGGGGCACGGGCCTGTGGTCGACGACCTCGCCGGCCGCGTGCGCGAGTACAGGGCGCACCGGCTGGGACGTCTCGAGCAGGTGCGCGCCGCCGTCGAGAGCCTGGGCGTCGGCCTGCCGGCTCCGGGTGCGGCGCCCGACGACGGCCTTCTCGACCGGGTCACGGGGATCGTCTACGCCGGTGTCGACGCCTCCGTCCGCGCGGCCGCCCGGCAGAGCGTCCGGGCGCAGGTGCTCCATCTGATGAGCGGCGGGGGTGTCGGACGCCAGGGCTAGCGTGGTGCCGACCCGAGGAGGACTCATGGACTGGAAGATCGAGCTCATCCACGTGCCCGTCACGGACGTCGACCGGGCGAAGGAGTTCTACGAGCGCATCGGCTTCAACGCCGACCACGACCAACGGCCCAGCGACGAGCTGCGGTTCGTCCAGATGACGCCGCCGGGCTCCGCCTGCTCCATCGCCTTCGGCACCGGGCTCGGGAACACGCTCGAGCCGGGCTCGCAGGACACGATCCAGGTCGTCGTGCCCGACGCCGACGAGGCACTGGCTCACCTGCAGGGCGTCGGCGTCGCGGCCCAGGGCGTGGACGACCAGCCCTGGGGCCGGTTCGTCACGTTCGACGACCCCGACGGCAACACCTGGACGTTGCAGCAGATCGTGCAGCGAGCCTGACGAAGACTCAGAGGCGCTTGCCGTAGCAGCGCTGCTGCTCCGCCGTGGCGTACTTGCCGTACTTCTCGATGGGCTCGTACCCGAGCCGCTCGTACATCGCCATGGCCTCGGGCTGCGCCGTGCCGGTCTCCAGCACGAGGCGGCGGAAGCCGACCTGACGTGCCCCGCGCTCGAGCTCGTCCATCAGTCGTCGCGCCAGGCCGTTGCGCCGGTGCTCGGGGTGGACCCAGACGCGCTTGACCTCACCCGTCGCGGCCGGGTGCATCGTGCCGCGGCCGCGGTTGTCGTCCGTCCCGGAGACGTCCCGGATACTGCCGCCGCCGACGAGCGTGCCGTCGACGTGGACGACGGCGGTCATCACGATCGTGGCGGGGTCGATGACCTCCTGCGCGTCGTCGTCGCCGCCGTAACGGGCGCCGAGCTCGGCGACCGCGGCGTCACGCACCGCCACCGCGTCGGGGTGGTCGAACTCGACGGCCTCGACCGTGACCGTGCCCGTGCTCACGCCCGGACGAGCGAGGCCAGGACCGAGGTGAAGAACCCCAGGCCGTCGGTGCCCGAGCGCAGGCCGTCCGCGCCGTCAGGCCCGAAGCCCGCCTCGACCGCGTGCTCGGGGTGCGGCATGAGACCGACGACGTTGCCGGCCGCGTTCGTGATCCCCGCGATGTCACGGCGCGAGCCGTTCGGGTTCCAGCCCTGGTACCGGAAGACGACGCGGCCCTCGCCCTCGAGCTCGTCGAGCGTGCGCTCGTCGGCGACGAACTGGCCGTCCTGGTTCTTGAGCGGGATCGTGATGCGCTGGCCCGGCGTGTACTGGTTGGTCCAGGCGGTCCGGGTGTTCTCGACCGACAGCACCTGCTCGCGGCACACGAAGTGCAGGTGCTCGTTCTTGACCATCGACCCGGGCAGCAGGTGCGCCTCGGTCAGGATCTGGAAGCCGTTGCAGATGCCGAGCACGGGCATGCCGCCCCGGGCGGCGTCCACCACGGCCTCCATGGCCGGGGCGAACCGGCTGATCGCGCCCGCCCGGAGGTAGTCGCCGTACGAGAACCCGCCCGGCAGGACGACCGCGTCCACGCCCTGCAGGTCGGCGTCCGCGTGCCAGAGCGCCACCGGCTGCCCACCGGCGAGCCGGATGGCACGCGCGGCGTCGCGGTCGTCGAGCGAGCCTGGGAACGTGACGACGCCGACCTTGGCGGCGTCGAGCCCCGCGGCCATCAGGCCAGGCCCGTCGAGGTCACGGTGCCCGCGGCGTCCGCCGCGACGTCGGCGACCCGCACGACGTCCTCGATGACGGGGTTCGACAGGAGCGTGACCGCGGCCTCCTGTGCTGCCGCGAGCACCTCCGGCGTCACGTCGCCCTCGACCTCGAGCTCGAAACGCTTGCCCTGCCGTACACCGGTGAACTGCGTGAAGCCGAGGCGCGGCAGCGCGCCCACGACGGCCTTGCCCTGGGGGTCCAGGATCTCGGGCTTGGGCATGACCTCGACGACGACGCGTCCCACGGCGGGCTCCTATGGCGATTGTCGGTGGCTGCAGTCGCTCCGGGATCCCGGCACGGCGGCGTCCGACCGAGATCGGCGCGCACGTGGCGAGCGGGAGCACGACGGCGGGATTCCGCGTGCAGTCTACCCGGCGTCGTCGTGGCGGTCGTCCGCCTGTCCGCCCGGGCCGGTGTCAGGCCAGGCTCGCGCCGGTCAGCCGTTCGTACGCCTCGAGGTACCGGTCCCGCGTGCGCAGCACGACGTCGTCCGGCAGAGCGGGCGGCGGGGCGTCGGACCTGCGGTCCCAGCCCGAGGCGTCCGAGGTCAGCCAGTCGCGCACGAACTGCTTGTCGTAGCTGGGCTGCGGCCGTCCGGGCTCCCACTGGTCGGCCGGCCAGAAGCGGGACGAGTCGGGGGTGAGCACCTCGTCGCCCAGGACGATGTCACCCGTGACCGGGTCGGTGCCGAACTCGAGCTTGGTGTCCGCGAGGATGACGCCCCTGGAGCGCGCGATCTCCTCGGCCCGGCTGTAGACCGCCAGCGTCAGGTCGCGCAGCCGCTCGGCCGGCTCGGCACCGATCCGGCGGGCCACCTCCTCGAAGGTGACGTTCTCGTCGTGCTCGCCCAGCTCCGCCTTGGTCGCGGGCGTGAAGATCGGCGCGGGCAGGCGCGAGCCGTCGACCAGGCCCCGGGGCAGCGGGATCCCCGTCACCGAGCTGTCCACCTGGTACTCCGCGAGCCCGGACCCCGTGAGGTAGCCACGAGCCACGCACTCGACCGGGAACATCTCCAGCCGCCGGCAGATCATGGCCCGGCCGGCGACCATGTCGGGCACGTGGCCGTCGCCCGGCTCCGCGGACACCTCGGCGGAGACGACGTGGTTCGGCACGATGTCGGAGAGCTGCTCGAACCACCAGAGGCTGAGCTGGGTGAGCACCACGCCCTTGTCCGGGATGCCCGGGGTGAGTACGTGGTCGTACGCGCTCACGCGGTCGGAGGCGACGACCAGCACGACGTCGCCCAGCGGGTGCACGCCCCCGAACGACGGGAGGTCGGGCTCGTAGAGGTCGCGAACCTTGCCCGAGTAGAGGTGCCGCCATCCGGGCAGGTCGAGTGGGCCACCTGCGAAGGCGTCCGCCGCGTGCTCGGCGTTTCGCGTGTCGGTCACGGGGCCTAGTCTCGCATCCATGTCCCACGACGTCGGCGTCGCGAACATGCGGTCTGCCGCCGTCGAACATGTGGTTGGTCGGCCGGACGGGCCGGGAAGCCCGACCAACCACATGGTCGGCACACGGGGTCAGTCGTTGAACGACAGGCGCAGCGAGAACTCGTCACCGGACGCCGAGGCGCCCAGCGCACGCAGCGGCTCGAGGTTCTTCACCACGGCCTCGTCTCCCTCGGCAAAGACCTCGATCACCGGCTGGAGCTTGTCGAAGTCCACGTAGGACACCGACGTGACCGTGTCGAACGGGACCACGGAACGGAACGCCTCGGTGCTGGTGAGCCCGGCGCCCGCCTCGAGCGCGCTCGGTGCCGTCGCGAGCGCCACACCACCCTCGATGTCCTCGACCACGAGCTCGACGCCCAGCATCGCAGCCGCCTCGGCGAGCCGCTCGTGGATGTCGCGCAGCTCGGCCTGGTCGCCGTGGGTGCGCAGCGCGACGTCGAGCGAACCGACGCTCTCGGGCCCGGTGAAGCCACCCATGTCGGCGAGCCCACGCTCGCCCACGGTGAGCAGCGGGCCCGACGCGAACAGCGAGAAGATCTCCTCGAGCGAGACGCCCATCGTCGTCTCGAACTCGGCGGCGGTCTGCTCGTCGATGCCCGCGGTAGCCAGGGACTCCGTCATCATCGACTCGTACCACCCGTCGAACTCCTCGGAGGCGGCCGATCCGGCCGCGAACACCGTGGAGTCGGGAACATCGGCCACGTCCAGCGTGGAGTCGCCGTAGATGTTCCCGGAGCCCTCGGCCGTGCCGCGCAGCTCGATCGCCGACGACTCGGCACGCACGACGAGGGTCACGGCTCCCAGCTCGGACATCATCTCCGGAATCTCGACCGGAGGCTGGCCGGACGCCTGGGCACCCTCTGCGAGAAGTCCCTCGAAGTCGGGGTGGGACATGATCGCGCCGTAGTCCATCCAGCCCGACGCGATCCCCTGGTCTCCGATCGAGTCCAGGGCCTGTGCGAACTCGGCCTTCTCGCCGAGCGGCGCCCTCTTCGCGCCGGCGACCGCCGCGTCGACCGTCGCCTGCTCCGGCCCGACGATCGCGTAGCCGTCGAGGAAGGCGATCGCGCTCGTCTCGTCGTCCGAGCACTCGGTGAGCTGCGCGACACCCGCCCGGGCCTTGGTCTCGTCGTCGACCTGGACCGCGATCACGGGCTCGAGCGGCTCGCTGAGGAGCGCCATGCCGACCCGCTGCCCGAGCCACGGCTCGACGTCGGCGGCGAAGTCGACGTCGCAGTCCTCGCCGAACGTGTTCTTGATGAACAGCTCGCGCAGGTCGGCGTTCTCGTCGCCGATCGAGTCCTTCAGGTCGGGGAACTTCTGCAGCAGCCGCAGGATCTCGACCTTCTGGCCGGCCGACGGGTCGAGGTCGACCCGTGCGTAGGCGAGCGCGTTGCCGGGGAGCACGTCGTGAGGCTGTGCACCCCCACCGGAGAGCGCGGTGTACGCGTAGGCTCCGGCACCGCCGAGGGCCAGGACGCCGACGACGGCACCGCCGATGACGAGGTTGCGGGTACGCCGCGTGCGCGGCTCCGGTGCAGAGTTCTCACCGGCGCTTCCCGGCTCGAGAGGCGACGGCGTCTCCTCGGGACCGGGAGCAGAACTGTCAGGCATGGGTCTCCTTCCGTAGGAGCCGCAGCCTAGGGCAGTCCTGGGAACCACCTGACCACCGCCCGCACTCAGGAACCGGCGACCGGGACCTCGCCGCGCACCGCCTTGAGCGCGATGTCGCTGCGGTGGTGCGACCCGTCGAGCGCGATCCTCGCGATGCCCGCGTACGCCGCGTCCCGGGCCTCGGCAAGGCCGGACCCGTGGGCGACGACCGACAGCACCCGGCCGCCCGACGACACCAGCTCGCCGTCGCGGTTCAGCGCCGTCCCGGCGTGCAGCACATGGACGCCCTCGATCGCCTCGGCGTCCTCGATCCCGCCGATCGGGTCGCCGGACCGCACCGCACCGGGGTAGCCCTCGGCCGCCACGACCACGTTGACCGCCGCGTCGTCCGACCACCGCAGCGGCGGCAGCGCCGCAAGTCCTCCGGTCGCCGCCGCGAGCATCAGCGCGGACAAGGGCGAGCGCAGGCGAGCGAGCACGACCTGCGTCTCCGGGTCGCCGAAGCGTGCGTTGAACTCGACCACGCGCGTGCCGCGGGAGGTCAGGGCGAGCCCGACGTACAGCACGCCCGCGAACGGGATGCCCCGGCGCGACATCTCGTCGACGGTCGGCTGCGCGATGCGGTCCACGACCTCCCCGACGAGCCCCGACGGCGCCCAGTCCAGCGGCGAGTACGCGCCCATGCCGCCCGTGTTCGGGCCCGCGTCGTCGTCGCCCACGCGCTTGAAGTCCTGGGCCGCGACGAGCGGGACCACCGAGGCTCCGTCGCAGATGCAGAACAGCGACACCTCCGGGCCGTCGAGGAACTCCTCGACCACCACCCGGCCGTCGGCACCTCGCGCCCCGAGCGCAGCGCGCGCGTGGTCGAGCGCGGCGTCGCGGTCGCTCGTCACGACCACGCCCTTGCCCGCGGCGAGGCCGTCGTCCTTGACCACGTAGGGCGGGCCGAACGCGTCGAGGGCGTGCGCCACCTCGTCGAGCGTGCCGCACACGTGGGCGGCCGCCGTCGGCACGCCGGCAGCGGCCATCACGTCCTTGGCGAACGCCTTCGACCCTTCGAGCCGCGCCGCCTCGGCCGACGGGCCGAAGCACGGGATGCCGGCCTCGCGGACGGCGTCGGCCACGCCCGCGACGAGCGGCGCCTCGGGACCGACCACCACGAGGTCGGCGCCGAGGCCGACCGCGAGCTCGGCGACCGCCACCGGGTCGACGGCGTCCACCGGGTGGACCGTCGCCTCCGCAGCGATGCCCGGGTTGCCGGGCGCTGCGTGCAGCTCGTGCACACCTTCGGCGGCAAGCGAGTGGACGATGGCGTGCTCGCGGGCACCGGTCCCGACGACGAGGATCCTCACGGGCGCCAAGTCTAGGTCGGGACGGTCGCCTCCTGGCCCGAGCGTCCGAGCGCCTCGGCCACCATGCCGCTGCGGGCGAGCTCGTCGACGACCGCGCCGAGCCAGGCGATCGCCGCCGGGTCACGGTCCCGGCCGGTCGCCACGGCCTGCCGGATCTCGGTGAACCTGGGCTCGACCACGCGCATGCCTCCTCGCTCCGCGACCCACCGCGTCACGGGCTGCCGGATGCCGGCCGCCACCTCGAGCCCTCGGCTCTCGAAGACGGCGGTTCCCTCGACGCCGCGCACGACCTCGGCGTGCCGCAGGGTGCGCGTGAGGAACAGGTCGTACGCGGAGCCCTCCTTCACGCCGACCCGGACACCGGGGCGGTCGACGTCGGCCGCCGCCGTGACGGGCGATCCGTCGGGGACCGCGAAGACGCCCTCGATCAGCACGTACGGCGCCGTGAAGGCCACCTCGGCAGCGCGGGCCGGTTCGATCGCCAGGAACCCGATGTCCGCACGCCCCTGCGCGACGGCCGCGAACGACGTCCGCGCCGCGTCCACGCAGTCGAGCTCGACCGGGACCTCGAGCCGGTCCGCGAGGGCGTACGCCAGGTCGGCCGTGACGCCCCGCGGGGCGTCCGGCGTGCCCTGCGCCAGGACCGGGTTGCCCAGGTTGACGACCGCGCGCAGCACCCCGCCGGGCGCGAGCGACGCCCGGACGGCGGGCGTCACCGTCGTCGCGGGCACCGCCGTCATCGGCGCGCGTGGATCAGGTCGTGGACCGGGATGATCTCGTCCCGCCGGGGCCCGACGCCGACCGCGGAGATCCGGCAGCCGGACATCTCCTCGAGCGCCGCGAGGTAGGCCTGCGCGTTCTTCGGCAGGTCCTCGATCTCGCGAGCACCCGAGATGTCCTCCCACCAGCCCGGCAGCTCCTCGTAGATGGGCTTCGCGTGGTGGAACGCCGTCTGGTCGTCGGGCATCTCGTCGTAGCGCGTGCCGTCGACGTCGTAGGCCACGCACACGGGCACCTTGTCGAGGCCCGTGAGCACGTCGAGCTTGGTGACCACGAGGTCGGTGAGGCCGTTGATCCGGGCGGCATAGCGGGCGATCACGGCGTCGTACCAGCCCGTGCGCCGAGGCCGGCCCGTGGTGACCCCGTACTCGCCGCCGGTCTTGCGCAGGAACTCACCGGAGTCGTCGAGCAGCTCGGTCGGGAACGGACCCTCGCCCACGCGCGTCGTGTACGCCTTGATGACGCCGATGACCGAGTCGATGCGCGTCGGCCCGACGCCCGAGCCCGTCACGGCGCCACCAGCCGTGGCGTTGGACGACGTGACGAACGGGTAGGTGCCGTGGTCGACGTCGAGCATCGTGGCCTGCCCGCCCTCGAACAGCACGGTCTTGCCGTCGTCGAGCGCCCGGTTGAGGACGAGCGAGGTGTCCGCGACCATCGGGCGCAGCCGCTCGGCGTGCGCGAGCAGCTCGTCCATCGTCTCGTCGACGTCGACGGCACGGCGGTTGTAGACCTTGACCAGCAGGTGGTTCTTCTGGTCGAGCGCGCCCTCGACCTTGTCGTGCAGGATCTTCGGGTTGAAGAGGTCGGCGACCCGGAGGCCGACGCGCGAGATCTTGTCGGCGTACGCGGGCCCGATGCCGCGGCCCGTGGTGCCGATGCGGCGCTTGCCGAGGAACCGCTCGGTGACCTTGTCGATCGTGCGGTGGTAGCCCGCGATGACGTGCGCGTTGGACGACACGAGCAGCCGCGAGACGTCGACCCCGCGCTCGATGAGCGCGTCGAGCTCCTCGAAGAGCACGTCGATGTCGACCACGACACCGTTCGCGATGACCGGGACCACACCCGGCGACAGGATGCCTGACGGCAGCAGGTGGAGGGCGTACTTCTCGTCACCTATGACGACGGTGTGGCCCGCGTTGTTGCCGCCGTTGAACTTGACGACGTAGTCGACGCGCGAGCCGAGGAGGTCGGTCGCCTTCCCCTTGCCCTCATCTCCCCACTGGGCACCGACAAGCACCACGGCTGGCATGGGATCCACTCTCCTCGTTTCGATGAGGCCCGGCAGGCAACGGCCTCGGACCTCGCCCGAGTTTACCCGTCCATGACCTTGTGACCAGGATCGGCGCGAGGTGGCTCAGGCCGGGCGCGGGCGTTGCGGCAGCGGCGCCTGGGGAAAACCCGCGGCCGGCGTCGCCGGCTCGCAGCGGTGGTCCCGGTCCACGCGGAACAGGTCGAGAGCCCCGCAGACCTCGAGCACGAAGAGGTCGCGGTCGTCGGCGCCGCGCAGGACGGTGGCGCCACCACGCTTGCGGCCGGCGTCCGCGAGCGAGATGAGGAATGCCGCCCCGGTGGAGTCCATGAACGTCACCCGGCACATGTCGATGACCAGCAGCTGGCGTCGCAGACCGACGACCCGCGCGGCGATCTCGGGGAACTGGTCGCGTTCGGCCAGATCCAGGTCCCCGGCGATCACGAGCGTCGTCGTCGTGGATGACGTCGCGATCTCGATCATGTGCCGAGACTACCGGGGAGCGCGCGGCCGGCGCGCGCCCAGGTCACCGGATGGCGCGCGGTGACCGTGCCGGTGCGCGGCCGCTCTCACGCCCTGCCTGCGACAATGGCCGCATGAGCCCATCCCACCCTGTGGACGATCTCCTGGCAGGACCCGAGCCGACCCTGCTCCCCGACGACTTCGCGGCGGTCCGCGAAGGTCTGGAGGCGGGCGAGGACCCGGCCCGGCTCGCCGCGGCCCACCCCGCGGCGTCGCTCGCCTGGGCCGTGCTCGCCGAGGACACGCTCGGTGCGGCCGACGATCCCGGGACGGTGCGCGCGGTCACGGCGTACGCCTACGCCCGCACCGGCTACCACCGCGGTCTCGACGCGCTGCGGCGGGCGGGGTGGCGCGGCCGCGGGCCCATCCCCGCCGACCATGAGCCCAACCAGGGCTTCCTGCGGGCGCTCCTGGCGCTCGCGACCGCCGCCGACGCGATCGGCGAAGCCGCCGAGGCCGAGCGGTGCCTCCAGTTCCTGGCCGACTCCGGCACCTCGGCGCAGGAGGTGCGCGCTCTGGTCGGCTGAGGGTCGTGCGGTTACGTCGACCCGTTGCGGACGGACTCCGAGTCGGACTCTGACTCGGATTCCGAGGCGGACTCTGGCTCCGGCACGGACTCGGGCTTCGCCTCAGACCCGGAGACACAGTCGGTGACGTCGGTGTCGTCCGACGCGCGGGCGTCGGGCGCGGGCCGGACCTTGGCCCACACGAGCTTGCCGGAGCCCGACGGCCGCCAGCCCCAGTCCGCGAGCCGCTCGACGATCTGCATCCCGAAGCCGCCGAGCCGGTTCGCGTGCCCGTCGGTCGTGACCGGCGGTGCCGGGTTGGAGTCCTCGACCTCGATGCGCAGGCCGTCGCCGGTGTCGAACAGCCGGAGCGCGATGTTGCCCCAGCCGTGCAGGACGCCGTTGGCCACGAGCTCGGACACCACGAGCTCGGCCGACGCGGACTCGGGCAGGCCCCAGGCCTGGCACGTGCGCAGCACCGCGTGGCGTGCTCGGGCGATCGACGCGGGCTCGCTGGGCAGCAGCCACCGGCGCGAGCGCGGGCTCAGGGTCCGCACCTTGGTGTCGGCGACCGGATCGGGCAGTCGCACCACGACGATCGCGACGTCGTCCTCCGGCGCGTCGGCGAGCCGCGACAGCAGCTCCTCGCCCACGCCGGCCGCATCGCGTGCGGTGATGCGCGCCGACGTCTCGACGAGCGCGTCGAGCCCGACCTTGAGCGACCGGTCGCGCCGCTCGATGAGCCCGTCGGTGTAGAAGAGCAGCACGTCGCCGCGGCGCAGCTCCTCCCGCGCGGTGGCGCGAGGCAGCGCACCGAACCCGATGAGCGAGCCGCCCGCCGCGTCGAGCTGGCGCACCTCGCCGTCGCGCAGGAGCAAGGGCGGCAGGTGACCGGCACGTGTGTACTCGACCGACCACTGGTCGCTCTCGGGCAGGTGCTGGAGCGCCGCGTAGACCATGGACGCCGAGCGCGGGATCCGCATGCCTGTGACGAGCTGGTCCACCCGGTCGAGGACCGTCCCGGGGGACGTCAGCTCGTACGCGTAGGACCGCACGACCGAGCGGAGCTGACCCATCGCGGCCGCGGCCTCGACGTCGTGACCGACGACGTCGCCGATCACGAGCCCGACGGTGTGCTCGGAGATCTGCAGGACGTCGTACCAGTCACCGCCGATCTGCGCGTGCTCGGCGTTGGGCGCGTAGTAGGTCCACACGTCCAGGCCGGTCACGTCGGCCTGCTCGGGGAGCATCGCGCGCTGGAGCGCCTCGGCGAGCCGGTGCTCGCGCGCGTAGAGACGTGCGTTGTCGACCGCGGTCCCGGCGCGGCGCGCGACGACCTCGACCACGGTACCGATGTGGTCCGGCTCGGACAGCTCGTCGAACAGGCCGACGTCGTCGGCCACGTCGGACTCGCCGTCGCCGTTCCACGTCACGAGCAGGCCCAGCACCCGGCGGCGTCCGGCGACCGCGTGCACGACGACGGTCCCCGGGACCGCGCCCGTCTCCTCGACGACCCGGCGGACGATGTCGCGCCGCAGCCAGCCCGACGCCGAGTGCGGCGGGTAGCGGGCGTCGAGCCGCACGGCGACGGGTCCGTCGATGACGCCGTCGAGCAGGTCCTGCACCACGTCGAACGTGACGAGATCGGAGCTGTCGGCGCCGTCCCCGAGCTGGTCGATGTGCCCGGAGTCCGGCACGTACCGGGTGTGGCGTCGGCCACGACCGCTCGGCGGGGACGCGACGTCGACACCCTCGGCGAACATCAGGCCGTCGTCGTTGACGTAGAAGCCGGCCCACGGGACGAGGGCGCGCAGCAGGTCGGCGATGTCACGCAGGGCGTACGGGTACTCGAGGTCGCCCAGAAGCTCGGTGCTCTGCGCCACCAGGTCGAGGTCCGCGCGCTGCCGGCGCTCGACCTCGAGGGAGGCGAGCTGCGCGGCGTGCCGGTCGACGTACTCGGAGACGTCGGTCGCGACGCCCACCCAGTGGCCGACCGAACCGTCGTCCTCGGGTACCGGGGTGAGATTGACCTGCCACCAGGCGTCTCGGTCGTGGTCCCGACGTCGGCCCCGGACCATGCGCGTGACAGGCACGCCGTCCTGCAGGGCGGTCTCGGCGGCACCGCGGTCGGGATCTTCGTCGATGAGGCCCAGCAGGGGACGGGGCCCCCGCGCGGAGAGGTCTGACAGCCGGAGGCCGACCACATCCATGAATGCCTGATTCACCCACACCACGGGCATACCGGACGCGTAGCTGCCGCAGATGAAGACCGGCGTACCGGTGTGTGAGACGGCCAGATGGAGCAGGTCTGGGCGCACGGGCGGCACAGGACCGGATGATTCGGTCATAATGCCTCCGCTGAAACCGATTCCTGCCATGGCTGGTGTTCTCGCTGGTCATTCAACCGTAGATTGGTGTCCGCCGAGACACGAGATGACCGGCGCCAGCTCGTGAAAGGAGCACCGTGCACGACGGATCGAACCCCACCTCGCGGGATTCGCGGACTGCGGCACCGCGAGACGCTCAGGCAACGCCTGAGCTTGGCGACCCGGCGAGCGTCCACGTCATCGTGGGCTCGACGCGCGCTCGCGTGGTGCTCTCCGGCGAGATCGACGCGGACATCGGTGCCGAGCTCGACGAGGCGATCGCCGATGCCGAGCAGTCGGGCCTGCCGGTCGAGCTCGACGCCCACCATGTGACGTTCATGGACTCGTCGGGAGTCGCCTTCCTTGCCCGCCTCGCGTCGCGCAGCCCTCATCAGGTGCGTGTGCTGCGCGCTCCCCCCACCGTGCGGTTCCTCCTGGAGGTCACGCGGATCGGGGAGCTCCTGGAGATCGTGGACGACGACCCCGGCTTCGACGAGATCGGCGACGGCACCGCAGCCCAGCCGACGTCGACGCGCAAGAAGTAGGGCCGCACGCCCGCCCGCGCGAGCGCGAGCGGGCATGACGACGGCGGGCCCGCACCCGGTGCAGGGTGCGGGCCCGCCGTCGCATGCGCAGAGCAAGGTCACATCTTCTGGCCGGCGGACCGCAGCTGCTCGCACGCCTCGACGATGCGCGCCGCCATCCCGGCCTCGGCGAGCTTGCCCCAGGCGCGCGGGTCGTAGGCCTTCTTGTTGCCCACCTCGCCGTCCACCTTGAGCACGCCGTCGTAGTTCTTGAAGAAGTGGTCGGCGACCGGACGCGAGAACGCGTACTGCGTGTCGGTGTCGATGTTCATCTTGATGACGCCGTTGTCGACCGCCTCGGCGATCTCCTGGGCCGTCGAGCCCGACCCGCCGTGGAAGACCAGGTCGAACGGGTTCTCCTGGCCGAGCTCGTCGCCCACGGCCTTCTGGATCTCCGCGAGGATCGACGGGCGGAGCTTGACCGCACCCGGCTTGTAGACGCCGTGCACGTTGCCGAAGGTGAGCGCCGTCAGGTACCGGCCCTTCTCGCCCGTGCCGAGCGCACGCACGGTGGCCAGGCCGTCCTCTACCGTCGTGTACAGCTTGTCGTTGATCGCGGCCTCGTGGCCGTCCTCCTCGCCGCCGACGACACCGACCTCGATCTCGAGGATGGTGCGCGCGGCGCGGGACAGCTCGAGCAGCTCGGCCGCGATGACGAGGTTCTCGTCGAGCGGGATGTCCGAGCCGTCGAACATGTGCGACTGGAACGTCGGGTTCTTGCCCGCCTTGACCTGCTCGGCCTCGAGCACCAGGAGCGGGCGCACCCACGAGTCGAGGTTCTTCTTGACGCAGTGGTCGGTGTGGATCGCGATGTTGACCGGGTAGTTCTTCGCGACCTCGGTGGCGTACGCCGCCAGCGCGAGCGACCCGACCACACGGTCCTTGATCGTGGAGCCCGACCCGTACTCGGCACCGCCGACGGACACCTGGATGATGCCGTCCGACTCCGCCTCGGCGAAGCCCTGGAGAGCGGCAGTGATCGTCTGGGACGACGTGATGTTGACGGCGGGGTAGGCGAACTTGCCTGCCTTCGCGCGGTCGATCATCTCGCCGTAGACCTCGGGGGTTGCGATGGGCATCTGCGGTACTCCAATGACGGGACGTACGGGAATGCAGCGGGCGGCATCATCGCGGCGGGCGCGATGCCCGCATGCACCTGCGATTTTCTCACGGAAGGGTCATGCACGTCACTTCGCGTCGTGCACATGGGACCGGGCCCACGTGTGCATCGCGATCGCCGCGGCAGCGCCGGCGTTGAGCGAGCGGGTGGACCCGTACTGGGTGATGTGGACGACGGCCTCGCACACGGCCTGGGCCTCGGGGGTCAGTCCGGACGACTCCTGGCCGAAGAGCAGCAGGCAGCGCTCGGGCAAGGCGAAGTCCTCGAGCGGCACGGACCCGGGCACGTTGTCCACGCCGACGAGCGTGACGCCCTTGACGGACGCCCAGCGCGCGAGGGCCTCTGCGCCCGGATGGTGGTGCACGTGCAGGTAGCGGTCCGTGACCATCGCACCGCGCCGGTTCCAGCGCCGCCGGCCCACGATGTGCACGCCTGCGACGTTGAACGCGTTCGCCGTCCGCACCACCGAGCCGATGTTGAGGTCGTGCGCCCAGTTCTCGATCGCCACGTGCAGCGGGTTCCGCTGGGTGTCGAGGTCGGCGACGATCGCCTCGACGGTCCAGTAGCGGTAGCGGTCGACGACGTTGCGGCGGTCCCCGTGCGCCAGCAGCTCGTGGTCGTAGCGCGGGTCGGGTGCGCCGTCCGGCCCGGTGGGCCACGCGTCCCGGCCACCGGGCCAGGGTCCCACGCCGACGCCTTCATCCATGGGCACATCATGGGGCATGCGCCTGCCGCGCGACCATGCCCACCGGGGGCTCGTGGGCCTCAGACCGGCGTCACCTCGACCTCCACGACCGCCCATGACAGGGCCGGCAGGCGCAGCGTCACGCCGGCCTCGGTCGTCGTGACGCCGTCCAGCCCGGTGAGCGCCCCTGTGACCTTGGGCGACGTCGGCAGATTCCGGGGTTGCGGGGTGGATGCGGGCCGGTGCTCGCGTTGCATGTGGAAGGCGCGCGCAGCACCATGCGCGGGTGTTCTTCGACGGTTTCACCATGGGTCGGCTCGACGTCGGTGACGTGCAGCTCTACGTGCGCCACGGGGGCAGCGGCCCACCCGTCCTGCTGCTGCACGGCCATCCGAGGACGGGCGCCACGTGGCACCGGGTGGCGGCCCGGCTCGTCGACGCCGGGTACGCCGTCGTGGTGCCGGACCTGCGCGGCTACGGGCGGTCTTCGAAGCCGCCCACCACCCCGGACCACCTGCCGTACTCCAAGCGGGCGATGGCCGGAGACCTGGTGCGGCTCATGCGGTCGCTCGGTCATGACCGGTTCGCCGTCATCGGCCACGACCGTGGGAGCTACGTCGCGCTGCGTCTCACGCTCGACCACCCCGACGCCGTCGAGCGGCTCGCCGTCCTCGACAGCGTCCCCATCTCCGAGGCGCTCGCCCGGTGCGGCCCGACGTTCGCGCGCACGTGGTGGCACTGGTTCTTCTACGCCCAGCCCGACAAGCCCGAGCGCGCCATCGTCGCGGACCCCGAGGCGTGGTACGGCGGTGGGCCCGAGCACATGGGACCGGAGGCGTACGCCGAGTTCCGCGCCGCGATCCACGACCCTGCGACGGTCCGGGCGATGCTCGAGGACTACCGGGCCGGTCTCGAGACCGACCGCGCGCACGAAGAGGCCGACAGGGCGGCGGGCCGGCGGGTGACCTGCCCCTTGCTGGTGCTGTGGTCGAGCCGCGACGACATGGGCGATCTCTACGGTGACCCGCGCGACGTCTGGAAGGACTGGGCCACGAACCTGCGCGGCGGCGGGCCGATCGACTCGGGCCACCACATGGCGGAGGAGGCCCCGGACGAGCTGGCGGCCGCCCTGCTGGACTTCCTGCGCGACGGCGACGGCCGGCCCGCGGTGCGGTGACCCTGGCGGCCGCGGCCCTCGGCACAGCAGACGAGCCCGCCCTCCGAGACGGAGGACGGGCTCGTCACCTGCGGCGACACTGCCGCGATCAGGCGCCGATCGCGGCGTTGCTGACGCGCACGAAGCGCGGGTTGTCCTGCCAGATGGCGCGCTTGACGACGCCGACGCCGGGCCGCGCGGCCTCGATCTGCTTGCCGTTGCCGATGTAGATCGCCACGTGACCGGGCGTCCAGATGATGTCCCCGGGGCGCGCGTTGGCGCGGGAGACGACGCGACCGGCAGACTTCTGGCCGGACGAGGTGCGGGGAAGCGACTTGCCGATCGCCTTGCGATAGACGTAGCTGGTGAAGCCCGAGCAGTCGAAGCCGCTCGGCGAGGAGCCGCCGGCGACGTAACGGGCGCCCACGTACCTGTTGGCGACGTTCACGACGGGCGAGCCCGCCGGCTTGACCCGCACGTACCGGGTGGCCGAGGCCTTGCGTGCGAGGCCCGACGCCTTGCTCGGCACGATGACGACGCGAACCCGGTTCTTGCCGATGTCGTAGTGGCTGGTGGCGGGGCGGAACACGGCGTTGCCCCGGTACAGCTTCTTGACGCGGACGGCGTCGCCGTTGACCAGCAGACGCGCCCAGCCCTGGACGGCGGCGCCGCCGCGCGTGGCACGCGTCTTGATGACGGCCGTCTTCTTGCCCTTGACGATCACCTTGTTGGTGACGGCGAGCGCCACGCGGGGCGCGGGCTTGGCCGCCAGGGAGACCGCCCGGGTCGTGGTTGCGGCAGAAGCCTGCGGTGCCTGCGCTGCCTGCGAGACGAGCATCCCGCCGCTGAGGGCGGAGACCAGGCCAAGGGCGACAACGGTTCGTCGTGCCTTGGGCAACGTTTTTGTGCGCGGAGAAGTGGACATGGCCATAGCGGACCTCTCACGCCTGCGAGGTGAGCTGTCGGGTTGGGCCGAGGGGTCTTGGCCTGCCGTCATGGACGGCTACACCCCAAGGGCGCCGAAGGCGCCCGATGTGTGGGTCCCCCGCTGCTGCCGTGGTGTTCGTCGGCGTCTCGGACCGACGGCAGCACGAGGCGTTACGGTCCGGACGGCCCGCCCTGTACGGGGCGAACGAACGTCGACGCTAACCTTCGCAACGCCGAATGTCGCGATTCGATAACGAAGGGGTCCGCGGAATCTCGTGAAGGTGGAGTGAAGACCTCCGTGCCGAAGTACTTGTCCGAAGAATCGACCAGCTCGCCCTAAAACGGGACGCAGACGGGCATTTCTCCGGAAGGCTCCGCCTGAAACCGCAGATCAGTTACCTGCCGTGTTTCGGCTCTGAGCCACGCGTCGGCGACCTTCACCGTTCCATCACATTTTCATGCCTCGACGCGACCCGACCTGGACACGACGGGGTTGCGCTCAGTCCAGCAACGAGCCCGTGCGCGGCGCAGCCACGACGACCAGGCACAACGTGGTGCGGTCGCCCTCGGACCACGACTCCTCGCTCGGCGTCCAGACGACGAAGCGCGCGCCTCGGGCGCCGTCCTGCCGGGCCTCGGGCCCGAGCAGCTCCGGGCCGCAAGCCCGCGAGCCGCGGCTCGCGAGCACGTCGTCGCCGGGCCAGACCGCGTCCGTGGCCGCATCCGTGCGGCCGACGACCTGCGCCTCGTGCTCCTCGTCGCACGGCACCGCACGTGCCTGCGACACGCCGCCGTCGTCGGGCATCGCCTCGACGCACGTGCCGAGGACGAACTGCACCGCCTGCGCGTCACGCGCTGCCGGCAGGTCCGTCGGCAGCGGCTCCCACGCGCGATCCTGGGCGGTCCGCACACCGAGGACGCCGGCGAGCACGACCGCGGCCACGGCGACGACCGCGGCGGCCGCGATCCATGCCCGGCGCCGGACTCCTCGCCGCGGGTCCGCCGATCCCGAGCCACCCTCAGAACCGGTCCCGGAACCTGCGGGCGCGGCCGTGGCCTCGCCCGGAAGTCGCACGTCGTGGAGGTCGGGCGCGGGGAGGCTGCCCGGAGGCGTGGGCGACGCGAACGTCGGGTCCTCGGGGTCGGGCGCGGTCATGGGAGAAACGTAGCCGGGCCGGGGAGCAGCCCGGGACGGGGACCGCTCATGCCTTGCGGGCGCGCTCGGCAGCGCCGCGCACCGCCTCGTCCTCGCCCCGGCGCGCGTCCCGCAGCGCGCGCTCGAGCTCGCGGACCCGCTTGTGCGCCTCACGCACCCGCTTCTCGGCCTCCTTGCGCTTCGCCGCGGCCTTCTTGACGCGAGGATCGTTCGCGTACGCGGCCGCCACCTGTTCTGCCGCGGCGACGTCGGGGTCCTCGACGGGCTCGGGCGCACCGGCTGCCGCGGACTCGAGCCCGGCGCCCGGTGCGCCGGCCGCGCGGGCCTCGATATAGGCGGCGATGCCGTCGAGCACGCGTTCGAGGCCCCACGCGACGTCGTCGATCTGCCCCTCGCCGACATATGTGCCCGAGTCGATGAGCGGGCGCAGGTAGGGGAACCGGACCTCGTCCACGAGATGGCGCAGCGCCTCCGCGAACGCTGCCCCGGTCACTCCCTCGTCACCGCCCGCGGCCTCGACCGCGGTGTCGAGGTCGCGGCCGATCTTCACCGCGTTGGTGCCGAACCCGCTCGCGAGCAGGATCGTGGCGATCTTCTCCTCGCCGTCGAGCGGCGTCGAGCGCAGGGCGCGCAGTCCCATGTCGGTGATGCGCAGGTTGTTGGGCGTCAGCGGCGCGCTCGTGACCGGGATGTCGAGGATCCACGAGTGCCTGCGGAACAGGGCCATCGAGAACAGGACCCACTCGCGCAGCTCGGCGCGCCAGTCGGCCGGCTCGTGCGCGGGCGGGTACTCGACGTCGAGGACCGACTCCTGCATGAGGAGCAGCAGGTCGTCCTTGCTGGTCACATACCGGTACAGCGACATGGTCGTGAAGCCCAGGCTCTGGGCGACCCGGGCCATCGAGACGCCGCCGAGCCCTTCGGCGTCGGCGATCTCGACAGCCGCCTCGACGATGCGCTCGATGCTGAGCTCACGCCGGGGCGCCCGTTCCGGACGTTCGGCGACGCCCCACGCGAGGGCGAGGCGAGGCGGGAGGTCCGGGAGGTCCGGCTGGTCCGTCATGGGTTCATCATCCCCGACCATGCGGTTTCTTCGTCCGTGCCCGAGGGTGCCGCCCGTTCCCCGGGCGGGCGGCACCCCTGCTCGGCTCTGCCGGCGCGTGCCGTCAGCGGGCGGTGCGGCGCCGGTACAGGACGCCACCGGCGACGACGCTCACCAGGAGCACGCCCAGGAGCCAGGCGAGGGCCGTGGTGACCGTGCCACCGTCCGCGCTGCCTGCCAGGAGCCCGCGCATGGTCTCGATGATCGGCGTGAACGGTTGGTGGGTCGCGAAGCCGTGCAGCCACTCGGGCATCGTCTCGACCGGCACGAACCCGGAGCTCATGTACGGGATGAACAGAAAGATGAAGTTGACCGACTGCGCGGCCTCGACGCTGAGCACGAGGCCGAGGGCCGCGCTGAGCCAGGTGAAGGTCAGCACGGCGAGCACCGCGAACCCGGTGAAGGCGATCCAGTCGCCCGGTCCGGCGTCGGGCCGGAACCCGAGGGCGAGCGCGACGCCGATCACGACGACCGCCGACGCGAGGTTGCGTACGACGCTCGCGATCACGTGGCCCCACAGGGTCGAGGGCCCGAAGATCGGCAGGGTGCGGAACCGGTCGATGGTGCCGGACGCCATGTCCTGCGCGACCGCGACGGCTGCGGTCGCGGAGCCCATGCCCAGGCACATGACGAGCACGCCCGGCACGACGTAGTCGATGTACCCGCCGTCCTGCTGGATCGCGCCGCCGAAGATGACGACGAAGACGAGCATGACCATGACGGGCAGCACGAACGCCGTGATGAGCCCGTCGACCGAGCGCAGGGTGCGGCGCGCCTCCCGGCGGGCCATGGTGCCGATGTCGCGCAAGGGCGCGACGGCTCGGACGGGTGCCGGGCCGCGCGTCGGGTCCGTCGCGGTGCGGGGGGTCGCCGTGGTGGTGGTCATCGCAGTGCCTCCGAGGTCGTCGAACCGGCAAGGGCGTTGGTCGTGGGCGTCGCGGGTGACGCGGGCGACGCGGTGAGGGCGAGGAAGACGTCGTCGAGGGTCGGCTTGACCACGCTGACGCCGGCGACCGCGAGGCCGCGTGCCTCGGCCAGGTCGAGCACCTGACGGATCGCGCGTACCGGCTCGGCGCTCGGGAAGGTGAGGGCGAGCTCCTTGTCGTCGCTCTCCGCCCGGTCGATGCCCTCGATCCCTTCGTGCCCGAGGCTGCGGGCGGCGGCCAGGCTCGCGGCGTCGTCGAAAGCGACGCGGACGTGGTCGCCCGCCACGAGCGCCTTGAGCTGTGCGGCCGTGCCGCGCGCGGCGATCTGCCCGTCGGCGAGGACGGCGATCGTGTCCGCGAGCCGGTCTGCCTCCTCGAGGTACTGCGTGGTGAGCAGGATGGTGGTGCCGTCGGCCGCGAGGCGCCGCACGACGTCCCAGAGCTGGGAGCGCGACGCCGGGTCCAGGCCGGTGGTGGGCTCGTCGAGCACCAGCACGGCCGGCCCGGCGACCAGGCTGATCGCGAGGTCGAGACGCCGCCGCATCCCGCCGGAGTAGGTGCCCACCGGGCGGCGCGCGGCGTCCGTGAGGTCGAACCGATCGAGCAGCTCGTGCGCCCGGCGCCGCACCGTGCGGCGCGGCAGGTGCGCGAGGTCCGCCATCATCACGAGGTTCTCCTCACCGGTCTGGAACGCGTCGACCGACGCGTACTGGCCGGTCAGCGCGATGCTGCGGCGGACCTGGGCGGCGTCGTGCACGACGTCGGCGCCCGCGATCGTCGCGGTGCCGCCGTCGGGCTGGACGAGCGTGGTCAGGATGTTGACCGTGGTGGTCTTGCCTGCGCCGTTCGGGCCGAGCAGGGCGAAGATCTCGCCGCGCCGGACCGTGAGGTCGACGCCGCGCAGGACGGTGGTGCGCCCGAAGGACTTGCGCAGCCCTTCGACGGCGATCATCGGGTCGGTCATCGCGGTTCCCCCGGGTTCCGTTCGTGTGTGTATGACATACGTGAGTGTATGTCATACACATCGTGTTGGCCATAGACCATCGTGTTTGATGTACACACGAATTCGAGGAGCCGGTGGTCGCCGGTCAGTCGGCCAGGTCAGTCGGCCAGGTCAGTCGGCCAAGTCAGTCGGCCAGGTCGACGACCACAGGAACGTGGTCGGAGGGCGCCTGGCCCTTGCGCTCGTCCCGCTCGATCGACGCCGCCGTCACGCGCGAACGCAGGGCCGGAGAGACATAGGCGAAGTCGATGCGCATGCCGTAGTTCCGGGGGAACGAGAGCTGCTTGTAGTCCCAGTACGTATAGGTGTGGGGCGCGGGCAGCAGCTCGCGGGTGACCTCGGTGTAGCCCGCCGCGCTGAACGCGGCGAACGCGTCGCGCTCGGCCGGCGACGTGTGGGTCTTGCCCACGAAGTACGCCGGGTTCCACACGTCGGTGTCGAGCGGCGCGACGTTCCAGTCCCCGACGAGCGCGACCTGGGCGTCGGGGTCCGCCTCGAGCCAGGACCGGGCCTGCTCCTGCAGCGCCCCGAGCCAGGCGAGCTTGTAGGTGAAGTGCGGATCGCCGAGCGCGCGGCCGTGCGGCACGTACAGCGACCAGACCCGCACCCCCGCGCACGTGGCACCGAGCGCCCGCGCCTCGACCGGCGCGACGGCGTCGATCGCGAGCAGCCCGTCGTCCGCCGTGCTCGACGCCTTGGCGAAGCCCGGCTGCCCCGGGAAGTGCGTCTCGACGTCGGCCAGGCCGACGCGCGACAGGATCGCGACGCCGTTCCACTGGCTGTAGCCGACGTGGGTGACCTCGTAGCCCGCGGCGGCAAAGGCGGCGTGCGGGAACTGGTCGTCCCGGCACTTGGTCTCCTGCAGCGCCAGGACGTCGGTCTGGGTGCGCTCGAGGAACGCGAGCACGCGATCGACCCGAGACCGCACCGAGTTGACGTTCCACGTGGCCAGGCGCACGGCCCCACCCTAGGGCGCGGGAGCCGTCCCGGCAGCGAGCCGACACCAGCCGGCGATCCGACACCGGGCCGCACAGCCCCTAGGCTGCCCTCATGGGAACCGCGCTCGTCACCGGTGCCACGGCCGGACTCGGTCTGGAGTTCGCCTGGCAGCTTGCCACCGCTCGGCACGACCTCGTGCTCGTCGCCCGTACGCAGGACCGGCTCGACGCCGTCGCCGCACAGATCCGCGCAGCGGCAGGCGTCCACGTCGAGGTGCTGCCTGCTGACCTGTCGGTGCCCGACGACGTCGCACGGGTGGCGGAGCGCCTCGCCGTCACGGGAACGGAGGAGGGCGAGCGGCGCCGCCCGGTCGGGCTGCTCGTCAACAACGCCGGCTTCGCCACGGCGCAGCGCTTCGTCGGGGGCGACCTCGACGTCGAGCTGCGCGCGGTCGACGTCATGGTGCGCGCCGTCGTCCAGCTCTCGCACGCCGCGGCAGGGCAGATGACGTCCCGGGGCCGGGGCGCGATCCTCAACGTCGCGTCGGTCGCGGCGCTCACGGCCGGCGGCACGTACGCCGCTGCCAAGGCGTACGTGCGGTCGTTCACCGAAGGGCTCGCGGTCGAGCTCGCGGGCACGGGAGTGACCGCGACCGTGCTGTGCCCGGGGTTCGTGCGCACCGAGTTCCACGGGCGAGCGGGCCTGAGCATGGACCACGTGCCGGCCGTGGGCTGGCTGGACGCCCCTCGCGTCGTCTCGCAGGCGCTCGCCGACGTGCGCCGCGGCGTCGTCATCTCGACGCCGTCGCTGCGCTACAAGGCCGCGTCGGCCTTCCTGCGGACGGTGCCGCGCTTCGCGGTGCGCGCCATCGGCACGTACCGCTGAGCCAGCGCTGAGCCAGCGCTGCGGCACCGCCGAGACGGCGCCGCGCGGCCGGTACGACCGACGGACGGGCACCCGGCCGCGACGTCGCCGGAAGCTACCCTGAGTGCCATGACTTCCGCCGTCCCGGACGTGACCCCCGGCTTCTCCCCGACCCCGCGCGAGCAGCTCGCCGAGCTCATCCGAGAGCTCGCGATCGTGCACGGCAAGGTGACGCTCTCGTCCGGCAAGGAGGCCGACTACTACGTCGACCTGCGGCGCGTGACGCTGCACCACCGCGCGGCTCCGCTCGTCGGTCACGTGCTGCTCGACCAGCTGGAGGAGGTCGGGCTCGGGACGGCCGAGATCGACGCGGTGGGCGGCATGACGCTCGGCGCCGACCCCATCGCGACCGCGCTGCTGCACGCGGCGGCCTCGCGCGGCCAGGACCTCGACGCGTTCGTGATCCGCAAGGAGGCCAAGCGGCACGGCATGCAGCGCCAGATCGAGGGGCCGGACATCGCGGGTCGTCGCGTGGTCGTCGTCGAGGACACCACCACGACGGGCGGCACCCCGATCACCGCCATCGAGGCCGTCCGGGCCGCGGGCGGCGAGGTGCTCGGCGTCGCGACGATCGTCGACCGTGCCACCGGTGCCGGGGAGAAGATCGAGGCGCTCGGCGTGCCCTACCACTTCCTGTTCGGGCTCGAGGACCTCGGCCTGGCCTGACCCGTCTCAGCCAGGGCGGTCGGTCACACCAGGTCCATCAGGTCCGCGACCGACCGCATCACGTGCGACGGGCGGAACGGGAACGTCTCGACGTCGGCCGACGACGTCGACCCGGTCAGGACCAGGAACGTCTGCAGGCCGGCCTCGATGCCCGCCACGATGTCGGTGTCCATGCGGTCGCCGACCATGGCGGTGACCTCGGAGTGGGCGTCGATCCGGTTGAGCGCGGACCGGAACATCATGGGGTTTGGCTTGCCGACGTAGTACGGCGACCTGCCCGTGGCGGCCTGGATCATGGCGGCCACGGCGCCGGTCGCGGGCAGCGGCCCTTCCTTGGACGGTCCCGTGACGTCCGGGTTGGTCGCGATGAACCGCGAACCGCCCAGCACGAGCCGGATCGCCTTGGTGATCGCCTCGAACGAGTAGGTGCGCGTCTCCCCGAGCACCACGTAGTCCGGGTCGGACTCGGTCAGCGTGTAGCCGGCCTCGTACAGCGCCGTCGTGAGCCCCGCCTCGCCGACGGCGTACGCCGACCCGCCGGGGATCTGGTCCTTGAGGAACTGCGCGGTCGCGAGGGCCGAGGTCCAGATGGCTTCCTCGGGGACGTCGATGCCCGACATCGCGAGCCGGGCCCGCAGGTCGCGCGCCGTGAAGATCGAGTTGTTGGTCAGGATCAGGAACTTGCGCCCGGCGTCGCGCAGCGCCGTGATGAACTCGGGCGCGCCCGGGATCGCGATGCCCTCGTGAACCAGCACCCCGTCCATGTCCGTCAGCCAGGACTCGATCTTGCGCTCCGTCACGCCTGCCAGCGTAGATCAGAGCGGCGCGACCGACCCGGCCAGAGGGCTTGGGCGCCCGTCAGGCCGTGAGCACCTCCGGTCCGAGCACCAGGCCGACGGCGTCGGCCGCACGGTCGACGACGACGGTGTCGCCGTCGGCCACCTCGCCCGACAGCAGCTGCTTGGCGAGCCGGTCGCCGATCTCCCGCTGCACCAGCCGTCGCAGGGGCCGCGCGCCGTAGGCCGGGTCGAAGCCCTCGAGCGCGAGCCACTCGCGCGCCGCCGGGGTGACGTCGAGCGTGATCCGACGGTCCGCCAGCCGCTTGCCGAACGCCGCGACCTGCAGGTCCACGATCCGGCCGAGCTCGTCGAGCGACAGCGCGTCGAAGATGACGACGTCGTCCAGGCGGTTGAGGAACTCGGGCTTGAACGCGGCCCGCACGGCAGACATGACCGCCTCGTGCTTAGCCTCCTCGTCGAGCGTCGGGTCGACGAGGAACTGGGACCCGAGGTTGGACGTCAGCACCAGGATCACGTTGCGGAAGTCGACCGTGCGACCCTGCCCGTCCGTGAGCCGGCCGTCGTCGAGCACCTGGAGCAGGATGTCGAAGACCTCGGGGTGCGCCTTCTCGACCTCGTCCAGCAGCACGACCGAGTACGGCCGGCGCCGGACGGCCTCCGTGAGCTGCCCACCCTCCTCGTAGCCGACGTAGCCGGGGGGCGCGCCGACGAGACGTGAGACGGAGTGCTTCTCCGAGTACTCGGACATGTCGATGCGGACCATGGCGCGCTCGTCGTCGAACAGGAAGTCCGCGAGCGACTTGGCGAGCTCGGTCTTGCCGACGCCGGTGGGGCCCAGGAAGAGGAACGAGCCGGTCGGGCGGTCCGGGTCGCTCACGCCCGCGCGCGAGCGCCGGACGGCGTCGGACACCGCGCGGACGGCCCGCGTCTGGCCGATCAGCCGGGCCCCGATGACCTCCTCCATGTGCAGGAGCTTCTCCGACTCGCCCTGGAGCAGCCGGCCGGCCGGGATGCCGGTCCAGGCGGAGACGACCTCGGCGATCTCGTCCGCCCCGACCTTGTCGGCGATCATGGGCTGCTGCTCGGCGAGCTCCTCGGCCGCCTCGGTGGACGCCTCGGCGCGCTCGGCGTCGGCGAGCTCGCGCTCGACGGCGGGGATCTCGCCGTACTGGATGCGCGCGGCGCCCTCGAGGTCGCCGTCGCGCAGCTTGCGCTCGGCGTCGACCCGCAGCTCGTCGAGCCGTGCGCGCAGGTCCCCCACGCGGTTGTGCCCGGCCTTCTCCGACTCCCAGCGCATCGTGAGCGCGGCGAGCTGCTCGCGCCGGTCGGCCAGGTCGGAGCGCAGCCGCTCGAGGCGCTCGGCCGAGGCCGCGTCCTCCGACTCCGACAGCACGACCTCCTCCATCTCGAGGCGCGTGACGGCGCGCTGCAGCTCGTCGATCTCGACGGGCGAGGAGTCGAGCTCCATGCGCAGCCGCGACGCCGCCTCGTCGACGAGGTCGATCGCCTTGTCGGGGAGCTGGCGGCCGCTGATGTAGCGGTCGGACAGGGTGGCGGCGGCGACCAGCGCCGAGTCGGCGATCGTGACCTTGTGGTGCGCCTCGTAGCGCTCCTTGAGCCCGCGCAGGATCGCGACCGTGTCCTCGACCGACGGCTCGCCGACGAACACCTGCTGGAACCGCCGCTCGAGCGCCGGGTCCTTCTCGATGTGCTCGCGGTACTCGTCGAGCGTCGTCGCCCCGACCATGCGGAGCTCGCCGCGCGCGAGCATGGGCTTGAGCATGTTGCCGGCGTCCATCGCGCCCTCGCCGCCCGCGCCCGCACCGACGACGGTGTGCAGCTCGTCGATGAAGGTGACGATCTGGCCGTCGGACGACGTGATCTCCTGGAGCACGGCCTTGAGCCGCTCCTCGAACTCGCCGCGGTACTTGGCGCCCGCGACCATGCTCGCCAGGTCGAGCGCGACGAGGCGCTTGCCCTTGAGGGACTCCGGCACGTCGCCCGCGACGATCCGCTGGGCCAGGCCCTCCACCACGGCCGTCTTGCCGACGCCCGGGTCGCCGATGAGCACGGGGTTGTTCTTGGTGCGCCGGCTCAGCACCTGGATGACCCGCCGGATCTCCGCGTCGCGGCCGATCACCGGGTCGAGCCTGCCCTCCTCGGCACGCTTCGTGAGGTCGGTGCCGTACTGCTCGAGCGCCTTGTACGTGCCCTCCGGGTTGGGGCTCGTCACCCGGCTCGACCCCCGGACCGCCGGGAGGGCGGCCCGCAGGGCGTCCGCCGTCGCGCCGGCCGCCTGCAACGCCTGCGCGGCCGGCGACTGGCCGGCGGCGATGCCGATGAGCAGGTGCTCGGTCGAGACGTACTCGTCGCCGAGCGACTGGGCCTCCTTGGCCGCGTTCTCGAGCACGACGGACGTGGCCCGCGACGGCGTGGGCTGCGCGACGGCGTTGCCGCTGACCTGGGGCAGCGAGACGAGCGCGGCCCTGACCTTCTGGCCGATCTGCTGGGTGGGCGCGCCGACGGCGTCGAGGAGCCCGACCGCGACGCCGCCCTCCTGCTGCAGGAGCGCCGAGAGCAGGTGCACCGGCTCCAGCTGGGGGTTGCCCGCCGCCGACGCCGACTGCACGGCGTCGCCGATGGCCTGCTGCGACATGGTCGTGAACTTGGTGTCCATGAACCCTCCGGGAAAGATGACCTCTGCTCGGGAAACACCCGCTGAAGTTGAGTCTATTCCGCTCAACTTTGCGCGCAAGACCTGGCCCGGCATGCTGTGCAGATGGCCGCCACGGACGCCCCCCAACCTCCGCCCCTCACCTGGCACGAAGACGTGCTCGGCCCGGAGTTCGAGGCGCGCGCCCTGCGCCTGCCCGGACGCGCCGAGGCCACGCTCGTGCGGCACGTGCCCTCGACCGGCACACCGCCCGCCCGCACGGCGGTGCTCTATCTCCACGGCTTCGTCGACTACTTCTTCCACCCGCACGTCGCCCGCGCGCTCGCGGACGCCGGGTACGCGTTCTACGCGCTCGACACCCGGGGGCACGGCCGTTCCCTGGAGGCCCACACGCAGGCGGGCTTCGACCCCAACCTCGTGCCCGACCTCGCCCTGTACGCCCAGGACCTGGACGCCGCCGCCGGCGTGCTCCGCGCGGCCGGCCACGAACGACTCGTCGTGATGGGGCACTCGACGGGCGGGCTCGTGGCCGCGCTCTGGGCGCAGGGCAGACCCGGACGGGCCGACGCGCTCGTGCTCAACAGCCCGTGGTTCGAGCTCAACGAGAGCTGGCTCAAGCGCGGGCCGGCCACGTGGGCGATCGACGCCGTCGGCCGGTTCGCGCCACGGTTCGTGGTGGGCGGCCTGCACCCGCACTACGGCAAGGCGTTGCACATCGGCACGGGCGGCGAGTGGGACTTCGACCTGACCTGGAAGCCGCACGAGGGCTTCCCGGTCCGCGCCGGGTGGTTCCGCGCGGTCCGGCGCGCGCACCACCAGGTCGCGCGCGGGCTCGGGCTGCAGATCCCGGTGCTCGTGCTCGCGTCGGCACGCACCGGGCCCCACACGCGCGACCACCCCGAGCTGCTCACCACCGACTCCGTGCTCGACGCCACCCAGATCCGCCGCCGTGCGCAACGGCTGGGCGACGACGTGCGGTTCCTCGCGATCGACGGCGGTGCCCACGACCTGGCCCTGTCCCCCGCACCGGCCCGCAAGCTCTACCTCGACACCGTGGTCGACTGGCTGGGCACGCGCCTGCCCTGAGCGCAGCCGGCCGCGACAGGCGTCACCGCTGTGTCCGAATCCCGCTAGCCGCAGCGTTCGCCGGCGGGTGAGGATGGCGGCATGGACACGCAGTTCTCCGAGCGCTACCGGGCGATCGACGCGCGCGACGCCCGGTTCGACGGGCAGTTCTTCACGGCCGTGCGGACCACCGGCATCTACTGCCGGCCGTCCTGCCCGGCGCGCACGCCCAAGCCCGAGAACGTCACCTTCTACCTGACGTCGGCGGCCGCGCACGAGGCCGGGTACCGGGCCTGCAAGCGCTGCCTGCCCGAGGCCGCGCCCGGCACGCCCGCGTGGGACCTGCGGCGCGACGTCACCGGCCGCGCCATGCGGCTCATCGCGGACGGTGTCGTGGACCGGGAGGGCACCGGAGGGCTCGCGACCAGGCTCGGGTACAGCGCACGCCACGTGCACCGCCTGCTCGTGAGCGAGCTCGGTGCGGGCCCGATCGCCCTCGCCCGGGCGCAGCGGGCGCAGACCGCACGCGCGCTCCTGGTCGGCACCGACCTCAAGCTGGCCGACGTCGCGTTCGCGGCCGGGTTCGGCAGCATCCGGCAGTTCAACGACACCGTGTCGGAGGTCTTCGGCATCACACCGAGCGGCCTGCGGGCGACGCGGCGCCGACACGCCGTCGGCGGCCGGACGCCCGACGGCCAGGCGCCGGCGGGCGACCGTGCCCGGCTCGACCTGACGCTGCCCGTGCGCGAGCCGTTCGACGCCGCGGGGACGTTCGCCTTCCTCGCCGTGCGCGCCGTCGAGGGCGTCGAGGCCGCGGCCCTGGGCACGACACCGCGCTACGCACGAACCCTCGCCCTGCCGCACGGCCCTGGAGCGTTCGAGGCCAGCTGGGACGGGCGGCTGCACCTGCGGCTGGAGGTGACGTCGCTGGCCGACGTCCCCGTCGCGGTGTCCCGCGTGCGCCGGCTGTTCGACCTCGACGCCGACCCCGCCGCGGTCGACGACGCGCTCGGCGCCGACCCGATGCTCGCGCCCCTGGTGGCCGCGACGCCGGGCATCCGCGTCCCCGGCGCCGTCGACCCGCACGAGCTGGTCGTCCGGGCGATCGTCGGGCAGCAGGTGAGCGTGGCGGCGGCCCGCACGCACCTGACCCGGCTCGCGACCGCCCTCGGCACGCCGTACGCGTCGCAGCTCGACGGGCTGACCCGCCTCTTCCCGTCCCCGGCGCAGGTGGCCGACGGCGCCCCCGCGCAGCTGCGGCTGCCCGCGCGCAACGTGCGGACCGTCGTCGACACCGCGCGGAGCCTCGCCGACGACGAGCTGGCCGTGGGCATCGGAGACGACGCGGTCGCGCTGCGCGCGGCGCTGGTCGCGCGGCCCGGCATCGGGCCGTGGACCGCGGCGTACGTGGCGATGCGCGTGCTGGGCGACCCCGACGCCTGGCTCGACGGCGACGTCGCGCTGCTCGCCGGCGCACGCTCGCTCACCGAGCAGCCGGAGGCACTCCCGACCGCCGGCACCCCGCCGAGCAAGCCGGCCCAGCACCGGGCGCTCGCCGAGCGCGCGGCCGCCTGGGCACCGTGGCGCTCGTACGCGGCCATGCACCTGTGGCGGGCCGCGTCCGCGGCCGCCGGCACCGCTCCCGCCAGCACACCCAGCACTTCCCTCACGAGAGGACCGGAACGATGACAGCCACGACCACCGCCTCCGCCACCACGCTCGGCACGCCCGACGGCCGCTTCTCGGTCGTCGTGGCCGACGGCGCGGTCATCGCGTCCGGCTGGACGGACGACGTCGCGTCCCTCATGGCGCTCGTCCACCCGAGCCTGCGGCCGTCGGCGGTCGAGCCCGTCGACGCCGCCGTCCTCACCGACGCCGCCGTCGGCGACCCCGTGCTCGCCGACGCCGCGAAGGCCGTCGAGGCGTACTACGCGGGCGACGCGTTCGCGGTCGCCCGCGTGCCGGTACGCCAGCGGTCGGGTGCGTTCCGCGAGCACGCGTGGGACGTGCTCCGCACCATCGACCCCGGCGCGCCCGTGACCTACTCCGAGTACGCGGGTCGCGCCGGACGCCCCGCTGCCATCCGGGCGGCCGCGGGCGCGTGCGCGATGAACGCCGCGGCCTTGTTCGTGCCGTGCCACCGGGTGCTGCGCTCCGACGGCACGCTCGGAGGGTTCCGGTACGGTCTCGCGATCAAGCGGAGCCTGCTCGACCGTGAGGCGGGCAGCCCAGGCGCCCTCCTGGCGGGGTGACCACCCGCCCGGTCACCCGAGCGACGGCTCCTCGGGCGTCGAGACGGTGAACACCGCCCCGGCGATCCCCGGCAGCTGGACGGCGTGCCGCTCGAGCGTGTCGAGCCGGCGCGCGACGTCGGTCTCGCGCTCGTCGCCGCGCAGGTCGACGCTCGCCACGAGGTAGACCGAGCGCGGGCCCACGTACTCGAGCCGCAGGTAGGTCACCCGTTCGACGACGGGCAGCTCGAGCAGGCGGTGCAACATGGCCGTACGCGCTGCGGGGTCGACCGCCTCGCCGACGAGGAACCGGCGGTTGCGGTCGATGAGGACGAGCGCGACGACGCCCAGCACCACGCCCACGACGATCGAGCCGATCGCGTCGGGCACGGGCGAGCCCGTGAGCTGGTGCGCGAGCACACCTCCGAACGCGACGACGAGGCCGACCAGGGCTGCGGCGTCCTCGGCGATCACGGCGCGCACCGTCGGGTCCGACGTCGCGAGCACGTGGCGCACCAGGTCCCGGTCGCCCTTGCGCGCCTCGGCGCGGGCCTGCCGCACCCCCCGCAGGAACGAGGTGCCCTCGAGCACGAACGAGATCCCGAGGACCGCGTACGCGACCCCGAAGTCGCTCGCCGGCTTCTGGTGCACGAGCTCCTGGATGCCGTGCGTGACCGAGACGCCGGCCCCCACCGCGAACAGGCCGATCGCGGCGAACATCGACCACACGTAGGCCTCGCGGCCGTAGCCGAGCGGGTGCGTGGGGTCGGCGGGGCGCCGCGAGCGCCGGTCCGCGATGAGCAGGAAGACCTCGTTGCCGGTGTCCGCCCACGAGTGCACGGACTCGGCGAGCATCGACGCCGACCCGGTGATCATCGCGGCCGCGGACTTCGCGACCGCGACGAGCGCGTTGGCACCGAACGCCACGAGCACGGTGAGCGTGCTCTCGCCCGAGCGGGCCTGGACCACGCGCGGGCTCTGCGCCCCGGCCGCGGTCGGGTCGACGTCGGGCATGTCTCCGGTCTACCAGCGGTCCGTCCGCAGGGCTCGGCGAGGCCTCAGGCGACGCCGAACCGTTCGGCCGCGAGCTCGAGCACGTGCCGGTAGGTGCGGCCCGTCGCGCGCGTCATCGCGATCTCGCAGGCTCGGTTGCACGAGGCGTGGGCGGCCGCGTCGAGGCGCCGGACCTCGGCCGCCTCGGGAGCGGTCGCGGCGGCGGTCAGCTCGGGGTGCAGCATCCCGCGGTCCCCGGCGAACCCGCAGCAGCCCCAGTCGTCCGGCACCTGGACCGTCCGGGCGACCGCCCGTGCCACGGCCACGAGGTGCCCGTCGACGCCCTGGCGCCGCGACGAGCACGTGGGGTGCAGCGCGAGCGACGGCAGCCGGTCGGCGTCGGCGAGCGGGGCGAGCAGGGGCAGCACCCGCGCGGCGACGAACTCGACGGCGTCGACCACGTCCGCGGCGCGCGGGTCCCCCGCCTCGCGCGCGGCCGCCATCACGTGCGCGAGGCCTTCGGCGCACGACGACGCGTCCACGATCACGGGGATCTCGCGGGAACCGCGCACCGCGGCGACCTGGTCCAGCACGCGCTGCGCCATGACGTCGTGGCCGTCGCGGTACCCCTTCGACGTCCAGGGCGTGCCGCAGCACAGGTCGTCGATGCCCTCGGGGACCCCGACCTCGATCCCGGCCGCGTCGCACAGCGCCAGGACCGCTGCCTGCACGCCGCCCTGCGGTGCCGCCGCCGGGTCGCCGGGCGCGAACAGCGCGCCCTGGCAGCTCGGCAGGAACACGGCCGCGGGTTCCGACCGGACGCCCGGACGCCCCGTCGCGCCCCGACGCCGGCCGCCGGCCGGGAGGTCGGGCGTCCACCGGGGCACGTTCTCGTGCCCCAGCAGCGCCCGCGCGGCCCGGTCGGGAATCTCGACGAGCGGCGCGGGCACCCGGCCCGCGACCGTGAGGGCCGTCGCTGCCGCGCCCGTCACGGCGGCCCACCGGTCCGCCGCGCCGCGCCACGCGCGCTGCCCGGCCGCCGAGCGGCCCTCGGCACGCAGCCGCTTGACCAGGGAGCCCGTGTCGATGCGGACCGGGCACGCGGTCTGGCACATCCCGTCGGCCGCGCACGTGTCGACGCCGTCGTACTCGAACTGCCGGTCGAGCGCCGCGACCAGGTCGGCGTCGCCGTCGGACAGCGCCCGGGCCCGGGCACGGCGCGCGGCGATGCGCTGCCGGGGCGTGAGCGTGAGGTCGCGGCTCGGGCACACCGGCTCGCAGTATCCGCACTCGACGCACCGGTCGACCTCGGCGTCGACCGTGTCGACGGGCTTGAGGTCGTGCAGGTGCGCGGCCGAGTCGTCGGTCAGCACGACGCCGGGGTTGAGGATCCCGGCCGGGTCGAACGCCTGCTTGACCGCCCGCATCACGTCGACCACCGCGGCGCCGTACTGGCGCGGCACGAACGG
>Ga0233385_1000206_pt1 | contig 33172 bp, 29 predicted proteins | sample ElkDunMinimDraft_16_FD_191543 | JGI IMG/M metagenome (GOLD analysis project Ga0233385, IMG submission 191543) | Fecal eukaryotic communites from dung pellets of Tule Elk in California, USA - Elk Dung G36 | ecosystem: Host-associated > Mammals > Digestive system > Large intestine > Fecal | place...
CGACCGGCTGGTCGTGATCGAACGGGGCCGGGTCACCCAGCAGGGAAGCCCGGCCGAGATCGCCGTACGGCCCCGGACCGCGTACGTGGCCCGGTTGATGGGGCTGAACCTGCTGCGTGGCCGGGTAGCAGACGGGCGGCTGTGGTTGCCCGGGGGAGGCGGGATCGCCCTGACCGGTACGCCAGAGTCCGGCAGCGCGTCGTCCGGCGGGGCAGTGCCCGGCGACGTGTCCTCCGGTGGCGGGGTGCCGGCGGCCTGCGGCGGGGAGGTCCTGGTTGCCTTCCGGCCTGCGGCGGTACGCCTGCACGTCGGCGACGCACCGGCCGACAGGTCGTCCGGTGGCGCCGCCGGGTCCGGCACGTCTGCCCTCGACGGTTCGCGCTCCGGCTGGTCCGCGGTGGTCGAGGGGGTCGAGTCGCACGGCGACTACCTGCGGGTACGCCTCGGCGGGCCGATACCGGCGCTGGCCGACGTGCTCCCCGCGGAGGCCGCCGGGCTCGACCTGCGCTCCGGGCGGCGGCTGCACGCCGCGCTCGACGCGGGCCAGTTGCGGGTCTATCCGGCCGACGAGCCCGACACCGCTACGGTGACGGGCCCGCCGGCCGATGCCGTACGCGAGGGCCTCACGGCTCCAGCGAGCTGACCGGCCGGTCCGGGGTGTCGACATCGACGAAGTCGATCTCCTCCGGGCGGCGGGTGTCCTCGGACCGCAGCGCGGTGCGGGCCGCGGCGGCCGCCGCCCAGCCGAGCGCCGCGCCGAGCAGGCCGATGCCGATCAGCATCCCCCAGTTCGGTCCGGACTTGCGTCCGGCCAGCGCGTCGAAGGCGAGCGACGCGCGGCGCCGGGCCTCCTCGGTCACCGACTCCACCGCGTCGACGGCGCCGCCGGCGAGATCGCCGGTGCTGCGCTGGGCGGAGCGGGCGCTGCCCTTCAGGCTCTCGCCGGCCGACTCGACCGTGGAGAGCAGGTGGTGCCACGCCTGGTCGGCCACGCGTTCGGGCCGGCTGCGCCGGTCCAGTAGCTTCGGGGTTGCGAACATCGGTGCTACCTCCTCGCCGGGCGAATGCCGCGGTCAACGGGTCGGGTGCGGAAACGCTTCTCCTTCGACGTGCCCCGATGCCAGACCGGCCAAACCGCGACCGCGTCGCCCGTGCCGCGGGCGGCTGCGCCGGCCCAGCGGCGAGATTGGCCCGGGGTTGACGGGCGGACGTATGATGCGCACTGTCCGGCGGTGACCGGTTTTTCTGGCCCCCACGTGCCGGCAACCCTGATCAGGGTGGCGCTTCGGGCTGATTTAGGAATACCCTCGGTCGCGGCCCGCGTACTGATGAAGCGCCCGAAACGTGGGCGAGTGGAGGTGCTCGCGTGAGCCTGTCGATCGTGAAGACGGCGCTGCCGGACGGGGTGGTGCAGATCGCGCCCCGCGGCGAGATCGACGTCGACACCGCGTACGAGGTGCGCGAAGCCGTCGTCGAGGTGCTCAACCAGGGCCGTCCGTCCCGGATCGAGCTCAACATGCGACTCGTGACCTTCATCGACTCGGTCGGTATCAGCGCCCTGGTCGCCGGTTTCCAGACGGCCGAGGTCAGCGGGGTCAAGCTTGTCGTCACCCAGCCGAGCCGGTTCGTGCACCGGCAGCTCTGGGTCACCGGGCTGCTCGGTCTCTTCGGCGCTCCCGAGCCGTACTACGCCGGATCGGACGCGCAGGCTCCCAGCGGCGCCTGAGCACAAGTTCAGACCGCGCCGTCGGGGCGCTCCTGCCAGGCACGCAGCCCTTCCAGTTCGTCGGCTGTCTCGGTGAGCGCCCGCAGCGTCGTCACCGTCGCGTACCCCTGCGCCAGATGCGCCAGGTCGGTGCCGGGCTGCGCGACCTCGCCGGGCTCTTCCAAGGCGGTGCGGACGAAGCCGGTGCCCGCCTCGGCGACGGTCATCTGCACCTGTCCGAAGCAGGCCAGCTCGCTGCGGCGTACACCGCGCAGCCGGTGCCGCTCCACGTCCGGGGAGTTGACGTTGAGAATCGTCTCCACCGGCCCCGCCATCAGGTCGGGGAGCAGGTCGAGCGCGAGCGTGGCAGCGGTGACCCAGTTGCGCCGGTGATCCTTCTGCCGGTCCTCGGCGGTCACCTCACGCACCGCGGCCCCGCCACTGGCGGCGCTGGCGGTGATGGCGGAGAGGACGTCGAGCGAGACGGCCATTCCGTGGGCACCGTTCGCCGCGGCGGTGAACGCGGCGCCGGCGGTGCCGGAGTGCAGCATCGCCCGGCCGGCGTTGGCGCCGCGGTTGACGCCCGAGAGGACCACCTGGGGCGGGTCGCCGAAGGCGCCGTGCATGCCGAGCAGCGTGATGAAGGCGGGTGAGGCGTCGACGGCGAAGGAGGCGGCGTCCGGCACACCGTCGAGCGGCCACTCGGTGACGATGACCTTGCCGCCGTGCTCCACGGCGTTCATCGCCGCGCTGCTACCGCTCGACTCGCTCTTCGGCGCGGCCACCACCACGTCCAGCCCGCGGTCCGTCGCCACCCGGGCCAGCCAGTGCAGTCCCGGCGCGCCGATGCCGTCGTCGTTGGTGATCAGAACCCTGGTGCGCATCAGGTGCTCACCCGCTTCCGGGGTGCGGCGGGGTCACTGAGGCCTGTCGGGACGAGTTCGACCCGTTCGGCGACCCCGCTGATCGAGTCGCGCCGACCGGTGCCGAGGCCGTGGCGTGTCACGTTCATCGCGCCGGCCGCGGCACCGGTGCGTACGGCGGTGCGGATGTCGCCGCCGCGGGCGATGACCGCCGCCACCCCCGCGGTCATCGAGTCCCCGGCGCCGCGCGGGTCGGCCGCCTCCAGCCGCGGCATGCGGACCTCCAGCACCTCGCCGTCGATCAACGCCAGGGCGGGTTCGCGGGCCCGGCTGACCACCACGGCGGCCGCGCCTTCGCTGTGCAGGGCGAGCAGCGCCCGGACGAGCTCGTCGTGGCTGTCGTCGGCGGCGCGGTTGGTGTCGAGCAGCTCCTCGTGGCTGATCTTGAGGAAGTAGAGGCCGCTGGAGAGGACGGCGTTGAGGTGCCGCCCGGAGAGGTCGGCGATCACCCGGCCGCCGTTGGCCCCGAGGTCGGCGGCGAAGCGGCGGTAGATTTCCGGTGGCACCAGCGAGTCGTCGTCCGGGCCGCTGAGGATGCTGACCGGGGCGCGCAGCCCTTCACTGAGGGCGAGGTTGTAGAGCTCGTCGATCTCGTGCCGGTTCAGCGGTTCGCCCGGCACGTCGGCGATCTCGGTGCGGGTGCCGCTGCGCCGGTCGTGGACGTACCCGCCGTTGCTGCTGCTGCGCCTGATCAGGCGCAGGTCCACCCCTTCGGCGGCCATCAGCGGCGCGAGCACCTGCCCGACCTCACCGCCCACGCTGGCGCAGAGCACCACGTCGACGCCGAGGGAGACGATCATCCGGGCCTGCCAGACGCCCTGGCCGCCGGGGTGCAGGTGCAACTCGGTGTTGCCGTCGGGCTTGTCGATGGTGACCGTCAGACGGGGTGTGGGCGCGAAGACCATCACATGTCCGCTCATGCTGCCCTTTCGCCTCGGCTGCGGGCGGCTGGAGTTCCCGCAGCGGGCGAGGTCATGCGGGCCCGTAGGGGGCATTGCGGTACCGCTGCGGGTACGACACGATCGGCACACGCCGATGCCTGGGGAGGCGACGTGCCACGACAGGACAGTTTCAGCTACACCGTGCAGGCCCGGTCCGAGCCGCGAGCGGCGCTGCGGTGGCTCGCCGATCTGACCTGCCAGGGCGAGCTGCACCCGCTGATCGTGCGGGTGCGGCAGGAGCCGCCCCGCCCGGGCGCGCTGGCGAGCTGGACGGTCACCGACCGGCTGGCCTGGGGCCCGTTCCGGTTCCCGGCCAGTTACGCCGTCGACACCCTGGAGATGTCCGCGCGGTCCCTGGTCATGCGGGCCCGGCAGTGGCCGGCGACGACCGTGCTGAACCGGACCACGATCGAGGCGGAGGCCGACGGTCTGGTCCGCATCGACGTGGAGATCGCGCTCTCCGCTCCGGCGCCGCTGTTCCGGTACGCCTTCCGGCAGGCCCGTGCGGCGCACCTGGTGCTCGCCGCCCGGCTGGGCCCGGCCCTGCCGGCCGGGCCCGCCGACGGTCAGTAGACGGAGAGGTGCACGTGGTTGGTGTGGTCGCTGGAGGGGTCGCCGTTGCCGCCGCTGTAGCCCATCCAGCCGCTGCTGGGTAGCCAGATCTGGCGGTACCAGATCACGTAGAGCACACCGAGCCGGTCGGCGTTGCCGATGAAGTAGGACGAGAGATTGTCGCCGTAGGTCTTGTCGGCGCCACCGGCGACGCCGCCGAACCCGTTGCGCTGGGCGGCGAAGTCACAGGCCCGGCCCTGGGGGTGCTCGCCGGAGCCTTCGTTGCGGTAGCAGGAGACGTACCGGGTGAATCCGGCGTCCTGGGCCTGCCGCAAGGCGTGGAGCGTGCGCGGGGTGATGCAGCCGGAGGTGGTCGGGTCGCTGAGGCTGCACGACTCGCTGGGCCAGGAACCGTCGGGGTTGCGCGGCGCGGGCTGGGCCGATGCGCTCGACGCGCCGGGGCCGGCGTAGGTGGCCGACTGCGTGGCGGCGGTGCGGGCCTCGGCGAGCGCGGCCTCGGCCTGGTCCTTGCGCTTCGCCATCACCGTCACCTGCTTGCGCTGTTCGGTGATCTCGCCGTCGATCTCGGCGCGGGCCCGGCTCTGCCGGTCCTGGGTCTCCCGCAGCTCCTGCAGGTGCCGGTCCTCGTTGGCGGCGAGGATGTCGAGCATGCCGGCGCGCTTGAGGAAGCCGTCGGGCGAGCCGCTGTCGAGCAGGAGAGAGGCGGTGGTGGCGCGGCCGGTGCGGTAAGCGGCGGCCGCGATCTCGCGGACGTTGCCGGTGCGCTCGGCGAGCTCGGCCTCGATCTCCTTGAGCTGCTTGTCGAGCTGCTTCTGGCGTTTGACGGATTTCGCCAGGGCGTTCTTGGCGTCGATGTAGCCCTTGCTGGCGGTTTCGAGTTTTTCCCGCAGGGCCGGGGTGCCGCCCTCGTCGCCGGGGTCTGCCCAGGCCGCACTCTGGCCGGCGAATCCGTTGACGAGACCGAGCAGCAGGGTCACGGCGAGCAGGACGGCGAGGCGGGCGCGGCCTTTTCGTGGTGCGGGGGCGTGGTGCGGGGTCGTGGTGTGGGGCATGTGGAGTCCTTCCGTCAGCCGCCGACCGGGTTAGCTGACGGGTTCGGGACGGAAGATCCCTACCGCTGTCGCGGATGCACCCCAGGTACGTGGTTCCCCGGCTCGCGTGTGGCGATTAGGCGGCGGCCGCCGCAGGCGCCGGTGGGGCGCCGCCCGGCGGTGGCCTCGGGTGACACTACCGTCAGCGACGCGGAAACGCAGCTCGGGAGGGTCCGCCGGGCGGGCGTCACCACCGCAGTTGCTGGCAGGTGCCGGGCATCGACCGCGGCTCGACCTGCAGCGTCGCGTGTTCGATCTGGAAGTCGTCGTGCAGGGCGGCTCGCGCCGCGGCGAGCACGGCGGCCAGCTCGACCTCGCGCGCCACCGTCAGGTGGGCCGAGACCACCTCCATGCCGGAGGTGAGGGTCCAGACGTGCAGGTCGTGGATTCCGCAGACCCCCGGCACCGCCCGCAGCCGGTCGCTGACCGCCGCCACCGGCAGGTGCCGTGGGGCGGCCTGCACCAGAATCCGCAGTGCGGACCGCCCGAGGCGCCAGGTCCGCGGCAGGATGAAGACGCCGATCGCGACCGCGGCGAGTGGGTCGACCCACCACCAGCCGGTGACGGAGATCAGCACCGCGGCGACGATCACGCCGATCGAGCCGAGCAGATCGGCGAGGACCTCCAGGTACGCCCCGCGCATGTTGATGCTCTCCCGGGCGCCGGAGCGCAGCAGCGCGAAGGCGATGAGGTTGGCCACCAGTCCGGCCACGGCGACGGCGAGCATCGGCCCGGTGAGCACCGTGGGCGGATCGCTGAAGCGGCGGACCGCCTCGATGAGCACGTAGCAGGCGACGCCGGAGAGCAGGACGGCGTTGGCGAGCGCGGCGAGCACCTCGAGCCGGTAGAGGCCGAAGGTGCGCTGCGGGTCGTGCGACCCGCGGCGGGCGGCGCTGATCGCCGCGAGCGCCATGGCGATGCCGAGCACGTCGGTGAACATGTGCCCGGCGTCGGAGAGCAGCGCGAGCGAGCCGCTGACGAGCGCGGTGACGGTCTCGGCCACCATCAGCCCGGCGAGGACTGCGAGCGCGGCCCAGAGCCTGCCCCGGTGCCGGGCTCCGGCATGCATCACCTGCGCGTGATGGTCGTGACCTGCGCCCACGCCAATACCCTCCGTCACCGGCCGATGCCCGCTCCAAGATATGTTCACATCGCAATGTATGCAACAGTCTCGACGGCGGGATCAGCCGATCGGGTCGGCGCAGGCGGCCCGGTCGAGCGGGGCGTACGGAACGCGGTGGGTCTCAGCCGGTCGCGTCGAGCACGGTCAGCCGCTGAGTGGCCCGGGAGAGCGCCACGTAGAGCGTCCGGACACCGGCGGCGGAACCGCCCCGGATGCCGTCCGGATCCACCAGCACCACGCCGTCGTACTCCATGCCCTTGGCCTGGAGACTGTCGACCACCTGCAGGCGGGGGTCGGTGACTTCGGCGAGAAGAGCCGCCATCTCGGCGCGGCGGGTGACCGGCGTGATCACGCCGACGGTCCCCTCGACCTCGGCCAGCATGGTCGCCACCGCCGCCCGGACGGCGTCGGGCAGCGCCGCGGCCGGCACCTCGCGCCGCACCGGAGGCACACCGGTCGTGCGTACCGCGCGCGGCAGCACCAGCTCGGGGTCCAGCTCCCGGATCACCTCGGCGGCCACCTCGAAGATCTCGGCCGGGTTGCGGTAGTTGGTGGAGAGGGTGAACTCCCGCCGGGGCCGGCGGCCCAGTGCCTGGTCGCGGGCCTGCACCAGCTCGGCCTGGTCGCCGGTCCACGCCGACTGGGCCGGATCACCCACGATCGTCCAGGACGCCAGCCGTCCGCGCCGGCCCAGCATCCGCCACTGCATCGGCGAGACGTCCTGCGACTCGTCGACCACCACGTGCGCGTAGTCGCGGTAATCGGCCGGCCGTTCCCGGCCCGCCTCCCGTGCCACCCGCTGCCGGTCGGCGTAGGTGCTCAGCTCCCGTACGCCCCCGGCGAGCTGGTACGGGTCCCGCGAGTGCCGCTTGGGCTGCATCGGCTTGCCCAGCAGTGCGTCCAGCTCGTCCAGCAGCGCCACGTCGGCGATGGTCGGCCCCTCGGCGCCCACGGTGGCGAACGCGGCGGCGAGCAGGTCGATCTCGCGGCGATCGAGTACGTCGCGGGCGTAGCGGCGCAGCCGCTGCGGGTCGGCCAGCCAGCGCAGCACGTGCAGCGGGTGCAGCCGGGGCCACCACGCCTTCAGGAACTCGCGGAAGTCGCCGCGGTCGGCGAGCTCCCCCTCGAAGGTGCGCCGGTCGTGCCGCCCCGCCGGGTTCAGCGACCGCAGCTGCGCCCAGAGCGCGTCGAAGATCAGGTCGAAGCCGGCCCGGCGCGCCTCGTTGCGCCGCGCGCCCCGCGCCAGCGCCCGCTCACGGATGGTGTCCAGCTCGCCGCGGGTCAGCCGCAGCAGCTCACCGCGGTAGAGCAGCCGCAGTTCGGTGGGGGAGCCGGGTACGGCGTCGCGTACGGCCTGCTGCAGCACCCGCCGCATCCGCAGCGACCCCTTGATCGCCGCCACCTGTGACGAGTCGGTACGGGTGGCCGTGACGTCGAGGAAGAGCGACCCGAGTGAGTGCAGCACGGCGGCCTCCTCGCCCAGCGAGGGCAGGACCGAGCCGATGTACTGCACGAAGACCGAGGAGGGGCCGACCACGAGCACGCCGCCGCCGGCGAACCGGGCCCGGTCGGCGTAGAGCAGGTACGCCGCCCGGTGCAGCGCGACAGCCGTCTTGCCGGTGCCGGGACCGCCGGAGACGATCGTGACGCCGCCGGCGTCGGAGCGGATCGCGGCGTCCTGCTCCTGCTGGATGGTGGCGACGATGTCGCGCATGCCGTGCCCGGTGGCGCGGGAGAGGGTGGCGAGCAGCGCGCCGTCACCGACCACCTGAAGCTCCGGTCCGGCCAGCTCCGGGTCGAGCAGGTCGTCCTCGATGCCGGTCACCCGCTCACCGCTGGACTGGATCATCCGCCGCCGGACCACGCCACGCGGCTGCGCCGGGGTCGCCTGGTAGAAGGCCGCCGCCGCCGGCGCCCGCCAGTCGATCACCAAGGGCTCGGAGTTGCGGCCCCGTACGCCGAGCCGCCCCACGTGCAGCACCGACCGGTCCCGCAGGTCCAGCCGGCCGAAGACCAGCCCTTCGTGTTCGGCGTCCAGGGTGTGCCGCCGCTGGGCGGCGTGGAAGACCATCGCGTCCCGCTCCACCAGCGCGCCGAAGGTGCCGACCCGGGACATGCGGTAGCCGTCCCGCTCGGCTCGCAGCGCGGATCGGCGCAGCTCGGCCAGCCGGGTGTAGACCCGGTCGAGATGGCCCTGCTCGACGGCGATCTCCTGCTGCAACGTGCTCTGGTCGGTCAACGGGGGCGCTCCTAGCTCTGCTGACGGCGGCCGGACGCGCCCCGCGGCAGGTCGGCCGCGAGCGGGTCGGACCTGAGCGAGGGTACGGGCATGCCGTCGGGCCGGCCGCAACCGCTGGTCAGATGTGACCCGCGCGCCGCCGGCCGGTGCCGACAGGGGGTCCTCAACGGTACGTCCCGGGTCGGCGGCTTACCCCAGCCGGGCCGACGACGAACCGCCGTGGTGAAAAGGCTCGCATTGTCCTTCCTTCCTGCCGGATCCGTGCCGCAAGCTGTCCCAATGACTTCTCAGCCGAAGCTCGCCGCGGGCGAAGACGCGCCGCGCGCCGGGGACCTCGGGGACCGTCCCGGCCGGGCACTGGCCGAACTGCTCGCCGGCAACCGGCGATTCGTCGACGGCCGACCGCTGCACGGGCACGACGTGAGCGCCGCCGCGACCGTCGCCTCCGGCGATCAGCAGCCCCACGCGGTCGTCGTCGGCTGCATCGACTCCCGGGTCCCGCTGGAGGCGATCTTCGATCAGACCTTCGGGTCGATGTGCGTGGTCCGCTCCGGCGCGCACGTGCTCGACCAGGCGGTCGTCGGTTCGGTGGAGTTCGCCGTGGCGGCGCTGAAGGTGCCGCTGGTCGTGGTGCTCGGCCACGAACGCTGTGGCGCGGTGACCTCCACGGTGCAGGCGCTGCGCAGCGGGCAGCGGCCGGGCGGGGCGCTGGGGTACCTGGTCGACCAGATCACCCCGGCGGTCGAGGAGGTGGGCGCCGACGACCCGCGGGCGGTGGCGCTGGCGACCCGGCGGCACGTCGGGCGGACGGTGGCGACCCTGCGTGAGCAGCAGCTGCTGGCCGCGGCCGGGAACAAGGGCGACCTCGCCGTGGTCGGCGCGATCTACGACCTCGCCACCGGTGTGGTGACCCTGCTGCCCTGATCCGGGGCGACGCCACAGCAACGACCGCCCACGGCGCTGCCGGGGCGGTCGTTGCTGTTGCTGCGGAAGGGGCTCAGCCCTCGAAGATGCCGGCCTCGACCAGGCGCTTCTCGGTGGTGTCCCAGCCGTCGCCCGGGAACTGGGCGGCGAGGCCGGTGATCTCAGCCCGGATCTTGGTGGCGTGGCCGGCACCGGCCAGCGTCCGGATCTCCTCGACGAAGGCGTCGGAGTCGGTACGCAGGTGCACGGTCTTGCCGTTGGTCAGGTTCCGCACGTAGGCGTGCTTGCCGCCGTTGAGCGGAATGAGGTACTTGAACTCGCCGAGCACGCTCAGGGCACCACCCTGGCCGGCCTGGCCGGCCCGGACGGACGCGCGCGCGGTCTTAGAGGTGTTGCTCGCCACGGAGGTACTCCTTGCAAGACGTACGGAGGACGGGAACGTCCGGGGGGTCTCGGCAGTTCCGGCAGTTCAGTTCGACTGCTCGCCACCGAAGATGGGCTGCGGCAGAAGCCGCCTACTCAACTTTACACCACCGTCTCGTCCGGGTTGCCCACCCAGGTCACCGGCGCGAACGGCACCGACCCAGATCGTCGCACGGCGATTTCTGCGTTTCGCTGGCGTACCTTGCGCCACTGCTGCATCATTTGTGACAAGCACTGCTCGGCAACGAGACTGCCACGGATGACGAGGTCGTAGGGGAAGACGCACCTCGCCAACCGGGAGGTCAACCGTGCCAACGCGTGGCGTCGTATACGTCCACTCCACCCCGCTCGCCGTGTGCACGCACGTCGAGTGGGCGATCGCGCGCGTCCTTGCCGCGCCGGTCAACCTGCAGTGGACCGCCCAGCCCGTCGATCCCAGCGCCCGCCGGGCCGAATGCGGCTGGTCCGGGCGGCCGGGGACGGGCGCCGAGCTGGCCGCTGCCCTCCGGCAGTGGCCCATGCTGCGTTTCGAGGTCACCGAGGAGCCCAGCGCCGGCGTCGACGGCGAACGGTTCATGCACGTACCCGGTCGGGGACTCTTCCGCGCCACCGTCGGCGCGGGCGGCGACATCCAGCTCGGCGAGGACCGGTTGCGCACGATCATGTATGCCGCCCGGGGGCCGGAAGCGCTGGCCCACGCCCTGGACAAGGCCCTCGGCACCGCCTGGGACGACGAGCTCGAGCCGTACCGCCACGCCGGTGACGGCGCGCCGGTGACTCTGCTCACCCAGGTCGGCTAGGCCGGACCGAAGGCCGGAAAACCGGCAGGACGGATTTGCCGCTGTCGAGCGCGGCTGGTGGGATGGTCGGGTGCCCTCCGCGTCCCGTCGCACTCTGCTCGCCGCCGCGCTCGCCGTACCGGTAACGGCCGGCTGCGGCGCACCGTCGAAAGAACCGGAACCGGCCGGACCGGTCGCCCCATCGACGCCGAGCGCGGACCCGGCGGCGCCGGACGATCCCGCCGCCCGCGCCGCCGCGCTGGTCGCCACGCTGGCCGACGAGGACCTGGCCGGGCAGGTACTGATGCCGTTCGCCTACGGCGACTCCGCGACCGAGGTGTCGGCCGGCTCGGCGGCGCGCAACCGGGAACTCGCCGGGGTCGACACCCCGGCGCAGATGGTGGAGAAGTACCGCCTGGGCGGCCTGATCCTGGTCGGCTTCTCCGCCGACGACCCGACCGCGGCGAACCAGGTCACCACCAACGTCGACAACCCGCAGCAGGTCCGGGGCCTCACCGACGGCCTGCACACGGCCGCCGGGAAGCTGCCCGCCGCCGCGCCGCTGCTGATCGGCATCGATCAGGAGTACGGCGTGGTCACCCGGATCACCAAGGGTGTCACCCTCCTGCCCGGCGCGCTCGCCGCCGGCGCGGCCGGGAAGGCGGAGCTGACCGAGAACGCGTGGCGGGCGGCCGGCGCCGAACTGGCGGCGATGGGGGTCAACCTCGACTTCGCGCCGGTGGCCGACGTGCTGGTCGGTCGCAGCGCGGTGATCGGCTCGCGTTCGTTCGGCGGCGATCCGGAACTCGTCGGCGCGCAGGTCTCCGCCGCGGTGCGCGGACTGCAGGCAGCCGGGGTCGCCGCGACGTTGAAGCACTTCCCGGGTCACGGCCACACCTCCGCCGACAGCCACCACGAGCTGCCCACCCTGACCCAGAAGCGCGCGGTGCTGGCGTCCGAGGCGTGGGGACCCTTCCGGGCCGGCGTCGCCGCCGGGGCCGAGCTGGTGATGTCCGCCCACCTCGACGTGCGCGCCGTCGACCCCGGTGTCGCGGCGACCTTCTCCCGCAAGCTGCTCACCGATGTGCTCCGCGGCGAGCTGGGCTTCACCGGTGTCGTGGTGACCGACGGGATGAACATGGCACCGGCGCAGAAGTACCCGGCCGGGGAAGCCGCCGTCCGCGCCCTCAACGCCGGCAACGACCTGATCCTGATGCCGCCGAACGTCACGCAGGCGTACGACGGGGTGCTGGCGGCCCTGCGCGACGGCTCGCTGCCCCGCGAACGTCTGGTGGCGGCGGCGACCCGCATCCTGACTCTCAAGTTCCGCCTGGCGGCCACCCCGGCCCCGCCGCTGACGGTGCTCGGCGACGACGCGCACCGGGCCGCCGCCCGGGCGCTGGCCCTCGCGGCGGTGACGGTGCTGCGCGGCTCCTGCGCCGGGCTCGCCGTCGACGGCGGCGTGCGGGTCACCACCTCCGCCGGGCGGGACCGCACACGGGAGCTGCTCACCGGGGAGCTGGCGGCGGCCGGCGTTCCGGTCGTGACGCGTGGCGGCACGGTGGTGCACCTGGTCGGCTACGGCGACGGCACGGCGGACCTGAACGCCGAGGCGGACGTGACCGTGGCGATGGACACCCCGCACCTGCTGGCCCGCGCCGCCTCTCCGGTGCTGCTGGCCACCTACTCGTCCAGCCCGGCCTCGATGACCGCCCTGGCGCAGGTGCTCGCCGGCCGGGAAGAGGCGAAGGGCCGGCTGCCGGTCGAGGTCGCCGGACTGCCCGCGACCACCTGCAAGCCCTGACCTGCGCCCTGCCGGTGCACCGGCGGAGCGCGATCGGCGACCCCCCTCGGACCGTCACCGGCCTAGCCGCCGGCCCCGACCGGGGTAGCCGGACCGCGATCGGGGTCGCCGCACTCGGATGCCGAAACGCCCGCCCGGTCGGAACCGGGCGGGCGTCTGCCGACGTACGCCGTCAGAGCGGGATGTTGCCGTGCGTGCCGCGACCGGCGGGAGCGGCGGCGAGCGCCTCGGCGATGCGCGCCCGGGTCTCGGCCGGGGTGATGACGGCGTCGACCACGCCGATCTCCAGGGCCCGGTTGACGCCACCGGCGATCCGGATCTGCTCCTCGATCAGCTGTGCGCGCAGCACTTCGCGCTGCTCGGCCGGGGCGGCGGCCAGCTTCTTGCGGTGCAGGATGTTCACCGCGGCGCTGGCCCCCATGACCGCCACCTCCGCCTGTGGCCAGGCGAAGACCGCGGTCGCGCCGAGCGAGCGGGAGTTCATCGCGATGTACGCCCCGCCGTACGCCTTGCGGGTCACCAGCGTCACCCGCGGCACCACCGCCTCGGAGAAGGCGTGCAGCAGCTTCGCGCCGCGGCGCACCACCCCGTCCCACTCCTGGCCCAGCCCCGGCAGGTAGCCGGGGACGTCGACCAGCACGATCAGCGGCACGCCGAGCGAGTCGCACATCCGCACGAAGCGGGCGGCCTTCTCGGCGCTGGAGGCGTCCAGGCAGCCGCCCAGCCGCAGCGGGTTGTTGGCGATGACGCCCACCGTACGGCCGGCGAAGCGCCCCAGGGTGGTGACGACGTTCCGTGCCCACTTGGCGTGCAGCTCCACGCCGGGGGCGTCCAGCAGCGCGTTGACGACCGGCTTGACGTCGTAGGCGCGGTTGACCTGCTCCGGCATCTGGCCGGCGAGGTCGTGCGCCTCGTCGGCGACGGCCACGTCGGCCGGGCTGAAACGCCCCTGCCGGCCCAGCAGCGAGGCGAGCTCGCGGGCCCGGGCCAGCGCCGATTCCTCGTCCGGGGTGGTCACGTGCACCACACCGGAGCGGCGTCCGTGCGGTTCCGGGCCGCCCAGGCGCGCCATGTCGACCTGTTCGCCGGTGACGCTGCGCACCACCTCCGGGCCGGTGACGAAGATGCGCCCGGCCTCGCTCATGATCACGATGTCGGTCAGCGCCGGGCCGTACGCGGCGCCGCCGGCTGCGGGGCCGAGCACCACCGAGATCTGGGGCACCCGGCCGGAGGCCCGGACCATCGCGGCGAAGATCAGGCCGACCGCGTCGAGGGCGACGACGCCCTCGGCCAGCCGGGCGCCGCCGGAGTGCCACAGGCCCAGCACCGGCACCCGCTCGCGTACGGCGGTGTCGATGGCGTCCACGACGTGGCGGCAGCCCTCGGTGCCCATCGCGCCCCCCATCCGGGTGGCGTCGGTGACGTAGGCGACGACGGGGGTGCCGTCGACCTCGCCGCGGGCCCAGAGCACCCCGGAGGTGTCCGGGGTGATGGCCAGGCGCAGGGTTCCGGCGTCGAAGAGGGCCCGGAGCCGGACCTGGGGATCCCGGTGATCGACGACGGATGTGTCCGCGCCGGCTGCGGCGATCGTGCTCACTGTGCCTCCAAGGCGTATGTCTCTAGGCTCGGGTGAAGACGAGAGCCACGTTGTGACCGCCGAAGCCGAACGAGTTGTTCAGGGCGGCCGGGATGTCCAGTTGCCGGGGCTTGTGCGCCGCAACGTCCATGTCGAGCCCGTCGTCGGGGTCGTCGAGGTTGATCGTCGGCGGTACCACGCTGTCGCGGATCGCCAGGATGGTGGCGATCGACTCCAGCGCGCCGGCGGCGCCGAGCAGGTGGCCGGTCATCGATTTGGTAGCGGTCAGCACCGGGTGGGAGCCGACCGCCGCGTGCAGCGCCGCGATCTCGGCCATGTCGCCGACCGGGGTCGAGGTGGCGTGGGCGTTGACGTGGACGATGTCTTCGCGGCTGACGTCCGCGTCGGCCAGCGCCAGCCGGATCGCCCGGATGGCGCCCTCACCCTCGGGGTGCGGCTGCACGATGTCGTAGGCGTCGGAGCTGATCCCGGCGCCGGCGAGGCGGGCGTAGACGTGTGCGCCGCGGGCTGCGGCGTGGTCGGCCCGCTCCAGCACCAGCGCGCCGGCGCCCTCGCCGAGGACGAAGCCGTCGCGGCCCTTGTCCCAGGGCCGGGAGGCCCGTTGCGGGTCGTCGTTGCGGGTGGACATCGCACGCATGGCGGCGAAGCCGGCGATCGGCAGGCCGTGGATGACGGCTTCGGCGCCGCCGGCGACCACCACGTCGGCGCGGCCGGCGCGGATGATGTCCATTCCGAGGGCGATCGCCTCCGCGCCGGTGGCGCAGGCGCTGGCGACCGAGTGCACCCCGGCCTTGGCGCCCAGGTCCAGGCCGACGAAGGCCGCCGGGCCGTTCGGCATCAGCATCGGCACGGTGTGCGGCGACACCCGCCGGGGGCCGGAGGCCTCCAGGATGTCGTCCTGCGCCAGCAGGGTCAGCGCGCCGCCGATGCCGGTGCCGATGCTGACCGCGACGCGTTCGGCGTCGGGGGCGGACTCGGCGAAGCCGGCGTCGGACCAGGCCTGCCGCGCGGCGATCATCGCGATCGCCTCGGAGCGGTCGAGGCGGCGCAGCTTGACCCGCTCGAGCACCTCGCTGGGGTCGACCGCCAGCGCGGCGGCGATACGGACGGGAAGCTCGGCCGCCCACTCCGAGGTGAGCGGACCCACTCCGGAGCGGCCGGCCAGCATGGCGTCCCAGGTTGACGCGACGTCCCCGCCGAGCGGGGTCGTCGCGCCGAGCCCGGTGACGACGACGTCATGTCGGTTCATGTCAGGACTGCGCCGCGATGTAGCTGACGGCGTCGCCGACGGTCTTGAGGTTCTGCACCTCGTTGTCGGGGATCTTCACGCCGAACTTCTCCTCGGCTGCCACCACGACCTCCACCATGGAGAGCGAGTCGACGTCGAGGTCGTCGGTGAAGGACTTCTCCTCGGCGACGTCGGCGGTGTTGATGCCGGCGACCTCCTCGAGAATCTCGGCGAGGCCTGCGGTGATTTCGTCACGGGTCATTGCTGTTGTTCCTTCCCTGGTGTGGTGTGCACTCCGGCGGTGGGGCCGTCGGAGGGCGCCGTCGGCGCTGTCGCGCCGCGCGGGGGTATCACGGGCAGCGGACGACCTGACCGGCGTAGGTCAGGCCGCCGCCGAAACCGAAGAGTAGAACGGGGGCGCCCACGGGCACCTCCCGGCGTTCCACCAGTTTCGACAGCGCCAGCGGGATGCTGGCGGCCGAGGTGTTGCCGGACTCGACGATGTCCTTGGCGATCACCGCGTCGGGGCTCAGCCCGATCCGCCGGGCGAGTCCGTCGATGATGCGGGCGTTGGCCTGGTGCGGTACGAAGGCGGCGAGCTCCTCCGGGGCGACGCCGGCCCGGGCGCACGCCTCGCGCGCCATCGGCGCCAGCGCGGTGGTGGCCCAGCGGAACACCGCCTGCCCCTCCTGCTGCACGTACGGGCGCCAGCCTTCGATGGTGACGACGTCGCTCTTCTCCGGCACCGAACCCCAGAGCACCGGGCCGATGCCCGGCTCGTCGGCGGCGCTGACCACGGCCGCCCCGGCGCCGTCGCCGAAGATGATGCAGGTGGAGCGGTCGGTCCAGTCGGTGAACTCGGAGAGCTTCTCGGCGCCGATGACCAGGGCGTTGCGTGCCGAGCCGGCACGGATGGCGTGGTCGACGCTCGCCAGGGCGTAGGAGAAGCCGGAGCAGGCGGTGTTGATGTCGTACGCGCCGGGCGCGGTGATGCCGAGGCCGGCCGCGACCCGGCAGGCGACGTTGGGCGTCCGGTCAACCGAGGTGCAGGTGGCCACGACCACGAGGTCGATGTCGGCCGCGGTCAGGCCGGAGTTCGCCAGTGCCTTGCCGGCCGCGGCGGTCGCCATGTCGGCGACGGTCTCGGTGTCGGCGACATGGCGGGTGACCACCCCGACCCGTTCCCGGATCCACTGGTCGTTGGTCTCCACCAGCTCGGCGAGTTCGTCGTTGGTGACGATGCGCGAGGGCTGGTGGTGTCCCATTGCGACGATCCGGCTGCCGGTGGTGCTCATGCGTGTCCTCCGATGCGGGCCAGCGGCTGCCCGGGCGCGACCGGGTCGTCCCGGTCGGCGAGCCACTCGGTCAGCGAACCACCCTGGTGTGCGGTGACCTCGACGGGACCCTGGCGGGTCGCGACGTGGCCGATGACCTGACCGGTGCGGACGAGGTCGCCCTCGGTGAGGGTGTCGCCGGGCTGGAAGGTGCCGGCCGCGGGCGAGACCGCCACCCGGAACTGCATCGTCGGCTCGTGGCCAGGAGGCATGCCGTGCCGGGCGATCAGGTCGCGGGCGGCGGGCAGGTCGTCCGGGGTGTTCAGGGTGACGATCTCGGGGGCGCCGGCGCCCTTGAGCTCCCGCTTGACCAGGCCGGCGAGAGTGCCGGCCGGGGGGAGTTCGATCACGCCGGTGACGCCGAGGTCGGCCAGGCTGCGCATGCAGAGGTCCCAGCGCACCGGGGCGGTGACCTGCCGGACGAGGCGCTGGATGACCTCGCGGCCGTGGCTGACGGCGGCGCCGTCGAGGTTGGAGAGCAGGATCCGGTGCGGATCGGCCGGGGTGATCCCGGCGGCGACCTCGGCCAGGACGGTCTCGGCGGGTGCCATGTACGGAGTGTGGAACGCCCCGGCGACCTGCAGCGTGATCACCCGGGTGCGGGCCGGCGGCTGGGCGGCGAGTTTCGCCAGCCCGTCCTGGGCGCCGGCGGCGACGATCTGGCCGGCGCCGTTGCGGTTGGCCGGGTGCAGCCCGTGCGATTCGAGGGCGGCGAGGACCTCCTCGGCGTCGCCGCCGAGGAGTGCGGCCATGCCGGTCGGTTCGAGCGCGCAGGCGGCGGCCATCTCCCGGCCGCGTACGCCGGCGAGGGTGATCGCGGACTCGGCGGGCACCACCCCGGCGAGCGCGGCGGCGGCGAGCTCGCCGACACTGTGCCCGGCGGTCAGCGCGACGTCGTGCATCGGCAGGTGCTCGGCGGCGAGCAGGGCGGCGGCGACCAGCAGCGGCTGGGTCCGGGCGGTGTCCTTGATTTCGTCCGCGTCGGCCTTGGTGCCGAGATGCACCAGGTCGACGCCGGCCGGAACGGACCACCAGCGCAGGCGGGCCTGGGCGCCGGGGAGGTCGAGCCACGGGGTGAGGAAGCCGGGTTTCTGGGAACCCTGGCCGGGAGAGAGTACGGCGAGCACGGTTAAGACTCTCCTGCATGCGGACTGGCGGCGCGGTTGTCGCTCGGTACCAAACCGTACTAGATCCTTTGTAGGGTTCCTCCAAACATTACGATCTGCGATCGACGCGATACACCGTTTAGTGGGCTTTGCTGCCGAATGCCGGATTGGGTGCCAGTGGTGCTGCCGGGTCCAGTCGGCCCACCGCCAGCGCTACCCGCAGGGTGAAGGCGTCCCGGGGCGCCAGCGGCGAGAACCCGGTCAGGTCGGCGACGCGCCGCAGCCGGTACCGCACGGTGTTGGGGTGCACGAAGAGCACCCGCGCCGCGTTCTCCAGCACCCCGCCGCCGGAGAGGAACTCGTCCAGTGTCCCCAGCAGCTCACCGCCGGCGCGGATCAGCGTGGCGTAGACGTCCTGCCGCAGCCGGCGCCGCGCCTGGGCGTCACCGGCGAGGGCGCGTTCGGGGAGCAGATCGTCGGCGGCGACCGGACGGGGCGCCGCGGGCCAGGCGGGGGCGGCCCGGAATCCGGCCAGCGCCGCGCGGGCCGAGTCGGTCGCCTCGTCCAGGCTCGGCACCGCCGGCCCCACCACCACCGGGCCGGCGCCGAAGGCCTCCAGCAGTGCGGTGGTGACCTCGACCGGGTCGGCGGCGCCGCCGACGACCACCACCAGCCGGTCCCCGTGCACCCCGCCGATGGTCTCCACGTCGATGCGGCGGCCGAGCCGGTGGATGCCACGCAGCACCGCGGCGACCTCGCCGCCGGGGGAGCGGCCCACCAGCACCGCGACCGGGGTGGCGTCGGTCCAGCCCAGTGCGGCGCCCCGGGAGGCGAGCACGTCCGGGGAGTCCCCGCGCAGCAGCGCGTCCACGAGCAGGGCCTGCAGCCGGACGTCCCACGAGCCCCGCGACTCGGCGGCGCGGGCGTACGTCCGGGCGGCGGCGAAGGCGATCTCGCGGGAGAATCGCAGCACCTGCTCGCGCAGCACCTGCTCCTGCCCCTCGGCCGCCAGCAGCGGCACGTGCTCCTCGACGACGTCGACCGTCACCTTGATCAACGCTACCGTCTGCGGGAGGCTGATCGCGCGCATCAGCGCGGTCGGCGCGGTGGCGAAGACGTCGTCGGAGAGCTGCGCGCCGTCCAGGGCGTCGTTGCCACGCTCGCCGTTGTCGCGGATCCACTGCACCAGCGACCGCGCGCCGGCCTGGGCGATCAGCATGACCCAGGAGCGCTGCTCGGCCGGCATGTCCCGGAACCACGGCAGGGTCTCGTCCATCCGCGCCATGCTGGCGGTGGCGAGACTGCCGACGGCGCGCTCCATGCGGTGCAGCGTCGCGGTGAACTGTTCCTGGTCGGCCTGGGTCGTCACCGCCATAGCCTGTCACGGTCCCGGGGCCGTCCGGAATCTCCCTGCGGCCGGGCACCTTAGCGCAGCCAGTTTTCGTGGCTGTTCCCGCAGGCCGCGCGAGCGGTGTGGCCCATGCAACCTGAACGGACCATCGATCTGATCATCTTCGCCCGCTACCGTGTGGGCCCAGACGTGAACTTCTGTCATCTGTTCCCGTCGCAGACGCCCGTACCGGTGTGGGCCGCAGGTGGCGTGGGGAGGAATTGTGGTGGGGCACAGCGAGGCCGAGTACTGCTGCGAGCCGGACGACGTCTGTCTCGGCGACGCCCACCACCCTCCGCGTACCGACGGTGGCGCGGCGCGCACCCCGGAGACCGGCGCGGCCGTCAGCGCGACGGAGAACGCCGACGAGCCGGTCGACGCAGATGCGGACCTGGACGAGGACGGCGCCCTGCCCCGGCTGCAGTTGATCGCCTGGGAATCCGCGCACCGGCACGGCCCGGTCCGCCCACGCCAGCGTCGCCGCCGCCGGGAACGGCCACCGCACCGTTGGTGCTGACCGCCGGTTGACGGGAAACGTCAGCGGGTCCGTCGGCGCACGTAGAGCGCCAGTCCGGCGATGCTGCCGGTGATCACCGTGATGAGGCCGACGTTGAGCAGCAGCGCCGGACGGAGCACGTCGAAGGCCTCGCCGAACTCCGAGCCCGGGTTGATCGCCTCCTCGGGGATCAGGCGCTCGCCGCCGCCGATGCCGCCGGAGAGCGGATCGATCTGCTCCGGCAACGGTGCGCCCGCGCTGCGCAGGCTCTCCGACATGCTCAGCCGCCCCAGGAACCAGCCTTCGCTGGTCTTGCGCTTGCTCGGCTGCTCCTTCGGGCGGTAGACGCGCGGACCGCCCTCGGCCAGCGGGTAGAGGTCAAAGGTCTGCTTCGGTTCGCCGTCCTGGAAGACGACCACCGTGTACCTGGGGCCGAGCGTTTCCTCTTTCGGCGCGGCGGTCTTGTGCGCCTTGCCGAGCCAGCTCACCTGATCGAGCACCGAGGCCAGGTGGGCCGGGCGCTCCTCGGCCGTCAGCCGCAGCGCCTCGTCGAGCCCCTCACCCTCGATGGTGATCGCGGTGATCTCGGGAGCGGCCGCTGCCGGGGCTGCGCTCGGCAGCGCCATGGCGAACGCGAGAGTTGCCACTGCCAGTGCCCGGCGCCAGAACCTGTGAGCCATCGCTGACCTCCTCGCCCCGTCGGGGATGGTCGTGATGCAGGCCGAGCGCTGACCTCCGGGGACGGGCCGTTGTTCCCGCCGGGGGCGGGACAGGCTGGGCTCCGGAGGATTCGCCGAACGTCACCCGCCTGCACCTGACCGGGGACGCCAATGAACGGATCGCGATCGCCGACCGGCCGCGAGGCGGGGCGAATGATCGATGATCGGATCCTAGCGGCGCCCCCGGGCGTGCGGGAGGGCGGATCCCATGTCGTAGGCAATCTGCGACCTGGTTGTTGCAATGCCGCCCGGCGACGCGGTCAGGGCAGGCGCAGGCGGGCGGCGCGCAGCCGGGTCAGGGTCCGCTCGCGGCCCAGCACCTCCATCGACTCGAACAGCGGCAGCCCCACCGTCCGGCCGGTGACGGCGACCCGTACCGGGGCCTGGGCCTTGCCCAGCTTGAGCCCGCGTTCGGTGCCGACCTGCTCCAGCGCCGCCTTCAGCGACTCGGCGTCCCACTGCGGCAGCGCCTCGAAGGCGACGACCGCGGCGTCGAGGAGCTCGGCGGCGCCCGGCTTCATCGCCTTGGCCCACGCGCCCTCGTCGATCAGCGGGTCGGCCAGGAAGAGGAAGTCGACGTTCGGCACGATCTCGCTCAGCACCGCGATGCGGGTCTGGGCCAGCTCCGCGACCGCGTTGAAGGCGGCCTCGTCGAACTCCTCCGGCTGCCACGGCGGCGGCGGGATAGTCGCGGTGCCGGTCAGCCACGGCCGGCACTCCTCGATGAACTGCTCCACCGGCAGCGCGCGGATGTACTCGCCGTTGAAGGCGCGCAGCTTCTTCTCGTCGAAGAAGGCGGGGGAGAGGTTGACCTCCTCCAGCCGGAACTCCGACTCGATCACCGACCAGGGCACGATCTCCCGGTCACCCGAGGGCGCCCAGCCCAGCAGCATCAGGTAGTTGCGCATCGCGTCGGGAAGGTAACCCTCGTCCCGGTACGCCTCCAGCGCCACCTTGTCGCGGCGCTTGGAGAGCTTCTGCCGCTTCTCGTTGACCACCACCGGCACGTGCGCCCAGATCGGCGGCGTGGCGCCGAGCGCCTCCCAGAGCAGCTGCTGCTTGGGGGTGTTCGGCAGGTGCTCCTCGGCGCGGATGACGTGCGTGATCCCCATCGTCAGGTCGTCGACGACGTTGGCGAGCAGGAAGACCGGCGAGCCGTCGCCGCGGGCGATGACGAAGTCCTCGATGAGCTTGTTCTCGAAGGTCGGCTCGCCGCGGATCAGGTCGACCACCACGGTCTCGCCCTCGTCCGGCGTACGGAAGCGCAGTGCCCGCCCCTCGCCCGGGCCGAGGCCGCGGTCGCGGCAGAAGCCGTCGTAGCCCTGGTACTGCGAGCCGGTACGCGCCTGCACCTGATCCCGGGTGCAGTCGCAGTAGTAGGCGCGGCCGCCGGCGTGGAGGCGCTCGGCGGCGGCGCGGTGCTCGCCGGCGTTGGCGGACTGGAAGTGCGGTCCCTCGTAGCTGCCGCGGGCGATGCCGATCCACTCCAGGGCGGTGAGGATGCCCTCGGTCCACTCGGGCTTGTTGCGGGCGGCGTCGGTGTCCTCGATGCGGAGCACGAAGACGCCCTCGTGCTGCTTGGCGTAGATCCAGTTCTGCAGCGCCGAGCGGGCGCCGCCGACGTGGAACATACCGGTCGGAGAAGGGGCGAAGCGTACGCGTACCGTCACGTGCCAAGCCTAGAGCGCCGCGCCGCCGGTTTCCCACGGACCCCGGCGCGGGCCGGGCAGGACCCGGGGACTAGGGCACCGTACGGATCTTGAGTACGAGGACGCTGCCGAGCAGGGTGAGCGCGGCGGTGACGGCGTAAAGGGTCGGATAACCGCCCAGGTACACCACGATCGGCGCCGAGATGGCCGGGCCGAGCACCTGCGGGGCGGAGTTGGCGATGTTGATCACGCCGAGGTCCTTCGCCCGGTCGCCGGCCCGGGGCAGCACCTGGGTGATCAGGGCGGCGTCGACGGCGAGGTAGACCCCGTAGCCGGCGCCGAGCAGCAGCGCGGCGACGAGCGCCACCGGCCAGAGCGGCCAGATCGCCAGCAGCAGCGCCGCCACGGCCATGATCACCCCGGAGATGATCACGAAGATCCGGCGGCGCCCGGAACGGTCCGAGGCGCGCCCGCCGAGCACCGCCGTGGCCGTCATCCCCACCGTGTAGAGCAGGATCAGCACCAGCAGCCCGCCCTCGGGGTCGCGGTGGCGCACCCGGTCGGTGAGGAAGTAGAGCAGGTAGAGCGTGCCGAGCGCGTTGCCGGTCTGCACCAGGAATCGGGTCAGCCAGGCCCAGGCGAAATCCGGGTACGCCCGCGGGCTGATCCACATCGAGGCGACCAGCGCCCGCGCCCGCAGCGGCGGCCGGTGCGTACGCGGCAGCGCGTCGTCGGGGGTGAGCAGGGCGAAGGGCAGCACCAGCACCAGCAGGGCCGTGGCGACGGCCAGGTAGCCCGCCCGGACTCCGGTGACCAGCGTGGTGACCAGCACCGCGCCGACGACCAGGCCGAGCGCCTGGGGGATGCCGATCCAGCCGGAGACCCGGCCCCGCTGCGTGACCGGCACCCGGTCCGGCACGGCGGCGGTGAGGGTCGCCAGCATCGCGTTGAGGCAGAGCTGGGCGGCGACCCAGGCCAGGGCCACTCCGGCGATGGTCCGCTGCCCGGCCAGCAGGGCCAGCGAACCGGCCCCCAGGAGCGCGGCGGCGACCGTCCAGAGGTGCCGGCGTCCGAAGAAGCGCCGGCCCAGCCTCGGCGTGCTCCGGTCGCTCAGCGCCCCGGCCAGCGGGTTGGCGATCACCGCGGCGAGCGCGCCGAGCCCGGTCACCAGGGCCAGCAGGTTCTCTTTGCCGGCCGGGCTGATGGCCGAGATCTGCTGGGGCAGCAGGATCTGGATCGGGGTGAAGAACGCCATCCAGAGCCCGAGGTTGGCGCTGAAGAGCAGGGCGATCCAGCCCCGGCGTACCGGCGCGACCGGCTCGGCCAGCGCGGCAGGGGGACGCGGTGCCGCGTGGGCGGGGCCGGTGGTGGTCACGCCGGTGGTCCGGCCGGGCGGGTGGCGCCCTGCCGGGCGATCAGGTCGCGGTACCAGGCGTACGAGGATTTCGGGGTGCGGACCTGGGTGTCGAAGTCGACGTGCACCAGCCCGAAGCGCTTGCTGAAGCCCTCGGCCCACTCCCAGTTGTCCAGCAGCGACCAGACGAAGTAGCCCCGCACGTCCACGCCGTCATCGATCGCCGCGCGCACCGCCCGCAGGTGCCCTTCGAGGTAGTCGATCCGCTCCGGATCGTGGCACCGGCCGTCAGCGTCGAGGACGTCGTCCCAGGCGCAGCCGCTCTCGGTGATCTCGATCGGCGGCAGGTCGGCGCCGTGGCGTTCCCGCAGCCCGGTGAGGAGTTCGTGCAGGCCGTCGGGGGCGACCGGCCAGTCGAAGGCGGTCCGGGGATAGCCGTCGAGGGGGACCAGGTCGAACGGCAGCGGCGCGTCCGCCTCGGCGGGTGCGCGTACGCCGGTGGGGTTGTAGTAGTTGACGCCGAGCACGTCGATCGGCGCGGCGATCGTGGCCAGGTCGCCGTCGCGCACCAGCGGTTGATCGCCGTAGCGCAGCGCGGTGAGGTCGACCGGAAGCGCGGCCGGGTAGCCGCGGCCGAGCACCGGGTCGGTGAAGAGCCGGTTCTGCACCGCGTCGAAGGCCTGCCCGGCGGCCCGGTCGGCGTCGGTGGCGCCGGCGAGCCGTACGGGGGAGTAGTTGTTGGTGATGGCCACCGGCGCGCTGCTGCGGGCCCGCAGCGCGGCGACGGCGAGGCCGTGCCCGAGCAGCTGGTGGTGGGCCACCGGCAGGGCGTCGAAGAGGCGGGCCTCGCCGGGGGCGTGAACGCCGAGCGCGTGCCCGTACGTCAGGTGCACCACCGGCTCGTTGAGGGTGATCCAGAGCGCGACGCGGTCACCGAGGCGGGCGGCGGTGAGGTCGGCGTACTCGGCGAAGCGGGCGGCGGTGTCCCGGGCGTGCCAGCCGCCGCGGTCCTGCAGCGCCTGCGGCAGGTCCCAGTGGAAGAGGGTGACCACCGGGTCGATGCCGCGGTCCAGCAGCAGGTCCACCAGCCGGTCGTAGAAGGCGAGGCCGGCGGGGTTGACCGGGCCGGATCCGGCCGGCTGCACCCGGGGCCAGGCCACCGAGAAGCGGTACGCCCCCACGCCGAGCCCGCTCAGCAGCCCGATGTCCTCGAGGTGCCGGTGGTAGTGGTCGCAGGCGACGTCGCCGCTGCTGCCGTCGGCGATGCGTCCCGGGGTGCGGCTGAAGGTGTCCCAGATGGAAGCTCCGCGGCCGTCCTCACCGACGGCGCCCTCGATCTGGTAGGCGGAGGTCGACACGCCGAAGCGGAATCCGGCGGGCAGGTCGAGCGGGCTCGGGTCCATGCGTCCTCCTGAGGCCGGGGCGCTTCTGCGGACTGTAGACCCGAACGGCGTGTCGCCGGAAGCCTTACACCTTTGGTCCTATTTTGTACATATGGTTCCCAAATGAGTGTTGTCCTCAGTGGAGGCGGACCGATGATCCTGGTGGAACGCAGTGCGTGGGTGGCCGCGCCGATGGACGTGGTGTGGAACGTGGTGCAGCGCGCCGAGCAGCTGCCCGAATGGCTGGCCGGAGTACGGCAGGCGGAGGTGCTCTCCGGCGAGGGCTTCGGCCGCCGCCAGCTCGTACAGGGCCGGGGTGCCGCCCTCGAGGCCGAGGTGATCGCCTATCAGGAGCCGATGCTGATCGGCTGGCGCGAGCGGGCCAAGGGCGCCGGCGCCCGCGCCGAGGCCCGGACCGAGATCTACGTGCAGCTCGCCCCGGGTGAGGCCGGCGAGGGCGGCACCGTGGTCCGGCTGATCGTCGTACGCTGGCCCGCCGGCCCGGTCAAGGCGGCGCTGCTGCGCCTGGGCATGCGCCGCGTCGGCGCGGACCTGGAGGAGTCACTGGAACGCCTGACCAGCCTCGCCGCCGTCGGCTGACCCTGGCGTGAAAGCGGGCGGGCCCGGCGCGAATCCATCGCGCCGGGCCCGGTACCGCAGTCGGGGCGGATCAGGTGTCCCCGCCGGTCTCACCGACCGGCGCGGCGCGCACGTCGTCGATGGCGTACTTCTTGGCGGCCTGCGCGGGCACGTCGCGCGGCACGTCGCCACGGAGCGCGAGCTGGCGCAGCGTCGCCACCGTGATCGACTCGGCGTCCACGTGGAAGTGGCGCCGCAGCGCGTGCCGGGTGTCGGAGAGCCCGAAACCGTCGGTGCCGAGCGATGTGTAGTCGCCCGGTACCCAGCGCGCCACGAGGTCCGGCACGGCCCGCATCCAGTCGCTGACCGCGATCTTCGGACCCTGGGCGTCGGCGAGCTGCTGCTGCACGAAGGGCACCTTCGCCTCGCTGCTGGGGTGCAGCAGGTTGTGCTCCTCGCACTGCATCGCGTCGCGGCGCAGCTCCGTCCAGGAGGTCACCGACCAGACGTCGGCGGCCACCCCCCACTCCTCGGCCAGCAGCCGCTGCGCCTTGAGCGCCCACTGCATGCCGGTGCCCGAGGCGAGCAGGTTCGCCCGCGGGGCCTTGCCGTCGACCGAGGGCGCCGGGGCGTACCGGTAGATGCCCTTGAGCAGCCCCTGAACGTCGAGCCCGTCCGGCTGCACCGGCTGGTGCACCGGCTCGTTGTAGACGGTGAGGTAGTAGAAGATGTTCTCCTGCTTCTCGCCGTACATGCGGTGCAGGCCGTTCTCCATGATGTGCGCGATCTCGAACGCGAACGCCGGGTCGTAGGTGACCACCGCCGGGTTCGTCGCCGCCAGCAGGAGCGAGTGCCCGTCCTCGTGCTGGAGCCCTTCGCCGTTGAGCGTCGTGCGCCCCGCGGTCGCGCCGAGCAGGAACCCGCGCGTCATCTGGTCGGCCGCGGCCCAGAGCGCGTCGCCGGTGCGCTGGAACCCGAACATCGAGTAGAAGATGTACATCGGGATCATCGGTTCGGCGTGCGTGGCGTACGCGGTGCCGGCGGCGATGAACGACGCCACCGATCCGGCCTCGTTGATGCCCTCGTGCAGCAGCTGCCCCTTGGTGGACTCCTTGTAGGACAGGAAGAGCTCCCGGTCCACCGCGGTGTAGCGCTGCCCGTGCGGCGAGTAGATCTTGGACGTCGGGAAGAGCGAGTCCAGACCGAAGGTCCGCGCCTCGTCCGGGATGATCGGCACCCAGCGCTTGCCGGTCTCCTTGTCCTTCATCAGGTCCTTGAGTAGGCGGACGAAGGCCATCGTGGTGGCGACCTTCTGCTTGCCCGAGCCCTTCTTCAGGTCCCCGAACTTCTCCGACGGCGGGATCGCCAGCGGAATGGTGGTGGTCCGCCGCGACGGCAGGTAACCGCCGAGCTGCTCCCGCCGCTCCCGCAGGTACTTGATCTCGTCGGACTTCTCGCCCGGGTGGTAGTACGGCGGCAGGTAGGGGTTCTCCTCCAGCGCCGAGTCCGGGATGTCGAGGTAGAGGCGGTCGCGGAAGGTCTTGAGGTCCTCCAGCGTCAGCTTCTTCATCTGGTGGGTGGCGTTACGCCCCTCGAAGTGCGAGCCCAGCGTCCAGCCCTTGATGGTCTTGGCCAGGATCACCGTCGGCTGCCCGGTGTGGTTGATCGCGGCCTGGTAGGCGCCGTAGAGCTTGCGGTAGTCGTGGCCGCCGCGCTTGAGGTTCCAGATCTCGTCGTCGCTCATCGGCTCGACGAGCCGGCGGGTACGCGGGTCGCGGCCGAAGAAGTGCTCGCGGACGAACGACCCGGACTCGGCCTTGTACGTCTGGAAGTCACCGTCGGGGGTGGTGTTCATCAGGTTCACCAGCGCACCGTCGGCGTCGGCGGCCAGCAGCGGGTCCCACTCGCGGCCCCAGACCACCTTGATGACGTTCCAGCCGGCGCCCCGGAAGAATGCCTCCAGCTCCTGGATCACCTTGCCGTTGCCGCGGACCGGGCCGTCGAGGCGCTGCAGGTTGCAGTTGACCACGAAGGTCAGGTTGTCCAGCTCCTCGCGGGCGGCAACGCCGATCGCGCCGAGCGACTCCGGCTCGTCCATCTCGCCGTCACCCAGGAACGCCCAGACGTGCTGCTGGGAGGTGTCCTTGATGCCGCGGTGCTGCAGGTAGCGGTTGAACCGCGCCTGGTAGATGGCGTTCATCGGGCCGAGCCCCATGGAGACGGTGGGGAACTCCCAGAAGTCCGGCATCAACCGCGGGTGCGGGTACGACGGCAGTCCGCCACCCGGGTGCGACAGCTCCTGCCGGAACCCGTCGAGCTGATCGGTGCTCAGCCGCCCCTCGAGGTACGCGCGGGCGTAGATGCCGGGCGAGCCGTGGCCCTGGAAGAAGATCTGGTCTCCGCCGCCGGGGTGGTTCTTTCCCCGGAAGAAGTGGTTGAACCCCACCTCGTAGAGCGAGGCGGAGCTGGCGTAGGTGGAGATGTGCCCGCCCACGCCGATCTCCGGACGCTGCGCGCGGTGCACCAGCATCGCGGCGTTCCAGCGGACGTATGCCCGGATCCGGCGCTCGACGTGCTCGTCGCCGGGGAACCAGGGTTCCCGCTCGGGCGGGATCGTGTTGATGTAGTCGGTGGTGGTCAGGGGTGGCACCCCGACCTGGCGTTCGCGTGCGCGTTCCAGCAGGCGCAGCATGACGTACCGGGCGCGTTTGGCACCCCGCTCGTCGACAACGCCATCAAGCGACTCGACCCACTCGCTGGTCTCTTCCGGGTCGATGTCCGGGAGCTGGCTCGGCAGCCCGTCGCTGATCACCGGGCGCTTGCGTTCCGTAGCCACAGGCGGTCCCTCGGTAGTGTGTGGAATTGGTCTCTCCCGCCATCCTGCCCTCTTCCGTGGGCCGTCGTCACCTCTAGTGGAAGGAAGGGGGATGATCAACACACGTACTGACCAGTAACTTTTTCGGTTTTCCGGGATCTTGACGAGGATTCCTATCCTGACCCGATGACGTCTCGCCATCGGGTCCACCTCTGGTCACTGGTAGTGACGGCGGGAACCCTCTCGATGCTCCTGCTCGCATGGCTCGGCCACCCGGGCCTGGCGCTCCTCACCGGCCTGGCCGCCGTCTCGCTGGCCTTCTTCGCGTGGCGGGTCGGCGCGTCCGCGGCCCCAGTGGACCAGCCTGCCCCAGCAGCCCGCCCCGTCCCGGCAGCCCGGCAGGCCCCACGCGCCCGGAAAGGTGCCCGCCGACGCCGTGGTGACTCCGGATCCGGATCGGACTCCGGTGGACCGATCTCTGGATCGGACTCCGGTGGCGGCGGCTTCTGGGGCGGCTGGGGCGACTCCGACGGCGGTGGTGGTGGCGACGGCGGCGGCGGAGGTGGAGGCGGCGACTGACGCGCTGCGGCAGACTGTCTGGCATGCGCAGTGAGGTCATCACCGTCCGGACCGGCTCCCGTCCCGTCGTCCGCGACATCACCAGCGAGGCCGAGCACTTCATCTCCGGCGAGAACGACGGACTGCTGCACGTCTTCGTCCCGCACGCCACCGCCGGACTGGCCATCATCGAGACCGGCGCGGGCAGCGACGACGACCTGCTGACCGCACTGGACGCGCTGCTGCCCACCGACGAGCGCTGGCAGCACCGCCACGGCTCACCGGGACACGGCCGCGACCACGTCCTGCCGGCCTTCGTGCCCCCGTACGCGACGCTGCCGGTCATCGGCGGCCGACTGATGCTCGGCGTCTGGCAGTCCCTCTGCCTGGTCGACCCCAACGGCGACAACCCCGACCGGCAGGTCCGCTTCTCCTTCCTGCCCGCCTGACACCCTCCCGCCCGTCGGCTCCCTCGGCTCCCTCCGGCGGAACACCGCCGGCATCGGGGCTCGGCAAGGCCGGGAGCGTTGCGAAACGTGTCCGAGTGGTCGTGATGGCCGGTTGTCGGTAATGCTGGCTGTCGTGACCACGCCGCAGGATCTCGACGCGCATTTCCGGCAGGCCGTCGCCGAACTGGCCGGCGCCGACCCCTCGCCGGCCCCTGCCGACGTGCCGCAGGTTGCGCCCGACCAGCGCGACGCGGAGACCCAGCGCGACGCGGAGACCCCCGACGGTGCTGAGGCCCGGGAGAGTGTCGCGGTCGAGGGTGGCACCGGATCCGAGGAGAGCGCCGGCAGTGCCGCCAGTGCCGCCAGTGCCGCCAGCGCCGGCAGTGCCGCCAGCGCCGCCAGTGCCGGCACTGCCACTGACGCCGGCGAGGCGTCCACCGGGGACCCCCGGTCACAGGTCGCCGACGACGGCGCGTACGGCGCGCTCCGGCCGCTGCGTGACCCCGCCGGACCGGTGCGGGACGGCACCGCCCTCACCGGCGCGCTGGCGCGGGAACTCGTCGACGCCCAGATCGTCAGCCGGCATCTCGACCTCGCCGCGCGCTGGCTGCACAGCTTCGGCGAGGGTTACGACACGGTCGGCTCCGCCGGGCACGAAGGCAACGCGGCGGTGGCGGCGGCGCTGCGCCCCACCGACCCGGTGCTGCTGCACCACCGCTCCCAGGCCTTCTACTGCCGCCGGGCCATGGAGGTCGCCGCCGTCGCGCCGGAGGCGGGCACCCCCGACGACCCGGCCCTGCCCGCGCTGCACGCCGCCCGCGACCTGCTGCGGACGGTCGTCGGCTCCGCCCAGGCCCTGCCCGTCGGGGCCCGGCAGAAGGTCTTCACCGACCCGGCGCTGGCCGTGCTCCCCACCGGGACCTCCCTCGCCGGGCACCTGCCCCGGGCCGCCGGGGTCGCCTTCGCCGTGGAACGGCTGCGCCGCCAGAGCGCCGCCGCCCGGCGCGGGGCGGCCGCGCCCGTCTCGCCCTGGCCGGCCGACGCGATCGTCGCCTGCTCATTCGGTGACACCGGCCTGAACCACGCCGCCACGACCGCCGCGCTCAACACCGCCGGCTGGTGCGACCAGAACGGCGTACGGCTGCCGTTGCTCCTGATCTGTGAGGACAACGGGCTCGGGCCGGGCCTGCGCTCGCCGCAGGGCTGGGCGGCGGCGGTGCTGCGCTCCCGGCCGGGCCTGCGCTACTTCGACGCCGACGGCACCGACCTCGCCGCCACCTACGACGCCGCGACCGAGGCCGCCGGGTGGGTGCGCCGTGAGCGCCGCCCCGCCGTGCTGCACCTGCGCACCGTACGGCTGATGGGGCACGACGGCGCCGACAACGAGGCCGGCTACCGGCTCGCCGACGAGATCCGGGCCGACCGGGAACGCGACCCGCTCCTGGCCGCCTTCCGGCTCCTCGTCGAGGCGGGGCTGGCCACCGCCGAGGAGCTTGCCGACCGGTACGACGCGCTGGGCTGGCGGTTCCGGGAAATCGCCGAGGAGGTCATCGGCGAGCCGAAGCCGATCGAGATCGCCGAGATCGTCGGCCCGCAGGCGCCCCGGCGCCCGGTGCGGGTCTCCCGTGCGGTCACCGAGGCCGCCACCCGGGCCGCGGGGCCCGGAGCGGCAGCCCGGCTGAGCGCCTTCGACGGCGAACTGCCGGAGAAGCGCGGGACGTTGACCCTGGCGCAGAGCATCAACGCCGCGCTCGCCGACGCCCTGCTCGACCACCCCGCCATGACGGTCTTCGGCGCGGACGTCGCCGCCACGGGCGGGGCGCACGGGGTCACCCGCGGCCTGCGGGACCGGTTCGGTGGGGGCAGGGTCTTCGACACGGTGGGCGACCAGACCTCGTTGCTGGGCCTGGCGCTCGGCGCTGGCGCGGCCGGGTTGCTCCCGGTGCCGGAGATCGGCAATCTGGCGCAGCTAGGCGCGGGGCTGGAGCTGCTACGCGACGCGGTCACCACCCGGCAGCTCTCCGCCGGCGGGGTACGCAGCCCGCTGGTGCTGCGGATGCCGGGGCTGGCCCACCCCGACTCGGCCGACGGCACGCCCGTGGAGAACTCGGTGGCGGCACTGCGTGACATTCCCGGCCTGGTGATCGCGGTGCCGGCGCGGGCCGAGGACGCCACCGGGATGCTGCGGTCATGCCTGGCGGCGGCCGCCGTCGACGGAAGCGTCTGCGTCTTCCTGGAGCCGGTGGCGGCCTACGGCACCCGGGACCTGCACGCCGACGGCGACGACGGCTGGTGCGCCCGGTATCCGGCACCGGGGGAGTGGGGCACGGCACACGTGCCGATCGGACGGGCCCGCAGCTACGGTTTCGGCTCGGCCGAGGACCTGACCATCGTGACGTTCGGCAACGGTGTGCGGATGTCGCTGCGGGTGGCGCAGCAGCTGGCCGGCGAGGGCGTCGGCACCCGGGTGGTGGACCTGCGCTGGCTGGCGCCGCTGCCGGTGGCGGATCTGATCCGCGAAGCGGCGGTGACCGGACGGGTGCTCGTCGTCGACGAGACCCGCCGCTCCGGCGGGGTCGGCGAGGGGGTACTCGCCGCCCTGGTAGACGCCGGATATGTGGGGGCTGCGCGTAGAGTAGCCGCAGTTGATGGTTTTGTGCCGTTAGGTCCGGCTGCCCGCGCAATGCTGATCTCCGAGGAGACCATTACCCAGGGTGCCCGTACTCTGCTGGCACGGTAAATTCCGTTTCACGCGGTGTGCCACTTGCGTGTAGCGGCACAACTGTGTGGACTTCTGCCAGACGGTGTCCGCCGGACATCGGATGCAGGGATGAGACGAGGAGGCACGCGACAGTGAGCGCGACCGCTGGCCAGGCCGACGGCGTACGGAGTCTGGCGGATCGGTTCGGGATCGAGCCGGGCATGGTCGTCATGGAGATGGGGTACGACGATGACGTCGACCAGGACCTCCGTGACTCCCTGGCCGACCGCTGTGGAGAACTGGTCGACGAAGACACCGACGAGGTGGTCGACGCGGTGTTGCTCTGGTATCGGGAGGACGACGGAGACCTCTTCGAAATCCTGGTCGACGCCCTGAGCCCACTTGCCGACAACGGCATGGTGTGGCTGCTGAGCCCGAAGTCGGGCCGCGACGGCCACGTCGAGCCGAGCGAGGTCAGCGAAGCCGCCACCAGCGCCGGCCTGCAGCAGACCTCCACCATCAACGCCGGCAAGGACTGGAACGGCGCGCGGCTGGTCATGCGCCGCGGGGCCAAGACCAAGAAGTAGACACCCGCGCCCCTGCCGCCCGACCGGTCGGCGGTGGCTGATCAAATGGTCTTCAGTCACCGCGACCATCAAGGAGTTCGTATGCCGATCGACGTTGGTGCCGAAGCCCCGGACTTCGTGCTCAAGGACCAGAACAACCAGGAGGTCCGCCTGGCGGACTTCCGCGGCAGCAAGACCGTGCTGCTGGTGTTCTACCCGTTCGCCTTCACCGGCATCTGCCAGGGTGAGCTGTGCGAGGTGCGGGACAACCTCAACGAGTACGTCAACGACGACGTCCAGGTGCTCACCGTCAGCGTCGACTCCGTCTTCGCCCACAAGATCTGGGCCGAGCAGGAGGGCTTCACCTTCCCGCTGCTGGCCGACTTCTGGCCGCACGGCGCCGTCGCCCAGGCGTACGGCGTCTTCAACGAGGACAAGGGCATGGCCAACCGCGGCACCTTCGTCATCGACAAGGCCGGCGTCGTCCGCTTCGCCGAGATGAACATGCCGGGCGAGGCCCGCAGCCAGGAAGGGTGGCGCAAGGCGCTGGCCGACGCCGCCGCCTGATCCATCCCCTGGTACGTCCTTCGGGCGGACCGCGGCGGCAAGGTAAGCTTGCCGCCGCCGGTCCGCCACAGGCGGCATCCGGGCGCGTAGCTCAGTGGGAGAGCACTCGCCTTACAAGCGAGGGGTCGCAGGTTCGAAACCTGCCGCGCCCACCACC
>Ga0233385_1000211_pt1 | contig 32813 bp, 25 predicted proteins | sample ElkDunMinimDraft_16_FD_191543 | JGI IMG/M metagenome (GOLD analysis project Ga0233385, IMG submission 191543) | Fecal eukaryotic communites from dung pellets of Tule Elk in California, USA - Elk Dung G36 | ecosystem: Host-associated > Mammals > Digestive system > Large intestine > Fecal | place...
GGCGAGCGAACCGGGCCACGGGTGCACCGACAACGGGTTTCAGCCGATGAGGTGCTTCAGCGCGAGCTGGTGCAGGTTGACCAGACCCTCGTGACGGTTCGACAGCGCGTCGACGTCGTAGGTCTCGTCGGAGGCGAGGAACGAGTCGATCGTCTCGCCCTCGGCGAGCGTCGGCTGCGCGCTCTCGAAGATGCCGGCCTTCTCGAACGCGGCCTGGACCTCGGAGTCCGCGCGGTAGGCCTTCGCCTTCGCGGCGAGCATGTCGTACGTCTCCATGTTGGCCTTGGCCGACTCCCAGACGCCGTCGACACCCTCGGTGCGCGAGGTCTTGTAGTCGAAGTGGCGCGGGCCCTCGTAGCGCGGGCCGCCGTTGGGCGAGCCGTTCTCCAGCAGGTCGACCGTGAAGAACGCCGACAGCAGGTCGCCGTGGCCGAACACCAGGTCCTGGTCGTACTTCGGGCCGTGCTGGCCGTTGAGGTCGATGTGGAACAGCTTGCCCGCGTACAGCGCGAGCGCGAGGCCGTGCGTGTAGTTCAGGCCGGCCATCTGCTCGTGGCCCACCTCGGGGTTCAGGCCGACGATGTCGCCGTTGTCGAGCGTGTCGATCAGCGCGATCGCGTGGCCGATCGTCGGCAGGAAGATGTCGCCGCGAGGCTCGTTCGGCTTGGGCTCGAGGCCGATCTTGAGGCCGTAGCCCTGCGACTTGATGTAGGCGGCGACGGTGTCGATGCCCTCGGCGTACCGGGCGTGCGCGGTGATGAGGTCCTTGGAGTTGTCGTACTCCGTGCCCTCACGGCCGCCCCACATGACGAACGTGGAGGCGCCCATCTCGGCGGCGAGGTCGACGTTCTTGAGGACCTTGCGCAGACCGAAGCGGCGGATCTCGCGGCTGTTGGACGTGAACGCACCGCCCTTGAAGATCGGGTGCATGAAGGTGTCCGTGGTCACCATCTCGCAGACCATGCCCGTGTCCTGGGCGGCCTTCTTGATCTTCTCGATGTGCTGGAGCCGCTCCGACTCCTCCGCGCCGAACGGGAAGATGTCGTTGTCGTGGAACGTGAAGCCCCACGCACCGAGGTCGGAGAGCTTGCGGATGGACTCGGCGGGGTCGAGGTCCGGGCGCGTGGCGAGACCGAACGGGTCACGGCCGGCCCAGCCGACGGTCCACAGGCCGAACGAGTACTTGATGTCGCTCACAGGTGTCTCCTCATCGAGCCGCACCCGCTCCGGCGCGGCATTTGTTGTATGGCTGAACTATTGCGAATCGCTCCGCTAGAGTCAACACGTGACCGTCGAGCAGACGACGACGCGCGCCGACCGTGCGGCGCCCGCCGCCGCGCGTCAGCACACGCTGCGCGAGCGGAACCTGCAGCTCGTCGCCAGAGCGATCTTCGATGCGCCCGTACCACTGTCCCGCGCCGACGTGGCCGGTGCCACCGGCCTGACGCGGGCCACCGTGTCGACGCTGGTAGACGCGCTCGTGGCCGCACGCCTCGTCGCGGAGCTGCCCCCGGTCGCCGCGCAGCGTGCGGGCAGGCCAGGGGTCCCGCTCGCCCCCGCCGGACGCTCCGTCGTCGGCCTGGGCCTCGAGGTGAACGTCGACTACCTCGGCGTGCGAGTCATGGACCTCACAGGAGCGGTTGTCGCGCAAAGCGTGCTGGAGGGCTCCTTCCACGACAGCGACCCGAGCGAGGTGCTCGGCCGGCTGGGTGCGATCGCGCGCGACGTCGTCTCCGGCGTCGTCGCGGACGGCATGGTCGTCGCGGGCGCGCACCTCGCGCTGCCCGGGCTGGTCGACGCCCGGACCGGTCGGCTTGAGGTCGCCCCCAACCTCGGCTGGTCGTCCCTCGACCCGGTCCCGCTGCTCGGCCTGGACGCGCTCGGCCGGGATCCGCTCGGAACGGATCGCCCCGATCCGGGCGGCCGCCCGCAGGTCACCGTCGAGGTCGCCAACGAGGCCAAGCTCGCCGCCCTCGCCGAGCTCGCCGGCGACGTCCCGCCGTCGTTCCTCTACGTCTCGGGCGACGTCGGCATCGGCGCCGCGATCGTCGTCGACCGCCGCCTGTTCCTGGGTGAGCGCGGCTGGACCGGCGAGATCGGCCACGTCGTCGTGGACCCGGCAGGCCCGCGGTGCTCGTGCGGTGCGTACGGCTGTCTCGAGCAGTACGCGGGCAAGGAGGCCGTGCTCCGGGCGGCAGGGCTCGCGATGGACGCGTCGGTCGCGGCGCTCCTCGACGCGCTGCGTCTCGACGCCGTCGGCACCGACGCCGGTGCCGACGCCGACGGGCCGAGAGCCGCCATCCGGCGTGCCGGGCGCGCACTCGGCTCGGCGCTGGCCGACTTCGTCAACCTCGTGGGCGTCGACACCGTCGTCCTCGGCGGACTGTTCACCGACCTGCTCCCGTGGCTGCGCGACGACGTGGTCGCGGTGCTGTCCGAGCGCGTGCTCGCGGCGCCGTTCGCCGAGCTGGACGTGCGAGGTGCCGGCGCGGGCGACCACGCCGCGCTGTCCGGCGGAGCACGCGAGGTGCTCCGGGAGGTCCTCGCGCACCCTGCTGCCTGGGTCTGAACGGGCGTCAGTCCGTCGGCTCGGCCCGCCTCGTGGCGTCGCGCAGGCGCTCGACACGCCAGAGCCGCCCGGCGAACATGATCCCCTCGGCCCGCACCGACCCAGCGGGCCGCACCTGGGCGTCCACATACGCAGGCTCCCGGTCGCGCGCGGTTCGTCCGGATGCCGAGCAGCGGTCAGCCCGACGACCAGCGCCGGGTCATGAACGTCAGCGGCGGTGCGGTGAAGGAGTGGGGCGCCGGCTGGCGCTAGGCTGTGGGCGGTCGTCGTCGTGAGGTCCGACGGCGGTGGGCGTCGTCCCCCGTGGACGGCGCGAGCGCCTGTAGCTCAGTGGATAGAGCACCGCTCTCCTAAAGCGGGTGTCGGCAGTTCGAGTCTGCCCAGGCGCACTTACTAGGGTGGGTGGGGTGCCACTCTCCGACGTCGAGCCGCGGCTCGACTCCGCCGACGCGTCGGCGCAGTTCCGCGCCTACCTCGACTACTACCGCGGTGCGGTCGAGCGGAAGCTCGACGGGCTCACCGAGGTGCAGGTCCGCACCAGCATGCTGCCGTCCGGCTGGACGCCGCTCGAGCTGCTCACCCACCTCGTCCACATGGAGCGCCGGTGGTTCGTCTGGGGGTTCCTCGGCGAGGACGTCGACCAGCCGTGGGGCGACCACGTGGACGGCGACCCGCACGGCCGCTGGGCCGCGGACGACGGCGTCGGGCTCGACGAGCTGCTGACCGCACTGCACGCGGGCGGACGGCGGACGACCGAGATCCTCGCGGCGTCGGACCTCTCCGAGCGCGCGGCCGTGGGCGGCCGGTTCCAGGACGACCCGCCGACCCTGGCGTGGATCTGCTTCCACGTGCTGCAGGAGTACGCCCGGCACGCCGGGCACCTCGACGTCGCGCGCGAGCTCGCCGACGGTGCCTGGGGCGAGTAGCGCCTCAGCCGGACGGCTGCTGTGTGGGGTCCGGGTCTGGGTCGGGGTCCGGCGTCGTGTCGGGGAGCGCGTCTGCATCCGCGTGCGCGATGTGCGACAGCTCCCGCCACACCAGCGCGAGCGTCACGCCCGCGCCGACGAACGCGAACCAGAACGGCGCGGTGAGCCCCCACCGTTCGGCGATGACGCCGCCCAGCGCACGCCCCACGACCATCCCGCCGAACACGCACATCATGTAGACCGAGCCCACCCGCCCCTGGAACACGGTGGGCACGGCACGCTGGCGCACCGTCGCCGACACGGTGCCCCAGACGAAGGCGTACGCGCCGAACTGGAACATGATCGCGATCGCGACCCACCCCGTCGTCGTGAGCGCCATCGCGAGGTGGGTCAGCACCTCGAGCAGCAGGCACGCGCGCATGAGGGTGGCCAGCGAGAACCGCCGCTCGAGCCGTCCGTAGAGCCCGATGCCGAGCAGCCCGCCGACCGCCGACGCCGTCGTGAGGAGGCCGAACCCCACCTCGCTCATCCCGAGGTGGTCGGTCGACCACAGCACCAGGACCGCCCAGGCCGCGGCCCAGGTGACGTTGAAGACCAGGATCACGAGCGCGAGCGTCCGCACGGCCGAGTGGTGCCAGATCCAGCGCAGCCCTTCGACGACGTCCTGCCGCACGTGCGTCGAGGCGGCGTCCCGCACGCCGCCCGGCGTCGTCGCGATGCGCGAGACGAGCACGACGGCGAACGCCACGCACACGACCTGCACCATGAACGGCCAGGCCATGCCCGCCGCGAAGAGGAACGCGCCGACCGGCGGCCCGACGAGCTGGTTCGCCGTGAGGAACCCGGCCTGGAGCCGCGAGTTGCCGATGCCGAGGTCGCGCTTGTCGACGAGCATCGGCAGGAGCGTCGCGCTCGCCGAGTCGGCGAAGACCTCGGCGACGCCGTAGAAGAACAGGGCCAGGAGCACCACGCTGATGCTCACGTGGCCCGTCCAGATCACGACGCACAGGCCGGCGATCACGACGGCACGGAGCGAGTTGGCGACCATGACCACGAGCCGCCGGTCGAGCCGGTCGGCGAGCGCACCGGCCCACAGGCCGATGAGCAGCCACGGGAGGTACTGGAGCAGCCCGGCGAGAGCCACGAGGAAGGCCGACCGGGTCTGGGATGCGACGAGCAGCGGACCGGCGGCGAGCGCGATCCCGTCGCCGATGTTGCTGACCCAGGACGACGACACGAGCCACCGAAAGCTCGTGCCCATCCGGGATGGCGCGATCACCTCGATGACGCGACCGACGACCTTGCTCACGAGCGCAAGATCGTACGCGGGCCCTCGGGGGCCCGACGAACGGATATGTGGCGGCGCCGAGGGGTGGCCGCCGGGGAGTCGTCCGGATCCCTTCCGGTGGGAGTCATCTGGACGGCCCGTCCAGGCATTATTGACGCGGCACCGCGCGAGCGGCACACTCTCGGGTGACGGCGCGCATCGCCCGCCCCCTGCGCGATGCGCGCTGTCCTTTCACCGGCAGCACGTGGCCGCAACAGCGACCGCCGCCCGAGGGCGCCCGCCAGGAACCTGCCTTCCGTTCGCGTCGTCGTCGGCGTGCCGGGCCCAGGTCTGCCCTCCGCGCGGACTACCGTGCTGGCGTGAACGCACGTCGACCCACCAGCGCGGAAGAGTCGCGGCCGGTCGCGCCGCCGTCACCCGCAGAGCAGGTCGCCGACGCCGCCAAGCGGTGGCGCACCTCCCTCGTCGAGATCGTCGGCGGGTCCAGCCTGTCCGACGTCGGGCTGCTGGGCGAGGCGATCGTCGACCTGTCCGCAGCGCACCCGTCCGGGGTGGCCCAGCTCTTCGCCGGCCGCCCGACGCGGCTGTCCAACCTGGTCCGCGAGTCGGCGGCGCTGCCCGCTGCCCGCCGGCGCGCCCGGGCCGTGGCCGCGCGGTCGGCCGAGCACGCCTCGCGCTACGGCGTCGCACCGACCTACCTCGCGATCGGTGTCGCGACCTGGACCGAGCCGGACGAGGCGCCGACGCGCGGCGGCCAGCAGCACGACGTCGCGGCGCTCGCCCGCGTCGCGGGATCCTCGGGCAACGGGGCGCCCGACACCCCGCTCGCCGGGGGAGGACCGTCCGACGGCGGCGTCCGTCCCGTACCGGCCGACGAGCGCGAGCTCGTCCTCACGTCCTCGATCCCCGTCGTGACGATGACCGAGCGGGAGGCGCCACCCCGGACGCCGCCCGTACCGGCTCCCGACGACGCGCCGGCGCGGGGCCGCATCGCGCACGCGCCCGTGCTGCTGCGGCCCGTGACGCTGACTCCGCGCGGGGACGGCGAGGCCGACTACGACCTGACGCTCGAGCCGACGGCCGAGATCAACCCGGTCGTGGCCCGGACGTTGCGGGCGCACGGCGCGCTGCTCGATCCTGCGGCGCTGTCCAAGGCCACGTTCACGCTCGCTGGCTTCGAGCCCACCGACGTACTCGCGCGCATCGCGGCCCTCGGGGAGGCGGTGCTCGACGGCTTCGCGCTCGACCGGCGCGTGCTCGTCGGGACGTTCGTCCACCCGGGGCAGGTGCTGGTCGACGACCTCGACGAGCTCGCCCCCGCGCTGCCCCGGCACGAGGTCGTGGCGGCGCTCGCGGGGGTCGCGGAGGCGACCGAGGCGCTCCAGGAGGTCGAGCTCCCGGAGGCGCTGCGGGACGACGCCGACCCGACCCGCGAGCGCGGCGTCGGCGATCTGGACCCGCACCAGCGACACGTCGTCGACTCGCTCGCGAGCGGCAGCCACCTGTTCGTCGACGCGCCGGTGGGTGCCGACGTCGCGGGCACGCTCGCGGCGGTGATCGGAGAGGCGACGGCCGCCGGCAGGTCGGTCCTGTACGTCACGGGGCACCGGCGGGCGGCCGACCGGCTCTCGCAGCGCCTCGACGAGCTGGGCCTCGACGGGCTGCTGCTCGACGTGCCGCCGTACCCGAACTGGCGTCAGGACGTCTCGCGGCGCCTGCTCGCCGCCATGGCGTCCGAGCCCGAGCAGGTCGACACCGACACCATGGCACGCGTGCGGGACGCCCTCATCGGGGCACGTGCCCAGCTCGCGGGCTACATCGACTCCCTGCACCAGCCGCGGTCGCCCTGGCACGTGTCGGCCTACGACGCGTTGCAGGCCCTCGCGCGGCTGACCTCCGAACGGCCCGCGCCGTCGACGACGGTCCGGCTGCCGTCGGAGTCGGTGCTCGCGCTCGACGCCGACCGGCGCCGCGCCGCGGCCGACGACCTGCGCCGCGCCGCGGAGCTCGGTGCCTTCACGCTGCGCGCGTCGTCGACACCGTGGTTCGGTGCCAACCTGCTCACGGCAGAGGATGCGCGCGAGGCGCTCGTGCGCGTCAACCGGCTCCGCGACTCCACGTTGCCCCAGCTCCGGCGCCAGATCGCGTACACGGGCGAGGTCACGGGCCTGACGCCGCCCGCGACGGTGGGCGAGTGGGGCGAGCAGCTCGGGATGCTCGGCGGCATGCGCGGGACGCTCGACGTCTTCCACCCGATGGTCTTCGAACGCACGGCTGCCGACCTGGTCCAGGCGACGGCGTCGCGCCGGTGGCGTGCCGAGCACGGCGTCGAGATGGGCTGGTTCGCGCGACGCCGGCTGCGCAAGCGCGCCAAGGACATGGTGCGTCCCGGGGTGCGCGTGCCCGACATGCACGCGGCGCTGGTCCAGGTCCAGGAGCAGCGCGAGGTGTGGGCGCAGCACGCGGTACGCGGCGGGTGGCCGACCCTCCCCGAAGGGCTCGCGACGATCGAGGACACGTACGAGGCCGTGCGGATCGACCTCGAGGCGCTCGAACCGGTGCTGGCGACCACGACCATGGGTGCGCACCTGGCCGATCTCGAGCTCGACGGGCTCGCCGAGCGCCTCCAGCGGCTCGCGGGCGACGAGGCGGCGCTCGTGACGTTGCCCGAGCGGACCGCGGCGCTGCGCCGGCTGCGGACGTCGGGCCTGGGCGACCTCGTCGAAGACCTCGCGGCCCGGCGTGTGAGCCCCGAGCTGGTCGGGGCCGAGCTCGAGCTTGCCTGGTGGACGTCGGTGTTCGAGCAGATCCTCGCGGTCGACCCGACACTGGCCGGGCAGGACGGCACAGGGCTCGACGCGTTGGCACGGCGGTTCCGCGAGCTGGACCGGCGGCACGTCGAGGCGCTGTCCGTGCCGGTGCGCGCGGCCGTCCGGGCACATCTGGGCAACGCCATGCGGGAGGGCCGCGATGCCGCGGAGGCGCTGTTCACCGAGCTCATCGAGGGCCGTCTGACGACGTTGCGCGACCTCGCGGAGCGGCACGGCGAGCTGCTCCGCCGGCTGCGTCCGGCCCTCGTGTCGACCCCGAGCCTGGTGCCGCACCTGCTGCCCACGAGCCGGACGGTCGACCTGGTCATCCTCGACGCCGTGCAGCACGTGCCCGTCGAGGTGGTCGTCCCCGCGATCGCGCGCGGCCGCCAGGTCGTGGTCGTGGGCGACGCGCGGTCGGCGTCCGGCACGGCGGTGCACGAGCTCGCCCCGCTGCTCCCCACCGTCCCCCTGCAGCCGCGGGAGAACCGCCGCGACCCCGAGCTCGCGCGGCTCATGGCCGCGCACGGCTACGACGGGCTGCTCCGTCCGTCGCCCATGCCGCGCGGCGAGGCGCTCGTCCACCTCGACGTCGTGGACGGGACCGGGATGCCCGACCCCGTCTCGGGCACCGTCGAGAGCACGCAGGCCGAGGTCGCCCGGGTGGTCGAGGTGGCCATCGAGCACGCGCTGACCCGTCCCGAGGAGACGCTCGCCGTCGTGACGGTCACCGCGGTGCACGCCGACCGGATCCGGGAGGCCCTGCTGGGCGAGGTCCGGGCGAACCCCGCGCTCGCCCCCTTCTTCTCGGGCAAGCGGCCCGAGCCCGTCGTCGTCGCCGACATCACGGGCGTCGCGGGTCTGTCGCGTGACACGGTCCTGCTCTCGGTCGGCTTCGGACGCACGCCGCACGGTCGCGTGCTGCACCGCTTCGGCGTGCTGGGGGAGGCGGGCGGCGAGGCGATGCTGCTGGGCGCGCTCGGCGCGACGCGTCGGCGGCTGCACGTGGTGTCGTGCTTCCCTGCGGACGCGCTGGACCCCGAGCGCCTGCGGGGTGCCGGGCCGCGGCTGCTCTCCGAGGTGCTCGAGCTCGCCGAGCGGCGCTCGGGGGTGGCCGACCAGGCCGAGCTGGGCAACGGCGTCGACGTCGCCCGGGCGCCCGACAAGCTGCTCGTCGACCTCGGGAACCGTCTGTGGCGGCTCGGCTACCTCGTGGAGACCGACTACGGCACGGGCGACGGCGACCGCATCCCGCTCGCCGTCGGGCACCCGGACCTCCCGGGCGAGCTCCTCGTGGCCGTGCTGACCGACGACGCCGCCTACGTGGCCGAGCCGTCGGTGCGCGTGCGCGACAGGCAGGTCGCCGAGCGGCTCGAACGACTCGGGTGGGTCGTGACACAGGTGTGGTCGGCTGCCGCGTTCCTCGACCCCGACGGCGAGGCCGAGCGGGTGCGGACGCTCGTGCAGCGCGTGCGCGACGAGCGGATCGGCACGGCCGGCGGCGTCGTGGCGCCGCGGGAGGTCGTGGTGCCGGTGCTCGACGACGAGGACGACCCCGAGCAGGTGGACTGAAGCCCTGCCGCCGGGAGGGTTGACGGGCACATCGGTTCGTGACAACTTACTGTTCGTGGGGACTTACCGAGGAGGCCGTCAGCTCGACGCGCTGGGCGATCCCAGCCGACGGGCGATCGTCGACCTGCTCGCGGGCGGTCCGACGTCCGTGGGCAAGCTCGCGGAGCTGCTGCCCATCAGCAGACCGGCCGTCTCCCAGCACCTCAAGGTGCTCAAGGACGCGGGCCTGGTGCGTGACCGTGCGGAGGGCACGCGCCGGATGTACTTCCTCGATCCGAGCGGCCCGGTAGAGATCCGGGCCTACCTCGACCGCTACTGGGGCGAGCATCTCGCGGCGTTCGCCGAGGCGATGTCCGAACAGGCGATGCGCGACGCCGTCGGACGTCGCGGCTCTGACCAGAGACAGGACGAGTCATGACCGATATCGAAACCTTGCCGGGCGTGGTGCACGAGATCACCGTGCCCGCCCCCGTGGACCGGGCCTTCGAGGCGTACACCCGGGAGCAGCACGCGTGGGTCGCCGAAGGCCATTGGCTCGGTGAGAGCCGCCCGGCGGCCGTGGTGTTCGAGCCGCGGCCCGGCGGCCGGTGGTTCGAGCGTGCCGCCGACGGCACCGAGTCGGAGTGGGGGCGGGTGCTCGAGTGGGACCCGCCCGGCCGGCTGGTGCTGTCCTGGATGATCGGCGTGATCGACGACCGGTGGGGCTTCGACCCCGACCCCGATCACGGCAGCCGCGTCGAGCTGACGTTCACGCCCACCGACGACGGCCGCACCGTGGTGCGCATCGAGCACACCGGATTCCAGGCGCACGGCGGGGGCGCGCAGGCGATCCACGACGGCGTCGGAGGCAGCGACGGCTGGCCGGCCGACCTGGCGGAGCTGGCCGCGTACGTCGGGCGGTGATCCTTGCCGCCCGCTTCCCGGCGACAATGGACTCGTGACCGACCAGACTTCCGCGACTGACGGCGAGCGCGACCGCGACCCGGCCGCGCCGCCGTCCCCTGCGCCTCGCCGCCGGCCGCGCCGGGCCGTGCGGCGCGGCACGGAGCGTGAGGACGTGCCGGGCGTCGCGGCCGACGAGCGCGGCGGGCACGACCCCAACGACGAGCGCCTGCGCCGGGACGTCCCGCCGCACTGGTGAAATCCGGCTCAGGTACGGGGGCCGCTCGGGGGCGAACCGGGCGCGGTCGGCCCCGCGCCGGCGGCCAGCAGGTCGCGGATCTCCTGGAGCAGCAGCACGTCCTCGGCCGGAGACTCGGGCTCCGGCTGCCGTCCACGCTTGCGGAGCTCGGCGAGCTTGTTGACCGGCACCACGATGAAGAAGTACAGCGCGGCCGCGACGATCAGCAGGTTCACGACGGCGGTCAGGATGCCGCCCACGTTGATGATTGACGGGTCGACGGGCTGGCCCGTCGCATCCGTGTAGCGGCCGCGGAGGGTGATGTGCCAGAGCTCGTCGAAGTTGGGCTTGCCGAAGACGGCGGCGATCAGGGGCGTGAGCAGGTAGTCCACGATGGCGGTCACGAGGCCCGTGAACGCGGCTCCGATCACCACGCCGACCGCCAGGTCGATCGCGTTGCCCCGCAGGACGAACTCCCTGAAGCCGTTCACGACGTTCTTCACGCTGTATCCCCTTCGTGCCGCTCGCATGCGCGGCGTGCGTCCCGCGCCGGACTGCGATCCTGCCACGCACCGGCTCGGCCGCCGGGGCGCGACGCTCAACGCACGAGCACGGCCGCGACGGTTCCCCAGCCGGACGCCGCGGACAGGCTCGGAGCCTCGTCCGGAGCGACCGCCACGAGCGTCGCGGGTGCGGCGCTTCCCGCGGGCGCCCCGCCGATCAGCCCGCCCGCACCGGCAGCCGAGCCCTCGTCGTCGCCGTTCCCGAGCCCAGGGAGGACGAGCGCCCGGCGCGCCAGGTAGACGCCGTCCGGGTCGTCCGTGGCATCGGCGCTCGTCCCGGCTGGGCGGGCATCGGTCGTGACGACGAGGTCCACGTGGTCGCCTGGGTGCAGCCACCGCGCGGTGGCCTCGTCCAGACGGACGGGCACGACGACGGTGCCGCGCGGTGCCTGGGCCACGATGCCGCCGCCCTGCACGAGGTCCGCGTGCAGCGGCAGGCCCGCGGGCACCGAGACCGCCGGCACCCGACCCACCGCGTCGGCCGGGTCGGTCAGCACGTCGTCGGGGACGAACGCCGCCGGGACGGCCGTGACGGTGACGTCGTCGGCCTCGACGGTCGCACCCACGACCAGACGGTGGGCGGGGACGACGACGTCGACCGTCGCCGGGGGGTCTGGCCGCAGCGCCTGAACGGTCGCGGTGGCAGCCAGGCCGCAGCACAGGGCCACGAGCACGAACCGCGTGCGCCAGAGAACCGTTCGGACCCAGCGCCGGGCGGCACGGCGTCGCCGGCCGGGGTCGTCGGGACGCGAGCCGCTCCCGGGGCCGGTCGCGGCGGTACGGACGGTGCCGTCGTTCGATCGCATGCCGCGCACGCTACGAAGCCGCCGGACGCCGCTCGGCCTACTGCGGACTCGTTGTGGACCACCGCCTGCTGGGGGCGGGCTCCGCGCCCAGGGTCAGGAGGAGGCGGCCTTCGAGGTGGATCCGGACGTCGACGAGCTGGTCGAGCTGCTCGTGGATCCGCTCGACGAGGAACCGCCCGAGGAGCTGCTCGTGCCCGAGTCCGAGGACGAGCCCGAGGTCGACGTCGTGCCCGAGGAGCCCGAGGTGGAACCGGCCTTGGTGCCCCGCGAGTCCGTCCGGTAGAAGCCCGAGCCCTTGAACGTCACGCCCACCGACCCGAACACCTTGCGCAGCCGACCGCTGCACTCGGGGCAGACGGTCAGGGCGTCGTCGGTGAACGCCTGGTGGATGTCGAAGGCGTGGCCGCAGTCGGCGCACCGGTAGGCGTAGGTGGGCACGTGCTCTCCTCGGGGCGAGAACGGACAGTCAGGGCTGGTGGGGCCGGTGCGTCCGACCGCCCGCACCTCATGCTCACCGTGCTGGCACTCGAACGCTGTGAGTGCCAATCATACGCCGACCGGTAGTCTCGCCTGCGTGTCTGCGAGCCCCACCGCCGAACCGACCGACCACGACGACGCGCCTGCTCCCCGGCGGCGTTCCCGGCTCCGCCGGATCGCCGTAGGAGTCGCCGTGGTGGTCGCTCTTGTCCTCGTCGCCGGAACGTCGTTCGGCGTCGTCACCGTGCGGCGCCCGCTGCCGACGACCGACGGGACGCAGCAGGTGCCCGGCCTGAGCGCCGAGGTCCGCGTCGTCCGCGACGCCCAGGGGGTGCCGCAGGTCTACGCCAGCACCCCCGAGGACCTGTTCGCCGCGCAGGGCTATCTGCAGGCGCAGGACCGCTTCTTCGAGATGGACTACCGGCGCCATGTGACGGCCGGGCGCCTCGCCGAGCTCGTCGGTGACGTGCCGGCCGCGATCGAGGCCGACATGGTCACGCGCACGTTCGGCTGGCGGAAGGTGGCCGAGGAGGAGTGGCACATCCTCTCCGAGGAGACCAGGTCCTACCTGCGCGCGTACGCCGAGGGTGTCAACGCGTACCTCTCGACGCACGACGCCGACGAGATCGCGCTCGAGTACACCGTCCTGGGCGTTTCGGTCGACGTCGCCGAGCCCGAGCCGTGGGAGCCGGTCGACTCGCTCGCGTGGCTCAAGGCGATGGCGTGGGACCTGCGAGGCAACTACGACGCCGAGCTCGAGCGCGCGCTCGCCTACAGCACGCTCGGCGAGACCAAGCTGGTCGACGAGCTGTTCCCGTCCTACGCGACGAGCGGCAACCAGCCGATCCTGCGCACCTCCGAGGTCGCCGACGAGGACTCCGGGGACGGCGGAACCGAGGACGGCGGAACCGAGGACGGCGGAACCGAGGACGGCGGGTCTGACGAGACGACCACCGACGGCGGCTCGTCGAGCGCCGACGCCGCCCCGTACGGGGCACCGGACTTCGACCAGGCGGTCGCCGCGGCCCATGACGCGATCGACGCGGTGCCCGTGCTGGTCGGCCGGGGGGAGGGCGTCGGATCGAACTCGTGGGCGGTCTCGGGCGACCACACGGCGTCGGGCGCGCCGATGCTCGCGAACGACCCGCACCTCACGCTCGGTGCGCCGGGCATCTGGGCCCAGGTGGGCCTGCACTGCGACATCGTGGACGCGCAGTGCCCGTTCGACGTCTCGGGCTTCTCGTTCGCCGGGTTCCCCGGCGTCATCATCGGGCACAACGCCCACCTCGCCTGGGGCCTGACCAACATGGGCGCCGACGTCACCGACTTCTTCATCGAGCGCGTGCGGGACGACACGTGGCTGCGCGACCGCGAGGCGGAGGCGTGGGAGCCGCTCGACGTCCGCCAGGAGACCATCCGGGTCGCAGGCTCCCAGCCGATCGACATGGACGTGCGCAGCACCGCGCACGGGCCGATCATCTCGTCGGTGCTCGACATCGACGACGTCGTCGACGCACCGACCGAGGCGGGCACGGACTTCGGCGAGTACGCGGTCTCGCTGAGCTGGACGGCGTTGCAGCCCGGGCACACCGCCGACGCGGTCTTCGCCATGAGCACGGCGCACACCGCGAAGGACATCCGGGCCGCCGCCGCCATGTTCGACGTGCCCGCGCAGAACATCGTGTTCGCGACCGCGGACGGCCACATCGGCTACCAGGCCCCGGGCAAGATCCCCGTGCGCAACGACGTCGACGGGCCCGTGCCCTCCGACGGCACGTGGCCGCGGCCCGGCTGGGAGCCCAGGTACGACTGGCAGGGCTGGGTGCCCGCCCGGCAGATGCCCCGGGCGCTGGACCCCGAGGAGGGGTTCATCGTCGCGGCCAACCAGGCCGTCCTGCCCACCGGCGACGACCCGTTCCTCACGCGGGACTGGGACTACGGGTACCGGTCCGAGCGCATCCGTACGCTGCTCACCGCACAGATCGACACGGGCCTGCAGTTCAAGGTCGACGACATGAACCGCATCCAGAACGACGCCTGGTCACCGTTCGCCCAGGCGCTCGTGCCGGTCCTGCTCGACGTCGACCTGCGCGACGACTACGACGCCGCCGGCCAGGAGCTGCTCGCCGGCTGGGACGGGAACATGGCCGTCGACTCGCACGCCGCGGCGTACTTCGCGGCGGTGTGGCGCAACCTGCTCGAGGCCACGTTCTGGGACGACCTGCCCGAGTCCATGCGCCCCGACGGCGGCAGCCGCTGGCTCGTGGTCATGCAGCACATGCTGGAGCGCCCCGACCACCGGTTCTGGGACGACCGCTCGACGCTCAACGTCGTCGAGAGCAGGGACGAGATCCTCACGCGTGCGCTGGTGACGGCCCGCCGGGACCTGACCGTCGAGCTGTCCAAGAACCCCGACGACTGGCAGTGGGGCACGCTCCACCAGCTGTACCTCACGCACCCCGTGCTGGGCGGCGAGGGAGTCCCGTCGATCGTGCGCGAGTACGTGAACCCGGACCCGGTGCCGATGGCAGGCGGTTCGTCGATCGTCAACGCGACCGGCTGGGACGCCGGGACCCGGAGCTTCGCGGTGCGGACCGGTCCGTCGATGCGGATGGTCGTGGACATGGGCAACCTCGACGCCTCGACGTGGGTCACGGTCACGGGAACCTCAGGCCACCCGGCGTCGGTCCACTACGACGACCAGCTCGACGCGTGGGCCACGGGGAAGACCTTCCCCTGGCCGTTCTCGCGCGCGGCGGTCGACGACGCGCTCGAGACCGAGACGATGCTGGTGCCCTGAGCCGCGAGGGCGGCGCGGGTGCGCGGGCGGGCGCGCGCGGCGCGCCCGCTCAGGCGGGGAGCGTCCGCCAGCTCTCCGGGGTCGCGACGATGTGCACGGGCATGTCGTGGTCCTCGACCGGGAGCGGCCGGTGCTCGGCGTCGTACAGCTCCTCGGGGAACACCATCGCGACGACGGTCACGCCGTCGCGCGCTTGCTTGAGCGAGCGGTCGTACCACCCGCCGCCCTGACCCAGCCGCATGCCTCGGGTGTCGACCGCCAGGGCGGGAGCGACGATGACGTCCGCCTGCGCGATCACGCCGGGGCCGAGCGCCGGACCGCTGGGCTCGGGCGGGCGGCCCGGAGCGCGCTCGCGCAGGTCGTCGTGGCCGGCGTACTCGGCCCAGTCTCGTGCCAGCCCTGCTCCCAGCACGGGCAGCAGGACGCGGGCACCGCTCTCGGTGAGCCGGTCGAGGAGCACGCGTGTGCTGGGCTCGGTGGGTCGAGAGGCGTACGTGGCCACGACCCGCGCGTCACGCACGGCGGGCACGGTCAGGATGACGTCGGCGAAGGCTTTGGCCGCGACATCGCGCTGCCGAGACGTGCGCGCGGCACGCTGGGCGCGGATCGCTCGACGCAACTCCTCCTTGGCCTCGGCGCTGTCCATACCCGCGATCAGCGGGTAGGGCTGGCGTGCTCTGGATCCCGTGGACTCGCCGCGCATGGGCCCATTGTGGCAGGGTCCGTTGCCTGGGGAGCCGCACCGTGCCGGCGCCAGATCGAGGGTGACATGTCGCACAAGGTTGCGAAGGGCTGGTCGGTGGCCAAACCGTGGCCGGTGACCCTGCGGGAGGACACTCCGGCGGGCGCCGTCGTCCTGCGCCCACTGAGGCGCCGGGACGGCGCCACGTGGATGCGGCTGCGTGCGGAGAACGCCGCATGGCTCGAGCCCTGGGAGGCGACGTCGCCCGTCGCGCAGCCGGGCATGTCGACGTTCGGGGAGTACCTGCGGGCCCTGTGGTCCCAGGCGCGGGCCGGCACCTCTCTGCCGTTCGCGATCGAGCTGGACGGTGCGCTCGTCGGGCAGCTCACGGTCTCGTCGATCACGCACGGCTCGCTCTGCTCGGCGAGCATGGGCTACTGGGTCGCCCGCGAGGCCGCCGGGCGCGGCGTCGTGCCCACGGGTGTGGCCATGGCGACCGACTACTGCTTCGCCGTCCTCGGACTGCACCGCGTCGAGATCAACATCCGGCCGGAGAACGCACCCAGCCTGCGGGTCGTCGACAAGCTCGGGTTCCGCGACGAGGGCGTCCGCGAGAGGTACCTGCACATCCAGGGTCAGTGGCGGGACCACCGCACGTTCGCCCTGACCGCGGAAGAGGTGCCCGAAGGGCTGCTGGCACGCTGGCAGCGCACGCGCGAGGCGTTCTAGGCGATCGGGCGCGGGACACGCCGCTCGGGCTGCGGGGCAGCAGCACGGCGCTCGCCTACCGTCGTGGCGTGGACAAGTCGGCAGCAGGCGTCGCAGCGTTAGCGCTGTTCGTCCTGTGGCTCGGCTTCTGGGTCCCGCACCTGCTGCGGCACCGGGAGGATCTGGTCGCCTCCCGGCTCGACGACCGGTTCTCGGGCGGCCTGCGGGTGCTCGCGGTCGCAGACGGACCCGTGGGGGTTTCCGGGACGGCGGGCGGAGGGTCCGGCACCGGTTCGGCCCCGTTGCTGATGGCCGGCCGGCCCACCGGCACAGGAGGAGGGGAGCGAGCGATGCGGCAGGTGCAGCACGACGGCGCGCTGGTGCGTCGTCCGGCGACGGGGGCGGTCTCGGCCGATCGCGTCTCGCGTCTCGCGCAGCTCGAGCGCCGTGCGGCCCGGGCGCGCCGTCGCCTGGTGCTGACGCTCCTGCTGCTGCTCGTCTCAGTCGTGGCCTGGGCTCTCGTCGCGTTCCAGGTCGTGCACTGGTACGTCGCGGCGGTGCCCTCGGCGTTCCTGGCGGTCGTGCTCGTGCTCGGACGCATCGCCGTCGTCGCCGGCAGACGGTCCGACGCGCGCTGGGCGGCCGCGGCACGTGCCGCGCGGCAGCAGGCGACGCAGGCGCGGGCGCTCGCGAACGGCGGCCCTTACGTGCCCCGCAACCGGGCCCGTGTGACCGGTCACGCCGTCCAGTCCTCGGCCACCCGGACGCAGATGATCCCGCGCGTGTCAGCGGCCGACATCCGGCGTGCGGCGGCGGCCGAGAAGGCATCGACGCGCGACGGCAGCGGCCCGGACCTCGCCGGCCCGGACGTCACCAGCCCCGACGCCGCCGACCCGACCCCGGTCGCGGAGCCTGCGATGACGATCATCGAGGAGCCTGGCGCGGGTGCGTCGCGGTCGGGCATCGGCGGGGAGGCGTGGGACCCGGTTCCCGTGCCGCTGCCCACCTACGTGACCAAGCCGATGGCACCGCGGCGCGAGCCGCGACCGCTGTCGGGCGCGACGCCCGTCGCGGCGTCGTCGTCTGCACCGCAGGCCGGTGACTCCGGGCGCTCGGACGCTGCCCGCGAGGAGCTCATGGCCGCGGACCCGCCGCGTCCAGCGACCGAGACCCTGGGCCTTCCGCTGGAGCAGATCCTGGCGCGCCGGCGCGCGGCCGGCTGAGCCGATTTGCGGACCGGGCGACGGCCAGTGCTACTCTTATCACCGCTCCGGGGGCCATGGCGCAGTTGGTAGCGCGTCTCGTTCGCAATGAGAAGGTCGGGGGTTCGAATCCCCCTGGCTCCACCGAAGAAACCCTCGTCTGACCGGGCTCAACAGCCGGGCAGGCGGGGGTTTCTGGCGTCTCAGGCACCGCTTCATCGTCTCCCGCGTACCCGCGGGCTAGGCGCCTGCCCGTACCTCGACGAGCGCGTCCTGGCGCCCGAGGGCGGTGCCCTCAACCGCGCGTCGGCGAGCCCATCAGCGCGTTCAGCTCGCCGTAGTCGACGGCCTCGGAAGTCGCGCCATAGGTACCGGTGGAGACGAGCTCTGTGGCGGCGCGTCGAGCGACCGCGTAGGCGGCCTGCGCGACGCCCGAGCCGAGGCTGACACGCGCCACACCCAGCCGCCCCAGCTCTGCGACGCTGGGTGCACCCACGCCGGCCATGACGTTCAACGGGGCATCGATCCCGGAAGCGAGTGCGCCGATCGTCGTGGTGTCCACCACCCCGGGAACGAAGATGCCGTCAGCGCCGGCATCCAGGTAGCGCTGGGCGCGGTCGAGGGTCTCGGCCAGCCGCGCTTCGGGGGCGCCGATGCCGGCGAGGAACACGTCGGTGCGGGCGTTGATGAACAGTTCCACTCCGGCGGTGTTGGCCGCGGACCGCGCGGCCGCGACCCTTGCGGCGAGCTCTTCTGGGGAAAGAGATCCGTCCTCGATGTTGACGCCGACAGCGCCCGCGCCGAGCATGCCGTCGATGGTCCTCGCGACGTCGCCCGCCGAGTTCGCATACCCGCCCTCGACGTCGGCGGTCACGGGCACCTTCACGGCAGCCACGATCGCCCGGACAGTGGCGATCGCTTGCTCGCGTGCGAGGTGGTTCCCGTCCGGCAGGCCCAGCGACCACGCGACGCCGGCACTCGTCGTCGCCACCGCCGACACGCCAGCGGCTTCGCTGATCAAGGCGCTGGCCACATCCCAGGCGTTGCTCAGAGCGAGGGGTTGCCGAGGGTCGTGAAGGGAGCGGAAGAGGAGCGCGTCGTGAGCATCCGGGGTGTTCATGAAGGCGAGTACAGCGGCTCTCGATCGCACTGTCTGGCGGGAATCGGACCTCGCCGTGCCGGTCACGCCTCGCTCACCCTCATCGACTCCCTGCTGTCAGGCAGTGCGGGCCGGCGGGGCTCCGACGGAGCATGATGAGTCATGCTCGAGCGCGCGGACGACCTGTACGACGAGGCGGTCGCCATCGTGTCCGCCGAGAGGGCGGCACTCCACGCCAGAGGCGTCCCGGGGGAGCTGGTCTGGACGGGCGGGTCGAGCGTGCCCGGCGCGCTCACTCGGGGCGACGTCGATCTGCACCTCCGCGTCGCGCCGGCGCTGTTCACGACGGCCGTCGAGCTGGTCCGGCGTGATCATGCCGTGGTCCACCCGGAGATCTGGTGCGCCACCCTCGCGACGTTCGCGGTCGAGGCACCGGTGCCTGCAGGCCTCGCGGTCACCCCGATCGGGTCCGAGCACGACCTTCGCTTCACACGGACGTGGGACCGCCTGCGAACGGAGCCTTCCCTCCTGGCCGAGTACAACGACCTGAAGCTCGCGGGGGAGTCGCTCGATCCCCACGAGTACGAGGCGCGCAAGAGCGCGTTCTTCACGCGCCTCGCCACCGCTCCGAGGGGTAGCTGACGGCTGAGGGCGCGACGCGCTCAGGCGGACCCGGGGTCGTAGGCACCCCGGTCGGCCCACGGACCGTTGGGGTCACCGGGCTCCTGGTTGCGGCTCCACCACTTGGCCTCCCACAGGCGGCCGTCCAGGGCGACGACATCTCCCCGGGAGTAGGTCCACGAGCTCGTCCAGGTGCGGAACGTCCCGGAGTCGGTCGAGACCGACAGCCCCACCTCGGCCCACGCACCCCACGGCGTCGAACCGGGTGCTTCGCCACGCGTCCACCACTGCGCCTGGAACAGGCGCCCGTCGTGGGCGACGTACTCGCCACCGGTGTAGGCGGTCGAACGATCCCAGCCGGGCGCGCGCACGAGCTGGTCGAGCGCCTGCGCGAGCCGGTCCGCCGCCTCGTCCACCTGGAACTGGTACGGGTAGGCCATCGCGTCGATCTCGCGCGCGGCCGCCAGCGGGCCGGTCAGCTCAGCCCAGCTCGCGGGCAGGTAGTCGAGCTCCGACCGGGAGGCGGCGTCATCGAGCAGAGCCCGCAGCGCCTCCCGGTCGCTCGCCGGTGTGCCGTACACCATGACGTCCGCGACCTGCATGAGGTGGCCGTCGGCTCCGCCGGAGCGCAGGCGGCTGCTGATGACCCGCACGAACGAGGCCTGGACCGGCTCGTCGAGGGTGAAGACCCGCGGCTGCGCCTTGCTGCCGTCGTCCCCGGTCACGTCGGCGACCGTGGTCCAGCGGCGACCGTCGCGCGACGTCTGCACCTGGTAGTCGACGGCGAACGTCCCGGTGGCGTGCAGCACGACCTCGTCCACGTCGTACGCCGCTCCGAGTGCGACCGCGGCCCACTCGACCGCGTCCGGACCCGCGTTGCGGTTGAGCCCGCTGGACCAGCCGTTGTCGGTCCGGCCGTCCGTGAGGAACTTCGACGACCATCCCCACCGCTCGTGGCTGGCATCGGGCGTCGACGACGACACCACGACCGTCTTGCCCTGGGCGATGTTCTGCCCGTCGACGTAGGGCCCCGGCCGCGGGATCGCGGGCGGCTGCTGGGCTGCCGGCGTGCCGCCGTCGTCGTGGAACACCTCCACCTCGGCCAGGGCCGCGGAGTAGCCGCCGGACGACTCGTTCATCTGCTGCACCGCCACGCGCACGTAGCGCGCCTGCACGGCGTCGAACGTGTGCGACCGCGGCGCCGACGGCGGATCCTGACCCGCCACGGTCGCCACCGTCTGCCAGGAGTCGCCGTCCGGCGAGACCTCGACGGCGTAGTCGCGCGGGAACGCCGCGCCGTAGTCGAGCAGGTTGCCGGCCGGGTAGAGATCGACACGGTCCACGGTCTGGGTGCGGCCCAGGTCCACGGTCATGGTCTCGGCGCGCGAAGCGTCCGTCGTCGTGGTGCTCCACCCGTTGCGCGAACCGTCGGAGAACCGGGCGCCGTCCGTGGCGCTGCGCGTGAACCAGCCGTCCTTGCCCACCGAGCTGCTGGCTCGCACGGTCTTGCCGAGGGCGAGGTTCGTGTTCGACGGCGTCGCGGCCGCCTCGTAGTCGTACGACGTCGGGAGGGCGAAGAGCACGCCCTCGCCCTGGGCGAACCGCCGCTCGAGCGCGCCGTCCGCCAGTGCGACGTCGACCGGTTCGCCATCGACCCGGCTGACCTCCTGCAGCGACCCGATGGCGTCGTCGAACCGGAGCGTGACGTCCTCGGCCTCGGTGAAGCTGTTGTTGACCACCATCACGTAGTTGCGGCCGCTCTCGCGGTCGCGCAGGTACGAGAACGTGAGGTCGCCGTCGGACGTCGCCTGCACGGGGAACGACTCCGGCACGGGCTGCTGGCCCCAGGTCTGGCCGTGGAGGTAGACCTCCTTGGCGTCGAGCCGCATCAGCGTCGGGCCGAGCGCGTGGATCTCGGAGTTGAGCTGCTTGACCGGCTCGTACAGGTCGGTCTTCTCACCGGTGGGCGTCATGATCGCCTCGGTGAAGTTCTCGCCGCGGTTGGTCGGCGTCCACCAGGTGAAGTAGGAGAGCTGCTTGTAGCCGTACGCGAGCGACATGTTGGCCTGGTAGCGCAGCTCGGCCTCGTTGGTCCGGCGGAAGTTGTTCACCACGCCCACGGACTGCAGGTAGAGGCCGGTCTTGATGTCGTTCGCCAGGCCGACCCGCCGCACGGACTCCATGTTGGACAGCATGCTGGCGTAGTCCAGGGTGCCGGGCGCCCAACCGAAGGGATACCGGTCGTACATGAGGTAGTCCCGCGCGCCGGTCTGCTCGACCCACCGCTGCATGTACTCCTCGTACTCGGCCATCGAGGGGTATGCGAAGCCGGGCAGGAAGTTCATGTGGTTGTAGTACTCGGGCGCGGCGTCCTTCATCGCGTTGAAGACGCGTGCGAACGGCGTGGGGTCGTACGGCTCGTCCAGGATGTAGAAGCCGCCGACGCCGGGCACGTTGGTGTACTCCCGCACCAGGGACCTTATCTGCTGGTCGGTCAGGTTCAGCAGACCCGGCCCGAACCGGTCGTCGGACACGCTGATCTGCATGCCGTGCTGGTGCGCCAGCCGGGCCATCTCGAGGTTGGTCGACTTGTCGGTCAGGTCGCCGGTGTGCACGTTCTGGATGAAGTCGATCCCGGCATCCGCCAGGTAGCCGTACTGCGTCTCGTCGACGTAGTCCTTGGTCGGCGGCCAGAACACCGTGATCATGAAGTCGTCGCCCGCCCGCTCCACCTCGTCGGCGACCTCGACCGTCGTCGTGGCTGTCAGGCCGGCTGCCGGCGCCGAGAGCGTCACGACCGCGTCGCCCGGCGCGACGGCGGTCACCCGCCCGCTCTGGTCGACGGTCGCGACGGCCTCGTCCGACGACGACCAGACGAGCTCCGGCTCCTCGTCGCCGAGGTCCGCCTCGAAGGTCAGCTCCTCGACCATGCCCGGCTCCAGCAGCAGCGCAGGCTTGCCGATCGCCAAGGAGACCTCCGTGGTCTCACCGAACACGGCGAGCTCGGAGAGCTGCACGAGCTTGCCGTCGTTGTTGTTGCCACCGCCCGTGGCGTCCTTGCTGTACCGCAGGGAGACGTCCACGCGCACCGACGCCGCGGCCACCGGGGTGTCCAGGTCGACGACGACCGGAGCCGTCGGCCGGTCGGTCTGGGTCAGCGGCACGCTGTGCACCGGCTGCCCGGCGGCGTCGAGCAGCTCGACCGTGTACTCGACCGGGAAGTACGCACCGTACGGCTCGGCGCCCACGTCGCTGCGGGGGAACAGCACGATGCGCTCCACGAGCGAGTCCGTGGGCATCGACGCCGCCACCCACGCGGGCGTGGCCGGGTCGGTCACCTGGTCGTACGGGCTCGTGGTCCACCCGTTGGCGGCGCCCGGGGTACCCAGGACCCCGTCCACCAGCTTGGCCCGGCTCCACCCCTCGCCCGGCATCTCGTACGACGACGAGGCGGTCACCGTCCCGCCCGCGGCCAGGTTCTCGGTGCCCGACGGCGCATAGGAGCCGATGTCGGTGGGACTGGGCTCGGCCTCGGCCGCAGCCCGAGCGGTGGCCGGTCCGCCGGCGAGCACGGTCAGGGCGAGTGACAGCAGCAGGACCATCAGGGTGCGGGCCGGGCGGGGGAAGCTTCGAGCGGTCATGGCTGCTCCTCGTCGAGCGGTCATCGGTCCACGTCTCGTGCCTTGCCGGGGCTCTTGCTGATACTCATATACACGAAAAGTGCGTCGCAGTGAAAGGGATTTTCACAATCTGGTCGCACGCGGCAATGCCGGGCGCAGGGCGCCACGGCCGTGCGGAGGCGGGTCAGCGCAGGGCGGCGAGCGTGGACGTGACCGTGTCGAACACGGCGGCGTCGACAGCGACCCCGGCATCGCGCAGCGCCAGCACGGCGGCGCCCACGAGCCCGTCGCTGACGGTGCGGACCTCGGGCGCGGCACCGCCGTCGGACAGGCGGTCACAGATCCTGTCGACCAGCGTGGGGTGCAGCGCGAGCGTGCCGCCGCCGAGCACCACGGGCCCTCGGACCTCCGGCACGACGACCGCGTCGAGCGAGTGGACGAGCGCGTCCGCGGCCGCTCCGACGATGGACTCGGCCGTCGCGTCGCCTCCGGCCTCGAAGGCGAGCCGGGCGAACCGGGCGAGCTCGACGGGACGCATCTCGTAGAGGGCCTCGACGGCCCGCTGCAGCACCTCCGCCCGGCCGTGCTGTGGCGGTCCGGACGGCTCGGCGAGGCCGAGCTCGCGAAGGAGCAGCGCCGTGAGCGCCGTGGGACCGTCGCGATGGTCGAGGTCGGCGAGCGCGGCCCGGACGACGCGCCGGCCGATCCAGAACCCGGAGCCGTCGTCGCCCAGGAGCCACCCGAGCCCGTCCGCGGAGACCACGACCTCGCCCGACTCGACCCGGATCGCGGCCGCCCCGGTGCCGGCGACGAGCCCGTAGCCCGTGTCGCGGTAGGTGCCGGAGAAGAACATGGCGAGCAGGTCCGAACGGAAGAGGGGCGCGGCCGTGACGCCCAGCTCGCGGACCGGTCGCAGAAGAACCTCGACGGGCGTCCGGGGGTTCACGCCGGCCATCGCGCACGTGATCGAACGGACGCCGTCGGCGGGCACGCCGGCGTGGGCCAGCGCCGTCGCCGCGCCCGCCGCCGCGGACGTCCCGGCCGCCTCGAGCCCGACCGCCACGGGGTTCCCGCTCCCGCTGCGTCCGTACCCCAGGCACCGCCCGGTGGGCGTCACGACGACGCACCGCGTCGACGTCCCCCCGGCGTCGACGGCGAGCAGGACGCCCGCCTCGTTACCAACCCGTAACTCAGGCACCATTGCCCCCACGAGAGCGCTGCAACTAGTTTTCATAGAGCCCGCTCCGGAATGGTAGGGATTCACATGGATGTGACAGCCCCCACCGTGCCTGCGGGTGGGTTCGGCTTCCGGAGCCGGATCCGGGCGAACCTACCGCACATGTCGGGGGCCATGACGAAGATCGCTCAGCTCCTCCTGGAGGACCCGGCACTGCCGCTCGAGCTCTCGATCACCGAGCTCGCCGGCCGCGCCGGCACCTCCGCCGCGACGGTGACCCGCTTCTGCCGCCTGATCGGCTACGAGGGCTATGTCCCGCTGCGGGTGGGTGCCGCGGCCGACGTCGGCAGGTCCAGCGCCCAGGGGGCGTCCGACCACGACGTCCGGCGCGCGTTCGACCCGGCCGACAGCCCGGAGGACGTGATCGGCACGCTCTTGCGCGCGCACGTCGCCGCGCTCCGGTCCACCGCCGACCTGGTCGACACCGCGACCCTCGAGCAGGTCGCCGCGGCCGTCGCCGGGAGCGACCAGGTGGACATCTACGGCATCGGCGGCAGCGCCAGCATGGGCGCGGAGCTCCAGCTCCGGCTGTACGGCATCGGGGTCAACGCACACGCGTGGAGCGAGGTGCACGTCGGCCTCACGAGCGCCGCGCTCCTGCGCGGCTCGACGGTCGCGATCGGCATCTCCAACTCGGGCCGCACCAAGGAGACGATCGACATGCTCTCCCTGGCCAAGTCGTCGGGGTCCCTCGCGGTCGCGGTGACCAGCGACCCGAGCTCGCCGCTCGCGGCGGTGGCGGACGTCCACATCACGGGCTACGCGCCCGGCGAGTACCTCCAGCCGGACGACCTCTCGTCCCGCTACGCCAAGCTCTTCGTCCTCGACCTGCTCTACCTGATGGTGGCGCGTCAGGACTTCCAGCGCACGACCACCATGCTCGCGGCGTCGTCCGCCGCGATCTCCTCCCACCGCCGCGCTCCGCGCCGGGAGGCTCGGGCCCACCGCCCGGGCCGGGCTCCCAGGAAAGGAACGACCACGGGATGACGGCACTCACCGTTGACTACCTGACGCAGGTCACGGACCGCCTGCACGCCATCGACTCGGAGGCGCGCACGGGCGGCCTCGACCCGGCGATCGCGCTGCTGGCCGCGGCCCTGGAGAACGGCGGGGTCGTGCAGGCGTTCGGCACGGGCCACTCGCAGGCGTTCGCGATGGAGATCGCTGGCCGCGCCGGCGGGCTGATCGCGAGCCACGCCCTGTCCCTGCGTGACCTGGTGGTCAGCGGCGTGCGCGACGTCTCCGCGCTCGGCGGCGCCGACCTCGAGCGGGACAGCAGCATCGCCGACGACCTCTACGACCTCTACGAGATCCACCCCGCCGACGTCTTCGTGATCGCGTCCAACTCGGGCGTGAACGGTTCCGTCGTCGGGCTCGCGCTGCGCGCCAAGGCCGAGGGCCACCCGGTGATCGCGGTCACGAGCCTGGCGCACACGCGCGCCGTGGAACCGAAGCACCCGACCGGCAAGCGCCTGAGCGACGTCGCCGACGTCGTCCTCGACAACCGCGCGCCGTACGGGGACACCACGCTCGACCTCGGCGAAGGCATCGAGGTCGGGGCCGTGTCGTCGATCACGGCCGCGTACCTCGCGCAGCTCCTGACGATCGGTGTGGTCGAGCGCCTGCGGGCGTCCGGCGCCGTCCCGCCGGTCTATGTCTCGGCCAACGTCCCCGGAGGTGACGAGCACAACCACGCCCTCGAGCAGCAGTACGGCGCGCGCATCAGGCATCTGGCCTGAGCCCGTCCGGTCAGACCCGCACCACCCCGGCGTCGACGACGACGCCGGAGCTCCCGAAGGTCACGCAGTGTGCACGACCGTTAACGAGAGGTAGGGACCGATGTCCACCGAGCAGGCCCAGATCAGCCGCCGGACGATCGTCCGCGGGGCTGTCGCCACCGCCCTGATGCTTCCCTTCGCCAGCACCCTGACCTCGTGCGCGGCGCCGAGCAGCGGCACCGACGACGAGACCGCCACCGGCACGACCAGCGCGGACAACCCCTTCGGCCTCGCCGAAGCCGCCGAGGTCGAGGCGATCATCTTCAACGGCGGGTACGGCTACGACTACGTCACCTTCGCCGCGGACAAGGTCAAGGAGGCGCACGAGGGCGTCACGGTCAAGGTCTCGCCCTCGACCGAGATCGCCCAGGAGCTCCAGCCGCGGTTCGTGGGCGGCACGCCGCCGGACCTGATCGACAACTCCGGGGCAGGAGCGATCGGGTTCAACACGATCGTGGACCAGCTCGAGACGCTCGACGACGTCTTCGAGGCGCCCAACTATGAGGGCACCACGATCGCCGACACCCTGTACCCGGCCGTCAAGGCGCCCGGGACGTTCAACGACCGGTTCGTCGCCCTCAACTACGTGATGACGGTGTACGCCATGTGGTACTCGGCGTCCCTCTTCGAGGAGAAGGGGTGGGCGCCGCCGAAGACCTGGGACGAGGCCAAGGAGCTCGGCGCGAAGGCGAAGGCCGACGGCAAGTACCTCTTCGTGTGGGGCAAGGAGGCCGCGACGTACTACCACACGATGGCGATCGACTCGGCGATCAAGGAGGGCGGCGACGAGGTCCGCCTCGCGCTCGAGAACCTGGAGCCGGATGCCTACTCGCACCCGGCCGTCCAGGGCGTCTTCACGGCGCTGTACGACTGCGTGCAGGCGGGCTACTTCGTCCCCGGCGGTGCGGGCACCCAGTTCACGGCCGCACAGGCGCGGTGGAGCAACGGGCAGGAGGCGATCCTCTACCCGTCCGGAGGCTGGATCGAGAACGAGATGAAGGACACGACCAAGGAAGGGTTCGAGATGACCGGGTTCCCGACACCCACCGTCTCGGACAGCCCGGCACTGCCGTTCGAGTCGCTGCGCAGCGCCGCGGGCGAGCCCTTCATCGTGCCCAGCCAGGGCAAGAACCCCGCGGGCGGCAAGGAGATCCTGCGGGCCATGCTGTCCAAGGACGCGGCGACCAACTTCTCCAAGACCCGCCTCGCACCGACGATCGTCAAGGGCCTGGTGCCGGCCGACGGGTTCGGCTCCACCGCGCTGGTCTCCCAGACGTCGATGCTCGACGCCGCCGGCGAGAACGTGTTCAACCACGTGTTCAACGACTACTACGGCCTCAACGCCGACCAGCTGGTGATCTGGAACTCGTTCCTCGCGGGCGACGTGGACGTCGCAGGGCTCACGAGCGGGCTGCAGGGCATCAGCGACAAGGTCGCCAACGACGACTCCATCGAGAAGCTCACGATCAGCTGAGCCCGATGACCATCACCCTGACGTCGACGCCGGCCGGTCCCGCGCGGACCGGCCGGCGCCGCCGCCGCAAGCTGACCTTCGACCGGGCGAGCTTCATGGCGGTGTTCCTGGTCCTGCCGCTGACGATCTTCGTGCTCTTCGTGGTCTCTCCGTTCGTCCAGGCGCTGTACTTCGCCATGACGGACTGGAGCGGATTCTCGCCGGACATGGCGTTCGTCGGCCTCGACAACTTCACCAAGCTCCTCCACGACGACGTCTTCCTCCGGGCGGTGCGCAACAACGTGCTGCTCGCGATCGTCGTGCCGTTCGTGACGATCGTGGTGGCGCTCGCGATCGCCACGATGGTCACCGTCGGAGGCCCGACCAAGGGCGGCATCCGCGGGGTGCGCGGCTCGAGCTTCTACCGGGTCATCTCGTTCTTCCCGTACGCGGTCCCCGCGATCGTCATCGGGCTCATCTGGGCGCAGGTCTTCGATCCCGCGCGCGGCCTGCTCAACGGGGTCCTGACCGCCGTCGGCCTCGACGGCTTCCAGGACTTCCCCTGGCTGGGCGACACCGCGACGGCGATGCCCGCGTCGATGTTCGTGATGATCTGGGGCTGCGTCGGGTTCTACTCGGTGCTGTTCGTCGCCGCGATCAAGGGCGTGCCTGCGGAGCTCTACGAGGCCGCGCGCCTCGACGGCGCCGGCCGCATGCGCACGGCGATGGCCATCACGCTGCCCCAGATCCGCGACAACGTGCAGACCGCGTACATCTACCTGGGGATCCTCGCGCTCGACGCCTTCGTCTACATGCAGGCGCTGAACCCGTCCGGGGGCCCCAACTACGCCACGCTGACGATGAGCCAGGAGCTGTACATGGTCGCGTTCCGCAAGGGGCAGTTCGGCTACGCGACCGCGATGGGTGTGGTGCTCGCCGTCATGACACTGCTGTTCGCCGCGATCGTCTTCACGGTGGGACGCGTGGCCGCCGGGCGCGCCGAGGGGAGCGCACGCCGATGACCACGCTGACCACGAACGGGGCCGCCGACACGTCCACGGAGCCGCCGCGGCGCGGCGGCCGGGCGACCGGCACCGGCGGAGACGTCGCAGTCTCCACCACGTCGCACACGCTGCTGGTGATCTGGTCGGTCGTGGTGATCGTCCCGTTCCTCTGGGTCCTGCTGTCGTCGTTCAAGACGTCGCAGGAGATCCTCGCGTCACCCTTCTCGCTGCCGGCAGAGTGGAGCTTCCGCAACTACGCGGCGGCGTGGACGGACGCGGGCATCGGCCGCTTCTTCCTCAACACCGTCGTGGTCGTGGGCTGCGCGCTCGCGATCGTCATGCTGCTCGGTGCGATGTGCGCTTACGTGCTGGCCCGGTACCGCTTCCCGGGCAACCGGCTCATCTACAACTCCATGCTCGCCGGACTGACGTTCCCGATCTTCCTGGCGATCGTGCCGCTGTTCTTCATCCTGCGGAACTTCGGCCTGCTCAACACGCTGCCAGGGCTGATCCTGACCTACGTCGCGTTCGCGCTGCCGTTCACGGTGTTCTTCCTGCACTCGTTCTTCAGGACGCTGCCCGACGAGATCTACGAGGCGGCCGTGATGGACGGGGCGGGGGAGTGGCGCACGTTCTTCCAGGTCATGCTGCCCATGGCCCGGCCCGGGATGGCGTCGGTGGCGATCTTCAACTTCCTCGGTCTGTGGAACCAGTTCCTGCTGCCGGTCGCGCTCAACACCAACCAGGACAACTACGTCCTGACGCAGGGCATGGCGACGTTCGCGTCGCAGGCCGGGTACTCCGTCGACTTCGGTGCGCTGTTCGCCGCCGTCGTCCTGACCGTGGTGCCCGTGCTGGTCGTCTACCTGATCTTCCAGCGCAGGCTCGAGGGTTCGGTCGACAAGGGGACGTTCCGCTGACCCGACCGCCCGAGGGTGAATCCGTTCAGTAGGAGGGCCGGGCAGTCGGCCGACCCGTGCAGCAACGGGTCGGCCGCGCTCGCCCGGCGAGCCCTCGACGGCGTGTCGGCTGCCTGGTCCTGGCACGTCCGGCCAGGTCCGGCCAGGTCCGCCGACACGTCGCACACAGCCCCTGACATGCGCAAAGATGGGTGTCGTGCCTCTCCGGACCGCCCGATTCGTCCCGCGTGCCATCACCGTCCTCATCGGGGTGTCCGCGCTGGCCCTCGCAGGATGCTCGGGGCCCGGAGACGGCCAGCCCTCGCAGAGCGCGGTGCCCCCGAGCCCGGCCGTCGCGGCCCAGGAGCCGACGTCGCACACGATGGTGCTCGACGCCGACGACACGGCCGAGCTCGCCCTGACCGCGAGCCAGGTGCTGTTCCAGCGGGCCGACGTCGTGGTGCTGGCGTCGGCCGACGCGACCACCGCCATGCCGGCGATGTCCGCGGCCGCGGTCGAGCTCCACGCGCCCGCGCTGCTGGCGGGGGGCAGCACGTCCGACGCGGGCCTCGGGGCCGAGCTGGACCGGCTCGGAGCGTCGACCGCGGTCGTGGTCGAGGCGGAGCCCCACCCGCTCGACGTCGACCCGCTCGAACCGTCGGCCTCGCCGTCGGCGACCGACAGCGCGGCCGGGCAGGCCGCCGCGAGCGCAGGTCTCGACGTCGTCCGGCTCGACCCGGACGCCGTGGGTCCCGACGGAGAGCTCGACCCCGTGGACCTCGAGGAGCTGCAGGCATCGGTGCCGTCGACGGGCGAGCCGCAGCTGCTGAGCGAGGTGCTCGCGCTGACCGACCCGCAGCCGGGTCAGGAGGCGGCGATCGCGACCGTCCAGGCGGCCGGAGCCGTCACGTACGAGGTGCCCGGCGGGGACCTGGGTGCGGACGCCGACGCGATCCAGATGCTCGACGACGCGCAGGCGCTGACCGTCGTCGGCGTGGGGCACACCTTCGGTGACGCGCGCACCTTCGCCTGGAAGGTGGCGGCGGCCGAGCGCGGGGCCCTGCTGCCCACGGGCAACCACCACCTGTTCCCGGGCCGCTACGTCACGACGTCGGCCGGTCCCGGGGACGTCCCGGAGCAGGTCGTGGCCCGGGCCGCGGCCGACGCCGAGGAGTACCGGCTCGAGGACGTCCCGCTCGTGCCGACCGTGTCGGTGACCGCGAGCAGCGCGTCCTGGTACCAGGGCGATGACGGCGACTGGGTCGACGAGGCCGCGATCGAGGACCTCGAGCCGCTCGTGGCCGCCGCTCGCGACGAAGGGCAGTACGTGCTGCTCGAGATCGGCGCGGGCACGGCGCCGCTCGTCGAAGAGGTGCGCACCTTCGAGCCGCTGCTGTCCCTCCCGGGTGTCGGCGTGGCGATCCACCCCGAGAAGCGCCGCGGCGACGGCGTCACGACGACGTCCAACCAGGTGTCGGCCGACGAGATCACGGCCGTGATCGAGTACCTTGCCGATGTGACGACGCACGAGGGCCTCCCCCCGACCCTGCTGGTGATCCATCAGACCCGTCCGGACTCGGTCCCCGCGAGGGACCAGCTGCGCTCGTCGCCCCAGGTCGGCGTCGTGATCCAGGCCGACCGGACGGGCGGTGCCACGACGGGCGAATGGGTCTGGAACGAGGTGTCCCGCGACGTCCCGCCGACCGTCGAGCTCGGCTGGTCCGGCCCGTCGGCCGTGTACGGCGGCGCGTCCGCGCTGGTCCCGGCCGACCCGGCGCCCGTCCTGGTGGCTGCATCGTGAGCGCCGCGACGCCCGTCCCTGACCTCCGGGCCACGCTCCCGCTCGTCCCGTGGCCGTCCGCCGTCGAGGCGCTCGACGCGCCGGTGGCCGGCCTCGCCGTGGTGCGCCTCGACGCCCCGGACGACGAGCTCCGCGAGCTCGCTGCCGAGCTCCTCGTCGCGGCGGGCGCGCAGGTCGACCCCGCCGCGACGGTCTCCGTGGCGCTGAGCCTTGACGCCGACGCGGGCCCCGCCGGGTCGGCGAGCCCCGAGCGGTACACGCTGCGCGTCACCTCGGACGGCGTGGTCGCGACCGCGCCGGAGCGCGTGGGCCTGCTGCACGCGGTCCGCACCCTGCGCCAGCTCCTGGGCGGGACGGGCGGCCCTGACGCCGTGCCCGCGGTCGTGGTGCGGGACGCGCCGCGCTACCGGTGGCGGGGCCTGTCGCTCGACGTCGTCCGGCACTTCTTCGGCCCGGCGGACCTGCGCGCCGTCGTCGACCTCGTGGCCGCGTTCAAGCTCCGCGTGCTGCACCTGCACCTCACCGACGACCAGGGCTGGCGCATCGAGCTGCCGTCCCGGCCCGAGCTGACCGAGAAGGCGTCGCAGACGCAGGTCGGCGGCGGCCCCGGCGGCTACCTGACGGGTGCGGAGTTCCGCGACCTGCAGCGCTACGCCGCGGCGCGCTTCGTCACCGTGGTCCCCGAGATCGACCTTCCGGGGCACGTCAACGCGGCCACGCACACCTACGGCGACCTCAACCCGGACGGGCGGCCGACCGACGTGTACGAGGGCATCGAGGTCGGCTTCTCGCGCCTCTGGCTCGACCTCCCGGCCACCGAGCCGTTCCTGCGCGACGTGCTGGGCGACCTCGCACGCCTCACCGACGGGCCGCACGTGCACGTGGGCGGCGACGAGGTGCACACCATGGACGCCGACGAGTACGCCCGCTTCGTCGAGCGTGCCGGCAGCATCGTGCGCGACGCCGGCAAGACGCCCGTCATGTGGCAGGAGGCCGCGCGCGGCACGCTCGCGCCCGGCACGCTCGCGCCCGGCACGCTGCTGCAGTACTGGGACCCGAAGGCCGACCGCGAGCCGTTCGTCGACGCGGCCCGGGCCGGGGCGCGCTTCATCATGTCGGCCGCCGACCACGCGTACCTCGACATGAAGTACACGCCCGAGCACCCGCTGGGGCTGGACTGGGCCGGCTGCGTCGAGCTGCGGGACGCCTACGAGTGGGAGCCGGAAGAGGTCATCCCCGGGCTGCCCGCGGACTCGGTCGAGGGAGTCTCCGCCGCGGTGTGGACCGAGACCCTCACGACGCGCGACGAGCTGTTCTCGATGCTGCTGCCGCGGCTGCCCGCGGTCGCCGAGGTCGCGTGGACGGCGCCTGCGAGCAAGGACTGGGCGGCGTTCCGTGCGCGGGTGGCCGGCCAGGCTCCCGCGTGGCGCGACGCCGGGTGGGAGTTCCACCCGACGCCGCAGGTCGACTGGCCGTAGGGCTGCCCGGCCCCTCGGGCCAGAGGACCTCGGGCTAGACCCAGCTCTCGAGCCGGACGAGCTGGCGCCAGTAGTCGTACGGCACCTGGATGCCCGCCCACAGCGGGTAGTACAGCACCGACAGGCCGACGATCAGGACCAGCACCGCGATGATCGACGCGACGACGGTGCGGCGCGACCGTCGATGCTCGGTCCGTTCGAGCGCGACCGTGAACACGTAGGTGAGCGTCAGCACGACCCAGGGCGTGAACGCGATCGAGTAGAACGTGAAGATCGTCCGGTGGGCGTAGAAGAACCACG
>Ga0233385_1000212_pt1 | contig 32794 bp, 27 predicted proteins | sample ElkDunMinimDraft_16_FD_191543 | JGI IMG/M metagenome (GOLD analysis project Ga0233385, IMG submission 191543) | Fecal eukaryotic communites from dung pellets of Tule Elk in California, USA - Elk Dung G36 | ecosystem: Host-associated > Mammals > Digestive system > Large intestine > Fecal | place...
CTGCACCGCCTGGCATGGACGGCGGACGGGTGGCCCGTCGTCGACCAGACCGTCGTGCCGGCGGCGATCACCGCGCACCCCGCCGACGTGACCGTGCGGGTCGGGCGCGAGGCCCGGTTCTCGGTCGGCGTCGTCGGCACCCCGCGACCGGTCGTCACGTGGCAGCACTCCGACGACGGCGGTGCGACCTGGTACGACGCCGGGCGCGCGCGCATCGTGCGGGACGGCACCGCGAGCCACGTGGTCCGGGGCACGGGGCGTGGTGCGGACGGGCGGCTCGTGCGTGCCCTGGTCGAGAACGCGCACGGCAGCGTGACGTCCGACCCGGCACGGCTCACCGTGACCCTGCCGGCCCGCGGCGACCGCGGCGCGTGACCTCGACCTGCATCCGGACCTGCATCTCGACTGCGTCGGCGCGCTACTTGGGCTCTCGCGATGTGAGCGCTAACATTCGTCTCAGGACATGGGACGCCCGCAACGGTGCCGGGCGAGGACGGAGCGACGATGGTGGATCAGGACGCGGCGAGCGACATCCGGGCGGCGATCACCGAGGGCCGCACGGCGCTCGGCATCGAGCTCGGCTCGACCCGCATCAAGGCCTGCCTCATCGGTCCGGACCACGCACCGGTCGCGAGCGGTAGCCACGAGTGGGAGAACCAGCTCGTCGACCGGCTCTGGACCTACTCGCTCGACGCCGTGTGGGCCGGGCTGCAGGACTGCTACGCCCAGCTCGTCGCCGACGTCGAGCAGAGGTACGGCGTGCGGCCGACGACGTTCGGCGCGGTCGGCGTCTCGGCGATGATGCACGGCTACCTGCCGTTCGACGCCGACGACGAGCTGCTCGTCCCGTTCCGCACCTGGCGCAACACCAGCACCGGCCCGGCCGCGGCCGAGCTGTCCGAGCTGTTCGGCTACAACATCCCGCTACGGTGGTCGATCGCCCACCTGTACCAGGCGATCCTCGACGACGAGCCGCACGTCCCGCAGATCGCCTCGTTCACGACCCTCGCGGGCTACGTGCACCGGCGGCTGACCGGGCGGCACGTGCTCGGCGTCGGGGACGCCTCGGGCATGTTCCCGATCGACCCGGCCACGCACCGGTACGACGAGCGCATGCTCGCGCAGTTCGACGCGCTCGTCGCCGAGCGCCGCCCGGGCCCGGCGGTCGCCGACCTCCTGCCCGAGGTGCTGGTCGCTGGCCAGGAGGCGGGCAGCCTGACGGCCGAGGGCGCGGCCCTGCTCGACCCGAGCGGTGCGCTGCAGCCCGGGATCCCGCTGTGCCCGCCCGAGGGTGACGCGGGGACGGGCATGGTGGCGACCAGCTCGGTCGCGCCGCGCACGGGCAACATCAGCGCCGGCACCAGCATCTTCGCGATGGTGGTGCTCGAACGCCCGCTCGCCGCGGTGCACCACGAGCTCGACCTGGTCACGACGCCGGCCGGCGACCTGGTCGCGATGGTCCACTGCAACAACGGCGCGAGCGAGCTCGGCGCGTGGGCCGACGTCTTCGGCGAGCTCGCGGCGGCCCTGGGCCACCAGGGCGGTTCGGCCGAGGTGTACGAGGCGCTGTTCCGGGCCGCGCTCGACGGCGACGCCGACGGCGGTGGTCTGCTCGCCTACAACTACCTCGCGGGTGAGCCCATCACCGGTCTGGAGGAAGGGCGTCCGCTCGTCGTGCGCACCGCGGACAGCCGGCTCACGCTGGCGAACTTCATGCGCGCCCAGATCTACGGCGTCTTCGGCACCCTCGCGCTCGGCATGCGCGTGCTGGCCCGGGAGGACGTCGCCATCGACACGATGTACGCGCACGGCGGCCTGTTCCGCACGGCCGGCGTCGCGCAGCGGCTGCTGGCGGCGGCGATCGGTGCGCCCGTCGGCGTCGGGCAGACGGCCGGCGAGGGCGGGGCCTGGGGCATCGCGGTCCTCGCCGCCTACGCCGGCTCGGGGGCGCAGCGCGAGCTGGACGCCTACCTGCGCGAGCAGGTCTTCGCCGACGCCGCCCTCGACGTCGTCGAGCCCGACCCCGACGACGTCGCCGGGTTCTCGGTGTACCTCGAGCGGTACGACGCCGGCCTCGCCGTGGAGCGCGCCGCGACCGAGGCTCTCTAGAGCACCGGCGACCCAGAGCACCGGCGGTCGCCGCACCGGCGGTCGCCGCACCGGCGGCCGACGCCCAGCAGAACCGAGAGGACACACCGAGCATGAGCACCGAGGTTCCCGCCCACCTCCGGGTCGCGGTCGACGACGCCAAGGAGCGCGTCGCCGCGCTGCACGCCGAGCTCCCGCGGTGGGAGCTCGTGGTCTGGACCGCGGGCAACGTCTCCGAGCGCGTGCCGAACCCCGACGGCGACGACCTGCTGGTCATCAAGCCGTCCGGTGTCGCGTACGACGACATCACGCCCGACGCGATGGTCGTGTGCGACCTCGACGGCGAGCTCGTCGAGGGCGGCCGTGCGCCGTCGTCGGACACCGCGGCGCACGCCTACGTCTACCGCCACATGCCCGAGGTCGGGGGAGTCGTGCACACGCACTCGACCTACGCGACGGCCTGGGCGGCGCGCGGCGAGGAGATCCCGTGCGTGCTCACGATGATGGCCGACGAGTTCGGTGGCCCGATCCCCGTGGGGCCGTTCGCGATCATCGGCGACGACTCGATCGGCCGGGGCATCGTCGAGACGCTGCAGGGCTCGCGCAGCCCCGCGGTGCTCATGCGCAACCACGGTCCGTTCACCATCGGCAAGGACGCCCGCTCGGCGGTCAAGGCCGCGGTCATGTGCGAAGAGGTCGCCCGGACCGTGCACGTCTCCCGCCAGCTGGGCCAGCCGGTGCCGATCGAGCAGCGCCACGTCGACTCCCTCTACGACCGCTATCAGAACGTCTACGGGCAGCGCTGAGGCGCGCCACGGAAGGATGCACCGCCCATGAGCAAGCCGTACGCCGACCGCGAGGTCTGGTTCTTCACCGGCAGCCAGGACCTGTACGGCGAGGAGACGCTGCGCCAGGTCGCCGAGCAGTCGCAGGAGGTCGCGCGCGCCCTCGACGCGTCCGACGACGTCCCCGTCACCGTCGTGTGGAAGCCGGTGCTCAAGGACTCGGGCGCCATCCGCCGGGCGATGCTGGACGCCAACTCTGACGACCGGGTGCTCGGCGTCATCACCTGGATGCACACGTTCAGCCCCGCCAAGATGTGGATCGCGGGCATGGACGTGCTGCGCAAGCCGCTCCTGCACCTGCACACCCAGGCCAACGTCGAGCTGCCCTGGGACAGCATCGACTTCGACTTCATGAACCTCAACCAGGCGGCGCACGGGGACCGGGAGTACGGCTACGTCCTGTCGCGCCTGGGGGTCGCCCGGACGACCGTCGTCGGGCACGTGTCGAACCCGGCCGTGACCCGGCGGGTCGGCACCTGGGTGCGGGGCGCCGCCGGCTGGGCCGCCACGCACGAGCTCACGCTCGCCCGGTTCGGCGACAACATGCGCAACGTCGCGGTCACCGAGGGCGACAAGACGGAGGCCGAGCTGCGCTTCGGCGTGTCGGTCAACACCTGGGGCGTCAACGACCTGGTCGCGGCCGTCGAGGCCGTCCCCGACCACGAGGTCGACGCGCTCGTCACCGAGTACGAGGACCTCTACGACGTCGTCGACGAGCTGCGGTCCGGGGGCGACCGGCATGACTCCCTGAGGTACGCCGCGCGCCAGGAGCTGGCGCTCGAGGCATTCCTGGGCGAGCTGGGCGCCAAGGCGTTCACGACCAACTTCGAGGATCTCGGCGCGCTGCGCCAGCTGCCCGGCATCGCGGTGCAGCGCCTCATGAGCAAGGGCTACGGCTTCGGTGCCGAGGGCGACTGGAAGACGGCGGTGCTCGTGCGTGCCGCCAAGGTCATGGGCGCCGGGCTGCCGGGTGGTGCCTCGCTCATGGAGGACTACACCTACGACCTCACGCCCGGCTCGGAGCTGATCCTGGGCGCGCACATGCTCGAGATCTGCCCCACCCTCACGACGTCGACGCCGCGGGTCGAGATCCACCCGCTGGGCATCGGCGGCAAGGAGGACCCGGTGCGGATGGTGTTCGACGCCGACGCGACCGAGGGCGCCGTGGTCGTCTCGCTCGCCGACATGCGCGACCGCTTCCGGCTCACGGCGAACGTGATCGACGTCGTGACGCCGCCGCACGACCTTCCGCACCTGCCCGTGGCCCGTGCCGTCTGGGCGCCGCGGCCCGACTTCGCGACGTCGGCCGAGGCGTGGCTGACTGCGGGCGGCGCGCACCACACGGTGCTGTCGACGGCTGTCGGCGTCGAGGCGTTCGAGATCTTCGCGCAGATCGCCGGCACCGAGCTGCTGGTCATCGACGAGTCGACGACCCGCCGCGGGTTCGCCGACCAGGTGCGGTGGAACCAGGTGTACTACCGCCTCGCGCAGGGCCTGTAACCGGGCTCTTGGGCGGTGGCGTGCTGCGCCGCCGCGACCCGCGTCTCTGGTTGTCGCCATCCCCGCCCCGGAAGGCGACAACCAGAGACGCAGGTCACGTTGCAGGTCGTGTGCCGAGAGCGCTTCGTTATCCGAATGTGACCGACCACTCCTGTCGGTCAGCGGAATGTGAACGCTAACATCCTGCATGGTGGTCGAGTTGACGACCGACTGTGTCCCGAACGCCGACGTCCGGGAGCTCGAGGAGGAGACATGGCACGCAAGACCTTCAACCGCGCCGTGATGGCGGCCCTGTCCGCGGTGGCGCTGACCACGGTCGCTGCCTGCGGCAGTGGCGGCGAGACCGGCGGGAGCGGCGACGCCGCGAGCGGCGGTGGTGGTGACGACGTCATCACGATCGGCTTCTCCCAGGTGGGCGCCGAGTCCGGATGGCGCGCGGCCAACACGAAGTCGATCCAGGACACGCTCACCGCCGAGAACGGGTTCGACCTCAAGTTCTCCGACGCGCAGCAGAAGCAGGAGAACCAGATCCAGGCGATCCGGTCGTACATCGCGCAGGGCGTGGACGTCATCGCGTTCTCGCCCGTCGTCGAGACCGGCTGGGACGCGGTGCTGCAGGAGGCCAAGTCCGCGGACATCCCGGTGATCCTCACGGACCGCGCGGTCGACTCGCAGGACGAGACGCTGTACGAGTCCTTCATCGGCTCGGACTTCGTGCTCGAGGGTCAGCGCGTGGGCGAGTGGGTCGTCGAGCAGTACGACGGCGAGGGCTACAAGATCGTCGAGCTGCAGGGCACGACCGGGTCGGCCCCCGCGATCGACCGCAAGGAAGGCTTCGAGACCGCCATCGAGGGCTCGGACCTGGAGATCATCGACAGCCAGACCGGCAACTTCACGCGCGCCGAGGGCAAGACGGTCATGGAGGGCTTCCTCAACGCCTACGACGACATCGACCTCGTGTTCGCCCACAACGACGACATGGGTCTGGGCGCGATCGAGGCGATCGAGGCGGCCGGCATGACGCCGGGCGAGGACATCAAGATCGTGACGATCGACGCGGTCAAGGACGGCATGCAGGCGCTCGCCGACGGCAAGATCAACTACATCGTCGAGTGCAACCCGCTGCTCGGTCCGGACCTCGCCGAGATCGCCAAGAAGGTCATGGCGGGCGAAGAGGTCGAGAAGCGCATCGTCGTCGAGGACCAGGCGTTCGACCAGGAGGGCGCCAAGGAAGCCCTCCCGACGCGCGAGTACTGACGCAGCGCCGAGACGTCGCAACCGTGCCGCGGTGGCGGCGTGCGCCGGGGGAGCCCGGCGTGCGCCGCCACCGCAACCGTGCGAAAGGTAGATCGTGACGACGCAGACACCGCCCGGCCCGACGACGGCCGTGGACACGCCCGTCGTGGAGCTGACCGGCATCACGGTCGAGTTCCCGGCCGTCCGGGCCCTCGACGGCGTGGACTTCCGGCTTCGCGCCGGTGAGATCCATGCACTCATGGGCGAGAACGGCGCGGGCAAGTCGACCCTCATCAAGGCGCTCACCGGGGTGCACCCCATCGCCTCCGGCTCGGTCCGCGTCGGTGGCGAGGAGATGCGCTTCTCCGGTCCCGGGGATGCTCGTGCCCACGGCATCAGCACCGTCTACCAGGAGATCAACCTCTGCGAGAACCTCACGGTCGCGGAGAACATCATGCTGGGCGCGGAGCCGCGGCGGGCGGGTGCGATCGGCTGGGCGGCGATGCGCCGCCAGGCCTCGGCGCACCTGCGGCGCATGGGGCTCGACCTCGACCCCGCGTCGTCGCTGGGGTCCCACTCGCTCGCGATCCAGCAGCTCGTCGCGATCTGCCGGGCGACGGTGGGCGAGTGCAGGGTGCTCATCCTCGACGAGCCGACGTCGAGCCTCGACGCCGACGAGGTCGAGCGGCTGTTCCGGGTCATGCGCGGTCTGCGGGACGAAGGCGTGGCGATCCTGTTCGTCTCGCACTTCATCGACCAGGTCTACGCGGTGTCCGACCGGATGACCGTCCTGCGCAACGGACGGCTCGTCGGCGAGTACCGCACGGCCGAGCTGCCGGCCAACGACCTCGTCGCGCACATGATCGGGCGGTCGATGGACGTGCTGGAGGCGGTCGAACGCGTGCACGAGCACACCGAGCGTGACGCCGCCGCCCCGCCGCTGCTCCAGGTCGTGGGCCTGGGTCGCAAGGGGTCCGTCCGGCCGTTCGACCTCGACCTGTACGAGGGCGAGGTCGTGGGCCTCGCGGGCCTGCTCGGCTCGGGCCGCACGGAGGTCGCGCGACTCCTGACCGGTGCCGACCGGCCGGACGCCGGGTACGCGAACCTGCGCGGCCGCCGGACCCGCCTGCGCAGCCCGCGGGCGGCGATGGACCACGGCATCGTCTACACGTCCGAGGACCGCAAGGGCGAGGGCGTCGTCGAAGGGCTCACGGTGCGGGACAACATCGTCCTCGCGCTGCAGGCCGGGCGGGGGTGGATGCGCCCGCTGCCCCGGAGGCAGGTCGACGAGCTCGTGTCGCGCTACATCGACCAGCTCGGCATCCGTCCGGCCGACCCGGACGCCCTGCTGCGCAACCTGTCGGGCGGCAACCAGCAGAAGGTGCTGCTCGCGCGCTGGCTCGCCACCGCGCCGAAGCTGCTCGTCCTGGACGAGCCGACGCGTGGCATCGACGTCGGCGCCAAGGCCGAGATCCAGAAGCTCGTGGCGGACCTCGCGGCCGACGGCATGTCGGTCGTCTTCATCTCGGCCGAGCTGGAGGAGGTGCTCCGCCTGAGCCATCGCATCGCGGTCATGCGTGACCGGCAGATGGTCGCGGAGATCGACGCCGACGGGGCGACCATGGACGAGGTCGTCGCCCTCATCGCAGGCGGCGGGGGCCAGAAGGACGCAAGCCAGAAGGACGTGGCGGTATGAGCAAGCTGCTCCGGCATCACCTGTTCTGGCCCCTCACGGCCCTCGTCGTCCTGCTGGCCGCCAACGCCCTCGCTCGGCCCGGCTTCCTCAGCATCGGGCTCCGCGACGGGCACCTCGTCGGGGCGCCCGTCGAGATCCTGCGCACCAGCGCGCCCCTGCTGCTCATCGCGCTGGGCATGACGCTCGTGATCGCGACGCGCGGCATCGACCTGTCGGTCGGCGCGGTCGTGGCCGTGTCGGGCGCGGTCGCGCTGTCGCACATCGCGTCGTCACCCGACCCGACGTCACCGACGACGGCGTTCACCGCGGTCGGCATCGCGCTCGCGCTGTGCCTGGTGCTGGGCGTCTGGAACGGCTTCCTCGTCTCGGTGCTCGGCATCCAGCCGATCATCGCCACGCTCATCCTCATGACCGCGGGCCGTGGCGTCGCGATGCTCATCACGGGCGGCATGATCACGACCGTCACGAGCCCGCCGTACAAGTCGCTCGGCTCGGGCTTCACCCTGGGTCTGCCCACGGCCGCGGTGATCGCGTTCGGCGTGTTCGCCCTGGTCGCGCTCGTGGTGCGGCGCACCGCGCTCGGCATGCTGCTCGAGGCCACGGGCATCAACCCGGCCGCGAGCCGGCTCTCGGGCGTCCGCTCGCGCACCCTGACGTGGACCGTCTACGCCGCGTCCGGCCTGTTCGCGGGCGTCGCCGGCGTGCTCATCAGCGCCGACACCATGGCCGCGGACGCCAACAACGCGGGCCTGTTCATCGAGCTCGACGCCATCCTCGCGGTCGTCATCGGCGGCACGGCCCTCTCGGGCGGCAAGTTCAACCTGTCGGGCACGCTCGTCGGCGTGCTGGTCATCGCGACGCTCGAACGGACCGTCACGGTCCTCGGCATCTCGCCCTTGGTCACGCCGCTGTTCATGGCTCTGGTCGTGATCGCCGTGACGCTGCTCCAGTCGCCCGCGATGCGCGCCCGGCTCACCGCGGCGACCCGACGACGCCCGCCCGCGCCGCCGGCGGACGGCGCGGCTCCCGCGCTGCAGGCCGACGCGCCCACCGAGACGGAGGTCAAGGCATGACGACCACGATCCCGATCACGCCCCCCACGGGTTCCCGGGTGCGCCTCGACCGGCGCTATCTCCCGGTGGTCGGCACCTTCGTCGTGCTGGCGCTCATGCTCATCATCGGCGGCACGCGGTACGAGAACTTCCTCACGCCCGCCGTCATCTCGAACCTGTTCATCAACAACGCCCACCTGATCGTGCTCGCGGTGGGCATGACCTTCGTGATCCTCACGGGCGGCATCGACCTCTCGGTGGGCGCGGTGCTCGCCCTGTCGGCCGTCGTCTGCGCGGCGCTGTTCCAGGCCGGCTGGCCCGCCGCGGTCGTGATCCCGGTGGCCGTCCTCGCCGGGACCGTGATCGGCCTGGCGCACGGCGTCATGATCCACGTCTTCGGCGTCCAGCCGTTCGTCGCGACGCTCGCGGGCATGTTCTTCGCGCGCGGGCTGTGCTTCCTCATCGCGCCCGAGTCGATCGCGATCAACGAGGGGTCGTTCGTCGCGCTCGCAGGCTGGTCCGCACCGCTCGGCGGCTTCCGCGTGACGTCGAGCGTCCTCATCGCGCTCGCGATCGTGGCGGTCGGCTTCGTCTCGCTGCACTACACGCGGTTCGGCCGCACCGTGTACGCGATCGGCGGCGGCGAGCAGTCGGCGCTCCTGATGGGCCTGCCCGTCGCGCGTACCAAGGTGCTCGCGTACGTGGTCAGCGGCACGTGCGCCGGGCTCGGTGGCCTGCTGTTCGCCATGTTCTCCCGCTCGGGCTACGCCCTGACGGGTGTGGCGATGGAGCTCGACGCCATCGCCGCGGTGGTCATCGGCGGCACGCTCCTGACAGGCGGCACGGGGTTCGTGCTCGGCTCGGTGCTGGGCGTGCTCGTGCTCGGGCTGATCCAGACGATCATCACCTTCGAGGGCACCCTCAGCTCCTGGTGGACGCGCATCGTCATCGGCATCCTGCTCCTGGTCTTCGTGGTGCTGCAGCGGGTCCTCACCTACCGGCGCACCTAGCGCCCCTCCGGCGCCCGGGCGGCCCTGCACCTACGGGTGCGCGCCCGCGCGCGCCGCGGGCCGGCTCATGTCCGCGACGATGCTGCGGCCGAGCGCCAGCAGCCGCGAACAGCAGCTCGGCCTCGGGGTGACCGGTCGAATTCACCCGCGGCGAGCCGTCCCCGCACCGCAGAGGGTGGACCGCTGGATCGGCTCGTGCCCGGGCGGTCCTAGACTCTGGCCTGGCGAAATGCCGAAATATGCCTTGAGGTACGACCCGGAGGAAATCGTGACTGAGCCCGACATGACCGACGCTTCGAGCGGTGGGCGGGGGGTGCGCTACCGGGGTCGGCACCTGCCGATGGTTGCCGTCGTCGTGGCCGCGACCATCGCGACCGCGCTCGCCTACAGCGGCATGGTCCTGTTCGGCCTCGAGGTCGCGGGCATGTCCCCGGCCGAGGCCTACGCGCTGGCCGGCTTCCTGGAGGTCAGCCTCGTCGCCGTCGCCCTCATGGCGCGCAACGCCGCGCTCGAGGGGCGCCCCTACGGCGTCCTGCTGTCGCTCACCTGGCTCCTGTCGGGCACCTCCGGCGTGTTCGCGGCGCTGCACGAGATCGCCGTGCCGAACGCGAGCACCCCGTACATGGTCGCGTTCCGGTTCGTGCCGCCGTTGGTCGCGGCCCTCATGTGGCACCTCGCGCTGGTGGGCGAGCGGCACATGGTGACCGGCAACACCCTGGAACAGCGCCGACGCGAGCACCGGGTGCACCAGTACGTCACGGCCCTCGAGCTGTGGCGCGACGCCCGCAACGACAGCACCGGGACCCCGCGCGACCTGCGCAAGGTTCGCGCGGCGCACCGCCGCCAGCGCCTCGCCCGCGACGGCGCGCTCAAGCTGCTGACGGTGGAGGACTTCGAGCGACGCATGGAGGTCTGGGTCGAGCGGCTCGAGGCGGCCGAGCGGCACGGCACGCGGCTCGACACCATCGGCGCGAGCTCGGTCAAGCGCGGCGTGGCCCGCGGTACGACGGCTGCGACGGAGCCTGCCGCTGCTGAGCTGACGACGGCGGGCACGCGCCCCGCGCTCGTGCCGTTCGGCGAGGTGTTCGAGGCCGCGCTGGCCGAGACCCCGGCCAGGCGCAGCGCGGCCGAGCACGCTCCGGCCGAGCACGCTCCGGCCGAGCAGGTCGCAGCCGAGCACGGATCGACCGAGCGGTTCGAGACCGAGCGCTTCGAGACCGAGCAGCCTGGCGAGGTGCCCGCCTACGACGCCGGGCCGGCCTGGGAGGTCCGTGCGCCCGGGGAGGCAGCGCTGGCGTTCGAGCCGCTCCCCGAGACGGGCCACACGCGACGGGTCGAGCTCTTCGACCGTCTGGGCCGCGCCGACTTCACCGAGCAGACCGAGCAGACCGAGCAGATCGAGGCGCCGGCCCGCGGCACCGACACGGGCGCGTCGTCGAGCGCGACGGTCGAGCAGCCGGCGTCCGAGCGCGACCGCCGCATCGTCGAGCTCTCGGGGCAAGGGCTCTCGCAGCGCGAGATCGCCGACCAGGTCTCGGCGTCGCGAGCGACCGTGAGCCGGGTGCTGCGTCGCTACGGGGCGACGGCACAGGCCGCGGGCGCCGACCTCGAGCTCGAGCCGGCCTAGCAGCGACCGTCCGGCTCCGGAGGCTCGATGGTTCCCGCGCCCGAATACCCCCCGCTCGTGCCCGACTATGCGGTTCCGACGCTCACGGTGGCCGGGCTGGTCGTCGCTGTCGTGGCGATGGTCGTCTTCGTCTGGTTCTGCCTCGGGGCGCCCGGCCTGGTCCGGCGGCACGGCCGGTTCCCGGCCGTGCTGCTCGTGGTACCCGCGGTCGTGGCGATGGTCGCGGGTGCCGTGGCGTACTCGGCCGACCGTGCCGCGCGCGCGGACCACGACGAGCTCACGGCGGCGTGGGAGGCGCAGACGAGCGAGATCGAGGAGCGAGCCATCTCTGCCGTCGAGCAGGAGTACGGGGTCGAGGTGGTGCAGCACTGGTTCGTGCCGGACGAGGGTGCGGACCGCGTCGAGGTGCGGCTTCCGGACGGCCGCCTCGCGGACGACTGCATGCTCACGGCCTCGGGCGGCGTGCTGTCGCTCGAGTGCCCCGCAGGCTCGTGACCAGCAGCGATATGGGTTGAACTACCCATGTTCGAGTCCCCTCTGCGCTGATAGCCTCGCTCCGGCCGAGGGCGGGAGGACAGGGCGACATGAGCGATACATTCCAGGTAGACACGAAGGCTTTGATCGAGGGCGGGTCGATGCTCCGGATCGTGGCGGCCGAGTTCGCCGACGCCGGGGCGCGGAGCACGCGTGCCGCGGAGGCCGTCGGGCACGACGACCTCGCGGACGCGATCCGCGAGTTCGAGAAGGGCTGGGACGGTCGCCGTCAGCAGATGCTCGAGCACATCGCCGGGCTCGCGGATCAGTGCAAGGGCGCCGGCGAGGAGATCGAGCAGCTCGACAAGGACTTCGCCGCGGCGCTGCTGGGGGACAAGTCATGAGCCGCCCGATCGAGTGGTACCTGGACAACGGCGTCGACCCCGTCCCCGGCGAGCCGAACGTCGTCCTGCGCGTCGGCGGCCAGTACGAGGCCGTGGCCGCGGCCATCGTCACGGCCGCGAGCCGGCTCGACGAGATCGCCAAGGAGGCACAGGAAGGCGACACCGTCTTCCTGAAGGAGATCGAGGAGAAGGCCACGACCGTCGCGAAGGACGTCCGCAAGGCTCGTCTGCGCTACGACGAGACGGGCGGTGCCCTGCTCACGTACGCACGAGCCCTGCGGGGCGCTCAGACGGAGGCGGCGGCCGCGCTGGAGAAGGCGCGCGGGGCACGCACGACGATCCATGACGAGCAGGTGAAGTACACCCAGTACAGCGACCCCGACGTCCAGCAGTCCATGCCGAACGCGAAGGCGCTCGCCGACCAGGCCGAGCAGGAGCTCACCGCGGCGCGCGGGGTGCTGTCGAGCGCCCAGACGCAGCTCGACGGCGCGATCGGCGCGCGCGACAAGGCCGCGGGCACGGCGGCGGGCGTCGTACGAGGCGTCATCGACAAGGACGACCTCAACGACGGCTGGTGGGAGAACGTGCGCGGCGTCGTCAACGCCATCACCGACATCGCCAGCAAGATCGCTGCCATCGCGGGCATCCTCGCGCTCATCTTCTGCTGGGTGCCGGGCCTCGGCCAGGCGCTCGCGGCGATCGCCCTCATCGCGGGCGCGATCGCGTTCATCGGCGAGTCCATGAAGCTCATGAACGGCGAGGGCGACTGGGTGAGCTGGGGCCTCGGGCTGCTGGGCCTGGTGACATTCGGCGCCGGCCGAGTGATCGGCACAGGCCTCAAGCTCGGCGCCAAGGGCGTCCAGGGCCTGTCCCGCGTCCGGGCCGACCAGTACCTGCGTGCCACGCGAGGCGCGCAGGGCGTGAGGGGCGCGGTGCGCAACCTGCTCGGCAGGCGCGGCATCGAGGGCATCCACGCGGGCAGGCGAGCGATGAACGAGTTCGTGCAGGGTCGAGGGCTGTGGCAGATCACCCGGTCGTCCTTGAGCCCGCGAGCGCTGGCCGGCGGGATCTGGGACGACCTCAAGGGCTTCGGCCAGGCGGGCCAGTTCCTGCGGCACCCCGTGAACACGTGGAAGTCGGTCTTCGACGGCACGTCGGGCCTCCAGCGCGTCACGGCGTTCTTCGGCGCCGGGGACGCAGCCAAGGCGATCAGCGGGCTGGCCGCCGCGGACGACGTCGTGCGCACCCTGCCCGGGGTGGGGGACGCCGCGCGGTACGCGCACGTCGCGTCGACCAGCCTGACAGGGAACTCGGTGGTGGCCGCGGTGAACGAGGGCTATCAGCGGTTCCGTGACATCGACCAGGGCAAGACCGACTGGTTCGACCTGACGCCCGACTCGCCGGCCAAGAGCCTCAAGCTCAACTGATCCGGCGTCGAGCACACATCCAGCAAGGAGACGCAGTGAGTCGCATCGTGGACGTCGACCTCGGCATGCCCGTCGACTGGGTGGGCTGGCGCACCGGCGCGGCCGCTGAGGCCGTCGAGGCGGTGCAGGGCCTCGAGGCGGCCGACGACGTCACGGCGGCGCGCGTCGCGGCCGTGCGCGAGCTCGACGAGATCCTCGAGGACGAGGGTCGCGTCGCGGGCGGCATCTGGGTGCCCGACCCTGCGGACGCGCCGTGGGGGCAGCTCACCGTGACGCTCTACGTGCCCGGTGACGAGGAGGTCTCGACGCCGCAGGAGCTGCTGCGCCAGCTCTCCACGCCCCGCCGCCAGGCCGGGTCGCGCGTGTTCGACTACTCGGTCGCGCTCGGCGAGTGCGAGGCGGGGCCCATGGTGGTGCAGGTCGAGGTCCGGGGCGAGGCCGAGAGCGGAGCGGTCCAGTGCAGCCTCGCGCAGACGGTCTTCCCGGCGGGAGGCCACGAGCTCGTGCGGCTCGTGTACACGACCGAACGGCCCGCGGTGTTCGAGGCGCTCGCACAGGAGACGCTCTCGGTCGCCGCGCACCTGACCGTGGAGAGGGAGGGCGTGAAGTGAGCTCGACGTCAGGCGCCCCGGCGCCCGCGACCCCGTCGGCCGATGCCCCGGTGCGCGCGACCCATGAGCTGGGGCTGCTGCTGCCCGCCGACTGGTGGGTCGTGCCGCTGACGGACCGCAAGGCCACGCACCGGTCGCTCGTCGCGCTGGCGGACCGCCAGTTCGGGCGCTCCGACAGCCCACCCCCGCTCAAGTACCAGTCGCGGCTCGCGTTCGAGGAGGCGGCCGCGACGGCAGCGGCCGCCGGCGGCCGGATCCTCGCGATCTCGCTCATGACCGTCGCCGGCGCGCCCTTGACGATCACGCTGATCACCTACCGCCACGACCCGCCGTCGCGCTTCCGGGGGCACGAGAAGCTCGATCGGGTCGCGGACCGCCTGCGCGGGGAGTCGGACGACGTCGAGGTGCTGCTGGGCGAGGCGCCGTCCGGGCCCGTGCTCCGCACCGTGGCGACCGAGCGGGGTCCCGACTCCCTCGGCGCGCAGGACATCGACCAGCTCGTGGTGCGCTACCTGGTCGACTGCCCCGTCGAGGGCGGCGGTCCCGTCCGCTTCGAGGCCGTGTTCACCTCGCCCCACGTCGCGCTGCGCGACGGCCTCCTGGACCTCTTCGACACCCTGGTGGCGTCGGTCGGGGTCATTCCTGTCGAGTCGGACGACACCACGCCGATGACGGACGCCGCCGCGGTGGCGGGCGCATGATCTGGCTGATCGCGATCGCCGTGATCGCGCTCGTGGTCGTCACGGTCAACGTCGTCATGCGCGCGCAGGCACGCAGGCTCGAGGAGCGGGTCCGCCGCGACCGGCCGGGCTGGACCGTCCGGCGTGCGCACGCGGCACCCGCGCTGAAGTCGGCGCTCGAGGCCGACGGCGTCTGGCGCCCCGAGCTGCGCAACCTCGGTGCCTCGGACGTCGTGCTCGCCGCCGGACCTGACGCGGTCGAGCTCTGGTGCCCGCCCGGTCAGGCGCCCGTGCTGCGTCGCGAGTGGCGGGACGTCTCGGCGATCACGACGGGCGGCACGACCTGGGAGTTCACGGAGGTGCCCGCAGTCGTGCTGCACTCGCGGCACGGCACGCTGATCCCGGTCGTGCTCGCCGCCGGCGGCAAGCGGCACACCTGGGCGGACCAGGCGGCGACCGACGTCGTCGTCGCCGAGCTGCGCACGCTGCGCGACGACGCCGAGCGGCGCCCGGACGCCTGAGCGCCCAGGCGCGGACCGGTCAGGCGCCGTGCAGCGAGCCGGCCAGCGCGGTCCAGGACTCCGGAGCCAGGCGCACCCGGGTCGTGCCGTCCTCACCCGCGGTGACCGCTGCCTGGGCGTCGATGCTCGACCAGCAGGACGCGGCCACCTTCGCGGCATGCTCGGGGCCCTCGACGGCCGGCTCGTGGTCGGCCACCATCCGCCAGCCCTCGGCGATCACGAGCGTGGCGCCGACGTGGGCGATCTCGACGTCGACCGCCTGCTCCGACCGGTTGGTGACGAAGAGGCCGAGCGACCCGTCGTCGTCCACGGTGGCCGCGGCCGTCACGAGCGGCACCTCGCCGTGCCGCGCGGTGCGGTGGGTCGGCGCGTCGACGCGCAGGTCCAGCGCGGTGCCGCGGGCGAGGCGCGCGGTCGTCGCGAAGGGGTGGAACGTGGGCTGGCGCCAGGCGTCTCCGCCGGGCTCGGTCATGATGGGCGCGATGACGTTGACGAGCTGGGCCAGGCACGCGACGGGTACGCGGTCGGCGTGGTTGAGCAGCGTGACGAGCAGGTCGCCCACGACCACGGCGTCGAGCCCGGAGTAGACGTCCTCGATGATGCGCGGGGCGTCGCGCTGGATCGGCAGGCTGGTCTCGCCGGGGAACCGGCTCTCGAGGTACCAGACGTTCCACTCGTCGAAGCTGATGGTGATCTTCTTGTCGCTGCGCCGGCGGGCGCCGACGGCGTCGGCCGAGGCGACGACGCGGTCGATGAAGCGGTCCATGGCCGTGCCCGAGGCGAGGAAGGACGCGCGGTCGCCGTCGAGCTCCTCGTAGTACGCGTGCATCGAGATGTGGTCGACCAGGTCGTAGGTGTACGACAGGACGGTCTGCTCCCACTCGCCGAACGTCGGCATCTGCATCGACGACGAGCCGCAGACGACGAGCGAGATCGAGGGGTCGACGAGCTTCATCGCCTTGCCCGCCTCGGCGGCGAGCCTGCCGTACTCGTGCGCGTCCTTGTGGCCGATCTGCCACGGCCCGTCCATCTCGTTGCCCAGGCACCAGAGCCGCACGCCGTAGGGCTCCGCGCGGCCGTTGGCGATCCGCAGGTCGGCCCAGCGCGTGCCGGCCTCGCCGTTGCAGTACTCCACGAGCGCCGCGGCGGCCGCGACGCCGCGGGTGCCGAGGTTGACGGCCATCATCGGCTCGACGCCCTCCCGCTCGGCCCACTGCAGGAACTCGTCCGTGCCCACGAGGTTGGGCTCGACCGTCCGCCACGCGAGGTCGAGGAACGGCTTGCGCTGCTCGACCGGCCCGACGGCGTCCTCCCACACGTAGTTGGAGACGAAGTTGCCGCCGGGGTACCGCACCATGCTCACGCCGAGCTCGCGGGTCAGCCCTGCGACGTCGGCGCGGAACCCGTGCTCGTCGGCGGCTGGGTGCCCGGGCTCGTAGATCCCCGTGTAGACGGCTCGGCCGAGGTGTTCGACGAACGAGCCGAACAGGCGGCGGTCGACGGCGCCGCGGCGGAAGGAGGGGTGGAGGGTGATGCGCGCACGGGGAGCTGACATGGAGGTCTCGCGTTCGTCGTGGAGGGGCGGGTCCGAGGCATCCTCGGCCATTACAACGATGTAGAGTCAATCACGCCCCGAGCGTCCTCCACCACCCCGGAGTCTCGATGTCGAAGCTCTCGCGCGGACCCGCCGGCACCCCGAGCGGTCCGGTGGGCGGACCGCTGCCGTACGCGCGCACGCGCCCCCTGACGGGCGCCGTGCGGCTCCTGCCCAGCGGGCGGCTGGGCGCATGGCAGGAGCGCAACGCGACCGCCACGATCCCGCACTGCCTGGACGCGCTCGAGTCGTCGGGCGCGCTCGACAACCTGCGCCGCCTGCTCGAGCCGGCGGACCCGGACCACTGCCCCGGGCCGTACCGCGGGTTCCCGTTCGCCGACTCCGACGTCCACAAGACGCTCGAGGCGGTCGCGTGGGACTCGGGCCGGTCCGGTGCGCCGGTGCACGAGGACGTCGTGCGCCGGGTCGTCGACCTCCTGAGCCGGGTCCAGGCGCCGTCGGGCTACCTCGACTCGTACGTCCAGGGCGGCGCGGCCCCGTCCGCGACGCCGTACGCGGACCTGCGCTGGGGGCACGAGCTCTACGTGCTGGGGCACCTGCTGCAGGCCGGCGTCGCGCGCTGCCGCGCGACCGGCGAGCGCGACCTGCTCGACGTCGGACGCCGGTGGGCCGACGAGGTCGTCGGGCGGCTCGACGCGGGCGAGGAGATCTTCTGCGGGCACCCCGAGGTCGAGACCGCCCTGGTCGAGCTGGCCCGCGAGACGGGCGACGCGCGGTACACGGGCGCCGCGCTGCGGATGCTCGACCTGCGCGGGCACCGGAGGCTGGGCTCCGGGCCGTTCGAGCCCGCCTACCACCAGGACGCCGTGCCCGTGCGCGAGGCGACGGAGGTGGCCGGCCACGCGGTGCGGCAGCTCTATCTGCTCGCGGGCGTCGTCGACATCGCCCTGGAGACCGGGGACCCCGAGCTGTTCGCCGCCGCGGAGCGCCTGTGGGACGACGCGTTCGGGCGCAAGACGTACGTCACGGGCGGCATGGGCTCGCGGCACAAGGACGAATCGTTCGGCGACCCCTACGAGCTGCCGCCGGACCGCGCCTACGCCGAGTCGTGCGCGGCCGTCGCGAGCGTGCAGTGGGCGTGGCGGATGCTGCTCGCGACGGGGGAGGGCCGGTACGCCGACGCGCTCGAGCACACGCTGCACAACGCCGTCGCCGCGGCCGTCGCCCTGGAAGGAACCGCCTTCTTCTACTCCAACCCGCTCCAGGTGCGGTCCGGGCACGACGGCTCGGACGAGCACGAGGCGTCCGGACGCCGCCCGTGGTTCGCCTGTGCCTGCTGCCCGCCCAACCTCGCGCGCCTCGTCGCGTCGCTGCACTCGATGGTGGCCTCGCGGGACGCGGACGGCACCGTGGCGCTGCACCTGTTCGCCGACGCGGACATCGACATCGACATCGACATCCACATCGGCGACGGCGACGGCGGGGACGACTCCGAGACCGTGTGGCTGGAGGTGCGCACCGGATACCCGTGGGACGGCGAGGTGGTGGTGAGGTCCACGGCGCCGGCCCCGGTGCCGCTCGCCCTCCGGGTGCCCGGATGGGCGGACGTCGACCTGGTCCGCCTCACGGTCGACGGGCAGCCGCGGGACGTCGAGACGGAGCGCGGGTACGTCGTCGTGCCCGCCGGTGCGCGCGAGGTGCGCCTGTCGCTGCCCCTCGAGCCGCGCGCCCTGCACGCGCACCCGCAGGTCGACGCCGTCCGAGGGTGCGTCGCTCTCGCGCGCGGCCCGGTCGTCCACTGCCTCGAGCAGGTCGACCACCCCGGCACGCCCCTGGACGACGTGGAGATCGACGTCGCGACGCTCGCCGTCGGGCCCGCCGACGCAGGGCTGGGCGTCGGCGCGACGCTGACCGCGTCCGGGCGGGTTCGACCCAGCGCTGACCTGCCGCTCTACGGTCCGGGGGCGACGTCGGACGACACCCAGGCGCACCCGGTCGGCCTGCGCGCGGTGCCCTACGCTGTGTGGGGCAACCGGGGAGAGGGGCCGATGCGGGTCTGGGTTCCGGTCACGACGGCGGTCGCGCCATGGGCAGAGCGGGGAGCGCCGTGACGGTCACGATGCACGACGTCGCGATGCGTGCCGGGGTGTCGATCAAGACGGTCTCGAACGTCATCAACGACTACCCGCACATCCGCCCCGAGACCCGCTCGCGCGTCGAGGAGGCCATCGAGCACCTCGGCTACCGCCTCAACACCACGGCACGCAACCTGCGCACGCGCCGCACCGACATGATCACCCTCGCGGTGCCCGAGCTGTCGCTGCCCTACTTCGCCGAGCTGGCCGACTCGGTCATCCGCTCGGCCGAGGAGCGCGGGCTCACGGTGCTCATCGAGCAGACGAGCGCGAGCCGCGCGCGGGAGATCGAGGTGCTCACGGGCAAGCGGCGGCACCTCACCGACGGGCTCATCTTCTCGCCGCTCGCGCTCGGGCCCGACGACCGCGACCTGTTCACGGTGAGCTTCCCGCTCGTCGTGCTCGGCGAGCGCGTCTTCGACGTGCCGGCCGACCACGTGACCATGAACAACGTCGCCGCGGCCAAGGCGGCCACGATGCACCTGGCGTCCCTGGGCCGGCGCCGGATCGCCGTCGTGGGTGCGCACGACGGCGAGCAGGTCGGCTCGGCGGCGCTGCGCACCGCGGGGTACCGGCAAGGACTTGACGAGGCCGGGCTGCCGTTCGACCCGGCGCTCGTGGGCGAGGCCGGGCTCTGGCACCGGTCGACCGGCGCGGAGACGATGGCCCGCATGCTCGACTCGGGCGTCGAGGTCGACGCGGTGTTCGCGCTCAACGACGCGATGGCGCTCGGGGCGCTGCACGCGCTGCACGCGCGCCGCGTCGCGGTGCCCGAGGACGTCGCGCTCATGGGGTTCGACGACATCGACGACGTGAAGTACTCCGTCCCCACCATCAGCTCGGTGGACCCCGGGCGCGAGCAGATCGCGCGCACCGCCGTCGACCTGCTCGTGGAGCGCATCACGGGCCTGGGCGAGCGTCCCTTCCGCCGTGTGGTCCCGGACTCGCGGATCGTCGGGCGCGAGTCCACGGGCGACGTCGCGAGCGGGGCGGGCGAGGTCGTCGCGGCCGTGCAGCCGGGCAGGGTCGACGAGGTCGTGGTCGCGGCCGGCTGAGCCCGCGTCACGGCCGCTCGGTCCCCGGCGTCCGCTCCTCCATGCCCTCCCACCACGGGCCGTACCCGAGCCTGGCCTGCTCCCAGGCCACGACGTCGCGAGCGAGCGCGGCCTGGGTGACGTCGACCGCGGCCACCGCCGCGGAGCCCACGCTCGACGTGCGCACGTAGTCGTCGAACACCCTCTGCTTGCCCGCCAGCAGCTCCACGACCCGCTCGTCCACGCTGTCCTCGGCGAGCAGCCGGTGCGCCCGCACGACCCGTACCTGGCCCATCCGGTGCGAACGTGCGACGGCCTGCTCCTCGGCGGCCGGCGTGAGCTGGGGCTCGCACAGCACCACCACGCTCGCCGCCTGCAGGTTGAGCCCGGTCCCGCCGACGGAGATCTGCGCGACGAGCACCGCACCGCCGCCGTCGGACGTGAACGCGTCGACGAGCCCCATGCGTTCGGCCACCGGCACGTGACCGCTCAGCGGGCCGTGCACCGCGACGCCGCGCGAGCGCAGCGCCTCGGCGACCGTGTCGAGCACGTCCAGGAAGTAGGAGAAGACGACGGTGCTGCGGCCCTCGTCGCGCGCCTCATCCACGATCTCCACCAGCCGGGACAGCTTGGCGCACGCTCGCGCGTCGGGCCCCGAACCCGTGACCCAGGCCGCCTGGCGCATGGCCATGAGGTTCCCCGCGGCGACGGCCTCGCGGTAGACGCGAGCGTCGGCCGCCGTCAGGTCGACCCAGTCGTCGGCGGCGATGATCTCGGGCAGCTCGACGAGCACGTCCTCCTGGTTGCGCCGCAGGTAGACCGGCGCGACCACGCGCCGGAACGCGTCCGCCCCGAGCAGGCCGAGGTGCCCGGGGAACGTCTCGGCGAGCTCGGGCTGCAGCACGGCGACGAGCTCGAGAAAGTCCTCGAGCCGGTTCTCCATGGGGGTGCCGGTCAGGAACAGGACCCGCCAGACGAGCCGTGCCCAGCGGCCGACGATCCGGGCGCGCCGGGTGCGCGGGTTCTTGACGTAGTGCGCCTCGTCGACCACGAGGAGGGAGACGTCACCGGCCGAGCCGTCGGCCGGCACGTGCGCCAGACCTTCGTAGGACGTCAGCCCGACGCCGCCCTCGGCCGTCCAGGTGGCGATGGCCCGGTCACGCCCGTCGCCGTGCAGCCGGTGAGCCGTCAGCGTGGTGCGGTGCTCGACCTCGCGCGCCCAGTTCGCGATCAGGCTCGCGGGGCAGACCACGAGGAACCGCCGATGGCCGTCCGCCGCCAGATGGGCCATGACGGCGAGCGCCTGCACGGTCTTGCCCAGGCCCATCTCGTCGCCCAGCAGGGCGCGGCCCTGGTTGAGCGCGAACCGGGCGCCGAACTCCTGGTACCCCCGCAGGCCGGTCTTCATCGCCGTGAGGTCGAGCGGATGGGCGTTGACGCGGTCGACGAGGTCCTGCGGCAGCAGGCCCCGCGCGGCCAGCGCCGCCTCGGCCTGAGGAGCGATTCCGACGAGCGCGGTGTAGTACTCGGCGGACCGCCGCTCGAAGTCGGCGGCCAGCTCGAACACGCCGGGATCGGGTTCCTCGACGGCGGTCACGAGCTCGGCGAGCGTCGCGGGAAGCCCGGCGACGAAGCTCGACTCGTCCCACGACCGGAGCGAGGCCAGGGCGGTGCGTGCGGCCCGGCGCGTCGAGGGTCGTGCGAACCACAGCCGAGCGGCGTACCGCGCGCGGCGAGCGGCGGGCAGCGCTCGGGAGACGGTGAGCGCGTAGTCGGACAGGGCGGTGCGGTGCGGCTCGACGAGCGGCCGCAGCCGCAGGACTCGGTGGAGGAGCGCGAGGAGCCGGTCCGCGCCGGCGGGAGTGGGCAGCCCGGCGCGGTCGACGCCGATCCGGAGCGGGTGCAGGGCCACGGCGGCCCCGGCCAGCTGTCCGACGGCGGCGACGACGCTGCGCGCGGTCGTCTCGCCGATACCGGGCAGGGCGGCGAGCTCACGCGGCTCGACGCCGAGCAGGTCCGCAGCCGTGAGGTACCCGGCCGCCTGGACCGCCGACAGCCGCAGGTTGCGCTCGGTCATCTCGCCGAGCCGGGCCGAGTCGATCCGCTCGAGCTCCTCGCGGACCCGCCGGCGCTCATCGTGGCGCACCCACTCCTCGACGGCGACGACCGTCCCGTCGAGGTGGTCGAGGACGCTGCGCGCGAGGCCGGCCAGGTGCGTGTGCCGCTCGATCAGCTCACGGGCCGCCGGGCCGGGCGGGACGGGTGCGGCGGGGTCGAAGGGGTCGGCGGGCACGAGCCCGAGCGTAGCCACCGTGCCCGACCGCCAGACCGCCGTCGGGCGGACGCCCGGCACCGGTCGGGGCTAGGGCGCAGGTGCGCCCGCTGTTAGGATCGACGGCGTCGCGACTGGCGTCGAGGTGGATCACCACCGGGGAGCGACACGCTGTGAAGACGACAGGTCGTTCGCCTGGGCCGGTCGTCGTCAGACATCCGCATGCTCGACTTCGATCGACACCGGCCGACACAGCAGGAGACGCCCCATGAGCACTCCCGACCCCGCCCTGAACGCGCCCCTCTCGGAGCTCGACCCCGAGATCGCCGCGGTCCTCGACGGCGAGCTGGCCCGCCAGCGCGACACGCTCGAGATGATCGCGTCCGAGAACTTCGTTCCCCGCGCCGTGCTGCAGGCACAGGGCTCCGTCCTGACGAACAAGTACGCCGAGGGCTACCCCGGCCGCCGCTACTACGGCGGCTGCGAGCAGGTCGACATCGCCGAGAACCTGGCGATCGCCCGCGCCAAGGCACTGTTCGGCTCCGAGCACGCCAACGTCCAGCCGCACTCGGGCGCCCAGGCCAACGCGGCCGTGCTGCACGCGCTCCTCAACGCGGGCGACCGGATCCTCGGCCTCGAGCTGGCCCACGGCGGCCACCTCACGCACGGCATGAAGATCAACTTCTCCGGCAAGCTCTACGACGTCGCCGCGTACGGCGTCGACCCGCAGTCGCACCGCATCGAGATGGACGAGGTGCGCAAGCGGGCGCTCGAGCACCGGCCCGGCGTCATCATCGCGGGCTGGTCCGCCTACCCCCGTCAGCTCGACTTCGCCGCGTTCCGCGAGATCGCGGACGAGGTCGGCGCGACGCTCTGGGTCGACATGGCGCACTTCGCCGGCCTGGTCGCCGCGGGCCTGCACCCGAGCCCGGTCCCGCACGCGCAGGTCGTGAGCTCGACGGTGCACAAGACGATCGGCGGCCCGCGCTCGGGATTCATCCTGTCCACGGGCGAGCTCGCCAAGAAGATCGACTCCGCGGTGTTCCCGGGCCAGCAGGGCGGCCCGCTCATGCACGTGATCGCCGCGAAGGCGGTCGCGTTCAAGATCGCGGCGTCCGAGGCCTTCCGCGACCGGCAGGAGCGCACGGTCCGAGGTGCGCAGATCATCGCCGAGCGGCTCACGCAGCCCGACGTCGCCGCCGCGGGCGTGTCCGTGCTGACCGGCGGTACCGACGTCCACCTCGTGCTCGTCGACCTGCGCGAGAGCGCGCTCGACGGCCAGCAGGCCGAGGACCTCCTGCACGGGGTCGGCATCACCGTCAACCGCAACGCCGTGCCGTTCGACCCCCGCCCTCCGCGGGTCACGTCCGGGCTGCGGATCGGCACGCCCGCGCTCGCGACGCGCGGCTTCGGCGACGCCGAGTTCACCGAGGTCGCGGACATCATCGCGACCGCCCTGCGCGAAGGCGCGGCGGCCGACGCCGAGGGGCTGCGGGCGCGTGTCGGGCGGCTGACCGCCGACTTCCCCCTGTACCCGGGTCTGCAGCAGTAACCGACCCTGCCGAGCATGCGGATGTTCGGGGTTCCGGACCCGGAACCCCGAACACCCGCATGCTCGGCGACCGGCAACCACCTGCTCGACACGAGGGGACAGAGGCATGACTGCACGGATCCTGGACGGCAAGGCCACCGCGGCCACGATCAAGGCCGAGCTCGCGGAGCGAGTGCGGGCGCTGAGCGAGCGCGGGGTGGTCCCCGGGCTCGGCACGCTCCTGGTCGGCGACGACCCCGGCTCACAGTGGTACGTCGCCGGCAAGCACCGGGACTGCGCCGAGGTCGGCATCGCCTCGATCCGCGCCGACCTGCCCGGCGACGCGACGCAGGAGCAGATCGAGGCCGCCGTCGCGCAGCTCAACGACGACCCCGCCTGCACCGGCTTCATCGTGCAGCTCCCGCTGCCGAAGGGCATCGACACCAACCGCGTGCTCGAGCTGGTCGACCCCGGCAAGGACGCCGACGGGCTGCACCCGACCAACCTCGGCCGCCTCGTGCTGCGCGTCAACGAGCCGATCGACTCGCCGCTGCCCTGCACGCCGCGCGGCATCGTCGACCTGATGCAGCGGCACGGCATCGACCTGCACGGCAAGGACGTCGTCGTGCTGGGCCGTGGCGTGACCGTGGGCCGCCCGATGGGCCTGCTGCTCACACGCCGCGCGGTCAACGCGACCGTCACGCTCACCCACACGGGCACGCAGGACCTCGAGTCCCTCGTGCGGCGGGCCGACGTGGTGGTCGCGGCCGCGGGCGTGCCCGGCATCGTCACGGCCGAGATGGTCAAGCCGGGCGCGGTCCTGGTCGACGTCGGCGTCTCGCGAGCGACCGACCCCGAGACGGGCAAGTCGCGCGTGGTGGGCGACGTCGACCCCGCGGCCGTCGAGGTCGCTGGGTGGGTCTCGCCCAACCCGGGCGGCGTCGGGCCCATGACGCGCGCCATGCTGCTCGCAAACGTCGTCGAGATGGCGGAGCGGGCAGCCGGCGTGCGATGAGTCGGGGCGTCCGGCGCCGTCGTACCGGGTAGCGCCGTCGACGGGCGACGGGCTACGAAGGAGTGAGCGACATGGTGACCGTTCGTCCCCACCTGTGGTTCGGCAACAACCAGGCAGCCGAGGCCGCGAGGTTCTACGCGGACAACATCCCCGGCTCGTCGGTCGACTCGACGGTCCTCGCCCCCGAGGGCATGCCCGGGGCTGAGAAGGGCAGCCCGTTCATCGTCGAGTTCACGGTGGCGGGCATGCCTGTGATCGGCCTCAACGCCGGCCCGCACTTCCAGCTCGACGAGGCCTTCTCCTTCTACCTGCGGGTGGACTCCCAGGACGAGGTCGACCACTACTGGGACCTGCTGACCGCCGACGGCGGCGAACCCAGCGAGTGCGGTTGGTGCAAGGACCGGTTCGGCATCTCCTGGCAGGTGATCCCCACACGGCTCGAGGAGCTGTGCGGCGACTACACGACCGACGCCAACATGCGCGCGACCGAGGCCATGCTCAAGATGCAGAAGATCGACGTCCCAACCATCGAGGCGGCGTACCGGGGCGACTGACGGCCCCTTCCCCCGACGCGCGCGTGGTTCGCGCCACACTCGCTCGTCCGGGCTCGAACCACGCCCCCACCGTGTGGTGGGATGGCGCGCGTGCTCGTCGTCGCCACCGCCAACGTCAACGGGATCCGCGCGGCCTTCCGCCGCGGCATGGACTCCTGGATCGCCGACCGGACCCCGGACGTCATGCTCCTGCAGGAGGTCCGGGCGCCCGACGAGGTGGTGAACGAGTACCTCGACGGGTGGCACGTCGCGCACCAGTCGTGCGACGTCAAGGGCCGCGCCGGCGTCGCGGTGGCCTCGCGGCTGCCGGTGCACGCCGTACGCGTGGGGCTCGGCAAGGGCGAGCCCGAGCCTCCGGTCGACACCGGGCGGTGGGTCGAGGCCGACGTCGAGGTGCCCGACGGCGGCCTGCTCACCGTCGTCTCGACCTACCTGCACTCGGGCACGCTGGGCACACCGTCGATGGACGAGAAGTACTCCTACCTGGCCAAGGTGACCGAGCGGCTCGGCGAGCTCGCGGCGGGGGAGACGCCCGCGCTGGTCGGCGGCGACCTCAACATCGCGCACCGCAACGTCGACATCGCCAACTGGAAGGGCAACCTCAAGAGCGCGGGCTTCCTGCCCGAGGAGCGGGCGTACCTCGACCGCTGGTTCGACGACCTCGGCTGGGCCGACCTCGGCCGGCTGCACGGGGGCGAAGGGCCGGGCCCGTACACGTGGTGGTCCTGGCGCGGCCAGTCGTACGCCAACGACCGCGGCTGGCGCATCGACTACCAGCTCGCCAACGCGGCGCTCGCAGGCGCGTGCCGCAAGGTCGAGGTGGACCGGGCGCCGACGTACGAGGAGCGCTGGAGCGACCACGCACCCGTGGTCGCGACCTACGACCTCTGACCGTCGCGGGCGTCCTGCCCGAACGCGGGTGGTGCCGGGCTCGCACCGCAGCGTGGCGGTGCGAGCCCGGCACCGGTTCAGACCCGTCGGTTCAGATCGTCCGGTTCAAACCTTCCGGTCAGCCCCGCCCGCGCGGGAGCATCGCCCGCAGGACGTCGTCGAAGACGTCGATGTTCTGCTGCGCCCCGCCGAGCCGCTGGGCGCCCGGCCCCTGGGCGGTGATGGGCGTCGCGTCACCCGTGTGGCCGCCGGTGGTCCAGTCGACCGTGAACTCCAGGTCGGTGCCCGGGATCGGGTAGGGACCGTCCTCGGCCGTGGCACCGGCGCCCGACTCGTCGGCGGCGTCGACGTTCTCGATCGCCAGCCCGCCCGTGGCGTGGTCGCCGACCACGAGCACGAGGGTGTCCGGGTGCCGCTCCTGGAACTCCAGGGCGAGCTCGACGGTCTCGTCGAGCGCCTGGCCGGCCTGGATCGTGCGGGTCGCGTTGCTGCGGTGCGCGAACTCGTCGACCCCTTCCTCCTCGATGAACAGGAAGAACCCGTCACGGTCGCGCGACAGGACGTCGAGCGCCTTGTCGGCCATGTCGACCAGCGGCACCTCGGGGTCGTAGATGTCGCCCTCGCCCTCGTTGCGCTGCTCGAACATCTCCTCGTTCGCGAAGAGCCCCAGCAGGCGGCGGCCCCTGGCGTCGTCCAGCTCGTCGGCGTCGGTCACGTAGGTGTACCCGAGGTCCTGAGCACGCTCGACGAGGTTGCCCTCGGTCCCGCGGCTGGCCTCGGTCGGGTCCTTGGCCGGGTTGTCGGGCCACTCGCCCGGGTCGCCCGCCGGGTACCACCAGTCCTCGCCGCCGCCGAGGATGACGTCGGGCCGGGAGGACTCGAGGAACTGCCGGGCGATCTCGCTCTGGTCGCCACGGTCCGGAACGTGGGCGCCGAACGCGGCCGGGCTCGCGTCGGTGACCTGTGCGGTCGTGACGAGGCCGGTCGCCTTGCCCGCGCGCCGCGCGTGCTCCAGGAGCGTCGGCGCGCGGTCGCCGTCGGCGTCGACGCCGACGGCGCCGTTGTACGTGCGCACGCCGCTCGCGAACGCCGTCGCGCCGGCCGCAGAGTCGGTCACGGCGTCCTCGGGGTCGGCCGAGTCGGTGTACGTCCACCCCGCGAACTCGAGCGAGTCCATGGCCAGCTGGCCGTCCTTGCCGACCGTGGCGAGCCGGATGAGCTCCCGATGGGACAGGCCCAGCCCGTCGCCCTGGATGAAGATGACGTTACGTGCGCGGTCGGACTTGCCGTGGTGGCCGTCGCCGTGGCGGTCGGACGACCACCCAGCGCCTAGCCCCGCGCCGACGGCTGCCAGCGCCGTCAGGCTCGCGACCCCTGTCCGGAGAACTGTCTTGCGTACGGCCATCGCTCCTCCTTGAACGGATGAGCCCCCGCAGCCGAAGCCGCGGAACCCGACCGGCGGGCGGGCCGTGGCCCGCGACCAGCCGGATCGGCGGCGCGTCGCCGCCGGGCGGTCGCACGGTAAGCATGCCCCGGGTGAACAGGCATCTTGGGGGCGGGTCGCGCTCAGGACACGCGGCCGGCACCGTCCGACGGCGGGGCGAGCAGGAAGCCCGGGGAGCGCAGCCCGGCGTCGTCGAACGCCGCCTGGACGGCGGCCGCGACGGTGTCGACGTCGTCGCCACGCACGAGCGCGATGGCCGAGCCGCCGAACCCGCCGCCGGTCATGCGCGCGCCGAGCGCGCCCGCGCCCATGGCCGCGGTCACGACGAGGTCGAGCTCGCGCGCGGAGACCTCGTAGTCCACGCGGAGCGACTCGTGGGACGCGACCATGAGCGGCCCGACGTCGGCCACCCGGCCCGCGGTGACGCGGTCGGCGAACTCCTGCGTGCGGGCGATCTCGGTGACCACGTGCTGGACCCGGCGGCGCAGCATCCCGTCCGGGTCGTCCGGCTCGAGCGCCCAGAGCGCCTCGGACAGCCCGGGGGCGGGGATCTCGCGCAACGACGCCAGCCCCAGGAGGTGCGCGGCGCGCTCGCAGGCGGCCCTGCGCTCGCCGTACTGCCCGTCCGAGAGCTGGTGCTCGGCACGGGTGTCGACGACGAGCAGGGTCAGCCCTGCGGCCTCCAGGTCGAACGGCACGGACGTGGCCGAGTCGAGGGCCGACAGGCCGGGACGGCAGTCGAGCAGGAGGGCGTGCCCGGGGGTGCAGCGCAGCGACGCCGCCTGGTCCAGGCCGCCCGTCGGGGCGCCCGCGATCTCGTTCTCCGCGCGGACGCAGGCCGTCGCGAGCTCGGCGCGCCCGGCGTCACCGCCCGAGGCGAGGCCGATCCCGGACACGTCGTCGAGCGCGACGGCGACGGCGCACTCGATCGCGGCCGACGACGACAGCCCTGCGCCGAACGGCACGCACGAGTCGACGACCGCGTCGAACCCGCCGACGTCGTGGCCCGCCTCGCGCAGCGCCCAGGCGACCCCCGCCACATAGGCGCCCCAGCCCTGCACCGTGCCCGGTGCGACGTCGGCCAGCCGCTGCTCCCAGCGGGCGCCGGGTGTCTGTGCCGACGTGAGCCGGACCCGGTCGTCGTCCCGCCGGCGCAGCGCGACGAACGTGCGGTGCGGCAGGGCCGTGGGCAGGGCGAGGCCCGCGTTGTAGTCCGTGTGCTCGCCGATGAGGTTGACGCGGCCGGGCGCCGACCAGACTCCGTCCGGCTCGCCGCCCTCCCCGCCGAAGACCTCCGCGAACTGCGCGCGCACGCGCCGCGCTCCCTCGTCGGCCTGCCAGGACTCGAGCCACTGGGGAGTGGGCATCGGCGATCGGCTCCTTTGCTGACGCGTGTCCGCGTCGACGGGTCGCGGGAAGGGGTCGGGTCCGGTCCGCAGCGGCTCAGCCGACGGGCGCGATCCCGAGCTGCATGCCCGCCAGCCCGCGCGACTGCCGAGCCAGGCTGCGTGCGACGTCGCGCAGCACGACGGCGCCGGGCGAGTCGGGAGCGGAGAGCACCACGGGCGTGCCGTCGTCGCCCGCCTCGCGGACGGCGACGTCGAGCGGCACCTGGCCCAGCAGCGGGACGTCGCTGCCGACCGTGGCCGAGAGGCGCTCGGCGACCCGTCTCCCGCCACCGCTGCCGAAGATCTCGAGCCGGGAGCCGTCCGGCTGCTCGAGCCACGACATGTTCTCGACGACGCCGACGACGCGCTGCGACGTCTGCGTCGCGACCGACCCGGCGCGCTCGGCGACCTCCGCGGCCGCGGCCTGGGGCGTCGTCACGACGACGAGCTGCGAGCCGGGCAGCAGCTGGGCGACCGAGATCGCGATGTCGCCCGTCCCGGGCGGCAGGTCGAGCAGCAGCACGTCGAGGTCGCCCCAGAACACGTCCGCGAGGAACTGCTCGAGCGCCCGGTGCAGCATCGGCCCGCGCCAGACGACCGGCTGGCCGGGAGGCACGAACATCCCGATCGAGACCACCTTGACGCCGTGCGAGATGGGCGGCAGCAGCATCGAGTCCACGCGCGTCGGCTGGCGGTCGACACCGAGCATGCGCGGGATCGAGAAGCCGTAGATGTCGGCGTCGATCACGCCGACGTTGAGCCCGTCCGCGGCCAGCGCGGCGGCGAGGTTGGCGGTCACGGACGACTTGCCCACGCCGCCCTTGCCGGACGCGATGGCGAACACCTTGGTGAGCGAGCCGGGCTGCGCGAACGGGATCACCGGGTCGCCCGTGCCGCCCCGCAGCTGCGTGCGCAGCGCCTGGCGTTGCTCGGGGGTCATGACGCCGAGGTCGACGTCGGCGACGGTCACGCCGTCGACGGCGCTCGCGGCGGCCGTCACGTCGCGCACGAGCGTGCCCTTCATGGGACACCCGGCGACCGTGAGGTCGACACCGACGGTGACGCGGCCGCCGTCGTGCACGTCGACCGAGCGGACCATGCCGAGCTCGGTGATGGGCCGGCGGATCTCGGGGTCGACGACGGCGGCCAGGGCGTCGCGGACGCGGTCGGCGAGCGCTGTGGGGTCAGGGGAGCTGGGCAAGCCGGTGGTGCCGGTCATGGTGTCGATCCTAGGCCGCGCGGCGACGCGGTCCGGCCCGTCAGTCGTCCGGCGCCTTCTCCCGCTCCTCGAGCTCCTCGAGCAGGTTGCGGATCTCCGAGCGCACGAAGTCGCGGGTCGCGACCTCGCCCAGGGCGAGTCGCAGCGCCGCCATCTCGCGGGCGAGGTACTCGGTGTCGGCGAGGTTGCGCTCACCGCGCTGCCGGTCGTGCTCGGCCATGACGCGGTCGCGGTCGTCCTGCCGGTTCTGCGCTAGGAGGATGAGCGGGGCGGCGTACGACGCCTGCAGCGAGAGCATGAGCGTGAGGGCCGTGAAGCCGTTCTCGGCCTTGTCGAACCGCAGGCCTTCCGGGCCCATCGAGTTCCACGCGAGCCAGACCGCGCAGAAGACCGTCAGGTAGATGAGGAAGCGCGGCGTGCCGAGGAACCGGGCGATCGCCTCCGTGGACTTTCCGACGGCGTCCTGGTCCATCTGGACGCGAGGGATCAGACTGCGCCGGTTCTCCTTGGGAAGGTCGAGACGGTCAGCCACGTGGCACCTCCTCCAGCTCCTCGTCGTGTTGTTCGCGCCAGTCGTCCGGCAGGATGTGGTCGAGCACGTCGTCGACCGACACCGCGCCCAGCAGCCGTTTCTCGCTGTCGACCACGGGCAGGGCCAGCAGGTCGTACGCCGCGAGCAGGCGGGTGATGCGGCCCAGCGGCGCGTCCGTCCTGAGCCACTCGGTGCCGGTGTCGAGCACCGAGCCGACCGAGGCGTGCGGTGGCTCGCGCAGCAGGCGCTGGAAGTGCGCGACGCCGAGCAGGCGGCCGGTCGGCGTCTCGAGCGGCGGCCGGACCACGAACACCATCGAGGCCAGCGCGGGCGGCAGGTCCTGCTTGCGGATCTGCGCGAGCGCGGTGGCGATCGTGGTCTCGGGGCCGAGGATCACGGGCTCGGTCGTCATCAGGCCGCCCGCGGTGTCCTCGGCATACGTCAGCAGGCGCCGGACGTCCTTCGCCTCCTCCGGCTCCATGAGCGAGAGCAGCCGCGCGACCTGCTCGTCGGGCATCTCGTGCAGCAGGTCGGCCGCGTCGTCGGGCTGCATGGCCTCGAGGACGTCGGCGGCGCGGCCCGTGTCGAGGCCCGACAGGATCGACACCTGGTCGTCCTCGGGCAGCTCTTCCATGACGTCGGCGAGGCGCTCGTTGTCGAGCGCCGACGCGACCTCGAGCCGCCGCGTGTCGCCCAGCTCGTGCAGGACGTCGGCGAGGTCGGCGGGGCGCAGGTCCTCGTAGGCCTCGAGCAGGCGCGCGGCACCCTGCAGCTCGGCCGACGTCGCCAGGCCGGTCACGGCGTCGACCGGGACGACCAGCGTCGCGCCCCGGCGCCGCAGGCCCAGCGCGACCTTGTGCGCCTGGCGGCGCCGCACGAAGAGCTGGTCCACGAGCCAGTCGCCCGAGCGCTGCTTGGCGATCGAGAGGTCCTCGACCGTCGCCTCGCCCGAGCCGTCCTTGAACAGGACGGTGCGGTCGAGCAGCTCGCCCAGGACCAGCGACTCCATGGCGCGCTGCTCGAACCGGCGCATGTTGACCAGGCCGGTCGAGATCACCTGGCCCGTGTCGATGCTCGTGACGCGCGTCAGCGGCAGGAAGATGCGCCTGCGGCCCGGGACCTCGACCACGAGCCCGACCGCGCGCGGGGCCCCCTTGGGCCGGAGCAGCACGACGACATCACGAACACGCCCCACCTGATCACCGATCGGGTCGAAGACCGGCGTTCCGGCGAGGCGCGCAACAAAGACTCGGATTCCGCCGCTCACGCTGGTCAGCCTACGTCTCCGGGCCGGGTCCGGTGTGGTGGTCGTGACCGGCGTGCGCCACTATGTACGAATGACGTTCAGTCGGCCCAACGCCGTTCCTCGCGTACCCACGCCGCCTCGCGGCGACGAGGTCGCCGCCTATGACACGTATCTCGAGGCCCAGCACGCCGTCGACTACCTCTCGGACCAGAAGTTCCCGGTGGAGAACGTCACCATCGTGGGTACCGAGCTCAAGATGGTCGAACGCGTCACCGGCCGGCTGACGTACGGGCGTGTCGCGCTCGCGGGCGCGCTGTCCGGCGCGTGGTTCGGTTTCTTCGTGGGCCTGCTGCTCACGTTCTTCGGCGGCCCCGAGGCGGGCGGGGTGCTCTTCGTCGGCATCGCGCTGGGCGCCGGGTTCGGCCTGCTGTTCTCGGTGCTCTCGTACGCGTTCACGGGCGGGCGGCGCGACTTCACGTCGTCGTCGCAGATCGTGGCGTCGTCGTACGCGATCCTGTGCGTGACCGAGCAGGCCGGCGAGGCCCGCTCGCTGCTCATGAAGTCTCCGGCCGGCCTGGGCAAGGGCCGCTCTCCCGTGGGCGCGGCAGCCACCGCACCAGCGGCCGGGGTCCCCGCCCCTTCCCTGGGAGCGCCCGCCGGTCCCGCGGCACCCGCCGCGCCCAGCGCGCCGACGACCCCGGACCCGCGATGGACGACGCCGTCCGGCGAGCCGCGCTACGGCGCGATGCGCCCGGGCACGCAGCCGACGCCGCCCGCGACGCCCGAGCCGTCCCAGCCCGCGCCGCC
>Ga0233385_1000215_pt1 | contig 32587 bp, 28 predicted proteins | sample ElkDunMinimDraft_16_FD_191543 | JGI IMG/M metagenome (GOLD analysis project Ga0233385, IMG submission 191543) | Fecal eukaryotic communites from dung pellets of Tule Elk in California, USA - Elk Dung G36 | ecosystem: Host-associated > Mammals > Digestive system > Large intestine > Fecal | place...
TGACGCTGGGGACCGTCGGCTTCGGCGACGTCCACGCCGTCGGGCACCTCGGGCGGCTCACGACCGTGGTGCAGATCGTCTTCGACTTCGTCCTGCTCGGCGCGCTGCTGGCCGTGGCGTCCTCGTCCTTGTCCCGGCGTCTCGCGCGCCCGGAGAACGACCAGGGCGACCCGTCGGCGGCGGGCTGACGCGGCCCCTGTCGGTGCCCGGTCGTACGCTCGGGCCATGAGCGACGACGCCGTCGGGTCACTCGTCGTCCGCCCCGCCAACGAGGTCGTGTTCGACGACCTCCAGGCCGTTCTGGGCAGCGCGGCCGCGGGCCGCTGCCAGTGCCAGCGCCAGGTGCTCGGGGACCGGGAGTGGTGGTACATGCCCGTCGAGGAACGCCGGTTCCGGCTCGCCGAGCAGACCTGCCCCGAGGATCCGGACGCACCCGAGACCAGCGGCCTGGTCGCCTATCTCGACGGCGAGCCGGTCGGCTGGGTCGCGGTGGCCCCGCGCCCACGGTTCGCGCGACTCCGGGGGAGCAGCGTGCCGTGGAAGGGACGGTCCGAGGACCGGTCCGACGAGTCGGTGTGGGCCGCGACGTGCTTCGTGGTGCGCAAGGGCTACCGCGGTCACGGACTCATGTACGACCTGGCGCGCGCCGCCGTCGGGTTCGCGCGGGACCGGGGCGCGGGAGCGCTCGAGGGATATCCGATCACCGCCAAGGGCGGCGGGACGGTCGTGTGGGACGAGGCGAGCGTCGGCACACCGCAGATCTTCGCCGCGGCTGGGATGGAGCAGGTCAGCACCCCGACCGCGCGCCGCACCGTGATGCGGATCGACTTCTGACGGGCGCGTGGCACGTGCCGGCTACGTGCGTGTTGCGCTGGGTGCGCGCTCGTACCGGTCGGGCGTGATGGACAGCTCGGCGCGCCCGCCGGTCAGCTGCCGCAGGTCCAGGACGTACCGGGCGAGCTCCGCCTCGGGTACGTTCGCGACGACGCGGGCCCGCCCGTCGTCCGCCGCCTCGGTCGCGCCGACGCGCCCGCGCCGCCCGGACAGGTCGGTCAGGACGGCGCCCTGGAGCTCGGGCGGCACGGTCACCGTCACGGTCGACACCGGCTCGAGCACGACCGTGCCGGCCTCCTGCAGGGCGGCCCGGACGCCCGCCGCCGCGGCGGTCCGGAACGCCATCTCGGAGGAGTCGACCGAGTGCGACTTGCCGTCGTACACCTCGACCCGGAGGTCGACCACGGGGTAGCCCTGCGGGCCGCCCGCGGCCATGGCGTCGCGCACGCCCTTCTCGACGGCCGACATGTACTGACGCGGCACCGCGCCGCCCACCACGGAGTCCACGAACTCGAGGCCGCCCTCGCCCGTCGCGCCGGCGCCGAGCGGGCCGACCCGGAGCTGGACGACGGCGAACTGCCCGTGCCCCCCGGACTGCTTCTTGACCTTGCCTTCCGCCTGGACCGTGCGGGCGATCGTCTCGCGGTAGGCGACCGGGACAGGGCCGGTGGTCACGTGCACGCCGAAGACGCGCGCGAGGCGTTCGACCGCGACCGCCACGTGGGTGTCGCCGAGCCCGCGCAGCACGGTCGCGTCACCCGCCCGCTCGATGACGAGGGTCGGGTCCTCGGCGACGATCCGGGCGAGCGCGGTCGACATGCGCTCGTCGTCCGACTGGGACGCCGGCATGAGCGTGACGCCGTACAGCGCGGAACGCGACGTGGGCAGGTACGGCCGCGCGGATCCCTGCGGACGCGACCAGAGCAGCGAGCCCGAGGGTGTGCCCTGCAGCTTGGCGACGGCCCCGACCTCGCCCGCGGCCAGGTGGTCGACCGGCAGGTGCTCGCTGCCCCGCAGCCGGAACAGGCCGTGCAGGCGCTCGTCGGTGCCCGTGGTCGCGTTCCGCAGCCGGTCGCCTGTGCGCACGGTGCCCGAGAGCACCTTGAGCATCGACACCTGACCGACGAACGCGTCCGCCACCGTGCGGAACACGTGCACGAGCGTCTCCCCGGACCGGTCCGGGGCCACCGGGACGACCCGGCCGTCGCCGTCCGCGCCGAGCAGCACGCGCGCCTCGCGCACGACCGCCGACGGCGCGAGCTCGCACAACAGGTCGGCCAGGCGGTCGACGCCGGCCTCGGTGGCTCCGGACGCCACGACCACGGGCACGGCCCGGCCGCTCGCCACCTCGACGGCGAGCCCGCGCTCGAGCTCGGCGACCCCGGGCTCGGTGCCCGAGAGGTAGGCGTCGAGCTGCTCGTCGTCGTGCGAGACGATCTCCTCGGTCACGTCGACGTGCATCTGGTGCTCCTCGTCGGCCATGTCGGCGGGGAGCGGCTCGTCGTGGTGGTGGCCGGAGTCGTCGTACACGAGGGCCTGCTCGCTCAGCACGTCCGCGATCGCGCGGAACGCCTGCTCCTCGCCCAGCGGCAGCTCGAGGGGCCACAGACGGCTGCCGAAGGCGTCGCGCAGCGATGCCAGCACGGCGCGGAAGTTGGCGCGCGCCTTGTCTTCCTGCGTCACCACGACGATGCGGGGCACGCCGAGGGCGTCGGCCGCGGCCCACGCGGCCCGGGTCCCCGGCTGGACGCCGTCGACCGCGCTCACGACGACGAGCGCGAGGTCGGCGACGGCGAGGCCCGTGTCGACCGCGCCCGCGAAGTCGGGATGTCCCGGGGTGTCGATGAACGTGAGCTGGTGCGTGTGGGCGTCGCGGCAGGTCCAGGTCGTCGTCGCGAGGTCGAGCGAGAGCGACATGCCTCGGGCGACCTCTTCCGGATCTCTGCCGCAGACGGTGCTGCCGTCCTCGACCCGGCCGGCCCGGGGGATCGCACCCGCGCGGTGCAGCAACGCCTCGACCAGGGTCGTCTTCCCGGCACCGGACGCACCCACGAGGGTGATCGTCCGGTGCGTGGGAGTGGGTTCCGCGTCCATGAGGCCTCCCCGGGGGCATGTCGCTTCCGGCCATGATGTCGCGGTCCCGCGCTCCGCGCGACGCCGGGTCGAAAAGTCGGCACGACACCGTGGGCGGCCCATTTCACTGTGTGAACGGTAGGTAAAGAGTTTCCCCCTAGAGGTTCCGCCAAGCACCACGTGGGGTGTACCGTCTAGGAGCAACGTGACAAGGAGGTCGCGGGCCCCGACAGCCAAGGAGCCCCTCGTGGCACCTGAAGCGCGCGGGCCGGCTACGAATGCGAAGGTGGGACAGTGACCCTCACCCATGGGATGGAGACGGGCGGGATCTCGCTCCTCGAGCGGCCCGACTGCAGTGTGGTGGATATGTGGGGCGAGATCGACATCGCCCTGCGCAACGAGGCCGGCGCGGCGCTCGCGGGTGCCTTCCAGCGCGACCTTCCGGTCGTCGTCGACACGTCTCGGGTCACCTTCATCGACTCCGCGGGCATCGCGTTCCTGGTGCAGCTCTGCCGCATCGGTCAGGAGGAGGGCCTCGAGGTCTCGCTCCGCTGCCCGCCGCCGGCCGTCGAGGACGTGCTCAGGATGCTCGACGTCCAGGGGGTCGTCGCGTCCTGACCCGTCGCGCCTGACTCAGCGGCGGCCGCGGCCACCGCATTCCGACGGCGTCAGCATCAGCGTCGCTGCCGACGCCGTCGTCCGGTCCCTCACGTGCCCGCTGCCGCGCCTGCGGATGCGCCCGCCCGCGGGTCCGTGCTGGAGCTCGCCGCCATGGCCGCGGCTCCGACGATGCCCGCGGCGTTGCGCAGCGTCGCGGGCACGACGCGTGCCCGCAGGTCGAGCAGCGGCAGGTACTTCTCGTGGTGCTTGCTCACGCCGCCACCGATGACGATGAGGTCGGGGGAGAGCAGCATCTCGACCGTCTCGAAGTAGCGCTGAAGCCGCTTGGCCCACTTCTCCCACGACAGGTCCTCGCGCTCGCGCGCGGAGTCGGCGGCGCGGGACTCGGCGTCGTGCCCGTCGATCTCGAGGTGGCCGAGCTCGGTGTTGGGCACCAGGATGCCGTCGACCAGGAGCGCCGAGCCGATGCCCGTGCCGAGGGTCGCGACCAGCACGACGCCGTCGACGCCCTGGGCGGCTCCGTACCGCTGCTCGCCGACGCCGGCCGCGTCGGCGTCGTTGACGGCCGTGCACTCGCGCCCCGTGGCGTCGTGCAGCAGCTCGGGCATGTTCACGCCCTTCCACGACTTGTCGAGGTTGGCGATGAACCGCACGACCCCGTGATCCATGGGGGCGGGGAAGGCGACGCCCACGGGGACCTCGGGCGGCAGGTCGAACACGTCGACGAGATCGGCGAGCACGCCTGCGACGGCCTTCGGCGTCGACTTCGACGGCGTCGGGATGCGCTTGCGGTCGGCCGCGAACTCGCCGGTCACCAGGTCGACGGGCGCGCCCTTGATGCCCGAACCGCCGATGTCGATCCCGAAGGCGAGCGGGTGGTCGGTGCGTTTCTGAGCCATGACTCCCATCCTGGTGCAGGATCGGCCTATGGGCGACAAGAGCGACGGCAAGCAGTACTGGTTCAACACGCAGACGGGCACGGTGGAGGAGGGTGCGCAGCGCTCGAGCTGGACGCACCTGATGGGGCCGTACCCGACGCGCGAGGAAGCGCAGCAGGCCCTCGAGCGGGCGCGTGACCGCAGCGATGCGTGGGACGCGGAGGACGAGCGCTGGAAGCGCGGCGAGCCCTCCTGACGAACGACCGCCAGGTACCGGGTTCCCCGACGAGGTACCGGCGTGCGGCCGGTACCTCGACGGGGACCCGGTACCTGGCGGTTGCCTCGCGGACTGCTACTTCTCGAACGAGGTGCCGGCGTCGGGGAACTGGCCCTCCTTGACCTCTTCGGCGAAGTCCTGCGCGGCCTGCTGCAGCACCCGGCCGAGCTCGGCGTAGCGACGCGCGAACCGCGGCGACCAGGACGTCATGCCGGCCATGTCCGTCCAGACCAGCACCTGGCCGTCGGTCGCGGGTCCGGCGCCGATGCCGATCGTCGGGATCCGCAGGATCTCGGTCACGCGCGCCGCGACCTCGACCGGCACCATCTCCAGCACGACGGCGACCGCGCCTGCCTCCTGGACCGCGAGCGCGTCCTCGGACAGGATCTCGGCGGCGTCGTCACCACGGCCCTGGACGCGGGGGCCGCCGAGGATGTTCTCCGACTGCGGCGTGAAGCCGAGGTGCCCGACGACGGGGATCCCGGCCTCGGTCAGGGCACGGATCTGCGCGGCCGAACGGCGTCCGCCCTCGAGCTTGACCGCCGCGACGCCGGTCTCCTTGAGGAACCGGACGCCCGTCGCGAGCGCCTGCTCGGGGCCCGCCTCGTACGAGCCGAACGGCAGGTCCACGACGACGAGCGCGCGCTGGGCCGCGCCGGCGACCGCGCGGGCCGCCGGGATCATGTCGTCGACCGTGACGGGCAGCGTCGACGCGTGGCCGTGCATGGTGTTGCCGATCGAGTCGCCCACGAGGAGCATGTCGATGCCGGCGGCGTCGAAGACGTGCGCGACGACGGCGTCGTACGCGGTCAGCATGGTGATCTTCTCGCCCCGGGCCTTGGCGTCGGCAAGGTGGTGCACACGCACGCGCTTGGGGCGTCCTGCGGGGTCAGGGGCGTTATGGGCGGACATGGTCGCAGCCTAACGTCGGCTCCGCGGACGACGTCACCCGCCGTTAACACACATCGGGCAGGATGGGCGCATGGACAGGCAGCAGGAGTTCGTGCTCCGCACGGTCGAGGAGCGCGACATCCGCTTCATCCGGCTCTGGTTCACCGACGTGCTGGGCGTGCTCAAGTCGGTGGCCGTCGCGCCGGCGGAGCTCGAGCAGGCGTTCACCGAGGGCATCGGGTTCGACGGCAGCGCGATCGAAGGGCTCACCCGGGTCTACGAGGCCGACATGATCGCCAAGCCCGACCCGACGACGTTCCAGGTGCTGCCGTGGCGCGGTGACCGGCACGGCACGGGCCGGATGTTCTGCGACATCCTGACGCCCGACGGCGAGCCGTCGCTGGCCGACTCCCGCAACGTCCTCAAGCGCGCGCTGGCCCGGGCGAGCGACATGGGCTTCACCTTCTACACGCACCCCGAGGTCGAGTTCTACCTGTTCAACCACATCAGCGACACGAAGGAGCCGCTGGTCCCGGTGGACCGGGGCGGGTACTTCGACCACCTCGCGCGCGGCAGCACGCACGACTTCCGTCGCGCCGCGATCACGATGCTCGAGTCGATGGGGATCTCGGTCGAGTTCTCGCACCACGAGGCCGGCCCGGGCCAGAACGAGATCGACCTGCGTTACGCCGACGCCCTGACGACGGCCGACAACCTCATGACGTTCCGGACCGTGGTCAAGGAGGTCGCGCTCGAGCAGGGGGTGTTCGCGTCGTTCATGCCCAAGCCGCTCGCCGACGAGCCCGGCTCGGGCATGCACACCCACATGTCGCTGTTCGAGGGCGACCGCAACGCGTTCCACGAGCCCGGTGCGCAGTTCTCGCTGTCCAAGACGGCCCGCCAGTTCATCGCGGGCCTGCTCGTGCACGCGGGCGAGATCACCGCGATCACCAACCAGTACGTCAACTCCTACAAGCGGCTGTGGGGCGGCGCGGAGGCACCGAGCTACGTCTGCTGGGGACACAACAACCGCTCCGCGCTCGTGCGCGTGCCGATGTACAAGCCGGGCAAGGGCAACTCGTCGCGGGTCGAGTACCGCGCGCTCGACTCGGCGGCCAACCCGTACCTCGCGTACGCGGTCATCCTCGCCGCAGGGCTCAAGGGCATCGAGGAGGGCTACGAGCTGCCGGAGCATACCGAGGACGACGTCTGGGAGCTCACGGACGCCGAGCGGCGTGCGCTCGGCATCACGCCCTTGCCGCAGTCGCTCGACGAGGCCGTGTCGGTCATGGAGTCCTCCGAGCTGGTCGCCGAGACGCTGGGCGAGCACGTGTTCCGGTACGTGCTCAAGAACAAGCGCCAGGAGTGGGACGCCTACCGTGCGCAGGTCACGCCCTACGAGCTGCAGCGCTTCCTCCAGTTCCTCTGAGGCCGGCTACGCAGGCGGCGACGCCGGTGCAGGCCCCGACGTGCGCCGCGTCGTGCCGAGCGCTACCTAGTGGGGGTGCCCGGTCACCTAGTCGGGCACTTCTCGTGTGAGGTAGCGGTCCGCGCGCCCCAGTCTTGTGGTGACACACAGGACAGGAGGGCTCGCACATGGCCGGAGCGCTCGACACCCTCGTGGAAGCGACGCCCACCTCCCGCGACAGGGTGGTCGATCTGCTGCGCGCGGCGAGCATCGGCGTCGTCGTGCTCTGGCACTGGTCGTTCTCGATCACCCAGTGGAACACCAACGGCGCGCTCACGATGCCCAACTTCATCGGCGACGTCCCCGGTCTGTGGGCCCTGACCTGGGTCATGCAGGTCATGCCCGTCTTCTTCCTCGTCGGCGGCTACGCCAACCTGGCGGGCTGGCAGGCCGTCACCCGTGACGGAGGCGGCGCGCGGCAGTTCGTGGTCGCGCGCCTGCGCCGGCTGCTCGTGCCGGTGGTCCCCATGCTGGCGGCCTGGACGGTCGTCGACGTCGCGATGCGAGCCGCCGGACGACCCAGCGTCCTCGAGTGGGGCATGGTCGTGCTCACGCCGCTGTGGTTCCTCGTCGTCTACGTCGTGGTCGTCGCCGCGGTGCCGCTCACGGCGCGGCTCCACGCGGCCTGGGGCTGGCGGGTGCCGGCGGTCCTGGCCGGAGCCGCGATCGCCGCCGACGCCGTGCGGCTCGGCCTCGGTCGGGGCGGGGCGCTGGTCGGGCTCGTCGGCTCCGTGGTCGTGTGGCTCTTCGCGCATCAGCTCGGCTACTTCTGGCGGGACGGCTCGCTGCTCGCGGGCGGCCTGCGCCGGCCCGCGGTCCTGGCGTCCGGCGGCTTCGTGGCGCTGGGCCTGCTGACCGTCCTCGGCCCCTACCCGGCGTCGATGGTCGCCGTCCAGGGAGACCCCCTGGGCAACATGTTCCCGACGACGGCCGCGGTCGCCGCGCTCGCCGTCTTCCAGCTCGGGCTCGTCCTGCTGGCCCGGCCGCTCCTCGCCGCCTGGATGCGGCGGCGCCGTCCGTGGAAGGCCGTCGTGGCCGCGAACTCGGTCGCGATGCCCGTGTTCGTGTGGCACATGACCGCGCTCGTCGTCTTCCTCTGGCTCTACGAGCGGGCGGGGTTCGAGCTCGTCGGGGCGGCGACGGCGCAGTGGTGGCTCGCCCGGCCGGTGTGGGTCGTCGGCCCGGCCTTGATCCTCGCCGTCCTGCTCGCGGTCGTGCGCCGCGGGCGGCCGGGCGAACCCGTTGTCGAGAAGGGAGGCAGCCATGCCCTCGATCGGTGAGCTGGCGGCGCGGACGCCCGCGGCGAGGCGCCGGAGCGTGGACCTGCTGCGTGCGGTCTCGATCACGGCCGTCGTGGTGGGCCACTGGCTGATCATGACCGTGGAGCGCGACCCGAGCGGTCGGCTCACCGGGTTCACCGCGCTGCCGCAGCTGACCTCGTTGCACCCGCTGACGTGGCTGCTCCAGGTCATGCCCGTGTTCTTCCTCGTCGGCGGCGTGGCGAACGCCATCTCGTGGACCCGGCACCGGGACCGCGGCGGCACGGCTTCGAGCTGGCTGCTGGACCGCAGCGCTCGGCTGGTCCCGCCGGTCACGACGCTGATCCTCACCGTGGCGGCCGGTGCGCTCGTCGCCGGGTGGGCCGGCGCCCCGGTGCCGGACGTCACGCAGGCCGTCGCCCTCGTGGTGCTCCCGCTGTGGTTCCTCGTGGTCTACCTGGGCGTGGTCGCGCTGACGCCCGTGATGTGGCGGGGGCACGAGCGGTTCGGGCTCGCCGTGCCCGCGGTGCTGGTCGCGCTCGTCGTCGTCGGGGACGCGGGGCGCCTCTGGACCGGGAACGAGGCCTGGGCGTTCGGCAGCTTCGCCTTCGCCTGGGTCGCGGTGCACCAGGTCGGGTTCGCGTGGCAGGACGGCAGCCTGCGGCTGCCGCCGCGCCGGGCGGTGCCGCTCCTGGTGGGCAGCCTCGTCGCGCTGGTCCTGCTCACGGGGCCCGGACCGTATCCCGTGAGCATGGTCTCGGTGCCGGGCGCCGCGATCCAGAACCCGTCGCCACCCAGCGTGGCGCTCATGACGCTGGCTGCCGCCCAGGTCGCGCTCGTCGCGCTCGTCAGCGGGCCGGCCGAGCGGTGGCTCCGGCGCCGTCGTCCGTGGGCCGCGGTGATCGGCGTCAACTCGGTGGTCCTGACGGTCTACCTGTGGCACATGGTGGCTGCGCTGGTCGGCGCCTTCGCGCTCGACGCGCTGGGGCTGCTGCCGTCGTCGGACGCCGGCACGGCCGACTGGTGGCTCGGGCGCGTGCCGTGGATCGCGGCGCTCGCGGTCGTGCTCGCGGTGCTGGTCGCGGTGTTCGGACGCGTGGAGGCGATGCTGCTGGCGCGCAAGATCAGCGGGGCCGGGTCGGGCGACGCCGGACGCGGTGCGGGCCTGGCCCGGTCGGTCCTCGGCGACCGTGCCGCGGTGCTGACGTCGGCCCCGGCCGTGGCCGTGGGCTGCCTCGGAGCGGTCCTCGGCATCCTCTGGCTCGCCTCGGCGGGGTCGGGGCCGCACGGCCCGTTCGTGATCCCGACCGGTGCGCTGCTGCTCTTCCTCGGTGGTGCGGCCGTGCTCCGGCTCGGCCGATCGGTACGCGAAGGGCTCCCGCAGCAGGGGACGGCTCCCGACGCCCCCGACCCGGCTCCGCGACGCGGCGCTGCGCCCGTGGCCGCGGCGTAGGGTCGTGCCCGTGAGCACGACGGCGGGATCCTCCACGGGCACCACGGGTCGGCGAGAGACCCTCACCGGACGGCTGCTGCGGGCCGGTTTCGCCGACCTGACCAGGTCGGCGTCGCTCTGGCAGGACCCGCAGCTCCAGTCGCTCCTGCCCCCGGACGGCGACGCGGTGCTGAGCGCGCTCGGCGAGACCGCGGACCCCGACCTCGCACTGCTCCAGCTCGTGCGGCTCGCGTGCGTCGACGCGACGGACCCGGTCCGCCGGGTGCTCGCCGCCGGCGACGCCGCGTCCGCCGGCGCAGGCCGTGCCCGCGCGCGGCTCTTCGCCGTGCTGGGCGCGTCGGCCGCGCTCGGTGACGAGATCGTGCGCCGGCCCGAGCTGCTCGAGCTGCTCGACGACGACGCACGCGTGGTCGGCGCCGACCCGGTCGACGTGCGCGCGGAGATGCTGCGCGCCGTCGGCGCCGACCCGGACGCCGCCGTCCCGGTCGCCGCGACCGAGTCGGGCGACAGCCCGGGCCGGTGGCCCGACGCCGCGGCACGGACGGCCACCGACGCCTTGCGGCGTGCCTACCGTGCGCGCCTGCTGCGGATCGCCGCCGTCGACCTGACGTGCCCCGACCCGCTGACACAGCTGCCCGGCGTCGCGGCGGCCCTCGCCGACCTCGCGGCGGCAGCGCTCGAGGGTGCGCTCGCCGTCGCCCGCGCTCAGCAGCCCGACCAGGGTGCCGGCGTCCGGCTCGCCGTCATCGGCATGGGCAAGACCGGGGGACGTGAGCTCAACTACGTCTCCGACGTCGACGTCATCTACGTGTGCGAGCCGGCCGACGGCCCCGACGGTCCCGTGCTCGACGAGGCGCAGGCGCTCGCGGTCGGCACCCGCCTCGCGTCCGCGCTCCAGCGCGTGTGCTCGGCGCCCTCGGCCGAGCCGGCGCTCTGGCAGGTCGACGCCGCGCTGCGGCCCGAGGGCAAGCAGGGCCCGCTCGTGCGGACGCTCGCGAGCCACGTCGCCTACTACGAGCGGTGGGCCGCCACGTGGGAGTTCCAGGCGCTGCTCAAGGCGCGGCCCGTGGCGGGCGACGTCGAGCTCGGACGCGCCTACCGGGAGGCCGTCGACCCGTTCGTGTGGCGTGCCGCGACCCGGGAGCACTTCGTCGAGGACGCCCAGGCGATGCGGCGCCGGGTCGAGGACCACGTGCCGCCCTCCGAGGCCGACCGCCAGATCAAGCTGGGCAAGGGCGGGCTGCGCGACGTCGAGTTCACGGTGCAGCTGCTCCAGCTCGTGCACGGGCGCACCGACGCGGACATCCGCTCGCCGCACACCCTGACGGCGCTCGCGTCCCTGGCGACGGGCGGGTTCGTGGGCCGCGAGCACGCCGCGCGCCTGGGCGTGTGCTACCGGTTCCTGCGGGCGCTCGAGCACCGGATCCAGCTGTTCCGGCTGCGCCGCACGCACCTGATGCCCACGGCCGAGGACGACCTGCGCAGGCTCGCCCGCTCGCTCGGGATGCGGTCCGAAGGAGCCGCCGGCCTGCGCGAACGCTGGCGGGCGACCCGGCGCGAGGTGCGCACGCTGCACGAGGCTGTCTTCTACCGGCCGCTGCTGCCGGCGTCGGCGCAGCTGTCCGACGACGAGCTGTCGCTCGCGCCCGACGCGGCGCGGGCGCGCTTCGCCGCGATCGGCTACCGCGACCCCGACGGCGCGATGCGCCACGTCCTGGCGCTCACCGAGGGCACCTCCCGCCGGGCCGCGCTGCAACGCCAGCTGCTGCCCGTGCTGCTCGGCTGGTTCGCCGAGGGCGCGGACCCGGACGCCGGGCTCCTGGCGTTCCGCAAGCTGTCCGACGAGCTGGGCACGACGCCCTGGTACCTGCGGCTGCTGCGCGACTCCGAGAACGCCGGGTTCCACCTCGCTCACCTGCTGTCGTCGTCGCGGTACCTCGCGGACGCGCTCGCGCGCTCGCCCGAGTCGGTGCAGTGGCTCGCCAAGACGTCGGAGCTCGAGCCGCGCGGAGCCGACCGGCTCGCCGCGGAGGTCGACTCGCTGCTCGCGCGGGCCGAGGACCCTGGCGCGGCCGCCACCCGCCTGCGCGCCATCCGGCGCCGCGAGCTCACCCGGACGGGTGCCGCCGAGGTGCTCGGGCTCCTCGACCCGGTGGGTGCGGCGGCCGCGATCTCGGACGCCGCGGACGCCGTCCTGGTGGGCGCGCTGCGGGTCGCGCGGGCCGCCGCACGCGCCGAGCTGGGTATGAGCCCGTCCGCCGACACCGACCCGACGCGGATGCTCGTGGTCGCGATGGGCCGGCTGGGTGGGCGCGAGATGGGCTACGGCTCGGACGCCGACGTGATGTTCGTGCACGACCCGGTCGCCGGCGCGGACGACCAGCGGGCGCAGGAGTTCGCGCTGCTCACGGCGCGCAAGCTGCAGTCGTTGCTGTCCGCCGTCGGGCCCGAGCCGGCGCTGCCCGTCGACGCCGACCTGCGACCCGAGGGCAGGCAGGGTCCGCTGGTGCGGACGCTGGCCTCCTACGCCGAGTACTACGGGCGCTGGTCGAGCGTGTGGGAGCAGCAGGCGCTGCTGCGCGCCCGGCCCGTGGCAGGCGACCTGGGGACCGGCGGAAGCCTGGGGGAGCGGTTCACCGCGCTGGTCGAGTCCCTGCGGTACCCCGAGGGCGGGCTCAGCACCGCGAACGTCCGCGAGATCCGCCGGATCAAGGCACGCGTCGAGGCCGAGCGCCTGCCGCGCGGCGTCGAGCCGTCGCGGCACCTCAAGCTCGGCCGGGGAGGTGTGTCCGACGTCGAGTGGACGGCGCAGCTTCTCCAGCTGGAGCACGCTGGGGAGGTGCCCGCGTTGCGGACGACCGGGACCGTCGCGGCGTTGGACGCGGCCGAGGAGGCGGGTCTGCTCGCGAGCGACGACGCCGCGACCCTGCGCAGCGCCTGGGAGCTCGCGTCCCGGCTGCGCTCGGCGCTCGTGCTGTGGTCCGGGCGTACCGGGGGAGCGGCGGCCGACGTGCTGCCGCACGACCGGTTCGCCCTCGGTGGGCTGGCCCGCGTCCTGGACCTGCCCGACGCCGACACCGGTGCCGAGCTCGAGGAGCTCTACCTGCGCACCGCGCGGCGAGCCCGTGCCGTGATGGAGCGCGTGTTCTACGGCGAGGACTGACCGTGACTCGGCGGTCGGCGTGGGGACCGGAGGCGTGATGCTGGTCGTGAGCTCTGTGCCGGATCCGCCGTGGCTCCCCGAAGGCGGCCGCGCCGATGTCGTCCTGGCGGCGCCCGGTGACGAGCCGCCGTCGCCGGTAGGGCTGGTCCGGCTGCTCGTCACCGGCCCGCACGGCCGGGTCTTCACGGTGCCGCGTACCGGCGGCCGTCCCGGGCTCGACCTGCCGACGGCAGCCGTGCCCGTCGCGGCGTCGGTGCGCGGCGTGCTGGCCGGGCTCGTGTCGGACGTCCTCGGACGTACGGCACCGACCGTCCAGCTGGGGTTCGTCCGTAACACCGTCCCGCCGGGCACCGTCTACGAGTGGCCCTCGCCGGTCGCCCACTTCTGCGTCTACCGGACTGTCGACCCGCAGTCTCCGGTCGTCGACGGAACATGGCTCGACCGGGACACCGCGGCCGTGCACCTTGCCGAGCGCCACTGGTGGCCCTTGCTCGCCGTCGAGGCGGGGGGCGGCCCTCGCGCGACGGTCGAGTACCGCCGAGATGCGGCACGATAGGCAGATGCGCTTCTTGCCCCCCAGCGTCGCACCAGCGACCACCAGCCCTCGTCCGCGCCGAGCCCTCGCGGTGCGCGCATGAGCGCGGGACTGCTCGGCCTGCTCGACGACGTCGCCGCGATCGCCAAGCTCGCGGCCGCCTCGATCGACGACGTCGGTGCCGCGGCGGGGCGGGCCACGGTGAAGGCAGCGGGCGTCGTCGTCGACGACACGGCCGTGACCCCCCAGTACGTGCACGGCGTCGCGGCCGACCGCGAGATCCCGATCGTCAAGAAGATCGCGATCGGGTCGATCCGCAACAAGCTCCTGATCATCCTCCCGATCGCCCTGATCCTGAGCCAGTGGGCGCCGTGGCTGCTGACTCCGATCCTCATGGTCGGCGGCACCTACCTCGCGTTCGAGGGCGCGGAGAAGATCTGGGGGCGGCTGCGCGGGCACGAGGGTCATGACGTGCCGGCCGCGGTCCAGGGCGAGGACTCAGAGAAGACGCTCGTGGCCGGCGCCGTGCGCACCGACCTCATCCTGTCCGCGGAGATCATGGTCATCGCGCTGTACGAGGTCGCCGACGAGGGCTTCTGGTCGCGGCTCGCGATCCTGTTCGTGGTCGCGATCGTCATCACGGTGGTCGTGTACGGCGTCGTCGCCCTGATCGTGAAGATGGACGACATCGGGCTCGCCCTCGCCCAGCGGGAGTCGGCCTTCAACCAGCGCCTCGGGCGCGGGCTCGTGTCCGGCATGCCGAAGGTGCTCGCGGTGGTCTCCGCCGTCGGCACGGTCGCGATGCTCTGGGTCGGCGGGCACATCCTGCTGCAGGGCGTCGACGAGCTGGGCTGGCACATGCCGTACGAGCTCGTCCACCATGCGGAGCAGGCCATCGCGGGTGCGGTGCCGGGCGTCGGCGGGTTCCTCGCGTGGTTGTTCAACACGCTCTGCTCGGCGATCATCGGCCTCGTCGTCGGTGCCGTGGTGGTCGCGGTGATCCACCTCCTGCCGTTCGGGCGCAGGGACCACGCGACCGCGCACGAGGGCGACACGGCCGCCGCCACCGCGCACGGCGCCACCCCGGACGACCACGCCCCGAACGAGGGCGAGGCGCACAGCATCGAGACGCGCGCCGCGTCCCCGGTGGAGCCCGGCCGCGAGGGTCCGCACCCGCGCGACTGAGGCCGCGGCCCTGCGGCGAACGGCGGGTGGAGAACGGGTGGGCTCGACACCGCCCCGGCGGGGTGCAACCGGCGTAGAGTGAAGCGTCGGGGGGCGCGCACCAGTAAGTTGCCGGCAACAAGGGATCGTGCTGGATCCACCGGCATGGCGGAGACTCGCTACACGCGTTGGTTTCCAGACGGGACGGTCGCATGGCGCTCTCCAGCTACCTTCACGAGTACGCAGCCCGCGCCGCCGGTGCGCTGGGCGGCGACATCGAGGCGTCGATCACCGTGCGCGAGTACGGGTTGACGCTGCGGGCGGGCAGCAGCACTGAGAGCGCAGCGCGGTGCGACCAGGCGGAGGCCATGGCCGACCAGGGCCCTTGCATCGAAGCGATGGAGCTCGACGCTATCCAGGTGGTGCGGAGCATCGACGAGGAGTCGCGGTGGGTCTCCTGGCGCGACCAGGCGAGCGACGAACGCTTCGTGAGGGCACTGGCAGTGCCCGCCCAGGTGGGCCCTGACGTCGCGATCGCACTGAACCTCTACTCCAGGACGTCCGGCGACTGGACGACGTCCTTGGTCGAGACGGCCCGCGCCTACGCCGGTCTCGTCGCCTCGGGGGTGCGGCTGCACCTGCAGTTCGCGGACCTGGAAGACGCCGCGGCCGGCGTCTACCGCGCGATGTCCGACGCCGTCGCCCTCGAGTGGGCGGCCGGAGCGATCATGGAGACCAACGACTGCTCGGAAGAAGTGGCCCGAGAGGTGCTGCGGTCGGCGTCCCGGCACCGGGGTGTCAGCGAACGGATGATCGCCGAACAGATCCTCCGCTCCCTGGTCCTCGGGGGCCGCGGCGACATCGTCGACGAGCGGGAGCGCTGACACCGGCCGGTCATCCCGGCGGCGCCTGGAGCAGCGGCTCAGCACGCCGTGCCCTCGACGGGCGTGTGCCCCCACCAGTGAAAGACTGGGGAAGACGAGAGGGCGAGGTGATCTGTGGACGCGTCTGAGCTGCTGGGCCTGCTCGCGCGGTCCCTGGCCGGCATCGACGGCGACATGCCGATGCCGTCGCGGCTGTGTCGGGCATGCGTCGAGATTCTCGGCGCGCAAAGTGGTGCCCTCACGATCACTGCCTCTCCGGAGGAGCGCCTGACGATCAGCACGTCGGACGGCATCTCTGCCGGTATCGAACACACCGAGGATCTTCTGGGCGAGGGTCCCGGCCGGCAGGCGCTCACCGAGAACCGCATCGTGGTCACCGAGATCGACGGAGGCAGGCCCACGGACGGGGCATTTCCGGTCTTCTCGCAGCTCGTCGGGATGACGAGCGGCCCGGCAACCTTCTACGCAGTACCGATGCGGGTGGCGGGCCGGGTCGTGGGGGTGCTGACCCTCTACGCGACGGGCGGGAGACTGGCGCGTGAGCTGGACGACGCGCAGTTCCTCGCCGATGCGGTCGGTCTCGCCCTGCTCGGCGAGATCGACACGTTCGACTGGTCGGCACGGTCCACGATCCACCAGGCGACCGGGATGGTGACGGCCCAGCTGCGGATCTCTCCGGCCGACGCCCTCGCGGTCCTTCGTGCGCACGCCTTCGCGCACTCGACGACCCTCGATGCCGTGGCGCACGACATCGTCGCTCGCCGGATGGTCTTCACCAACGACGACGCGGCAGCGGTCGAGATCGAGAGAACCGAGGAGCCGTGACGGTCCGGCCCTGGGCCGGTCGGGGCCGCATCGAGCCCTGAGGCGTTCATCGAGCCCTGAGGCGTTCAGCCCTCCACGTTCGGCAGGCTGTGCCAGGTGTCGTAGGCGACGGCCGCGGCACCTTCGACGTCACGGGCAGCGCAGAGCCGGATGAGCTCGTCGTGCTGGGCGACGGAGTCCTGGCCGTGCAGGGAGGCGAACCGCAGCCGCTCCGCGCGCCGCACCGTGGGCGTGAACTGCTCGAGCACGGTGTCGAGCGCACGGTTGCCGGCGATGCGGACCGGCACCCCGTGCAGCTCGGCATCGGCTCGAAGTGCCGACTCGACGTCTCCTGCCCCGATGGCAGCGGCAAACCGGCGGTTCGCCTCACGCATCTCGTCGAGGTCCGCGTCGACGAGGGCGGGCACGGCTTCGCGTATCGCGACCTCGTGCATGGCCGCCACGACGTCGCGCGCGTCCCGGACGTCCCGCGCGTCGAGCGGGCTCACGACCGTCGAACGGCCCGGCTGCGCCAGGACGAGCCCGCCCTGCGCGAGGCGCAGGAGCGCCTCGCGGACCGGCGTCCGGCTGACGCCGAGCCATGCCGCGAGCTCCTGGTCCTTGAGCTGCTCACCCGGTGCGAACGTGCCGTCCGCGATCGCGTCACGGATACGGCGGTAGACGTCGTCGCGCAGCAGTCTGCGGTCGACGCCTGGCTGCGTCGGAGGGATCGGCACGGTGCGTGGCCTTTCGGAGCGGAACAGTTGCCGCATGCAATATATCGACGGTAGTCGACCAACAGAAACGACCCGTGACGCCGGGGCATGCGGGACGAGGTCCTCCACGCTTCCCCGGGTCACGGGTCGTTCCTACCGGACTGGGCCGGAGCCGGATCTACGCCGGATCAGTCACCGATCGGTTGTCGATGAGTCGTCGATCAGATGTCGTAGTACAGCTCGAACTCGTGCGGGTGCGGGCGCAGGCGGATCGGGTCGATCTCGTTGGTGCGCTTGTAGTCGATCCAGGTGGAGATGAGCTCCTCGGAGAAGACGTCACCCTGGGTCAGGTACTCGTGGTCGGCCTCGAGGTTGTCGAGGGCCTCGCCGAGGGAGCTGGGCACCTGGTCGATCTGGGCGTGCTCCTCGGGCGGCAGCTCGTAGAGGTCCTTGTCGACCGGCGCGGGCGGCTCGATGCGGTTCTTGATGCCGTCGATGCCGGCGAGCAGCATGGCCGAGAACGCGAGGTACGGGTTCGACGAGGGGTCCGGCACGCGGAACTCGACACGCTTGGCCTTGGGCGACGAGCCGGTCACGGGGATGCGGATGCACGCCGAGCGGTTGCGCGCCGAGTAGACCAGGTTGACCGGAGCCTCATAGCCGGGCACGAGGCGGTGGTAGGAGTTCACCGACGGGTTGGTGAACGCCAGCAGCGACGGCGCGTGCTTGAGCAGGCCGCCGATGTACCAGCGGGCCGTGTCGGACAGGCCGCCGTAGCCCTTCTCGTCGTAGAACAGCGGCTCGCCGTTCAGCCACAGCGACTGGTGCGAGTGCATGCCCGAGCCGTTGTCGCCGAAGATCGGCTTCGGCATGAACGTGACCGTCTTGCCGGCCTCGAACGCGACGTTGCGGATGACGTACTTGAACTTCATCAGGTCGTCGGCCGCGTGCAGCAGCGTGTTGAAGCGGTAGTTGATCTCCTGCTGGCCGGCCGTGCCCACCTCGTGGTGCGCACGCTCGACGTCGAGGCCCACCTGGCCGAGTGTCGCCACCATGTCGTCGCGCAGGTCGGCGAAGCGGTCCGACGGCGAGGTGGGGAAGTAGCCGCCCTTGTAGCGGGTCTTGTAGCCGAGGTTCCCGCCCTCCTCCTCGCGGCCCGTGTTCCAGGCGGCCTCGACGGAGTCGATGCTGTAGAAGCTCTCGTGCTGGTTGGTCGAGAAGCGCACGTCGTCGAAGACGTAGAACTCGGCCTCGGGCGCGAAGTACGCGATGTCCGCGATGCCGGTCGACGCGAGGTAGGCCTCGGCGCGGGCCGCGATGTTGCGAGGGTCACGGTCGTACGGCTCGTCCGTGAAGGGGTCGACGATCGAGAAGTTGATCACGAGCGTCTTGCGCTTGCGGAACGGGTCGATGAACGCGGTCTTGACGTCCGGGACCAGCTTCATGTCCGACTCGTGGATCGCCTGGAAGCCGCGGATCGACGACCCGTCGAACATCAGCCCGTCGGTGAACGAGTCCTCCGAGAACTGCGCCACGGGGATGTTGAAGTGCTGCATCACGCCCGGCAGATCGATGAACCGGACGTCGATGAACTCCACCCCCTCGTTGCGGGTGAAGGCGATGGCCTCCTCGGCGTTGGTGAACATGCATGCGCTCCTTGGTAGGACGGTGCGGTGCGTGATGCCCGGCGTCCATGACGCTAGGCGGACGCCGTTTCTCTGACGTGGCATCGACGTTTCGAGAAGGTTACGCAGAGGGCGTTCAGCCGCGCCGCGTACCCTGAGCCCCATGGTTTCGCGTGAAGATCTGGGTTCGTGGCTCGGTGGCGGGTCGCCGCCTGCCGACGGGGCCCGCGGGTCCCGCCTCGGCCTGCCCGCGTCAGGGCCGGGGTCGATGGCGCCCGTCGTCCGGCGCGTCCTGGCCCTCATGATCGACTGGGCCGCCGCGAGCGCGATCAGCTACCTCTTCGCGGGCGGCGACTCCTTGGCCACGCTCGGCATCTTCGCGCTCGAGAACCTGATCCTCGTCAGCACGGTCGGCTACACGATCGGCCACCGTCTGCTCGGGCTGCAGGTGCGCGTGCTCGGGGACCGGGGGCCGGCTCCCGTGATGGTCGGCTTCGGGCGGGGAGCCGTGCGCACCTTCCTGCTCTGCCTCGTGATCCCGCCCGTGGTGTGGGACGCCGACGGGCGGGGCCTGCACGACAAGGCCGCCGGAACCGTCATCGTGCGCCGCTGACCCTGCCGGGCACCGTCGAGCGGGCCGCGGGTCAGCGGCCGCGGATGCCCTTGCGGTCCGGACGCGCGCGCGTCGGGTCGATGCCCTTGGGGATGGGCAGCCGGGCCCCGCCGATCGCGCGCAGCCGCTTGGTGATCTCGGCGACCTCCGGCCGCGTCAGGGTGCGCTTGAGCTTCTGGACCTTGCGCGCGACCTTGGGCAGCGGCACCTGGCCCTCGCCGTTGCCGACCTGGATGAGCGTGATCGGCACGTTGGGCAGAATGCGGGCCACCCGCTTGCGCTCGTCCTCGAGCATCTTGGTCACCCGGTGGGACGGGCCCTCGCTCACGAGCACCACGCCCGGGCGCCCGACGCCGCGGAAGATGAAGTCCTGCGTCCGCGGGTTGACCGCGACCGGCTCGTCGTCGAAGGTCCAGCCGCCGCGGATGGTACCGAGAGCGGCGCGCGCCGCACCGGGCTGGCCCTCGATCTGCGTGTAGGCGGCGCGTTCCGCCCGCCGGGTGAGGACGAACATGGCGCCCAGCAGCGCGAACGGCAGACCCACGATGAGCGCGTACACCGGCGCGTCGAAGAGGTAGCCGGCCAGGAGCGCCACCGCGATCACGCCGACGAACACCGCGAGCATGATCCAGGTGACGAGCGGATCTTGCCGCCGCGTCATCTGGTACGCGGACCACACCTGGTGGTACCAGCGCTGCTTCTTGGGCTTCTTCTGCTTCGCGGGGGCGTCGGCGGACGCGCCGGAGCCAGACTTCGTGCGGGCCATGGTCGACAAGTCTAGTGGCCCGCGCGGGTCAGGAGGCTCGCGGCTTCCTGACGGGACGTCGTCGGCTCGGCGAGGTGGGCGAGAGCGTCGGGGATCCGCTCGCCGCGCCGCGTCATGGCCTGGCCCCACAGGCGCCCGGCGCGGTACGACGAGCGCACCAGCGGGCCGGCCATGACGCCCAGGAAGCCGATCTGCTCGGCGGTCTGGGACAGCTCGACGAACTCCTCGGGACGCACCCACCGGTCGACCGGGTGGTGGCGCAGCGACGGCCGCAGGTACTGCGTGATCGTGATGAGGTCGCACCCGGCGTCGTGGAGGTCCTGGAGTGCCACGACGACCTCGTCGAACGTCTCGCCCATGCCGAGGATGAGGTTCGACTTCGTGACCAGGCCCGCCTCGCGCGCACGGGTCAGCACCGACAGCGAGCGCTCGTAGCGGAACGCGGGGCGGATCTGCTTGAAGATCCGCGGCACGGTCTCGAGGTTGTGCGCGAGCACCTCGGGGCGGGACGCGTTGACCTCGTCCAGGAGCTCCGGGATCGCGTTGAAGTCCGGGATCAGCAGCTCGACGCCCGTGCTGGGGTTGGCCGCGTGGATCTGCCGGACCGTCTCGGCGTAGAGCCAGGCTCCGCCGTCGGCCAGGTCGTCACGTGCGACGCCCGTGACCGTCGAGTAGCGCAGGCCCATCGCGCGGACCGACTCGGCGACGCGGCGCGGCTCGTCGGCGTCGAAGTCGGCGGGCTTGCCGGTGTCGATCTGGCAGAAGTCGCACCGGCGCGTGCACTGGTCGCCGCCGATGAGGAACGTCGCCTCGCGGTCCTCCCAGCACTCGAAGATGTTGGGACAGCCCGCCTCCTCGCACACCGTGTGCAGGCCCTCGCCCTTGACGAGCCCTTTGAGCGCCTTGTACTCGGGGCCCATGACGGCCCTGGTCCTGATCCAGTCGGGCTTCTTCTCGATGGGCGTCTCGGCGTTGCGGGCCTCGATCCGCAGCATGCGGCGGCCCTCAGGTGCGATGGTCACGACGTCGGTCCCCTCCGTAGTCGCAGATCAGCCTATGACGGCGGTCGCCGTGGTGGTCAGGTTCGCCTCGACTGCCGCAGTGACGTGAGTCACGAGGGGCGCGAGGTGTCGTTCGAGCGAGTCCGCGAGCACGGGACGGACCTCGTCCACGGTCACGTCACGGCCCAGCTCGGCCGAGAGCGAGGTCACGTCGGCGTCGTCGATGCCGCACGGCACGATGCGGTCGAACGCCGTCAGGTCGGGGTCGCAGTTGAGCGCGAGGCCGTGCATCGTGACGCCCTTCGCGACCCGGGCCCCGATGGCGCAGACCTTGCGGTCGCGGCGCGGCTGTGCGCCCGGGCCGGCGCCGGCGTCGGCCGCGAACCAGACGCCGCTGCGCCCGTCGACCCGGACCGTCGTGAGCCCGAGCTGGGCGCAGACGTCCATGACGGCGTCCTCGAGCGTCCGCACGTAGGCGACGACGTCGACGGGGGAGCGCAGGGGCAGGATCGGGTAGGCGACGAGCTGACCCGGACCGTGCCACGTGATCTTGCCGCCGCGGTCGACGTCGACGACGGCGGTGCCGTCGGTGGGGCGTTCGTCGCGGCGCGTGCGCCGTCCGGCGGTGTACACGCTGTCGTGCTCGAGCAGGAAGACGACCCCCGGCTGCTCGCCGGTACGCACCGCGTCGTGCGTGCGGCGCTGGAGGTCCCAGCCCGCGTGGAAGTCGACCTGACCCGGAAGGTGGCGCAGCTCCATGGCTCCCGAGCCTACGGGCACGAGCCCGCTCGTGGGTCCATGCCGATCAGTTCTCGGAGGCGCGCGAGGCGTCCGCCTCGAGGCCCCGCGCCCGGTCGGCCGAGACCATGGCGACGAGGAGCTCGCGGAACGTCGCGACCTGCTCCGGCGTCAGGCCCCGGGAAGCCAGCTCCTCCGCCGGCTGCATCTGTGCCGCCTCGAGCGCGGCGCCCTTGCCCGCGGCGGTCACCGCGACGGCGTGCCGACGTCGGTCGCGGGCGTCGGCGGTGCGGGTGACGTACCCGGACCGCTCCAGGCGTCCGACGACCCGGCTCATGGTCTGCTCGGTGACCCCCGAGAGCCGGGCGAGCTCGCGCTGGGTCCGCGGCCCCGCGAGCAGGTGGAGCAGCACGGGGAATCCGGCGTGGTTGAGGTCCCAGGTGCCGAGGTGGGCGTTCCACTCGTGCTCCATCCGGCGCACGACCGTGAACAGCAGGCGGCCCGTGGGCCACTCGCGGGGATCCTCGCTGGTCGGGTCCGCCCTCGCGGGAACCGATCGCCATGCCTGATCGTCCACTTGCCGTCATCCTCCTCCTGGGTGATGATACTCAGCATGCTGAGCAATCGTAGGTCGGGCGTACTTCGGGGCCTCGTCATTCTGGCAGCCATCGGCGTGTGGATGGTGGTGGGGGCGCTCGGCGGCCAGGCCCAGGGCAAGCTGAGCTCGGTCCAGACCAACGACTCCGCCGCGTTCCTGCCCTCGAGCGCCGAGTCGACGCGTGCGGCCGAGGTGGCCTCCGAGTTCACCGACGACGAGACCCTGCCCGCGCTGGTCATCGTCGAGGCGCCCGACGGTTCAGCACTGACGCCCGACCAGCTCGCCGCGATGGAGGCGTTCACCGCCGCGATCCCGGACGCGCCGCTCGCCGGGACGTCCGGCGACGAGCCGCGCACCGTGGGCGAGGTCAGCCTGGCCGACCCCGTCCTCATCCCGGCCGAGGACGGCGAAGCAGCTCTCGTGGTCGTGTCGCTCGACGCCAGTCTCGCCGAGGAGAGCGTCGGCGCCGACGAGTCGAGCGTCTCCGAGCTCGCCGTCAACGCTCTGCGCGACCTCGCCGCCGCGAGCGAGGCGGACGGCGGCCTCGGGGACACCGGCCTGAACGCCTGGGTCACCGGCCCGGCCGGCTTCGTCGCCGACCTCGTCAACGCGTTCGGTGCGATCGACACCGTGCTGCTGCTCGTCGCGCTCGGCGCCGTGCTGATCATCCTCGCGCTGGTGTACCGCTCGCCCGTGCTGCCGTTCGTCGTCATCTTCTCGGCGGTGTTCGCGCTCTGCCTGGCAGGCCTGGTCGTCTACAACCTGGCGGCAAACGACATCCTCACGCTCAACGGCCAGTCCCAGGGCATCCTGTCGATCCTCGTGGTCGGCGCCGCCGTCGACTACGCGCTGCTGCTCGTGGCCCGGTACCGCGAGGAGCTCCGCAGCACGGTCTCGACCTACGGGGCGATGCGCCGCGCGCTCCGGGCGTCCATCGAGCCGATCGCCGCGAGCGCGGGAACCGTGATCGCGGGCCTGCTCTGCCTGCTGCTGTCCGAGCTGTCCTCCAACCGCAGCCTGGGCCCGGTCGCCGCGATCGGCATCGCCGCGGCGTTCCTGTCGGCCATGACGCTGCTGCCCGCGTTCCTGCTGATCGGCGGGCAGCGTGCTCGATGGGTCTTCTGGCCCCGCATCCCGCACGCCGTCGGCAAGCACTCGCCCGAGGTGGTGGACGCCCGCTCCGAGGACGCCGAGCAGACTGCGGCCGCGAGTCAGGACGCCGGTGACCCGGACGACCGGGTCGTCGTTCCCGACCACGGCATCTGGTCGCGCATCGCGAGCTTCGTCGGCCGGCACGACCGCCCGGTGTGGATCGTGACCGCCCTCGTGCTCGCCGCCTGCGCCGCGTTCGTTCCGACGCTCGACGCGTCGGGCACCGGCGACTCCGAGGTGTTCCTGACCCAGGTCGACTCGGTCGACGGCGAGGAGGCGCTCACCGAGCACTTCGAGGGCGTCTCGACCCAGCCGGTGATCGTCGTCGCGCCGGAGGCCGACCTCGACGCCGTGGTCGAGGCCGCCGAGGGAACCGCGGGAGTGGCCGCGGCGACACCCGTGACCGACCAGCCCGCGACGGTGCCCGGTGCGCCGGCCCGCGGCGAGCCGCTCGTCGTCGACGGCCAGGTGCGCATCGACGTGACGACGGACGCGCCGTCGGACAGCCAGGAGGCGGTGACGACCGTCGCCGACGTGCGCGACGAGGTGCACGCCGTGGCGCCGGACGCGCTCGTCGGAGGTGCCGCGGCCGAACGGCTCGACACCCAGCTCGCGGGGCAGCGTGACCTGCGCGTCATCGTCCCCGTCGTGCTCGCGGTCATCCTCCTGATCCTCATCCTGCTGCTGCGCTCGGTGCTGGCCGCGGCCCTGCTCATGGCGGCGAACGTGCTCTCGTTCGGTTCCGCGCTGGGCGTGGCCGCCCTGCTCTTCGAGCACGTCTTCGACTTCCCGGGCGCCGACCCTGCCGTCCCGCTCTACGCGTTCTGCTTCCTGGTCGCACTCGGCGTCGACTACTCGATCTTCCTCATGACCCGCGTACGTGAGGAGAGCGCGCGGCTCGGCACCCGGCCGGGCGTGCTGCGCGGGCTCGCGGTCACCGGCGCGGTCATCACGTCGGCCGGCGTGGTGCTCGCGGCGACCTTCGCGGCGCTCGGCGTCATCCCGCTGCTGTTCCTCGCCCAGCTCGCGTTCATCGTCGCGTTCGGCGTGCTGCTCGACACGCTCGTGGTCCGTTCGCTGCTCGTGCCCGCCCTGGTGCACGACATCGGGCGCACCGTGTGGTGGCCGGGCAAGCTGTGGCGCGCCGACCGCGGCTCAGAGGGTGGCGATCACCCGACGGGCAACGGCTCGGCGGGGCACGAGGCGAGCACGTCGCGCATGGCCGCGAGCTCGTCCGAGGTGACCGCGAGCTCGTAGGTCGCCTTGACCGCGATCTGCCGGGCCACGTAGGGGCACCGGTAGGCCTCGGCCGGCGGGAGCCACTCGGCCGCGTCCCGCGAGCCCTTCGTCGAGTTCGTCTGCCCGTCGGTGGCGACGAGGTTGAGCGGGTCGTTGGCGAAGACCTCGCGGGTCTCGGCGTCCCACGCCGCGGCGCCCTTGGACCACGCGTCCCCGAGCGCCACCACGTGGTCGATCTGGACCGCCGCGGACGTCCGCACACCCCGGACGAACTCGATCGTCGTGCCCGTGTAGGGGTCTTCGAGGATCCCCGTGCGGATGACGCACGCGCTGCGCTCGTCGGCATAGGCGAACCGCTCGAGGTCGCGGGCCAGGATGTCGTTGCGCGTGTCGCACCCGTTGTCGTCGACGTCCTGCCAGGCGCTGCCGAACGCGTCGCGGTCGTAGTCGGCGACGCGGGTCGGCGTCGACGCCAGGATCGTGAGCGTCTCGAGCGCCTCGAGGGCGCTGCCCGACGGGGGCACGGGTTCCGGCGTGCGCTGCCACGCCCAGGAGTTCGCGAAGATGACGGCGAGAGCGACGAGGCACATCGCGACCCGGAGCACCGTGCGCCGGTCCACGCGGCGGGTCCGCAGCCGGGCGGGGGAGACGCGGGGGACGTCGCGTCGGGCGGCTGCCGCCCGCTGACCGGTGACCATCGGCGATACGACCTCCGCACGTTCAGGACGACCTGCGTAAACCGCGCAAGACGCACAGAACCGCAGAATGCGGGACACATCGTTTCAGGGCTCGCTCAAAAGTCAAGACCGGGTCAGCACTGGGCCCCGGGACGGACTACCCGGGGCGCACGAGAGCGTGCGCTCGTGCGTCCGCGCTGGGTCCGCGCGGGGTGTCTACGCCGCTCGGCACCGGCCGGCCGTGCACCATGGGGTGCATGGTGACAGGCACGCCGCGGCTCGCGATCGTCGGATACGGGGGAGCGGGGCGGGAGATCCACGCCCGCCTCGCCAAGGAGGCAGGGCTGACGGTCACCGCCGTCGTGACCCGCGACCCGGGGCGCCGGGCGCAGGCAGCAGGCGACTGGCCGGGCGCGCGGTTGCACGACGACGTCGCGAGCCTGCTCGACGGGCGGGCGGCCTACGACGTCGTCGTCATCGCGAGCCCGACGGCCCTGCATGCCGAGCATGCCGCGGCCTTCGCGCGTGCGGGCATCCCCTTCGTGCTCGACAAGCCGATCGGGGTCGACGCCCATCAGGCACGTGCCGTCGTGAGCGAGGCGAGCCAGGCAGGCACGCCGTTCACCGTGTTCCACAACCGGCGATGGGACCCCGAACAGCTGACCCTCGCTCGCCTGCTCGCCCAGCGGTCGCTGGGCGACGTGCACACCTTCGAGCGGCGGTGGGAGCGCTGGCGGCCCAAGCCCCGGCAGCGCTGGAAGGAGAACGACCTCGAGGGCGGCGGGCTGCTGCTCGACCTGGGCCCGCACCTCGTGGACTCCGCGACGCAGCTCTTCGGGCGGGTGACGTCGGTCTGGGCGCAGACCCGGGCGCTGACCACACCGACGGAGGACGACGTCTTCCTCGTGCTCCAGCACGAGCCGGGCGGGGGAGTGGCCGCCAGCGTGCACGGCGTCGTCTCGCGCCTGTGGGCAGGGTCGTTCGTCGCCGCGCCCGGGCCCCGGACGCGGGTCCTGGGGTCGGCGGGCGCGTACCTCGTCACGACGTTCGAGCAGGACGCCTCGCCGTTCGAGGTGCTCGACGACGTCGCGCCCGAGGGGACGCTCGGCTGGTTCACCCGGGCGCGGGACCGGCAGGCGGTCCCCGTCAGCCCGGGCGGGCACGCCGACTTCTACCGCCGGCTCGGGCCGTGGCTGGCCGGTGAGGAGGCACCCCCCGTGGACCCGCAGGACGCCGTGCGCACGGCCGAGGTGCTCGACGCCGCCCGGGTCTCCGCACGCGAAGGCCGGCGCATCGAGGTCTGAGGCGTCCGTCGGGCCCGCCTGTGGATGACGGCGCGGGCCGGCGCGCCAACCGGTGTTCCATAGGCCGGTGCATCACACCGAGCTCCACGTTCCCGCCGACGCCGCAGCGCGCGACGCCCTCCTGAGCCGGGTCCGTACCCTGACCGCTCTCGACCACGGGCGGCTGGTCGCCGTCACGGGGGCCGAGGTGCGCGGCGACAGCACGCTGGTCGTGCGGTGGCGCACCGGGGAGACGACCGACCTCGCCACGGTCCTGGCCGTGCGGGGCGGGCTGTCGCCGGCCGAGGCGGCGGGAGTGCTGGTCGGCGTGGCGCAGGCGCTCGCGGCGATGCACAGTGCCGGTCTCGTGCACGGTCCCCTCTCGGCCCTCGACATCGTGCTCGACGCCGGCGGCGAAGCCCGGCTGCGTCCACGTCTGGACGGCTCGCTGGACGGCACGCCGCCCGACGACGTGATCGCCGTGGCCCGCCTGGTCGACGGGCTGCTGGGGCCCCATCCGGGCGATCAACCGGACGACGACGAGAAGACGGCCCTCCGTGCCGTCCTCGCCCCGGCGCTGGCGCACGACCCGCTCGTCCGCCCCGAGGCGGGGAGCCTGGCGGCCTGGGCGCACGACGCCGTCCCGCCGCAGCCCGTGCGGCTCCCCGAGCCCGCGGCGCTCGCGGTCGCGGCCCTGGGCGGCGTCCGGACGCCACCGCGGTCGGGTGCGGAGGCCCGGCCCCCGGCGGCCCGGCATCGCCGCGCCTACCGCGGTGCGCCGAGCGCCGTCGGGCCGGATCATCGCCGACCGGGACGTCCGCAACGGCGCACACGCCGCCGGTCCGCGCCTGGTGGGCCGGCTGGGCGGGTCGTCGGACTCGTCGCCGTCGTCGTGGCCGTCGGTGCGCTCGCGGGCATCGCGGTGCAGAGCCGCGCGCCCGGACCGGCACCGCTCGCCGGTGGGCCCGGCGCCGCGGTGACCGCCGTTGCGGTGCAGGCGGCTGAGACCTCGGCTGCCGCGACCCCGCCCGAGCCGGTCCGCGACCCGGTCCTCGACCCGGACGACCCGGCCGGCGCGGCAGGCATGCTGACCCAGCGCCGCGTGGCGCTGCTGACGGGGGCCTCGGGCGCGCCCGACGTGGCGGCGCTCGGAACGGTCGACGCCGCCGGGTCGGCGGTGCACGACGCGGACCGTGCCCTGGTCCGGCGCATGGCCGATCAGGGGGTGTCGCTCACGGGCGGGGACGTCGACGTGCACGACGTCACCGTCGTGTCCTCGAGCTCCGAGCATGCCGAGGTGCGGGTCGAGTACGAGCTGGGCCCTGCCCGGCAGCGCACCATCGGCGGTGCGACGGCCACGGTCCCGGCGTCGGGCGTCCGGACGTCGACGCTGAGCCTCGTCTGGACCGACGCCGGGTGGCGGGTGCGTGGCGTGCGGTGAACCGGTGACCGGTCAGCCGCAGTGCGCGAGGGCGCCCCGGCACATGGCCGGGGCGCCCTCAGGCAACGGTGCGAGCGAGTCTCAGAGGCCGACCTCGGACTCGAACGCGCCCTCCTCGATGCGGTTCTTGATCGCGGTCAGGAACCGGGCGGCGTCCGCGCCGTCGACCAGCCGGTGGTCGTACGAGAGGAACAGGTACGCGAACTGGCGGATGGCGATGGTCTCCTCGCCGTCCGGGGTCGTGACGACGGCCGGCTTCTTGGTGATGGTGCCGGTGCCCAGGATCGCGACCTGACCCCCCGGGACGATCGGCGTGTCGATGAGCGCGCCGCCCGAACCGGTGTTGGTGATGGTGAAGGTCCCGCCCGACAGCTCGTCCGGACCGACCTTGTTCGCCCGCGTGCGGGCACCGAGGTCGCCGATCTGACGCGCGATACCGGCCAGGTTGAGGTCGCCCGCGTTCTTGATGACCGGGACCACCAGGCCGCGCTCGGTGTCGACCGCGATGCCGACGTTCTCCGCCGGGTGGTAGGTGATCTCGCCCTTCTCGGGGTCGATCGACGCGTTGATCTTCGGGTACGCCTTGAGCGCCTCGACCGCGGCGAGCGTGTAGAACGGCAGGAACGTGAGGTTGGCACCCTCACGAGCCTTGAACGCCTCCTTGGCCTTCGCGCGCAGGCGGGCGACCTTGGTGACGTCGACCTCGACGACCGTGGTGAGCTGCGCCTGCGTGTGCAGGGCCTCGACCATCCGCTCGGCGACGATCTTGCGCAGACGCGACATCTTCTCGGTCGTGCCCCGGAGCGGGGACACCTCCGGGATGCTGGGCGTCTTGGTGGCCGTCGACGGCGCAGCGGCCGCGGGTGCCTCCGAGGCGGCGGGTGCAGCGGCCTTCTCGGCCGCGGCGAGCACGTCCTCCTTGCGGATGCGGCCACCGACGCCGGTTCCCGTGAGCGTCGACACGTCGACACCCTTCTCCGCCGCGAGCTTGCGCACGAGCGGCGTCAGGTACGACGACTTGCCACCGGCGGCCGCCGGGGCAGGTGTCTGGGCGGCAGGTGCCGGCTTCTCGGCCGGCGGGGCGGGAGCGGCCGGAGCGGGAGCGGGCGCGGGCTCGGCGCGTGCGGGCTCCGGAGCCGGGCTCTCGGCGGCGGGGGCCGGCTTCTCGGCGGGCGCCGGCTGCTCGGCCGGAGCGGGTGCCTCCTGCGCGGGTGCCTCCTCGGCGGGTGCCGACGGCTCGGCGGGCTTCTCGGCGGGAGCGCCCGAGCCGACCACCGCGAGGACCGCGCCGACCTCGACGGTCTCGTCCTCGCCCACGAGGATCTGCTGCACGGTGCCGGCGACGGGCGACGGGATCTCGGTGTCCACCTTGTCGGTCGAGACCTCGAGGAGCGCCTCGTCGACCTCGACGGAGTCGCCGACCTGCTTGAGCCACCGCGTGACCGTGCCCTCGGTCACGGACTCCCCGAGTGCGGGCAGCGTGACCTCGGTGCCGTCACCGGAGGGGGCGTCGGCGGTCTGGGACTGCGGGGCCTCGGCCGGGGCGGGCTCGGGCTGGGCCGTCTCCTGCGGTTCTTCCTGGGAGGCTTCGGGGCCCGGAGCCGCCTCGGCGGCGGGCTCCTCGGGCTGCTTGGGCGTCGACTCCTGCTCGGCAGCGGGCTCGGCGGCGGGCTCGGCAGCCGGTGCGCCACCGTCTCCGCTCGCGCCGGCGCCGTCGCCGATGACCGCAAGGTTCGCGCCGACCTCGACCGTCTCGTCCTCCTCGACGAGGATCTGCTCGAGCACGCCCGCGATCGGCGAAGGGATCTCGGTGTCGACCTTGTCGGTGGAGACCTCGAGCAAGGGCTCGTCGACCCCGACCGTGTCTCCGACGGACTTCAGCCAGCGGGTGACGGTGCCCTCGGTGACGGACTCGCCGAGTGCAGGCATCTGCACGTTCTCAGACATGACCTGTGGGGTCTCCTTCGATCGATGGATCAGGCGACTGCAGAGGCGTGGCGGTCAGCTGCCGTCAGAAACGCTCCGGTGCCGCTCCGGGTCACTGGCTGCCATCTTGTCACTTCCCTGCTCTGCTCCCCAATCCTGAGCACTCAGGTTCCCGTGTGACGGTGGGAACACCAGCGGTAGTCTCACGCCATGCCCGGGAGGTCTGCGCCATGTCTCTGAGGTCGGCATTCGAACGCCTGCTCGGTCGTCCGCGGCCGGCACCCGACGGTCCGGCGCGCCCGGACGCCGCCCGAGGCGAGACGCTCCGCCATCTCCAGGAGTTCGTCGGCACGCGTGTGGGCGTCGAGGCCTACGTCGAGCCGCCCAACGCGCACACGCCGACCACGGTCCTGCTGGTCGCGACGACGGGCGAGTGGACGCGACGCCGGGTGCCCGACGAGCGCACGGGCTTCGAGGTGGCACGGTCGCTGGGGGTGCCCGTCTACAACGTCCGGTTCACGGGCTACCCGCAACGCATGCGCGCCTGGACGTCGGCGCAGCGCAAGAAGGCCTAGGCGTCGTGGACGGCGGCGGCGCCGACCGCTGGTCGGCGGTGGCCGACGACTGGGCGAGCTACTGGGGCACGTTCGCGGAGCCCGTCTGGGGGCGGCTGCTCCAGGCGGCCGGCGTCGGCCCCGGCACACGCGTGCTCGACGTCGGCTGCGGCACGGGGGAGCTGCTCGCGCACCTGTCCCGCCGGGGGGCCGCCGCCACCGGCGTCGATCCCGCGGCCGGCATGGTGGCCCGGGCGCGCCGGTCCGCGCCTGCCGCCGCGGTCGAGGTCGCGGGCATCGAGGACCTGCCGTTCCCGGACGCGTCGTTCGACGTCGTGACCCTGGTCAACGCGCTCCAGTTCGCCACCGACACGTTCGACGCGCTGGCCGAGGTCGCGCGCGTGCTGGTCCCGGGAGGCGCGGTGGCCGTCGCCAACTGGGCCGAGGGCCGGCGCAACGACCTGGACGTCGTCGAGCGGGCAGTCGCCGCCGCGTCCGACGAGGAGGTCCGGCCCGACGGCGACCTGCGTCAGCCCGGCGGCCTCGAGGCCGTCCTCACGGAGGCCGGCCTCGAGCCGGTCACGGCTGGGCTCGTCGCCGCGCCGTGGACGGCCGCCGATGACGACATGCTCGTGCGCGGCGTCCTGTTCGGCGAGGACCCTGGCACGATCGCGGAGCTCGCCGACGTCGTCGTCCGGGCGGCTCAGCCGTTCCGGACCGCCGAGGGCGGCTACCGGCTCGTCAACGCGTTCCGCTTCGCCGTGGCGACGACGCCGGCAGCCTGAGCGCGAGCGGGCTGCCGGCGTCGGACGCCGCTGAGGGCGTCAGGAGGCGGCGCGAGCCTCGAGGAGCGCCAGGAGGGTGCGCACGCCCACACCGGTCCCGCCCGCGGGCGTGTAGCCGTAGGGCGACTTCTCGTTGTACGCGGGCCCCGCGATGTCCAGGTGGGCCCAGGGCGTGTCGCCGACGAACTCCTTGAGGAAGTGCGCGGCGAAGAGCATGCCGCCCCAGCGCTCCGGGGCGGAGTTGACCATGTCGGCGACCTGCGACTTGAGGCCCGCCGCGAGCTCCTCGGGCATCGGCATGGGCCAGAACGACTCGCCCGCGACGTCGGCGGCCGTCTTGACCGCGTCGCGGACCTCGTCGTCGCCCATGACGCCCGAGTAGCGGTTGCCGAGCGCGACCATCTGCGCGCCCGTGAGCGTGGCGATGTCGAGCACGACGTCGTGACCGTCCTCGACGGCGGAGACGAGGCCATCGGCCATGACCAGGCGGCCCTCGGCGTCGGTGTTCGTGACCTCGACCGTCTTCCCGCCGCGGATGGTGACCACGTCGGCCGGTCGCTGGGCGTTCCCGCCCGGCATGTTCTCCGCCAGGCACAGGTAGCCCGTCACGGCCACGGGCAGCTTGAGCCGGGCGGCCGCCAGCACGGTGTGCAGCACGGCGGCCGCGCCGGCCATGTCGGACTTCATCGCGGGCATGCCGGCCGCGGGCTTGATCGAGATCCCGCCGGTGTCGAACGTGATCCCCTTGCCGACGAGCGCGACCTTCGAGGCGGGCTTCGCGGGCGCGTAGGCGAGCTTGACCATGCGCGGGCCGCGCGACGACCCCTGGCCCACGCCGACGATCCCGCCGTAACCGCCCGCGGCGAGCTGCTTGTCGTCGAGCACCGTGACCTTGACGCCCTTGACGCCGAGGTCCCGGACCGCGGCCTTGGCGGCGTCGGCGAAGGCGGCGGGGTAGAGGTCGTTCGGCGGGGCGTTCACGAGGTCGCGGGTGCCGTGGACGGCCGCCGCGACGATCTCGGCACGCGCGACCGCGGCCTTCGCCCGGGCGGACTTGGAGAAGGGCGTGAGCACGTCGATCGACGCCACCGGAGCCTGCTTCGCCGCGACGTCGGCACCGCGGTAGCGCGTGTAGGAGTACGCGCCGAGGAGCGCGCCCTCGACGACGG
>Ga0233385_1000218_pt1 | contig 32208 bp, 30 predicted proteins | sample ElkDunMinimDraft_16_FD_191543 | JGI IMG/M metagenome (GOLD analysis project Ga0233385, IMG submission 191543) | Fecal eukaryotic communites from dung pellets of Tule Elk in California, USA - Elk Dung G36 | ecosystem: Host-associated > Mammals > Digestive system > Large intestine > Fecal | place...
CGGCGGCGCGAGCGGCGTGCGGAAGATGGCGTTGCGCGCCTTGAAGGAGTTGATGACGATGACGACCACCGGGAACAGCGCAATCGCCGTGTAGAGCAGCAAGGCAGCATGCGCGCCGATGGTGCGGGGCAGCGAGGAGGTGGCGCGGCTCATGGCGTGACCCCCGTTGATGCTAGGCCGCCCCCTCCACCACTACATGGTCCCCCTCCCCCGTAAACGGGGGAGGAACGGGTCGGCGTCTCCGGCTCCTCCCCTGCGAAGCGGGGGAGGGGGACCATGCCCCCGGGTCTTGCCGTCGGCAAGCCCGAGGACAGGCTCCGCATGGTGGAGGGGGCGGCAACGCACGTCATCCCATCCCCCTCAGAACTGATACCGACGCAGGCGCGTCTGGATGGTGAAGAGATAGACGCAGACGCCGGCGAGGATGATCAGGAACATCATCGAGGCGATGGTCGAGCCCATGTAGGGGTCGCCGGTCTGCAACTGGAAGCCGAAGAAGGTGCGGTAGAGGAACGTGCCGAGGATGTCGGTCGAGTAGTTCGGGCCGGCGAGCGCGCCTTGCGCGGAATAGATGAGGTCGAAGGCGTTGAAGTTGCCGACGAAGGTCAGCACCGAGATGATGCCGATCGAGGGCAGGACCAGCGGCAGCTTGATCTTCCAGAACTGCGACCAGCCGGTGATGCCGTCCATCTCGGCCGCCTCGATCACCTCGTCGGGGATGGAGAGAAGTGCGGCGTAGATCAGCATCATCGGGATGCCGACGAACTGCCAGACCGAGATCAGGCCGAGCGTGGTCAGCGCATATTGCTCCTTGCCGAGCCAGGGGGTGAACAGGCTCTTCAGGCCGACAAGGTCGAGCAGGTTCGGCGCCACGCCCCAGAGCGGCGACAGGATCAGCTTCCAGGCGAAGCCGACGATGACGAAGGAGAGGATCGTCGGGATGAAGATCGCGGTGCGGTAGAAGGCGGAGAAGCGCAGCTTCGGGCTGGAGAGAAGTGCTGCCAGCGCGATGCCGATCGGGTTCTGCACAGCCATGTGGATGATGAAGAACCAGGTGTTGTTCCAGAGCGCGTTCCAGAAGGACGCCGACCAGCGCGGATCGCCGAACAGCGTGCGGAAATTGTCGAAGCCGACGAAGAAGCGCTGCTGGTTCTCGGCGTTGAACAGCGAGAGCTGCAGCGTGCCGAAGAGCGGGATGATCATGATGGCGGTGTAGACGAGCAGCGCCGGCGCGAGAAAGACCGCGATGTGCCAGCGAGTGGGCCTCCTGCCCGCGGTTTCCGTTCTGCCGTCCGTCATATCGACCAGAGATCCTGAAACACGTCGCCGACGAAATGATCGGCGAGTTCGTAATGCTCGACGCTGGCGGAGTCGATCAGCGCGCTGGCCTCCGCCGGGAGGACGGGGGTCTGGCGCCAGTCATCCCCCATCGCGGCGCGAAGTGCCGCCTCGCTTTCCCAGATCTGGAACATGCAGCGGCCTCGCCCGGTGTCGCCGGGAAGCGGCTTGGCCGCGAAGAACGCGACCATGCCGGGGCGCTCGCGCAGCCAGGGGTGGCGCTTGTCGAAGGCAAAGCGCCGGAATTCGGCCTCCTTGCCTTCGACGACGGTGCAACGATAGACGCGGATGATCATGGCACACCTCGATCCTTTGCCGCCGGCCGTGAGGGACGGCCTGACGGCCGCCCTCCCCGAACATTACAGCGGAGCAGGCGTGACGCGAAATCCTGCCGCCCGCAGGCTTACTTCACCGGCTTGAACCAGCTGTCGAGGCCTTTCTGCAGTTCGGCCGCGGCGGCCTCCGGCGTTTCCGTGCCGTTGATCACGTTGGCCGACTTCACCCAGGTCTCGTTCTCGAGATTGGGCGTGCCGCGCGACAGGATCTGGTAGGTCGAGCGGATGGTCGGCTTGCACTTCTCGCGCCAGGAGACGAATTCCTGCGCCAGCGGATCCTCCATCTTCACCGGCGTATTGGACAGGCTGAAGAAGCCCGGCAGCGCGTTGGCGTAGATGGTGGCGAATTCCGGCGAGGCGACCCAGGTGAGGAAGGTCTTGGCCGCATCCGCATTGGCGCTCTTGGCGTTGAGGCCGATGCCGATGTCGTTGTGGTCGGAGATGTAGCAGGTGTCGCCGGCATTCTTCACCGGCGGGGCGAAGGCGCCCATCTTGAACTGGGCCTGCGGGTTGAACACCGAGATCTCCCACGAGCCGGCCGGGAAAATCGCGGCGCGGCCGAGCGTGAAGAGGTTCTGGCTGTCCGGATAGGACTGCGCCTCGAAGCCGTCGCCGAGATAGTCCTTCCACTTGGCGAGCGCGGCGAAGGGCTCGACCCACTGCGGGTCGGTCAGCTTCTGATCGCCCTTGATGAGGGCCAGGCGGCCTTCCTCGCCCTTCCAGTAGTTGGGGCCGATGTTCTGGTAGCCCATGGTCGCGGCTTCCCAGAGGTCCTTGGTGCCCATCGCCATCGGGATGTAGGTGCCGTCGGCCTTGATCTTGTCGAGCGCGGCGAAGAACTCGGCCTCGGTGGTCGGCACGGCGATGCCGAGCTGGTCGAAGGCGTCCTTGTTGTAGATGAAGCCGTGGATGACCGAGGCCATCGGCACGCAGAAGGTGGTCTTGCCGTCGTCCGTCGTCCAGGCGGACTTGGCGACGTCGGAGAAGTTCTCCATGCCGGCGAGGTCGTTGAGGCCGGCGAGCTGGCCCTTGTTGAAGAGCTCCAGCGAGGCGTCGAACGGACGGCAGGTGATGAGGTCGCCCGCCGAGCCGGCGTCGAGCTTGGCGTTCAGCGCGGCATTGTATTCGGTCGGGGCAGATGGCGAGAAGACGACCTTGATGCCCGGGTTCTTCGCCTCGAAGGCGGGGATCAGCTTCTCCTGCCAGATCGGCAGGTCGTCGTTGCGCCAGCTTTCGATGGTGATCGTCTTGTCCTGGGCGAAGGCCGCGCCGGCGGTGCCCAGGATACTCGTGCCGAGAAGCAGAGCGGTCAGCGTCATACGTGTCATTTCACAGTCTCCCTGTTTGACCTTTAATCAGGTTCGTTTGCCGGAACCGACCTTGAGCTGCGGCCTGTTCCCCTCGAGTTCCGACAGGGCCGGGCGCAGCCTGCGTCCGGTCCGGTCGAGCAGTTTTTCCGCGGCCTGCGCGTCGGCAGCCCCCGCCGCAAGCAGGATTGCCGGCTTGACCTGTCCGCCGGTCTTTTCGAGCGCGGCAAGCGCCACTTCCTCGCCGCAGCCGGCGACCGCCGCGACGATGCGCGCGGCGCGGCCGCGCAGCTTGATGTTGTCGGCGTGGAGATTGACCATGTAGCCGTCATGGACATGGCCGAGATGGATCGCCGCCAGGGTCGAGAGCATGTTGAGCGCGACCTTCTGCGCGGTGCCGGCGCCCATGCGCGTCGAGCCGGCGATGACCTCCGGCGGCGTGGCGAGCAGGACGGGCGCTTCGGCCAGGCTCAGCAGCGGCGAGCCGGCATTGTTGGCGATGGCGATGGTGCGCACGCCGCGGCGAATGGCTTCTTCCAGCGCGCCCACCGCATAGGGCGTCGAGCCGCTCGCCGAGACGGCGATCAGGCAGTCGCCCTCGCCGAGCCCGGCGTCGGCGACCTCACGCGCGGCTTCATCGGAATCGTCCTCGGGCGCGCCGGCCATGTCCTGCAGGGCAGCCGCGCCGCCGGCGAACAGGATGACGATGCGCTGGCGCGGGATGCCGTAGGTACCGGGAAGCTCCAGCGCGTCGGCCAGCGCCATCAGGCCGGAACTGCCGGCCGCCGCGTAGGCCAGCCTGCCGCCTCCGGAAAGCGTGGCGGCGACGATGGTCGCGGCATCGACTATGCCGGGGATGGCGTCGCGGACGGTTCTTGCCGCCTCGACCTGCGCGTCGGCGAGGAATCCGAGAATGGCGGCCGGCGGCTGCTCGTCCAGCCCACCGGCATGTTCGTGCACCGCCTCCGTGCGCTTTTGCGTCATCCCCTGCACCTCCTTCCGCGACGATACCAAAAAAATACCACTTGTCCAGCGCCGTTAAGGAGTTGAGACGAGCAGGCCGTCTTATCGCCTTTAAATGACTGTAATTGCAGTAAAATACGCCTTAAGGTTTCTGCAACGGAAATTAAGCCTTGGCTATTGGTATTTTATTGGTATCATCCAATTCAGGAGGAATTCCCTTGGCTTTCATGCTCGGCATCGACGGCGGCGGCACCAGTTGCAGGGCGGCGCTCGCAACGGCTTCCGGGAACGTCATCGGGCGCGGCAAAAGCGGCCCGGCCAACATCCGCACCGACCTGACCCTGGCGCGCGAAAACATCGTCGACGCCGCCAGGCAGGCTTTCGCCGATGCCGGCGAAGACCCGGCGCGGATCCCCGAGACCTATGCCGTGCTCGGGCTCGCCGGCAGCAATGTCGGCACCTACGCCCAGCGACTCGAGACCATCCTGCCCTTCGCCAGAAGCCGCGTCGAGACCGATGCGCTGATCGCGCTCGAAGGGGCGGTCGGCGAAGGCGACGGCGCCATGGCGATCCTCGGCACCGGCACCGCCTATATGGTGCGCAGGAACGGCGTGTCGCGCGCCATCGGCGGCTGGGGCTTCCAGGTCGGCGACCAGGGCGGCGGCAGCCGCATCGGCCGCGAGCTGCTCGAAGAGACGCTGCTCGCGCATGACGGCATCAGGCCGGGTTCGCCGCTGACAGAAGAAATCCTCGCCGTATTCCGCGGCAATCCGCAGGACGTCGTCGAGTTCACCATCAACGCGAAGCCCGGCGACTATGGCGGCTTCGCACCGAAGGTCTTCGACTTCGCCGCCAGGGGCGATGCGGTGGCGGAAGCCATCCTGGCGCGAGCCGTCGCCGCGATCGAGGCGTCCCTGGCGGCGCTGGAGCTCGACGGCAAGTCGCCGCTCTGCCTGCTCGGTGGGCTGGCGCCCCTCTATGCGCCGCGCCTCGCCGCCCGCTACCGGGCGATGCTGCGCGACCCGCTAAGCGACGCGCTGGGCGGCGCGGTGGCGATGGCGACGCGCCTGTTCGGAAGAGCGGAGGCGGCAAGTGGCTAACGCGGCGGAGCGCATCTTCGAGGCCGTGCGCGACGCGCCGCAGAAGGGCGCGCCGCTCTACCTGCAGCTCAGGAAGAGCATCGAGGAGGCGGTGAACGCCGGCATCATCGGCCCCGGCGACGCGCTGCCTTCCGAGCGCGACATCGCGGTCAAGGCCGACGTGTCGCGCGTCACCGTGCGCAAGGCGGTGCAGGATCTGGTGCGTGGCGGCATCCTCGTACAGCGTCACGGTTCCGGCACCTTCGTCGCGCCGCGCGTCAACCGCGTCGAGCAGCCGCTGTCGCGCCTGACGTCCTTCACCGAGGACATGGCGCGGCGCGGCATGAAGGTGCGTTCGCAATGGCTCGACCGCGGCCTCTACCCGCCCTCGCCCGAGGAGGTGATGACGCTCGGCCTTTCCCCCAGCGACGAGGTTGCGCGGGTGGCGCGCCTGCGCATCGCCGACGACACGCCGCTCGCCATCGAGCGGGCGTCGCTCGCCGCCGCGATCCTGCCCGACCCCTCCGCCGTCGGCGAGTCGCTCTATGCCGCGCTCGACAGGACCGGCAACCGCCCGGTGCGCGCCATACAGCGCCTGTCGGCGAAGAACCTCAGCCAGGCGGAAGCAGCGCTGCTCGGCGCGGCGCCCGGTTCGGCCAGCCTCAACATCGAGCGCATCTCCTACCTTGCCAGCGGCAAGGTCATCGAATTCACACGCTCCGTCTACAGGGGCGACGCCTATGACTTCGTCGTCGAGCTGAGGCTCGGCGACAGGACCGAGGAAACAAGGACGTGACCGAGACCTTCATGCGGCGCGAGATCGCCGAGATACCGGAAGCGGCGGCGCGGCTGCTCGACGCCTCGGACGGCGCACTGGCCGCCGCCGGCAAGGCGCTGCGCGATCTGTCGCCGCGCTACCTGACGACGGTGGCGCGCGGCTCGTCCGACCATGCGGCCTCGTTCCTGAAATATGTGGTCGAGCTGACGGCCGGCGTGCCGGTGGCGTCGCTCGGTCCGTCCATCGCCTCGATCTACGGCGCGAAGCTGAAGCTCGACGGCTCCGCCTGCCTCGCCATATCGCAGTCGGGCAAGAGCCCCGACATCGTGGCGATGGCCGAGACGGCGCGCGCCGGCGGCGCGCTCACCGTCGCCATCACCAACACGGCCGGCTCGCCGCTTGCAGAGGTGTGCGACCACGCCATCGACATGCTGGCCGGCGAGGAAAAGAGCGTCGCGGCGACGAAGAGCTTCGTCAATTCGGCCGTCGCCGGGCTGCTGCTCCTTGCCTATTGCATCGACGACCGCGAGTTGCTTGCGGCCGTGCGCCGCCTGCCCGAGCATCTCCGCAAGGCGATCGACTGCGACTGGATGCCGATCGCCGACGCGCTCACCGGCGAGAACTCGCTGTTCATCCTGGGACGCGGCCCGTCGGCGGCGTTCGCCAACGAGGCGGCGCTGAAGTTCAAGGAGACCTGCGCCATGCATGCCGAGGCCTACAGCGCCGCCGAGGTGATGCACGGACCGCTGGCGCTGGTCGGCCCCGGCTTCCCGGTCGTGGCGCTCGCCGCGCGCGATGCGTCGGAGCCGTCCATCGCGTCGGCCGCCGACCTGATGTCGGGCAAGGGCGCATCGGTCTTCGTCACGTCGGCGCTGGCGGGAAAGGCGACGGCGCTGCCGCATGCGGCGACCGGCCACCCGATCACCGACCCGCTGACGCTGATCGTCTCCTTCTACGCCTTCGTCGAGGCCTTCGCGCGGCATCGCGGACTGAACCCCGACCAGCCGCCGAACCTGCGCAAGGTGACGGAGACGATATGAGGCTTCTGGCGATTACCTCGCCCGGACCTGCTGTCCGGTATCGGGCTCGCACCCCCACCCCTAACCCCTCCCCACAAGGGGGAGGGGGACTTCGCGGCGTCTGTGCCACGCGAAACCGCCTGCGATTTTCGCCAGGCGGAATCGCAAGCCGATCCCCCTCCCCCTTGTGGGGAGGGGTTAGGGGTGGGGGTAATTCCATGCACAAGCGCCGGGTGGGGTGAGCGACATGTCCGAATTCATCGCCCTTCTCGCGAAACGCATCTTCGACGGCGAAGCCTGGCATGACGGCTCCGCGCTGATCATGCGCGGCGATATCGTGGAAGGCATCGTCGCGCGCGACGAGATTCCGGCCGGCGCCGAGATCGTCGAGGCCGGCGACATGCTGGCGCCCGGCTTCGTCGACCTGCAGGTGAATGGCGGCGGCGGCGTCATGCTCAACGACCAGCCGACCGCCGAGGGCATCGCCACGATCTGCCGGGCGCATGCGCCCTTCGGCACCACCGCGCTGTTGCCGACGCTGATCACCGACACGCCGGAGATCACCGCGGCCGTCGTCGCTGCCGGCATCGAGGCGGCGCGAAAAAAAGTTCCCGGTTTTGCCGGCCTGCATCTCGAAGGGCCGCACCTTTCCCTCGCCCGCAAGGGCGCGCACGACCCGAAGCTGATCCGGCCGATGAGCGACGCGGACCTCGCGGCGCTGGTCGCGGCGAAGCAGGAGCTGCCGGTGCTGCTAACCACGGTCGCGCCGGAATCGGTGACGCCGCAGCAGGTCGCCGCCCTCGCCGACGCCGGGCTGACGGTGAGCCTCGGCCATACCGACACGGATTACGCCACCGTGCGCGCCTATGCCGAGGCGGGGGCGACAAAGGTCACGCATCTCTTCAACGCGATGAGCCAGATCGGCAACCGCGAGCCGGGCATGGTGGGCGCGGCCCTCGACATCCCCACCCTTTATGCCGGGCTGATCGCCGACGGCATCCACGTCCACCCCGCCAACATCGCCAACGCCGTGCGCGCCAAGCGCGGACCGGGCCGGATCGTGCTCGTCACCGACGCCATGTCGACCATCGGCACCGACATGACGAGTTTCACGCTGAACGGCCGCACGATCTATCGCAAGGACGGCAGCCTGAGGCTCGCCGACGGCACGCTGGCCGGCGCTGACCTCGACATGATCTCCGCCGTCCGCTTCATGCATCGCGAGATCGGCATCGATCTTTCCGAAGCGCTGCGCATGGCCTCGCTCTACCCCGCGCAGGCGATCGGCCAGGCCGGCCGGCTGGGCAACCTCGCCAAAGGCGCGGCCGCCGACATCGTGGCGCTGTCGGACAAGCTCGACGTGTCGGGCGTGTGGATCGGCGGGACGCGCGTTTTCCAGGGTTGAGCAATCGCTGCGAAGGCAGCGCCGCCCCTCACCTGCCTGCCGGCATCCTCTCCCCGTTCCGACGGGGAGAGGATAAGGGTGAGGGGCAGCGCCAATGATCAAACATCACTGGAAACACAAACCCCGCCGGCGAACCGGCGGGGCCTTTTCTCACGGGCAGCGGCCCTATTGGATCGGCTGCCTTTGGCGCTGCGTCGGCTCGATCAACCGCTGCAGGTCGGGGCTGATCTGCAGCTTGCGGCAGTTCGGCGGCGTGCCGATCGTGCCGCGCGGGCAGCGGTCGGCCTGCTCCTTGCGGCAGGCGCCGCGGACAAGGCTGGTGCCGCGCGGGCAGACGCAGCGGCCGTTGTCCAGCCTGACCTGGCCGGGCACCTTGCACTGCTGCTGCGGCGGCGCGTCCTTGCGGCACTGGCCCCTGACGAGGCTCGTCCCGCGCGGGCAGACGCAGCGGCCATTGTCCAGCCTGATCTGGCCGGGCACCTTGCACTGCTGCTGCGGCGGCGCGTCCTTGCGGCACTGGCCCCTGACGAGGCTCGTTCCGCGCGGGCAGACGCAGCGACCGTCCTGGGTGCGGATCTGGCCGGGCAGGAGCTTGCACTGCTCAGGCTGATCCTTGCGGCACTCGCCCCGGACGAGGCTCGTGCCACGCGGGCAGACGCAGCGTCCGTCCTGGGTCCTCACCTGCCCAGGCAGGAGCCGGCACTGCGTCGTCGGCTCGTCCTTCACGCAGCGGCCCCTAACCAGCTCCGTGCCGCGCGGGCAGACGCAACGCCCGCTCTCGGTGCGGATCTGGCCGGGCAGCAGCTTGCACTCTTCCACCGGCGGCGGCGGAGGCGGAGGCGGCTCGCCGCCGACCGGCCTGCACTGCCCGTTGCGGAAGGTCGTGCCCTCCGGGCAGACGCAGCGGCCCGCGTCGTTCATGACGAAGCCCGGCGAGCACTGCTGGGCACCGGCGGGTATCCTGAACGCGTGGCACGCAAACGGAGCCCCGCCCGCCCGTCCGGTCGTCTGCGGACCCGCCGACATCATCCGCTCGGCGACCGCCACCGGCGTGTCCGGCGGCACGACGCCGACGCAGTTCTCAGCCGACACCGGCTCGCTCATGTCGGCGAGCGGCCCGCCTTCCGGGATGACCACGGTCACCCGGTGGACGCGCGACTCGCCGGGTCCGAGCGTCAGGGCAGCTACGCAGGACATCGGCAGGGCCGTCGGCTCCGGCGAGCAGCCGAAGGGCGGCGAGACCTCGGTGATCGCGACGCCTTCCAGCCTCGTGCCGCCGACGCCGATCGCGTCGCCGATTCGCACCGGGCCCGAGAAGGCGCTGGCGCTCCCATTGGTGATCGTGATCTCGAAGGTGCAGGGCTCGCCGAGGCGGCACTCCCGGTCGCCGGTCTTCTCGACCTGGAGCGGCGGCGGCACGCTGCCGCCTTCCGCGCAGGCCTCCCCGAACGGATAGACGATGTCGTTGCCGGGGGCGGGCCCCCAGCTGCCGCGCGCGCAGTTCTCGAAGCGGGCATGGGTCGGAGACTGCACCGTCACGTCGAAGTGACGGCTGGTTCCTGATGTCATGACCGCGCCTGGTATCTGGCACGACAGCGCATCGGTTGGAACGGCACCGCAGGTCCATTCCGCGCCGTCGGGCGTGACGGTGAGGATCTGGATCGCCGTCTCAGCGCCCAGCACCGTCGCGACGTCGCTGACGCGGACCGGACCGGCAGGCGCCGCGGCCCCGAGGCTGGTTACGGTGATGCGGCAGGAGACCGCAACGCCGGGAGCCGTGCCCTGCTCGCAGCTCTTCGTGATGCGAAGCGCCGGCTGGCCGGGGTCGCGGACGGGCACGCGCATTTCGGCGCAGTCCCGGTTGTTGCTGAGGTCGGCCTCGCCGGGGATGGCGCTCACCTCCGCGCAGTTGCGGATGAGATCGCCATAGTCGGCTCCGACGAGCGCAACCACGCTGATCGGGATGGAAGCGCCCGGCACCAGCACGACGCCGGGATGGTCGCATTGGAACTGGCCGCCGCCGATCGGGCCGCAGGTCCAGGGCGGGGTAGGCCCGAAGGTCGACGACGCCGGCACGCCCGTCGGGTATTCGTCGACGACGGTCAGCGAACCGGCATAGTTGTCGGTGCCGTTGTTGAAGACGCGGATCAGGAACGAGCAGACCCCGTCGACGCCGCAGACCAGCGAGCGCGGGTCCTTGAGGATGCGCAGGTCTGCCTTCTTCTCGGCCGGCGGATCGCATTCCCTGTCACCGCGGCGGCAGATCGGGATCGAGGCGCAGGCCCGGTCGTCGGCGGTCGAGCCGAACGCCGCGGGGAAGCCGCTCGCCGTGTAGTCGTACGCGGCGCAGTTGCGGATCGCGCGCCCATTCCAGCCGGGTCCGGGCGCGAAGCCGAGCTTCAGCTCTACCCATTCGCCGGGGTCGAGCGTCGTCGCGGGGTGCGTGCAGACCATCGGGCTGACCATCGGCGGGCAGGCCCAGGGCGCATTCGGCCCCGAGACCACCGGCGCCGCACCCGGCCCGGTCACCTCTTCGAGCACGATCGGGCCGTCATATGGCGCGTCGCCGACATTGGTGACCCGGATGGTGAAGTCGCAGGGACCTTCCGGCGGGCAGCGCAAATCGTCGGCACGCTTCTCGACCTTGATGTCGGGCTCGCCGCGTTCCGGCGGGCACTCGACGTCCTCGGGGATGACGAGGTCGACCACCTGCGAACAGCAGAGGCCGACGCCCTCTTCCGGCCCGGTATAGGTCTCGATGCCGGAGACGACGAGATGCACGACGTCGCCGGGCACGGCGCCCGATATCGTCCAGTCGAGCACGCCGCCGCCGACCGGCACGAACTGCGTCAGCGGGCCGACCGTCACGCCGGGCGTGGTCGTCCTGAGCTGCACCCACTTGCCGCCGAGCTCGGGCCCGACCGGCATGTGGTAGATGAAGGCGCCGCCGCCGGGCACGCAGTCGACCGTGCCGCGCTCGACCTTGAAGCACTCCTCGCCCGGAGGGGGCGGCGGAGGCACACGGTCGCAGCGCTCGACGTCGATCCTGATCCTGGTCGGCTCGCCGGTCGCGAAATTGCCGTCGTCGGGCAGCGCCGGATCGTGCGACGGCACCATCACCGCAGGGCCGCCGACCAGGATGATGCCGACGAAACCCTGGTTGGCGACGTTGGCCGGCGCCGGGAAGGCCGCGTGGTCGATCTTCGCCGTGATGACGAAGTCGATGTAGCGGCGGTCGATCTCGCCAGAGCCGTCGAGGTCGCCGGCCGACAGGCGGAAATTGTCCACCTCGACCGTGTCGCTGGGGTTGGTGGTCGTCGAGACGACGGGAGCGGGAAGCGGCCCGCCGCCGGCGGCAGTGCCGTCGCCCGACACCTCTACATGGACGATCTCCAGGCCTGGAGGCAACGTGTCGCGGAAGTCCATCCGGACATTCTGCAATTCGGCCGCGAAGTCCGAATCGGCAAATTTTTCGGGATCGCCCTTTGCGCCGAAGCGCAGCCGGTAGCGGACATAGTCGCAGCCTATCTGCTTGCCGGTCTTCTCGAAGAAGGGCTCGGCCTCGCCACGGCCCGGATGCGGCCGCGGGCCGGCTTCGAGGTCGAGGCCGGGGACCAGGTCGGGCGCGAGTTGCGCCAGGGCAGGCGTACCTTGCATGGCGGCGAGCACGAGCCCGGCCGCCATCAGCCAGCGCTTCGCGCGCCCGGCGAATGACAGGGGTTGCATGATCGTCTCCATGAGCGTTGCGGTTCTCTGCGTCGCGCGCGGGGAGTGAAGAAGAGCGTTCATCTCATCCTCCCTCACGGTTCGCAGCTGACGGGGGGCGTTTCGAGCGGCACCACCACCTTGCAGCAAGGATAGTAGCCGCCCGCATCGGCGTCGGACTGCCTGTAGAAACACAGGCCGACATCGACCGTCTCGCCGGGGAAGAAGCCGCTCATCCCGAGGGTGAACGGAGCGCCCGGCGCCCTGGTCTGCTGAAGCGGGGTGACGAAGACGCCCGGCGTCCTGGAATCGGCCTTGACGCTGTCGCCGCCGACGCCCGCAACGTCACGGACATGGATATCGGCCTCGAGCCCGGCCGGGGTGCAATAATACTCGACCGCATCGACATCGATGCAGGGTGGATAATTGCCCGGAGGCGGGAAATCCGGCGGCCAGAGCGGGTTCGGATAATCGCCGGGATAGGGAATTCGCTCGTACCAGCCGGCGCGGCCCTCGCAGGGACGCCAGACTTCCACGTCCCCGACATGGCCCTCGACCTCGGGGTCCTCGAAGAAGCCGTCGAAGTCGGTGAACCACGAGCCGAAGGGCGGCTCGTTCTGCGGCCTCACCAGCGACGTCGCGGTGATCTGCACGCCGTGGACGGCGAGCGGACCGCCGGCGGCGAGCTGCCCTGATAGCGCCGGGTTGTCGCGCAGCCTGTCGCCGGTGGCGACCAGCGTGTCGGAGCAGGCGTTGGTGTTGAAGTTGCCCTGGCTGTCATAGCCGTATTGCAGGTCGATGCCGCCCGCGGACTGGCGATGCCCTTCCGGGAAGCCGATGGCGTATTCCTGCGGCACCTGTACCCAGATCGATTCCGTCGCCGGATCGTCCGGGCTCTCGCGCCAGTAGCGCAGCACCTCGCCGTCGCCGGTATCGGCGAACTCAGAATAATCGAAGCTGTTCTCGGTCTCGCCGCGCTGGGCGAGATACAGGAAGCCCCTGTTGTCGAAGGCGATGTCGGTGACCGGCAGGTCCGCTTCTGCCTCGACCGTCAGCTCCCAGCGCGGATCGCCGGCAAAGCTGCCGTCCTGCGAAACGCCGACCGACCAGATCTCGGCCTTGTCACCGACCGCGTAGTAGACGCGGCCGCCATAGGCGGCGACGCCCCAGACGCGGCGCTCGTCCTGCGTGAAGCCCCATGTGTCGGGGTCCTCGCTGTCGAAGGCGGCGCCCTCTATGTCCATCACCGCGCCGTCGTCCGCCACGGGCGGCAGGCTACGCGCGGGTCGTCCCGCCACGCCGTGGTCGAAGCTGTCAACCACCGCGCCATTGGCGTCGAGGCGATGGATCAGGCCGCTGTCGAGGTCGGAGGCGAAGAACTGGCGATGCGCCCTGTCGAAGGAGACGTCGCCGATGCCCGGCCCGCTGTTGCCCTCGATGGCGGCGAACAGGCTGACGGCGCCGGTCAGCCCGTCGACCTTCCAGATCGCGCCGGGCGAGCCGCCGCTCTCCTCGCCGAACTGGCCTTGCATGAAGGTCGCGCCCGCCTTGCCGCGGCGCTCGCGCTCGGGGCGTCCATCGCCGTCGGCATCGGGCGTGACGATGCGGATGCCGTGCAACGAGGTGGCGCCCGCATAGAGGTTGGGCACGCCCGACGGCGCGCCCTCGCGAATGCCATCGTCAAAGGTCAGCGCGAAGACCTGGCCGATCTGGCCGGCCAGCACCTCGAAGGGCTCGGGCGTGTAGACGAGCTGGCCGGCGGCCGGACCGCCGAGCGCCGATACGTCGAAGACGCGCAAGCTTGCGCCTTGCGTGTCGATGAAGGTTTCGTCGAGCGGGTCGACGCCGGGCGGCAGGCCTTCCTCGATGCCGGGGATGACGGTGCCCGAAAAGCCGGTCACGGCCATCGCGCCGGGGTTGATGATCTGCCCGTCCTGCGCATGCGCCGGCGCGGCAGCCAGGCTGGCGCCGAGCGCCAGCGCGAGAAGCGCGATGCCGGCGGAAAGCCGGCCGTGCAGTTTTCCGGTGGTCAGGGTACAGGCAAGCGAACGCAGGTTGCCCCGGCTGCGTGGCATGATGCTCTTCCTCCCGTTGGGGGTGGGAAAAACTGCCGGTGCGCTCGCGAAGATGGGAGCGAAGCGCGCAATCCCGGCACTTTCTCCCTGTCTGACGCCCCTCGCCCGGAAAATACGTCGGTACTTACGTTGGGTCAATGCGATCGCCGCCGGCTCCGGCGCGCCGGGCAATCCGCCCGGTTCCCTCCCGCGCCCGGAGCCGGACGATCCCGCCGACCCGCTACGCGTGACGTGCATGGTCATGGAACTTTCCTTCCGATTCGGACCGCACCATTGCGGCCCGTGCGTCAGTCGCGGCGCGGGGAGGAAAGGTTCACCGGGATATGTTGTGCGATCCGGAGCGCTTGTAAATTGACTTTGACAGCCCCGGCGTCTAAAGAAATGCGATCGATATTTGCTAGATCGACTTTTGTTTCCGTGCGCAGGAATGCGTGCCTTTGACGAACTTCCCTTCAAAAATCGAGAAAAACGGCCGGTTTTTCACTTGAAAGCCGGCGCATCAACATTGCCAATGAAAGGGTTCGTTATGGCCACTGGCACAGTGAAATGGTTCAACGCCACAAAAGGTTTTGGTTTTATTCAGCCCGACGCGGCCGGCGATGACGTCTTCGTCCACATCTCCGCCGTCGAGCGCGCCGGAATGCGCGATCTCGCCGAAGGCCAGAAGATCGGCTACGAGCTGGTTCGCGACAACAAGTCCGGCAAGATGTCGGCAGACCAGCTGAAGGCGGTCTGAGCGGCCTTCAAGCGCCGGCATGCGCAGCGGTACAACCGCGGCGAACGATCTGCAGCGCGCTATCCGACGATATGGGGAAGGTCAGGCGGAAGCCTGGCCTTCTTCGTTCGGGCAGCGCCCAATCGAGGATGAGAATTGCACGAGAATTCCAGGAAAACCCGCGACCGCGCTGAGGCGGCATTCAGCAAGACGCAGACCCAGTCGCTGTCGCTCGGCCGCATCATCTCGGAGCAAGACGCCGTCACCCTTGCGCGTGAAGAGAAGACTGCGCGTTTGAAGGAACTGCGGCTGGAGAAGGAGGCGGCCGACCAGTTGGCAGCCGCGATCGCTCCTGTGTCGAAGCGCAAGGCCAAACGCTGATGGCCGCACGCTCTGCCAAAACGACGTTGCCGGACGATTCCATCATCGCCGACGTGGTCACCGAGCTCGACCATCCCATCGAATATGTCCGGCGCGTGCTGGAGAAGCTGGAGCGCTGCCGGCGCATCCATGGCGACGCGCAGGTGCGCATCGGCGTGCGCGGCCGCTCCGAATGCCCGAACTATCTCGTCGAGTACATCGTCGAGGACAAGAAGACGCATGCGAAAACGGTGTTCGCCGACGCCGCCTACAGCGGCAGCACGCACCGGGAGCTTGCCGCCAGGCATATCGAGGACACGAAGAACTGGTCCCGCGAAGATATGAACGTAACCGCCGTCTCCGCCCTGATCGGCCGGCTGCGCAAGCCGAGCACCCCTAGAACTTACGAGGACTGACGGTGGCCATAAAGTTCATCGGCAAGGATGAGCCGAAGGCTGCTGCTCCGGTGGCGGCCAAGGCTCCGCCAAAGGCCCCCCGCGAACCGGCCGCCGTCGCGAAGGACGAAGCGTCGGACGGCGCCGACCTGTTCAGCGCCGACGCCAAGGCGCCGGCTAGCAAACGCAAGCGGAAATAGCACCCGCCCGAAAAGCCCATCGGCCTCAGCCCGGCACCGGCCAGGTGTCGCTGAGGCGGTACCCTTCAGGCCAGGGATCGTCGGGATCGAGCATCACCTGGTGGGTGCCGGTGATCCAGGCGCGGCCGGAGATGGACGGGACGATGGCCGGGCGGTTCGCCACGCCGATGTCGCGCAGCACGCGGCCGACGAAGCGCGAGCCGATGATCGAGACCAGCGTGATGCCCTCGCCGACCGCGAGCTGTCCCCGCGCATGCATCACCGCCATGCGCGCCGAGACCGCCGTGCCGGTCGGCGAGCGGTCGATCTTGCCGGGACGGATAGCGACCGCCGAGCGCGACAGGCGCTCGCCCTTCTCCTCGAAGACCGGTCCGGCGAAGGCGCAGAAGGAGATGTGGTCCCAGCCGGCGTTCTCGGGGTGGGTGAAGCCGAGCTGCTCGTTGGCGGCGGCGGTGATCTTCATGCCCGTCGCGGCGAGTTCACGCGCCTCGCTCTCCTCCAGCGAGAAGCCGAGTTTCGCGGCATCGACGATGACGAAACTGTCGCCGCCATAGGCGGTGTCGACGGTGAGCGTGCCGAGCCCCGCCACTTCGAGCTTCGCATCCAGCCTGTCGGCGAAGGAGGGCACGTTGGTGACGGTGATGCGCTCCGCCTTGCCGTCCCGGCACTTTGCCACCACCTCGACCAGCCCGCCCGGCGCCTCCAGCACCAGCCGCGTCTCCGGCTCCGTCATCGGCACGATGCCGCTGTCGAGCAGCACGGTCGCCACGCAGATCGAGTTCGAGCCGGACATCGGCGGCGTATCCTCCGGCTCCATGATGATGAAGCCCATCGCCGCCCTCGGGTCCTTCGGCGGCACGAGCAGGTTCACATGGCGGAAGACGCCGCCGCGCGGCTCGTTGAGCATGAAACGGCGGAGCTGCTGGTCATTGGCGATGAAGCGGCTCTGCTCCCACAGCGTGTCGCCGGGCGGCGGCGCGACGCCGCCGACGATGACGTCGCCGACCTCGCCCTCGGCATGGCAGCTCACCACATGGATCGTCTTCGTCGTGCGCATTCGTTTCCCGTCGGCATTCGTCGGCCGCGCATATTGCGGAGGCGGAAGGCCGGACGCAATGGAGACGGGCAGGTCCCGTCCACAGCCTCGGCTGCTGTCGGCCGCCCTCTTGCGTCGTCGATTTATTGTCGACGCCATGTCGGGCTTGGCCTAACTCTTTCGTCCTCTAAGAAGGAGACCCGAAGATGCTCTACGCCGTGCTCTGCTACGCACAGGAAGACGCCGTCTGTTCCTGGACCAAGGAACAGGACGAGGAGGTAATGAAGAACCTCGTCGTCGTGCAGGAGAAATACGCCAAGGCCGGAAAGCTCGGGCCCGTGGCCAGGCTGCTGCCGACCACCGCGGCGACGACGCTGCGCAAGGTCAAGGGCGAGCCGCTGGTGCTCGACGGCCCCTTCGCCGAGACCAAGGAGCAGTTGCTCGGCTTCTACACGATCGAGGCGGCCAGCCTCGAAGAGGCCGTCGCCTTCGCCAAGGAACTCTCCGACGCCAATCCGAGCGGCGGCTCCTACGAGATACGCCCTGTCGGCGTATTCAGCCCCGTCGCCCCGACAATATGACCGCGATATGACCGACATCGCCTGGATACACCCTCTTCTGACCTCGGCGAGGCCGCAGGCGGTGGCAGCGTTGCTGCGCTACTTCCGCGACCTCGACACGGCGGAAGAGGCGTTCCAGGAAGCCTGCCTGCGCGCGCTGAAGAACTGGCCAGCCAACGGACCGCCGCGCGACCCGACGGCCTGGCTGATCTTCGTCGGCCGCAACACAGCGATCGACGCGGTGCGCCGCAACGCCAGGAACGATCCGCTGCCGGACGAGCAGCTGCTGTCCGACCTCGGCGACACCGAGGCCGAGATCGCCGAGCGGCTCGACGGCGCCGACTACCGCGACGACATCTTGCGGCTCCTCTTCATCTGCTGCCATCCGGACCTGCCGGCGACGCAGCAGATCGCGCTGGCGCTGCGCATCGTGTCGGGCCTCTCGGTCAAGCAGATCGCGCGCGCCTTCCTCGTCGGCGAGGCGGCGATGGAGCAGCGCATCACCCGCGCCAAGGCCCGCATCGCCGACGCCTCCGTGCCGTTCGAGGCGCCGGGGCCGGTGGAGCGCTCCGAGCGGCTCGCCGCGGTAGCCGCAATGGTCTACCTCGTCTTCAACGAGGGCTATTCGGCGAGCGGCGGCGACGCGCCGATGCGCATCCCGCTCTGCGACGAGGCGATCCGGCTGGCTCGCCTGCTCCTGCGCATCTTCCCGTCCGAGCCGGAGGTCATGGGGCTGACGGCGCTGCTTCTGCTCCAGCATGCGCGCGCCGAGGCGCGCTTCGACGCCGACGGCATGGTGGTCCTGCTCGAAGACCAGGATCGCCGGAAATGGAACGCCAAGATGATCGCCGAGGGGCTGGCGCTGATCGACAAGGCGATGCGCCACCGCCGTCCCGGCCCCTACCAGATCCAGGCAGCGATCGCCGCGCTCCACGCCCGCGCGGCAAAGCCGGAGGACACCGACTGGCAGCAGATCGAGCTGCTCTACCAGGGGCTGGAGACGCTGCAGCCGTCGCCGGTCGTCACGCTGAACCGGGCCGTCGCCGTGTCGAAAGCGCGCGGACCCCAGGCGGCGCTCGACATGATCGAGCCGCTGGCGCCGAAACTCTCCAACTATTTCCACTTCTTCGGCGTCAGGGGCGGGCTGCTGATGCAGCTCGGCCGCCACGCCGAGGCGCGCGCCGCCTTCGACCGCGCCATCTCGCTCGCCAACACGGCGGCGGAGGCCGCCCATATCCGCATGCATCTCGACCGGCTGGCCGCCGAGGCGCCCGCGGGCCGGGGCAAGGCCTCCTGACACTCCTCCTGAAAAAATTGCCGGGGCGTGTCGAAACAGGCCGGGCCATTTCGTCATAGTCACATGGACCACGAGTTTCAGGAGGGAATGATGAACGTACAAGCCAAGGTCAGCGCCGAGTTTCCCGGAGACCGCGAGCTCGTGCTGGAGCGCGTCTTCGACGCGCCGCGCGACAAGGTCTATCGCGCCTGGACCGAACCAAAGCTTCTGAAGCAGTGGTTCGCGCCGCTGCCCTGGACGATCTCCGGCGTCGCCATGGACGTCCGGCCGGGCGGCACGAGCCTCGTCGTCATGCGCGATCCGGACGGCAAGGACTATCCCAACCCCGGCATCTTCCTGGAGGTGGTGAAGAACGAGCGGCTGGTGATGACCGACGCCTTCACCGAAGCCTGGCAGCCTTCGGAAAAGCCGTTTATGACGGCGATCGTCACCTTCGAGGACATCGGCGACGACAAGACGCGCTACACGGCGCGTATCCGCCACTGGACGGTCGAGGACCGCGAGGCGCACGAGAAGATGGGTTTCCACGAGGGCTGGGGCCAGTGCGCCGACCAGCTCGCCGCGCTTTTGAAGACGATCTGAGAGGAGCCGAGAATGGCCGACAACATGAAGATCCCCGGCGTCATCGCCTATTTCACCGTCAGCGACACGAAAGCCGCCACGGCCTTCTACGAGAAGGCGTTCGGGGCCAAGCTGATCGACCGGCGCGAGACGCCGGACGGGCGCTCCATGCACGTCCATGTCGAGATCAATGGCGGGGCGATGATGTTCAACGATCCTTTCCCGGAGCACGGCCAACCCTATGAGCCGATCCAGAACGTCGTGCTGCACCTCGTCGTCGACGACGCCGACGCATGGTGGAAACGCGCCATCGATGCCGGCGCGAAGATGACGATGCCGCTCGAGGTCGCCTTCTGGGGCGACAAATACGGCCAGCTGAAGGACCCCTTCGGCGTGCTGTGGGGGATTGTCGGTCCGGCCTGAGGGTAGCTACTCGCCCCGCGCCAGCACGGGGCCGGGCGCGCTCAGGCTCTGCAAGGAGGCCGCCGGGGCGCCGTCGATCAGCGCCACCACCGAACGGGCGAGCTCGCGTCCGGCCTGCCTGACGTCCTCATTGACGACGTGCAGTTCCGGCCGGAAGAGATGCAGCAGCTTGGTCGACTGCTTCGACACGATGTCGAGGTCCCTGCCGACCTTCAGCCCGGCGTCCTCGATGCCGGCGACGAGGGCGAAGGTGGCGCCGCCGGCGCCGCTGACGATGCCGTCCGGCCGGTTGCCCCGCTGCATGAGCTGCAGCGTGCGGGCGCGGATCTGCTCGATGGAATGGTCGACCGTCACCGTGTTGAACGGGACTTCGGCAAGGCCGAGCTCCTCCATCGCATCGAGGAAGCCGGCCCGCATGTGGTTGTAATAGGAGAGCGCCGCTGGCGGCGCCAGCAGCGCCAGGCGCTTGCGCCCCAGCCCGACCAGCTTCTTCACCGCCTCCTGCGCGAAGGCGTAATTGTCGAAGTCGTGGTAGGCGTGCGCGGTGCCGATCTCGGTGCGGCCGTGCGTGGCGAAGGGGAAGCCGTGCTCCAGCAAGTAGCGCACGCGCTTGTCGTCCGGCTCGGTGCGCGAGATGATGATGCCGTCGGCGGAGCCAGTCTCCACGACGTAGCGCACCGGCTCCAGCGGGTCGTTGTTGCGCGAATAGGGCGTGACGATGAGATGATAGGGCGTCTGCGCCAGATGCTCTGAGATGCCGTAGATCATGTCGGAGACGAAGCCGCCGATCTGCTCCTCGGTGTTGAGCACCAGGCTGATGACGTTGGTCTTGCCGGTGCGCAAGCGTACGCCCGCGCGGTTCGGCCGGTAGCCGACCTGGCGGGCGACGAGCTGGACGCGGCGGCGCGTCTCGACGCCGATCTCGGGCGCGTCCTTCAGCGCGCGCGACACGGTCGTCACCCCGAGCCCGGTCATGAAGGCGATCGTCTTCAGCGTCGGGCGACCGGCGGTGTCCGGGGAACCTCCTCCCCTGCTCTCCGTCTTGTGATGCCGCCCGCTTCCGCTCGGCCCGCTATTGCTCGGCTTGTCCATGGTCCCCGCCCTACAGATCGCGCGTTCCCGACGCAACGGCGGCGACGCCATTCTGGCCGCAAATGCCCTCTATCGCAAGCTGTAACGTTACAACTCCTGCCGCCTACAGACCACAACCGCCTCCTCCGGCGGGCCGCGCTACGAAGGCTGAAGCAACGCTTCCCGCACTGCGGCACCGTTGAGAATCAGGGGATTAGCTTCCCGTAACTTGCCGTTTTGCTGCGTTGCAACACGAGATGATCGGTCGTGGTGGGTCGAATTCTTCCGGCGCAATAAATTCGGCCTTCGAAAAAAATCGCCTCTTCGTCCTTAGAAGCATTGCACATCGCAAATGCCTCCCGTATCCTTCCGATCTGTAACGTTTCAGATTTCGGGAGGACTTCCATGCGTTATAAGCTCTTGACCGCTGCATTGGCCGCGGCAGTCACACTGCCCTTCGCGGCTCCGGCGGTCGCCACCGACCTCGAGGTCACCCACTGGTGGACATCGGGCGGCGAAGCCGCGGCCGTCTCCGAATTCGCCAAGGCGTTCGACGCCACCGGCAACAAATGGGTCGATGGCGCCATCGCCGGCGGCGGCCCAACGGCGCGCACGGTGTTCGTCAGCCGCATCACCGGCGGCGATCCGATGGGAGCGACGCAGTTCAACCACGGTCGCCAGGCCGAGGAACTGGTCGAGGCCGGCCTGATGCGCGACCTGACCGACATCGCCGAACGCGACGGTTGGAAAAACATCGTCAACCCGCCGAGCCTGCTCGACGGATGCACCCTGGACGGCAAGATCTATTGCGCGCCGATCAATATCCATTCCTGGCAGTGGCTGTGGCTTTCCAACAAGGCTTTCGAGGATGCCGGCGTGCCGGTTCCGAAAAACTGGCAGGAATTCGTCGCGGCCGGGCCAAAGCTGCGCGAGGCGGGCAAGATCCCGCTGGCTCTCGGCGGCCAGCCATGGCAGGCGGCTGGCGCCTTCCAGGTGCTGATGGTCAGCCTCGCAGGACCTGAGGTCTTCAACAAGGTCCACGGCGACAAGGATGCAGAACTTGCAGGCGGGCCAGAGCTGAAGCCGGTGTTCGACGCGGCTGCCGATGCCCGCGAGATGGCGCGCGGCTCGAACGTGCAGGACTGGAACCAGGCGACCAACCTCGTCATCACCGGCCAGGCGGGCGGGCAGATCATGGGCGACTGGGCGCAGGGCGAGTTCCAGGTGGCCGGTCAGGTTGCCGGCAAGGACTACACCTGTCTGCCGGGCCTCGGCGTCCACGACGTCATCGCCACTGGCGGCGACGCCTTCTACTTCCCGGTTCTGAAGGATGCGGCCCAGACCGAGGCGCAGGGAGTGCTGGCCTCGCTCATGCTGAAACCCGAAGTCCAGGTCGCCTTCAACCTCAAGAAGGGCTCGCTGCCGGTGCGCGGCGACGTCGACCTCGACAGCGCCAACGACTGCATGAAGAAGGGCCTCGCAATCCTTGCCGCCGGCAAGGTCGTGCCGTCGGTCGAGCAGTTGCTCAACCAGGACAGCGTCACGCAGATCAACGATCTGATGACGGAGTTCTTCAGCGGCGACATGGATCCCGCCGAAGCCCAGAAGCGCTACGCGGCCATCATCTCCAGCGCGGACTAGTCGTTCCTAAGCCTGGTGCTTAACCAGACGCCGGCACCCCAACGGCCGGCGTCTGGCCTTTCATCCGCCGAAACGTGACGGACGCATCGAAATCATGGCTCGCCCAAGCCAACTGTTCCGCAATCTCAACGCAAAGATCGCCTCGATCCCGATGATCCTGACGGCGCTCATCGTCTTTTTGGGCGGCACGATCTGGACGATCGTCCATTCCTTCACCAACTCGAAGCTGCTGCCACGCCTGAACTTCGTCGGGCTCGACCAGTATGACAGGCTGTGGTCGACGCCGCGCTGGCTGATCTCGATCGAGAACCTGCTGATCTTCGGCTCCCTTTCCCTGGTCTTTTCCATGGTCATCGGCTTCCTTCTGGCCGCGCTGCTCGACCAGAAGATCCGCTTCGAGGACACGTTCCGCACCATCTTCCTCTATCCCTTCGCCCTCTCCTTCATCGTCACCGGCCTCGTCTGGCAGTGGCTGCTCAATCCGGATTTCGGGCTGCAGGGCGTCGTGCGCTCGTGGGGCTGGGAAAGTTTCACTTTCGACCCGCTCTACGATCAGGACATCGTCATCTACGGCATCCTGATCGCCGCTCTGTGGCAGGGCACCGGGCTCGTCATGTGCCTCATGCTGGCCGGCTTGCGAGGCATCGACGAGGACATGTGGAAGGCCGCGCGGGTCGACGGCATCCCAATGTGGAAGACCTATCTCTTCATCGTCATCCCGATGATGCGGCCCGTCTTCGTGACCGCGCTGGTGATCGTCGCCTCGGGGATCGTGCGCGTCTACGACCTCGTGGTCGCGCAGACCGGCGGCGGCCCCGGCATCGCGTCGGAGGTGCCCGCGAAATACGTCATCAACATGATGTTCGAGGCCCAGAATCTCGGACAGGCCTTCGCAGCCTCGAGCATGATGCTGGTCACCATCGCCATCATCCTCGTGCCCTGGGCCTATCTCGAATTTGGCGGGAGGCAGCGCCGTGGCTGACCTGGCGATCGACGGTGCCCTGCCGGGCGACGCACTAGCGGGCCCGCGTGGGCCAAAACCGCGCTCGGCCATATCGCGCCGCAACATCTTCATCTACGGCACGCTCATCGTCGTCTCGATCTATTATCTCCTGCCGCTCTACGTGATGATCGTCACGTCGCTGAAGGGCATGCCGGAAATCCGGCTCGGCAACGCCTTCTCGCCGCCGGTCGAGATCACTTTCGAACCATGGGTCAAGGCCTGGGCGCAGGCCTGCACCGGACTGAACTGCGACGGTCTCTCCAGGGGCTTCTGGAACTCGGTGCGCATCACGGTCCCGTCGGTCATCCTGTCGATCGCCATCGCCTCGGTGAACGGCTACGCGCTCGCCAACTGGCGCTTCAAGGGCGCCGACATCTTCTTCACCATCCTCATCGTCGGCGCCTTCATCCCCTACCAGGTGATGATCTATCCGATCGTCATCATCCTGCGCGAGGTCGGCCTCTACGGCTCCCTCACCGGCCTCGTCATCGTGCATTCGATCTTCGGCATGCCGATCCTGACGCTGCTCTTCCGCAACTATTTCGCGGCGCTTCCCGAGGAGCTGTTCAAGGCCGCGCGCGTCGACGGCGCCGGCTTCTGGACGATCTATCTGCGGATCATGCTGCCCATGAGCCTGCCTATCTTCGTGGTCGCCATCATCCTGCAGGTCACCGGCATCTGGAACGACTTCCTGTTCGGCGTCGTCTACACGCGCCCGGACACCTATCCGATGACCGTGCAGCTCAACAACATCGTCAACTCCGTTCAGGGCGTGAAGGAATACAACGTCAACATGGCAGCGACCCTCATCACCGGCCTGGTGCCGCTCGTCATCTACTTCATCTCCGGGAAACTGTTCGTGCGCGGCATCGCCGCCGGCGCGGTGAAGGGGTAAGGCGATGACCAGCGTGTCGGTGAAGGAGCTGTCCCTCAACTTCGGCAGCGTCGCCGTGCTGAAGGACCTCAATCTCGATGTCCGGGACGGCGAGTTCATCGTCCTGCTCGGCCCGTCGGGCTGCGGCAAGTCCACGCTGCTCAACTGCATCGCCGGGCTGCTCGACGTCAGCGACGGCCAGATCTTCATCAAGGGCAAGAACGTCACCTGGGAGGAGCCCAAGGACCGCGGCATCGGCATGGTGTTCCAGTCCTACGCGCTCTACCCGCAGATGTCGGTGAAGGGGAACCTCACCTTCGGCCTCAAGAACGCCGGCGTGGCGAAGGACGAGATCGAGCGGCGCATCGCACGCACCGCCGAGATCCTGCAGATCGGGCCGCTGCTCGACCGGAAGCCGGCGCAGCTCTCGGGCGGCCAGCGCCAGCGCGTCGCCATCGGCCGCGCCCTGGTGCGCGACGTCGACGTGTTCCTCTTCGACGAGCCGCTCTCCAACCTCGACGCCAAGCTGCGCTCCGAGCTGCGCGTCGAGATCAAGCGGCTCCACCAGAAGCTCGCCAACACGATGATCTACGTCACCCACGACCAGATCGAGGCGATGACGCTCGCCGACCGCATCGCCGTCATGAAGGACGGGCTGATCCAGCAGCTTGGCGCGCCGCAGGAGATCTACAAGCGCCCCGTCAACCGCTACGTCGCCGGCTTCATCGGCTCGCCCGGCATGAACTTCCTCGAAGGCGAGGTGAGCATCCGCGACGGCCAGCCCCGCTTCACCGCCGACGCCATCGATATCCCGCTGGCGCGATACACGTTCGAGAAGGCCGGCCCCAGGCCCGGCCCTGCCGTGTTCGGCATCCGGCCGGAGCATGTCGGCCTCAATTCCGGCGACGACTGGCCGTTCGCCGTCACGGCGCCGGTCGAGATCGTCGAGCCGATGGGCTCCGACACGCTGATCTGGACCAAGATCGGCAAGCAGAACCTCACCATCCGCGTCTCCTCGGAGCGCGCGCCGGCGGTCGACGACACGGTCACGATCGGCTTCGATCCGATGAACGCCTCGCTCTTCGACGCCGCGTCGGGAGCACGTCTCTAGAACCGTCCTTCGGACAGGAACCGGGCGGCCCGAGCGCCCGCAGGCAGAAAGGGAATGACATGAACTGGTCCATGCAGCTCTACAGCGCGCGCAACTTCCAGCCTTGGGACAAGGTGCTGAAAGTGGTCGGCGAAGCCGGCTACAAGGAAGTGGAAGGTTTCGGCGCCGTCTATGCGGACCCGGCCGGCTTCCGCAAGGAGCTCGACCGGAACGGGCTGTCGATGCCGACCGGCCATTTCTCCATCGACACGCTGGAGGGCGATTTCGACGGCGCGAAAAGGACCGCTGACGCGCTTGGCATCAAGACGATGATCTGCCCCTACCTCGTTGCCGAGGCGCGGCCCGAGGCGACCGCCGCCGGCTGGCGCGGCTTCGGCGAGCGGCTGGCGAAGGTCGGCGAGCGCACCAGGCGCGACGGCTACGGCTTCGCCTGGCACAATCACGACTTCGAGTTCAAGAAGCTCGCGGACGGCTCGACGCCGCAGGAGCACATCCTCGCCGCCGCCCCCGACGTCGGCTGGGAGATCGACGTCGCCTGGGTGGTGCGCGGCGGCGACGATCCGCTGCCGTGGATCGACCGCTACGGCAAGCGCATCGTCGCGGTGCACGTCAAGGACATCGCCAAGCCCGGCCAGGGCCTCGACGAGGACGGCTGGGCGGACGTCGGCCACGGCACCATCGACTGGAAGGGCCTGCTCAAGGCGCTGCGCGAGAAGACCGCGGCGAAACACTTCGTCATGGAGCAGGACAATCCCAACGACTTCGGGCGCTTCGCGCGGCGCTCGATCGAATCGGTCAACACCTACTGATCACGCCTTTCAGGAGCGAATGGAAATGGCACGCAAGCTTGGTGTCGGCATCGTCGGATGCGGCAACATATCGACCACCTATTTTTCCCTCTCGCCGCTTTTCAAGGGCATCGAGGTCAGGGCCTGCGCCGACATCGACCCGAAGGCCGCCAAGGCCAAGGCCAAGGAATTCGGCGTCCGCGCCGGCAGCGTGGCCGACCTGGTCGCGGCCGACGACGTCGACATCGTCGTCAACCTGACCATTCCGGCGGTCCATTACGAGATCTCGCGCACCGCGCTCGACGCCGGCAAGAACGTCTATTCGGAAAAGCCCTTCGTCCTGTCGGTCAAGGAAGGGCTCGACCTCAAGAAACGCGCCGAGAAGAAGAAGCTGCGCGTCGGCTCGGCGCCCGACACCTTCCTCGGCGGTGCGCATCAGCTCGTGCGCGACCTGATCGACAAGGGCAAGCTCGGGGAGATCGTCGGCGGCACCTGCTACGTGATGAGCCACGGCATGGAGAACTGGCATCCGAACCCGGACTTCTTCTTCCAGCCCGGGGCCGGCCCGGTGCTCGACGTCGGCCCCTATTACGTCACCAACCTGATCCAGCTCATCGGCCCCGTGAAGCGGGTCACCGCGCTCGCCGCGACGCCGCAGAAATTCCGCACCATCGGCAACGGCCCGCGCCTCGGCGAGAAGGTGCCGGTCGACACGCCGACCACCATCCACTCGGTGCTCGAATTCGAGAACGGCGCGCTGGTGACGCTGAACGCCAGCTGGGACGTCTGGGCGCACGGCCACGCGCCGATGGAACTCTACGGCGAGGCAGGCACCGTCTATGTGCCGGACCCCAACTTCTTCGGCGGCAATGTGCGCTACACCTCCGGCGCCAGCGAGGTGAAGAAGATGCCGGCCTGGAACCATCCCTTCGGCGTGCCCAACCAGAAGCACAGCCAGGGAATGATGGCGAACTACCGCACGGCCGGCCTTGCCGACATGGCGCTCGCCATCCAGGGCGACCGCCCGCACCGCTGCTCGCTGGATCTGGCGCTGCACGCGGTCGACGTGATGACGGCGATCCTCAAATCCGCCGAGGCGGGCAAGTCCGTCGCCACGCAGACGACATGCGAACGCCCGGCGGCACTCGGCCCGAAGGACGCCAGGGCGCTGCTGGCCAGGTAGGCGACGTTGCGGCTCCTCCCCCGTTTACGGGGGAGGGGGACCACGCGAAGCGTGGTGGAGGGGGCGGATGCGATAGCCCTTCTTGCAGCCTACCCCGCGACCCACCCCGTCACATAGATGACGATCGCCAGATAGGTCAGCCCGTGCAGGAGCTGGTCGAAGCCGATGGCGTTCCAGAAACGGGCGCCGACCTTCCAGCCGAGCCGTCGCACGCACTGCTCCTTGCCCCAGTCGATATGGTAGTGGACGACGAACTCGGCGATGAGCACGACGAGGATCGTCCGCGGCGGCGTCATCACCGCGAGCAGAGCGACCAGCGTTCCCACGACATGGATGCTCGCATGCACGATGCCGCCCGGCGCGCCATAGATCCCCTTCTGGGAAATCTGCCATGGCGTCTGCAGCACGAAATCGCAGACGAAATGCTTGATCAGCAGCAGGGCAAGAAGCGTGATCGCGGCAGTGGTCATCGAGGGTCCAGTTGCAAGTGCGGCGTTCCCGCGCCGGGGCCAAACTGCGTGAGCATCGGGGCCAATGTCAATTGCCGCCAGGATACCCCTAAGGCAGCTCCCGGCGGATTGCGCAACGCGCCCGAAAGCACCATTTTCCGCTCATCATGAGTTCCAGTGAGAATTTCGCCGCGCGGCTCGCCTTCCGCAGCTCGACCGCCGACCAGCCGCCGCTCAGCCAGCAGCTGGCGACGCTCCGGCACCTGAAACGTTTCTTCGCGCAGGTCTGGCGCACCAGCGCGCCGCTGATGGTGACGAGCATCGTGCTGCGGCTGTTGGCGGCCGTGCAGCCGCTGCTCCTGCTCTATGTCGGCAAGCTGATCATCGACGAGGTGGTGCGCCAGACCGGCATGCCCGCGCCTGGCCCCACATTTTCCGACTGGCTGGCCAGCGGCCGGCTCGTGCCGGTCGCCGAGCTCCTGGCGCTGGAATTCGTGCTGGTCGTCGTGGCCGACCTCCTCACGCGCGCGATCTCGCTGGTCGATGGCGTCTTGTCGGAACTGCATTCCAACACGGTCAGCATGGAGCTGATGCGGCACGCGGCGAGCCTCGATCTCCGTCACTTCGAGTCCAGCGAATACCAGGACCGGCTGGAGCGCGCCCGCCGCCAGGCAGCCGGCCGCAACGCGCTGCTCGCGCAGATCTTCGGCCAGGGCCAGTCGATCATCACCATCGTCTCGCTTGCGGTCGGCCTGCTGGTCTACGCGCCGTGGCTGATCCTGCTGCTGCTCGTCTCCTTCGTGCCCTCGGTGGTCAGCGAGGCGAAGTTCAACACGCGCTCCTACTTTCTCAACCGGATGCGCTCGCCCGAGCGGCGCGAGCTCGAATATCTGCGCTACATCGGCGCCAGCGCGGAAACGGCCAAGGAGATAAAGCTCTTCGGCCTCGGCTCCTTCCTGGTCGGCCGCTTCAAGCGGCTGGCCGACACGATCCTGCGCGACAACCGGCGCCTCGCCACGCAGCGCGCCATCTGGGGCGGCCTATTCTCGGCGCTCTCCAGCCTGGCCTATTACGGCGCCTACGCCTACATCGTCTGGCGCACGGTCGAGGGGCAATTCTCGCTCGGCGACCTCGCTTTCCTCTCCGGCTCGTTCCTGCGCCTGAACGCCCTGTTCGGCCAGATGCTGATCGGCGTCACCAACATCGCGGGCCAGTCGCTCTATCTCGACGACCTGTTCTCCTTCTTCGACATCGAGCCGACCATCCAGCTGTCGCCCAACCCAAAACCGTTCCCGCAGCCGATCCGCGAGGGCATCGTCTTCGAGAATGTCGGCTTCCGCTATCCCGACACCGAGCGCTGGGCCGTGCGCGGCCTCAACTTCACGCTCAAGGCCGGAGAGGCGCTGGCGCTGGTCGGCGAGAACGGCGCCGGCAAGACCACCATCGTCAAGCTGCTCACCCGCCTCTACGATCCGGATGAAGGCCGCATCCTGGTCGACGGCATCGACCTGCGCGACATCGACATACTCGACCTGAGGACGCATATCGGCGTCATCTTCCAGGACTTCATCCGCTACTCCTTCACCGCGGCGGAAAACATCGGCGTCGGCCGCATCGAGGCCGGCGTCGAGCGCGAGCGCATCAAGTCGGCCGCCGAGCAGAGCCTGGCGGCAGACGTCATCGACAAGCTGCCGCTCGGCTACGACCAGCCGCTCGGAAAGCTCTTCGCCCACGGCCGCGACCTGTCCGGCGGCGAATGGCAGAAGGTGGCGATCGCCCGCGCCTATATGCGCGACGCCGAGCTGATCATCCTCGACGAGCCGACGGCCGCCCTCGACGCCAAGGCGGAGGCGGAAGTCTTCCAGCGCTTCAAGGGGCTGGCCAAGGGCAAGACGGCGGTGCTGATCTCGCACCGCTTCTCCACCGTGCGCATGGCCGACCGCATCCTGGTGCTGTCGGGCGGCCGCATCATCGAGAGCGGCTCGCATGAAGAGCTGATCGCCGAGCGCGGCGTCTACGCCGACCTCTTCGAGCTGCAGGCGGCGGGCTATCGCTGAGGAGAACCCGCCGCTCCGCCTGTCGGCGTCAGGACACCACCTTCAGCCCGACGATCCCCGACACGATCAGCCCTATGCAGACGAGCCTGCCGGCGGTGGCCGGCTCGCCGAGCAGGTAGATGCCGAGGATCGCGGTGCCGACCGCGCCGACGCCCGTCCACACCGCATAGGCCGTGCCGACCGGCAGCGTCTTCAGCGCCAGCCCGAGCAGGCCGAGCGAGATCGCCATGCTGATCGCCGTCAGCACGGTCGGCACCAGCCGCGTGAAACCGTTGGTGTATTTGAGGCCGATGGCCCAGCCGATCTCGAACAGGCCGGCGACGAAAAGATAGACCCAGCTCATGGAAGAACTCCTCTGCGCTCGGAGCCATTCGGCTCCTGGGAAGGGTCGTCCCTTCGTGTTCCAATGCACAAGCGCCCGAGGTCGTCCTCGAGCGCCTATCTAGGACAAACGGTCGGCAAGGTGAAGCGCTGCCCGGTCATGGCTGCCATGCCCGGGCGGCATCGATGGCGATGCCGTATTCCGCGCCGGAATCGAGCAGCGTGCGCCACAGGCTCTCGGCGAAACTCGCGAAGACCAGCAGATGGAAGACGGCCTCGCCGGAATGATCCTCGCCGCGCCAGAGATTGACCGCCGTGTGATCGATCGAGGTCGCGGCCGCCGCGCCGACCGGGAACGCAGCGGGATGCAGGTCGAGCGAGCAGACCTTTGCCAGCATGTCGCGTGCGCGCGCGCCGGAGATGCTGAGCAGCGAGCGCCCGTCCGACTGCTCCGACAGCGACGCGGTGCCGGCGAAGGCAAGCCGCGCCCGCTCCATCGCCGAACCCGGACCGCGCGGAGACAGCACAAGGAACTGATCCGGCCCCGACCAGACGAGCAGCACACCGTCGGCGCTGACGGCCTGCGGCGTCGCCGGAGCCGCCTTGCCAAAGGCTTCTGCACAGGCCTGCACCACAGCACTCGATTGTCCCCGCCGCACCATCACCTGCACCAGCTCGAAATCGGCAAGTTCGGCCATGGCGAGACCCGCACTGCCTTCCTTCACGCCGTGGCGGCCAGGGGCATGGATCCGCGACAGCGGCGTGGTGGCGTTCCAGTTGAGCTCAACCACGCTGGCGTCCTCCTTCCGGATCGTAGAAGACCGGGCTGCAGAGCTCGACCTCGTAGTCCTCGCCGCGCAGCGGGTCGTGCGCCATCGCGACCTCGCCGATGCGTTCGCGGCCATGCGAGACGAGGCCGAGGCCGATCCACTGGTCCAGCATCGGCGAGAAGCAGACCGAGGTGACGTAGCCGCCGTCGGTTTCTGGCGCCGGCACATCGCCCTTCCTGACGATATGCGCGCCCGAGCGCAGCCGCTGCCCCTTGTCGACCGGCTTGATGCCGACCACCACCTGCCGATCCGGCGCGACGAGCGCCTCGCGCCCCGCCATCACGCGGCCGATGAAATCCTTCCTGGTCGACATCATCTTGCCGAGGCCGAGGTCGGCGGCGGTCGTCGTGCCGGTGAGCTCGCCTCCCGCGACATGGCCCTTCTCGATGCGCATGACGCCGAGCGCTTCGGTGCCGTAGGGCGTCACGCCGTACGGCTCGCCCGCGACCATCAGGTTGCGCGCCAGCGCGTCGCCGAAGCGGGCGGGCACCGAGATCTCGAAAGCCATCTCGCCGGAGAAGGAGATGCGGAAGAGCCGCGCCTTCACGCCGCCGCGAAGCTGCACCTCCCGCACGCCCATGAAGGGGAAGCCCTCATTGGAAATGTCTTCGGAGGGATCGACGATCTGCTTCAGCAGGTCGCGGGTCTTCGGCCCGGCGATCGAGAACTGCGCCCACTGGTCGGACACCGACGCGAGTTGCACGTCGAGCTCGGGGAACAGCACCTGCCGGCAGAATTCCAGATGCTGCATCACCGGCCCGGCCTTCGCCGTGGTGGTGGTCAGGAAATAATGGCCCTCGGCCAGCCTGGACGTCGTGCCGTCGTCATAGACCAGCCCGTCCTCGCGCAGCATCAGCCCGTAGCGCGCCTTGCCGACCGGCAGGGTGGAGAAGGTGTTGATGTAGACGCGGTCGAGGAACTTGCCTGCGTCCGGCCCGTGCACGTCGATCTTGCCGAGCGTCGAGACGTCGCAGAAGCCGACGCCGCTCCTGACCGCCTTCACCTCGCGGGTCACCGATTCCAGCCAGTCCTTCTCGTCCTTCTTCGGATACCACTGCGCGCGCTTCCACAGCCCGGTGTCGACGAAGACGGCGCCCTGCTCCGCCGCCCAGTGATGCGACGGCGTCAGCCGCGTGGCGTGGAAATTCTCGTCGCGGTGATGGCCGGCGAGCGCGCCGATCGCCACCGGCACATAGGGCGGACGGTAGATCGTCGTGCCCGTCTCGGGGATCGACCGGCCGGTCAGCTCGGCCATGATGGCGAGGCCCTGCACGTTCGAGGTCTTGCCCTGGTCGGTGGCCATGCCGAGCGTCGTGTAGCGCTTCAGGT
>Ga0233385_1000220_pt1 | contig 32004 bp, 29 predicted proteins | sample ElkDunMinimDraft_16_FD_191543 | JGI IMG/M metagenome (GOLD analysis project Ga0233385, IMG submission 191543) | Fecal eukaryotic communites from dung pellets of Tule Elk in California, USA - Elk Dung G36 | ecosystem: Host-associated > Mammals > Digestive system > Large intestine > Fecal | place...
CCAGGATCCGGGCTGCGCGTCGCAGGTCCGCCCGCACCGCGGCCGGCGCCAGCGCCTGGAGAACGAGGCGGACCGGCACCCAGGGCAGGGAGCTGCGGACGCGCAGGTCGACACCCAGAGCGGTGCGGTCGTCCGCGAGCGCCGTGAACGTCAGGTGCAGGTACGCCCGCAGGCCGTGCCACTCCCCCAGCTCGGCCCAGGTCCCGGCGCCGCCTGAGGTGGGCGGGTTCATCTCGACGATCCGCAGGCGGGGCGCCGCGCCCACGGCGGTCCGGTCGAGCCAGCGGGTGCCCACGCGGGGTGGTCCGGCGTCGAGCACCGTCACCGCCCGCAAGCTCGACTGCCACTGCGGGCGGTGGCGGGGGTCGGCGAGGTAGTCGAACGCGCTCCGTGGCGGCGCGGGCACCTCGACCGTGAACCGGGCCACGGGCTCAGGCGCCCACGTACTGCGCCAGGTGTTCCCCGGTGAGGGTCGAACGCTGGGCGACGAGGTCGGCGGGCGTTCCCTCGAAGACGACCCGTCCGCCGTCGTGCCCGGCGCCGGGCCCGAGGTCGATGATCCAGTCGGCGTGCGCCATGACGGCCTGGTGGTGCTCGATGACGATGACGGACCTGCCGGAGTCGACCAGGCGGTCGAGCAGGCCGAGCAGCTGCTGGACGTCGGCCAGGTGCAGGCCGGAGGTTGGCTCGTCGAGGATGTAGACGCCGCCCTTGTCGCCCAGGTGGGTGGCGAGCTTGAGCCGTTGCCGTTCGCCGCCGGACAGCGTGGTCAGCGGCTGGCCGAGCGTGAGGTAGCCGAGGCCGACGTCGGCGAGCCGCTCGACGATCGCGTGCGCGGCGGGGATCCGCGCCTCGCCGGAGCCGAAGAACTCGACGGCCTCGGAGACGGGCATCGCGAGGACCTCGCTGATGTCGCGCCCGCCGAGCGTGTACTCGAGCACGGCGGCCTGGAACCGCTTGCCACCGCAGTCCTCGCAGGGCGTGGACACGGTCTCCATGAAGCTGAGCTCGGTGTAGATCATGCCGTTGCCGTTGCAGGTGGGGCAGGCGCCCTCGGAGTTGGCGCTGAACAGGGCGGGCTTGACGCCGTTGGCCTTGGCGAACGCCTTGCGCACGGGCTCGAGCAGCCCGGTGTAGGTGGCGGGGTTGCTGCGCCGCGAGCCGCGGATGGCGCCCTGGTCGATCGAGACGACGCCCTCGCGGCCGGCGACCGACCCGTGGATGAGCGAGCTCTTGCCCGACCCGGCGACGCCGGTGACCACGACGAGCGCGCCGAGGGGGACGTCGACGTCGACCGACTGCAGGTTGTTCGCCGTCGCGCCCCGGATCTCGAGGGCACCCGTGGGCTTGCGCACCTCGTCCTTGAGCGCGGCGCGGTCGTCGAGGTGGCGCCCCGTGACGGTGTCGCTGGACCGCAGCCCGTCGACGGTGCCCTCGAAGCAGATCGTGCCGCCGGCGGTGCCCGCCCCGGGGCCGAGGTCGACGACGTGGTCGGCGATCGCGATCGTCTCGGGCTTGTGCTCGACGACGAGCACCGTGTTGCCCTTGTCGCGCAGCCGCACCAGCAGGTCGTTCATGCGCTGGATGTCGTGCGGGTGCAGCCCGATGGTCGGCTCGTCGAAGACGTACGTGACGTCCGTCAGCGACGACCCGAGGTGGCGCAGCATCTTGATGCGCTGCGCCTCGCCCCCGGACAGGGTGCCGGAAGGTCGCTCGAGGCTGAGGTAGCCGAGCCCGAGCTCGACGAACGCGGCGAGGTTGTCCCCGAGCGCCTTGACGACGGGGGCCATCGCCGGGTCGTCGAGCTCGCGGATCCACGCGGCCAGGTCGGTGATCTGCATCGCGCACAGGTCGGCGATGTTGACGCCCCGGATCTTCGCCGACCGTGCCGACTCGGACAGCCGGGTGCCACCGCACTCGGGGCAGGTCGTGAACACGGCGGCCCGCTCGACGAACGCCCGGATGTGCGGCTGCAGCGAGTCGAGGTCCTTGGAGAGCATCGACTTCTGGATCTTGGGGATCAGACCCTCGTAGGTCATGTTGATCCCGGCGATCTTGATCTTGGTCTGCTCCTTGTAGAGCAGGTCGGCCCGCTCCTGGTCGGTGAAGTCGCGGATCGGCGTGTTGCCGTCGAACAACCCTGACTCGGCGAACCCCTTGACCATCCAGCCGTCGGCCGTGTAGCCGGGAACCTTGATCGCACCCTCGAGCAGCGACTTGGACTCGTCGATGATCTCGGCGAGGTCGAGGTCCGAGACCGATCCGCGTCCCTCGCAGCGCGGGCACATGCCGCCGTGGTAGACGGCGTTGCGCACGACGGTCTTCTCGCCCGTGGCCGACGTCATGACCCCGCTCGCCTTGCGCGCGGGGATGTTGAACGAGAACGCGGTCGAGGGGCCGACGTACGGCTCGCCGAACCGGCTGAACAGCACCCGCAGGATGGCGTTGGCGTCCGTTACGGTGCCGACGGTCGAGCGCGGGTTGGCACCGAGGCGCTCCTGGTCGACGACGATCGCGGTCGTCAGCCCGTCGAGGAGGTCGACGTCGGGCCGGTCGAGCGACGGCATGAAGCCCTGCAGGAACGCGCTGTAGGTCTCGTTGATCAGCCGCTGCGACTCGGCCGCGACCGTGTCGAACACCAGCGAGCTCTTGCCCGAGCCGGAGACCCCGGTGAAGACCGTCAGGCGCCGCTTGGGGATCTCGACGCTCACGTCCTGGAGGTTGTTCTCCCGCGCTCCGTGCACGCGGATCAGGTCGTGGCTGTCGGCGGCGTGCTCGGTGGGCTGATCGGACGTCTGGTCGGCGGTCTTCGACCGGGTGCTCGTGGCTGTGCTCATCGTCTCTCCGTCTGTGAGTGCGTCGGTCAGCCGTCGTCCGGCTGGTTGTCCAGCTGCTTGTCCGGCACGGTCAGCCCACCTGGTCGATGCGGACCATGTTGCCGGCCGGGTCACGGAACGCGCAGTCGCGCACGCCCCACGGCTGCTCGGTGGGCTCGGAGACGACCTCGGCGTCGGCGGCCTGGAGCGTGCCGAAGACGCCGTCCAGGTCGTCGGTGGCCAGGATGATCGACTGGTAGGCGCCCTTGGCCATGAGCTCGGTGATGGTCCGGCGCTCGTCGTCGGTGATGCCGGGGTCGACGGCGGGCGGCGTCAGCACGAGGCGGACGTCGGGCCGGCCCGGAGCGACGAAGGTGAGCCAGCGCATCTCGCCCTGGCCGACATCCTGGGTGAGCTCGAAGCCGAGCAGGTCGCGGTAGAACGCCAGCGACGCCTCGGGGTCGGTGTGCGGAAGGAACGTGGTGTGGATGGTGAGGTTCATGTCGTTCACGCTAGGTGCGCCTCGAGTCCGGGCGCTTCTCGATTCCTGATCGGTCGGGTCACCTGTTTCGTCACGCACGACGGCAGCTCTCCGGGCGCCGTCCGGGCGCGACGCCGGTACTCGCTCGGCGGCATGCCGACGAGCTCGGTGAACCGCGTGCTGAACGTGCCCAGGGACGAGGAGCCCACCGCGAAGCAGACGTCGGTGACGCTGAGGTCGCCGCGCCGCAGCAGCGCCATCGCCCGCTCGATGCGCCGCGTCATCAGGTAGCTGTACGGCGACTCGCCGAACGCCTCCTTGAACTGGCGGCTCAGGTGGCCGGCCGACAGGTGCACACCCCGGGCCAGCGCCTCGACGTCGAGCGGCTGTGCGTACTCCCGGTCGATCCGGTCCCGGACGCGTCGCAGCACCGCGAGGTCGCGCAGGCGTTGCGCGTCAGCGGGGCGGCTGTTCACCCGTGTGATCGTGCCACGCCGCGCCCGGGTCTGGCCACCGTGGGCGCTCGACGCGCAGGTCAGGCGTTATGGGCCAAAGATGGGCGATGTGAGGGCACTGCTGTCGCTCAACACCGAGCTCGAACGCGAGGCGTTCGACCACCTTGTGGTGGGCCGGAGCGTCGACCTGCTGGGCGTCAAGGGATCAGGCCGGTCGGCCGTGCTGCGGCGCGTGGCGCGCATGCTCGAGGACGACGAGCGCCAGGTCGTGCGCATCGACGGCATCGCGACGCTGCGCGACCGCCCGCTGGAGGCGCTCGCCGTCGCCGGCCTGCTGCCCACCGCGGCACGCGAGAGCTCCGCCGTCGCGGCCGCCGTCGGCGCGATCCTGAGCCGGGTCAAGGGCGGGCGCACCGTCCTGGTGATCGACGACGTCGACGACCTGGACCCGGTGTCCGCGGGCGCGATCACCGCGGCGCACGCGCGGGCCCGGTTCGGCGTGCTGAGCACGTCCCGCCCGCTGCCGCAACGTCTGCGCGACCCGCACCGGCTCCCCGCCGAGGTACGTCCCGGGGTCGAGCTGACCGTGGCCGCCCTGGACTACGTCGGCACCCAGACCGTGCTGAGCGAGATCCTGCCCGGACGCACCTCGACCGACCTCGTGCGGCGCGTGCACAGCCTGTCGGGCGGCATCCCCGCCCTGGTCCAGGCCATCGCCGACTCCGCACGTCGCCACACGCCCGACTGGATGCCGACCGAGGGCTGGTCCGGGCCCGCCGACCTGTGGAGCCCGGAGCTCGGCCGCACGATCGAGCCGCTCGTGCAGGACGTGTCCCCCGCCGCTCGCGAGGCGCTCGAGACCCTGGCGCTCGCGGGCCCGGTCGAGGTCGGCACCGCCCGGCGCCTGGTGTCCTGGGAGGTCCTCGAGGAGCTCGACGAGTGCTGGCTGCTGCGGTTCGTGACCCGCGGCGACGACGTGACGCTCGTCGGCGTCTTCCCGCCCGTCGTCGCCGAGTACCTGCGCCACCTGCGCCTGACCGCCCGCCGCCTGCGGCTCGACGAGAGCCTCTCGATCGCGTTCGGCGACGTGACCCGCACCGCCACGGCGACGCCGAGCAGCAGGTCCAGCGCCCCGAGCCTGATCACGAGACCGACGTCGAACCACGGCACGCACGAGCTCGACGCGATCCTGCACCGGATGCTGCTCGAGCACTGGCGGCGCGAGACGCTCGTGCGCCGCAGCGAGTGGGAGGCGGCGCCGTCGCCCGTCACGGCCGTGCCCTACCTGCGAGCGCTCCTCGTCGGCGACGCCGACGCCGCGACGCTCCGGTCCGTCATCGCCCAGACGCCTCGCGGCGGTGACCCGCGCGACCTCGCCTCGTTCGACAACTGGCACGCGCTGGTGCTCGCGTTCGTCGACCACGACCTCGACGGGGCGCTCGAGGTGCTCGAGCGGGCCGGCGCGGAGGCCGAGGAGTGGCGCCCGCTGCTGCGCGGCGTCGGGCTGCACCTGGCGATGCTGATCGACCAGCTGCCCGCGATCGAGCGGATCGACGAGGTGACCGAGCCCGAGATGCCGGTCGAGGCCGTCGAGGCGCTGGGCCTCGTGCGTGCCGAGAGGTTCGCCTTCCAGGGCGACGGCGCGGCCGCGCTGCCCCTGGTCCGGCAGGAGCCGGGCGAGCTGTCCGACTTCACCGACGGGCGCCAGGTGGTGTACGGGCTGGCTCTGATGGTCGCCGGCCGGCTCGACGAGGCGCTCGAGTGGGCGCGGGTGCGGCTCGAGGAGGGCCGCTCCCGGCTCGACGTCGATGCCATCCACGGCCACGGGTACGTCGTCGCGGCGGTCCTGCTGAACCAGAACCGGACGTCCGAGCTGCGCGACCACCTCGCGTCGGTGCTCTCGACGGGCCTGGCGTCCGCGACGCAGCGGCCCTACGAGGCCGCCAACCTCTCGATGGCGTCCGGCATCGCGCTCGACGACGGCCGGCCCGCCGCGGCCCGGGCGTTCGCCGAGCAGGCGGCCGCCCGCTCGCTCGGCCCCAACCCGCTCCCCTACGCCTTCTCGAGCTTCACGCTCGGACGGCTCGAATCCGGGATGGAGGGCCTCGTCCAGCTCGAGGCCGACCGTGGGACCGCCGACGCCGTCTGGGCCGAGGTCCTGGTGCTCGAGGAGCGCGGGTACGCGGTCGCGGCCCTGACCGCCGGTGCGTTCTCGGTCGGCATCTGGGCCGACCCCGACCGTGCCGCGCACCTGCTGGACCTCGCCGCGACCACGCCCGGCGGCTTCGCCGCGTCGATCGCCCGGTACGTGCGTGCGCTGCACACCGACGATCCCGACGAGGCCCGGCGCGAGGCCGCCGCGCTCCTGGAGGAGACACAGGTGCTCTCGGGCGTCCGGGCGCTGGCCGCCGCGGTGCGCGCCGCCCGCCGTCAGGGCGGCCCGCAGGCCGCGGCCGACGAGCGTGCCCGGGCCATGGAGCTTGCCCGCAGGCACGGCCAGGGCGCCCTGCGCATGCTCGCGGGACTGGCGCCTGCCGGCGACCTGACCACCCGTGAGGAGGAGATCGCGCGGCTGGCGGCCGAAGGGCTGTCGAACCAGCAGATCGCGGCCCGGCTGCAGATCTCGGTGCGCACGGTCGAGAACCACCTGCTGCGTGCGTTCCGCAAGCTCGCGATCACCACGCGCTCGGAGCTGTCCCGCACGCTCGGGGTCTGAGCCGGACGTTCAGGCCGGGTTCTGCGTGCGCACGGCCTCGGCGACGGCCTCGGCCACGCGGTGGTCGAACACGCCCGGGATGATGAACGCGCTGTTGAGCTCCTCGGGGTGCACGACGTCGGCGATCGCGACGGCGGCCACGCGCAGCAGCTCGGTGGTGATCTCGGTGGCCCCGACGTCGAGCAGTCCTCGGAACAGCCCTGGGAAGGCCAGCACGTTGTTGATCTGGTTGGGGTAGTCGCTGCGCCCGGTCGCGACCACCGCGGCGTGCTCGGCCGCCTCGATCGGGTCCACCTCGGGCGTGGGGTTGGCGAGCGCGAAGACGATGGCCGCGTCGTTCATGCGCGCGATGTCGGCGCCCGTGAGGATGTTCGCCGCGGACACCCCGATGAACACGTCCGCGCCCACCAGGCCGTCGCGCAGCGACCCGTCGAAGCCGTCGTGGTTGGTGTTGTCGGCGATCCAGGTGCGGTGGGGGTCGCCGTTGCGCTTGCCGCCGTGCAGGGCGCCGTCGCGCCCGAACGCGACGATGTGCTTGGCCCCCTGCGCCTTGAGCAGGCGGATGATCGCGTTCCCCGCGGCACCCACGCCCGAGACGACGATGCGGACGTCGTCGAGGTCCTTGCCGACGACCTTGAGGGCGTTGACGAGCGCGGCCAGCACGACGATCGCGGTGCCGTGCTGGTCGTCGTGGAAGACCGGGATGTCCAGCTCGGCACGCAGCCGCGCCTCGATCTCGAAGCAGCGCGGCGCGGAGATGTCCTCGAGGTTGACCCCGCCGTACACGGGCGCCAGCGCCTTGACGATGCTGATGATCTCCTCGACGTCGGTGGTGTCGAGGCACACGGGCCAGGCGTCGACCCCGCCGAACTCCTTGAACAGCGCCGCCTTGCCCTCCATGACCGGCAGCGCCGCGGCCGGGCCGATGTCGCCGAGACCGAGCACCGCCGTGCCGTCCGTGACGACCGCGACGGTGTTCCGCTTGATCGTCAGCCGCCGCGCGTCCTCGGGGCGTTCGGCGATGGCGAGGCAGACGCGCGCGACGCCGGGGGTGTACGCACGCGACAGGTCGCGGCGCGTCTTGAGCGGCACCTTGGTGCTGATCTCGATCTTGCCGCCGAGGTGCATGAGGAACGTCGAGTCGCTCCACTTGAGCACCCGCACGCCCTCGAGCGCGTCGAGCGTCGCGACCACGCGTTCGCCGTGCTCGGCGTCGACCGTGTCGCACGTGACGTCCATGACGAGACCCTGCGGCGTGGAGTGGGCGATGTCGACGCCCATGACGGCGGCGCCGGCGTCGGCCACCGCGCTCACCACGGTGCTGGTGGCGCGCTGGGAAGCGGGCACCTGGACGCGCAGGGTGACGGTGTAGCTGGGGCTGGGCAGGGGCACGGCGGAACCCTTCGAGGCGGCGGCGTTGCCGGGATCGACGGGCGCCAAGGTACTCCACACGGAGCCACCCGAGGCGCCCCGTCTCAGGGCGCGCTCGGGCGGCTCGTCACGCCAGGTGTCAGGCCGTGGTGTCGTCCCCCGCCATGACGGCCGCACGGCCTGCCTCCAGGCGGGCGACCGGGATCCGGAACGGCGAGCACGAGACGTAGTCGAGGCCCACCTGGTGGAAGAAGTGGATCGACTCGGGGTCGCCGCCGTGCTCCCCGCAGACGCCGCAGTGCAGACCCGGCTTGGCCGAGCGGCCGCCCTCGACGCCCGCCCGCACGAGCGCGCCGACCCCGTCGGCGTCGATCGTCTCGAACGGGGAGATCGTCAGCACGCCGTTGTTGAGGTAGTCGGTGAAGAACGCACCTTCGACGTCGTCGCGCGAGAACCCCCACGCGGTCTGCGTCAGGTCGTTGGTGCCGAAGGAGAAGAAGTCGGCCTCCTCGGCGATGCGGTGGGCGGTCAGCGCCGCCCGGGGCAGCTCGATCATGCAGCCGATCGGGATGTCGAGGGTGACCCCCGCCGCCTGCGCGACCTCGGCCAGGATCGGTTCCGCCTCGTCGCGCACGAGCTGCAGCTCCCGGACCGAGCCGATGAGCGGGACCATGATCTCCGGGCGCGGGTCCTTGCCCTGGCGGCGCAGCTCGACGGTCGCCTCGGCGATCGCCCGGATCTGCAGCGCGAACAGGCCGGGCACCTTGAGACCCAGCCGGACGCCGCGCAGCCCGAGCATCGGGTTCTGCTCGTGCATGCGCCGCACCGCGGCGAGCAGCCGCTGGTTGCGCTCCACGGACTCGCCGGACTCACCCCGCTCGGTCGCGAGCGCGACCGTGACCGACAGCTCGGTGAGGTCGGGCAGGAACTCGTGCAGCGGCGGGTCGAGCAGGCGGATGGTCGTGGGCAGTCCGTCCATGGCCTCGAGCAGGCTCGCGAAGTCGTCGCGCTGCAGCGGCAGGAGCTCGGCCAGGGCGGCGTCGCGCTCGTCGTCGGAGTCGGCGAGCACGACGCGCTCGACCTGCTTGCGCCGCTCACCGAGGAACTGGTGCTCGGTGCGGCACAGGCCCACGCCCTGTGCGCCGCGCTCGCGGGCGCGCTGGGCGTCCTCGGCCGTGTCGGCGTTGGCGCGGACCTGCATGCGGCGCTGGTCGTCGGCGTGCGTCAGGAGCCGGTCGACGGCGTGCACGAGCTCGCGCCCGGCGTCGTCGTCGGCGGCCGCGAGCCCGGCGTCGAGGCCGTGGGACACGTAGCGGGCGACGGGCGAGTCGACGACGGGCACGTCCCCGAGGAAGACCTCGCCCGTGCCGCCGTCGATCGCGATGATGTCGCCGGCGTGCAGGGTGCGTCCCGCGACGCGCACCTCGCCGCTGGCGTGGTCGACGTCGAGCTCCTCGGCGCCGACGACCGCGCACGTGCCCATGCCGCGTGCGACGACGGCGGCGTGCGACGTCTTGCCGCCACGGGCGGTCAGGATGCCGGTCGCGGCCATCATGCCGGCGAGGTCGTCGGGGTTGGTCTCGCGGCGCACGAGCACGACGTCGGCGCCGGCGTTGCTGCGCTCGAGCGCCTGGGCGTTGTCGAGCACGATCTCGCCGACCGCGGCGCCCGGTGAGGCGCCGAGCCCGGTGGTCAGGCGGGTCCGGTCCGCGGTCTCGTCGAAGCGGGGGAACAGCAGCTGGGTGAGCTGGGCGCCGTTGACCCGCGCGAGCGCCTCGTCGAGCGTGATGAGCTGTTCGTCGACGAGCTGGGTCGCGACGCGGAACGCCGCGGCCGGGGTGCGCTTGCCGACGCGCGTCTGCAGCAGCCACAGCTTGCCCCGCTCGACCGTGAACTCGATGTCGCACAGGTCGCGGTAGTGGGTCTCCAGGCGGCGCATGGCCTGGGTGAGCTCGTCGTACGAGCGGGGGTCGAGGCGTTGCAGGTCGGCGAGGGCCAGGGTGTTGCGGATGCCCGCGACGACGTCCTCGCCCTGCGCGTTCTGCAGGTAGTCGCCGTAGACGCCGGTGTGTCCCGTGGACGGGTCGCGCGTGAACGCGACGCCGGTGCCCGAGGTGTCGCCCAGGTTGCCGAACACCATGGCGACCACGTTGACCGCGGTGCCGAGGTCGTTGGAGATGCGTTCGCGGCGCCGGTAGAGGCGGGCGCGCTCGGTGTTCCACGACCCGAAGACGGCCTCGATGGCGAGGTCGAGCTGTTCGCGCGGGTGCTGCGGGAACTCGCGGCCCGACTCCTTGAGCACGATCTGCTTGTACGTCTCGACCAGGGTGCGCAGGTTCGCGGCGTCCAGGTCGACGTCGGAGGTGGCGCCGGCGTCGGCCTTGCAGGCGTCGAGCGCGTCGGCGAACAGGTCGCCGTCGATGCCGAGCACGGTCTTGCCGAACATCTGGATCAGCCGCCGGTAGGAGTCCCAGGCGAACCGCTCGTCCCCCGAGAACTCGGCCAGCCCGCGGACCGAGGCGTCGTTGAGCCCGACGTTCAGGACGGTCTCCATCATCCCGGGCATGGAGAACTTGGCACCCGAGCGCACCGAGACCAGCAACGGGTCGTGCACGTCGCCGAGCTGGCGGCCGAGGGTGTCCTCGATCTCGCGCAGCGCGGTCGTGACCTCGACCCGCAGCCCGGGCGGGACGTGCCCGTCGCGCATGTACGCGCGGCACGCCTCGGTCGTGATCGTGAACCCGGGCGGGACGGGTAGCCCGATCCGGGTCATCTCGGCGAGGTTGGCTCCCTTGCCACCGAGCAGGTCCTTCTGGTCCTTGTCGCCCTCGCTGAACCGGTACACGTACTTCGGCATCGTCGCACCATCCGTCTCGGGTATGTCGGCACCACCACGCTAGCGGTGAGCGCGGGGACAGACCCGGCCAGAGCGCTCGGTGATCTGCCGCCAGGCGCGCCGAGCGGGCCGAGCCTGGGACCGGCCCGGGCCCGGCCTGGGCCAGGCTCTAGGGTGGCGCCATGGTGTCCTCTGTCGTCTCTGTGCGCAGGTATCCCGTCAAGGCCATGGGCGGCGAGTCGCCCGCGGTCGTGGAGCTCGACGCGCGCGGCGTCGTCGGCGACCGGTGGTACGCCGTGCTGGACGGCGACGGCAGGTTCGCCTCGGGCAAGAACACCCGGCGCATGCGACGTCACGACGAGGTCTTCGGCTACCGCGCGACGACCGACGACGACGGCCGGGTGCGGGTGACCGGCGCGGGCGGCTCGTGGACGGTCGGTGACCAGGCCCTGGACCAGGAGCTCACCCGGTCCTTCGGCACCGCGGTGCACGTCGCGGCCGAGGCCGGAGTTGCGCACCAGGACGCCGGCCAGATCTCGCTGGTCGGCACGGCCACGCTCGCCTGGTGCGCCGAACGCTTCGGCGGCAGCCCCGACGCGCGGCGGCTGCGCGTCAACTTCGTCCTCGACACGGACGAGCCGTTCGAGGAGGAGACGTGGGTGGGGCGCGAGCTCGAGATCGGCTCGGCGAGGCTGCGGGTGGTCGAGCGGATCGAGCGGTGCCGCACCATCGACGTCGGCCAGGACGGGGTGACCCCCGGCGCGGGCTGGCTCAAGCCGCTGGGGCGGGAGCGGGACCTGTGCGTCGCGGTCTACGCCGACGTCGTGGCGCCGGGATCGGTGACCGCGGGCGACGCGTACCGCCCGGCGTCGACCACCTCGAGCAGCGTCGCGTAGGCGAACGACCACCACGGGCTCTCGCCGTCGGCGACGAGCTGCGTCCGGTAGGCCTCCATCGTCATCGGCAGCAGCCGCTGACCGCGTTCGTGCGCGATGTCGGCGAGGGTGCGGTCCCGCGGGCCGACGGCGTGCCGGACCGGCCCGCCTGCCTCGGTCAGCATGGCCTCGGCGAGCGCGTGCCCGACCTCGGTCCGCGGGACGGGTGCCAGCACCGCGTCGCCCGACACCGGCAGGCGCACCTGACGGTCCCCGCCCATGAGCGCATGCAGGAAGTCCTCGTAGAGCCCGGCGCGCACCACGACCACCTCGGCCGGCGTGTCGGCCAGCAGGTTCTCGGTCAGGGCGTTGACCCGGTCGTAGCAGAACGGCGAGGCGAGGTCGGCGCCCACGCTGCTGAGGTAGACCACCCGCCGGACGCCGGACGCACGCACGGCCGACACGACGTTGAGGTGGTGGCGCAGCATGACGTCGGCGTCACCGTCGCTCGAGACGAAGAGCAGCGCGTCGAGCCCGTCGAGGGCACGGTACAGGGACGCGACGTCGTCGTAGTCGCACCGCCGCCGGCTCACGCGCGCGCCCACGGCCTCGGGGCGCCGGGCGAGCGCGACCACCCGTGCTGCCCCGAGGGCCTGGGTCAGGTGCGCCAGCGCGGCCGCGCCGACGGTGCCCGTCGTGCCGGTGACGCCGACCCGCCGCAGCCCGCCCGCCGGCGTCACCGCCACCCCAGCGCCGGGGCGACGAGGGTGACGACGTTCTCCATGACGTGCGCGTTGTACTCGACACCGAGCTGGTTGGGCACGGTGAGCAGCAGCGTGTCGGCCGCGGCGACCGCCTCGTCCTGCGCGAGGTCCGCCACGACCTGGTCCACCTCGCCGGCATAGGTCTTGCCGAACCGGGCCCGCCCGCCCTCCAGCACGCCCACCTGGTCGGTGCTGCGCGTCTCGAGGCCGAAGTAGGCGGCGTCCCGGTCGTCGGTGATCGGGAAGATGCTGCGGCTGACCGACACGCGCGGCTCGCGGTCGTGGCCGGCCTCGCGCCAGGCGTCACGGAAGCGCTGGATCTGCTCGGCCTGCAGCTGGTGGAACGGCACGCCCGTGTCCTCGGTCAGCAGGGTCGAGCTCATGAGGTTCATGCCCTGCTGGGCGGTCCACTCCGCGGTCGCGCGGGTGCCGGCGCCCCACCAGATGCGTTCGCGCAGGCCCTCGGCGTGCGGCTCGAGGCGCAGCAGCCCGGGAGGGTTGGGGAACATGGGCCGCGGGTTGGGGTCGGCGAAGCCCGCCCCGTCGAGCAGCTCCAGGAACCGCGCCGTGTGACGGCGCGCCATGTCGGCGTCCGACTCGCCCTCGGCAGGGTCGTGGCCGAAGTAGCGGAACCCGTCGATCACCTGCTCGGGCGACCCGCGGCTGATCCCGAGCTGCAGGCGCCCGCCCGAGATGAGGTCGGCGGCCCCGGCGTCCTCGACCATGTACAGCGGGTTCTCGTACCGCATGTCGATCACGGCCGTGCCGATCTCGATGCGGCTCGTGCGCGCGCCGATCGCGGCCAGCAGCGGGAAGGGGGACGCGAGCTGGCGGGCGAAGTGGTGCACCCGGAAGTAGGCGCCGTCGGCGCCGAGCTCCTCGGCCGCGACCGCGAGCTCGATCGACTGGGTCAGCGCGTCCGCCGCGGAACGTGTCGCCGACTGCGGGTGCGGCGTCCAGTGGCCGAACGACAGGAATCCGATGCGCTTCACACGGCCATTGAACCCGACGAGGAGCCGCACCGGCGCGCCGGGCGCCACTTCGGGCCGTCCGCGGGTGCGGCGGGCTGTGACAATGGCGCCGTGGTTCTCGCCGTCGGCGGCTTCGCCGTCTCCCCCGACTCCCCCGCCCGCAGCGACGTGCTGAGCCTGATCGACGAGCACCTCACCGACATGTACGCCACGTCGCCGCCCGAGAGCGTGCACGCGCTCGACCACACGGCGCTGCTCGCGCCCTCCATCACCTTTCTCACCGCACGCGACGCCGACGGCACCCTCCTGGGCTGCGGCGCGCTCAAGGAGCTCACGCCCCGCCACGGAGAGCTCAAGTCGATGCGGACGTCGGTTCCCGCCCGCGGACGCGGCGTCGCGACGGCGGTCCTGCGCGCGCTGCTCGCCCTCGCGGACGAGCGCGGGTACACGCGCGTGAGCCTCGATACGGGCTGCCAGGACTACTTCGCCGCCGCGCGCCGCCTGTACGCGCGGCACGGGTTCACCGAGTGCGGCCCGTACGGTGACCACTCCCCCGACCCGAACAGCGTCTTCATGACCCGCTGGAGCGCCTGACTGTCACTCGACGGTGACGGACTTGGCGAGGTTGCGTGGCTTGTCGATGTCCAGGCCGAGCGTCGTGGCCGCGTGGTAGGCCAGCAGCTGCAGCGGGATGGTGAGCAGCAGCGGGTCGAGCTCGGGCTCGTTGCGCGGGACGTCGATCCGGTCGACCGGCAGCGTGCCCAGGTCGACACCCGGGTGGGTCACGACCACGAGGGGCCCGCCGCGAGCGTCGATCTCGTGCAGCGCGGCGACGTTGCGGTCGGTCAGCTCGTCGTCGGGCACGATCGCGACGGTCGGCACCTCGGCCGAGATCAGCGCGAGCGGCCCGTGCTTGAGCTCCGACGTCGGGTACGCCTCGGCGTGGCGGTAGCTGATCTCCTTGAGCTTCTGTGCGCCCTCGCGGGCCACCGGGTAGCCCCGCACGCGACCCACGAAGAACATGCTCTCGGCCTTCGCGAGCCGCGCGGCGACCGCAGCGATCTGGTCCTCGGCCGCGATCACCTGCTCGATCTGCTCGGGAAGACGCTGCAGGCCCGCGACGAGCCGCTTGCCGTCGGCCACGGACAGGTCGCGCACTCGCCCGAGCTGGAGCGCCAGGAGCGCGAACCCGACGTACATGGTGGTCAGCGCCTTGGTCGAGGCGACCGCGATCTCCGGGCCGGCGTGCAGGTAGATGCCGCCGTCGCACGCCCGGGCGATCGCCGAACCGACGACGTTGACCAGGCCGATGACGCGCCCGCCCTTGCGCTTGATCTCCTCGACCGCGAGCAGCGTGTCGACCGTCTCGCCGGACTGGGAGACCGCGACGTACAGCGTGTCGGGCTCGATGACGGGGTTGCGGTAGCGGAACTCGCTCGCGGGCTCGGCGTCGGCGGGGATGCGCGCGAGTTCCTCGACCAGCCCGGCGCCCATCTCGCCCACGTAGTACGCCGAGCCGCAGCCCAGGATCTTGACCCGGCGCACCGCACGCAGCTCACGGGCGTCGAGCCCGATGCCGCCCAGGTGCGCGGTGCCGAACCGCTCGTCCAGGCGTCCGCTGAGGGTGCGCGCGACGCTGGCGGGCTGCTCGAGGATCTCCGTGTACATGCGCGGCCCGCCCTCGGTCGCGCCGTGCTCGAAGGCGCTCGGGTCCACGTCGACCGGCTGCGCCGTCGTCGTGGTGCGCGTCAGGTCCCGCCGGAACGTGGTGAAGCCCGACGCCGTGACGGTCGCGAGCTCGCCGTCGTCCAGGTGGGCGACGGTCGTCGTGTGGCGCACGAGCGCAGCCAGGTCCGAGGCGACGAACATCTCGCGCTCGCCGACGCCGATCAGCAGCGGGCTGCCGTTGCGGGCGACGACGACGCGGTCGGGGAAGTCGGCGTGCACCACGGCAAGTCCGTAGGTTCCCTCGACCTGGCCCAGGGCGTCGGCGACCTTGCCCTCGAGCGTGTCGGCGTCCGACTCCGCTACCAGGTGCGCGAACACCTCGGTGTCGGTGTCGCTGACCAGCTCCACGCCCTGGTCCGTGAGCCGCGCGCGGAGCGCGGCGGCGTTGTCGAGGATGCCGTTGTGCACCACGGCGACCCGTCCGGACGTGTCCGTGTGCGGGTGCGCGTTGGCGTCCGTCGCCGGGCCGTGCGTGGCCCAGCGGGTGTGCCCGATGCCGGTCCTGCCCGAGATCCGCTTGGGCAGCGCGGCCGCGAGGTCCGCCACGCGACCCGCGCGCTTGACGACCTGCAGGCGTGAGCCGACGACGGCGATGCCGGCCGAGTCGTACCCGCGGTGCTCCAGGCGGCCGAGCCCTTCGACGAGCAGCGGTGCTGCCTGCTGGGTGCCGACGTAACCGACGATTCCGCACATGTACTGGTCCTCCTGGGTGGGTTTCAGCCGTAGACGAGCCGGCGCAGCTGGCGCTCGCTGAGCGCCGGGGCGGCGACGACGCGGCCGTCGAGCTCGGCAGCGATCCGGGCGAAGATCTCCGGGTTCTTCGCACCCCGGCTCTGGAGCTCGGCGTGCCGTCGGCGCACGAGGTCCTCCACGGGTTCGTGGAGGAAGGCGACCACGTCCTGGACGACGCGTGCTGCTTCCGCAGGGCTCAGGCCCGTGGTCGCGGCGACATGGTCGACGAGCGCCTGGTCGGGTGTCACGAGCATCTAGCGTGCTCCCGGACCGTCTGTCGCGTCAACTCCTGCCCGATATCGGGCAAGATTTGCGCGCTCACGGTTAATCACTGGTCGCGCGAGAGCCAGAGCCCTACCGTTGCCGCGTGCTCCTGACCCACGACCTCGACGGCTCTGGCCGCGTCGTCCTGCTGCTCCACTCGGGCGTCGCCGACCGCCGCATGTGGGAACCCCTGGTTCCCGGCGTGCGGCCTGCGTTCCAGGTGCTGCGCCCCGACCTGCGCGGTTTCGGCGACACGCCCTTGCCGGGCGGGCCCTACTGCGACGCCGACGACGTCGCCGCGCTCCTGGACCATCACGGCATCGCCTCGGCCGTCGTCGTCGGATCGTCCTTCGGGGGCCGGGTCGCGCTCGAGCTCGCGACGCTCCACCCCGGCCGCGTCGAGTCGCTCGTGCTGCTGTGCCCGGGCCTGCGGGGCGTCGACCCGACGCCCGACGCCGAGGCGTTCGACGACGCCGAGGAGCGCCTGCTGGCCGCCGGCGACGTCGAGGGTGCCGTGCGGCTGAACGTCGACACGTGGCTGGGCCCGGCCGCCGACGATGCCACCCGCGAGGCGCTCGCGACCATGCAGCGCCGGGCCTTCGAGGTACAGCTCGCCGCGGACGCGGTCGAGCCGGCACCCGCCCCGCGGCGCGTCGAGGTGGACCCGGGTGCGATCGCCGCGCCGACCCTCGTGGTCGCCGGCGGCCACGACCTCGACCACTTCCAGAACGTGGCGGCGCACCTGGCCGAGCGCATCCCCGGCGCCGAGCACCTCGCGCTCCCCTGGGCCGGCCACCTGCCGGCGCTCGAACGCCCCGAGGCCGTGGCGTCGCTCCTGCTCGACCGGCTGCTCGCCGACCCGGCGGACGCCCGCTGACGACGCACCCCTTGACAGGGCGCACCCTGCCGACACGCCCGCCGTGCGGCACGGACCGGGCATTCCCGGCGCTACGCTCCCCGCGTGGCGTATACCGAGGTGCGCAAGGCCCGCGACGACTCGTCGTCGTACGTGGGCCGCTTCCGCGTCGACGGCCGCCTGCGCAGCACCCGGGCGTTTCGCTCGCGCAGGGACGCGCTGGCCGAGGCGCGCCGCCAGGAAGAGGCCGGCAAGCTCGGCGCGTGGGTCGACCCCCAGGCGTCCGCGATCACGCTCGGCGAGTGGTTCGACCTGTGGCAGCAGGCCCGCGCCGACCGCGCCCCGCGCACCTTGGAGGCCGAGCGGGAACGCTTCGTCTCGCTCGTGGCGCCCACGTTCGGCGCGACGACGCTGCGGCGCCTCCAGCACGACGACGTCGCACGCTGGGCCTCGGGCATGCGTGCGCCGACCACGGGCGAGGTCGCGTCGCCCGCGCGTCGCCGGGACGCCGTCCGGCTGCTCGTCGCGCTGCTCGACGGCGCGGTCGACGCGCGGCGTCTTCCCGCCAACCCCGCCCGGGCGCCGTCGGGCAAGGTCCCGTTCCTGCCCCGGGCGCCGAAGACCAAGCCGCACCGCTACCTGGCGCACGCCCAGCTGCGGCGCGTCGCCGACGCCACGGGCGACCACCAGGCGCGCACGCTGATCCTCCTGGCCGGGCTCACCGGCCTTCGGTGGGGCGAGGTGTCGGCGCTGCGGGTGTCGGACGTCGACCCGTTGCGCCGCCGCATCCACGTGTCGCGCGCCTACACGCGCCTGGACGACGGCACGCTGGTGCTCGGCGACACCAAGACGCACGCTCGCCGCGAGGTCCCGTTGCCCGCCGTGCTGATCGAGGACCTGGTCCTCGTCACGGCGGGACGAGCGCGCGAGGACCTGGTGTTCCGCGGGCGCGAGGGCGGCCCGTTGCGGCGGGAGAGCTTCGACCGGCACGCGTACCGGCCCGCGGTGCGGGTAGCGGGCACGGCAGTGACGTTGCTGCACGAGCTGCTCGGCCTGGCCCCCACGCGCCTCGTGCACGACGGCACCCTGGCCGCCGTGCGCGGGCAGCAGGCGGCCGCCCGGCTGCCCGTGACCGGCATCGTCGACCAATCGACCTGGGCCGTGCTGGCCGAACGCGACCGCGGCCGCCGGGACGGGCTGACCCGGGCCGAGAAGATCGCCCGCACCCACCGCGTCGCGGCGACGTCGCGCGTGACGCTCGGCGCCGGCGACGAGGACTTCGACACCCTCACGCTGCACGACCTGCGCCACACGGCCGCATCCCTGGCCATCGCCGGCGGCGCATCGGTCAAGGCCGTCCAGCGCCTGCTCGGCCACGAGTCGCCCACGCTCACCCTGCGCACCTACGCGGGCTTGTTCGAGGACGACCTCGACCGGCTCGGGACCGCCATGTCGGACGCGTTCGCGGCCGGAGGTCATGCGCGCGGTTCCGGCGAGACGCGCGACGTCGTCACCCTGGCCTCCAGGCGTTGAAGACCACATCCGGTACGACCGACACGAGGAAGCACATGGGCTGGCGAGACAGGCGAGGACGGAGCATCGCGCGAGTTCCCGGCATCGAGCCGCGGTCCGACGGCCGGGAGCTGGTGTACGACGGCGACCAGCTCGCCGGCCGGGCGGCCGTCGTGGCGGCGCTCGCGACCGCGCCGAGCGAGTTCGTCGAGACCGACGCCAACGGGGACGTGGCGTACGGCTCGGTGTCGCTGACCCCGGAGGTGCTGCTCAAGCTCGTCTCGCTCGGCACGCAGGACGGCCGCACCTGGGCCATCACCATGGAGGACGAGGTGGCCCACGGGCCAGCTCGTGCCGCCACCGACGGGCTCCGCGACGCAGGAGAGCGCGACTGGTTCCTCGGGCCGACCGCTGCGGTGATGGCGGCCGACCTCGGGGCCGCGTGGGCACAGGAACCGGACCGGGAGTACATCGACCTGACCCTCGACGAACCGATCCCGGCCGACCTCGTCCTCGCGTCGTTCGTCCGGGCTGTCGTCACGGAGTACCGGTACGCCCTGTGGCGTGCGGGGGTCGTCGACCAGGAGCACCCCGACGAGCTCGGTCAGGCGGCCGCCGACCGCGTCCGGTCCGCCCGCGCGTCGGCCGTCGTCCAGGCGGTCGAGGCCGACGTCCGAGCGCTCGGCACCGAGGACGCGTGACATCGACGGCGTGACCGGAGCCGGCGCCCCGTCAGCGCCGGAGGTCGAGGTCCGCGAGAACGCCCGCGTGGTCGCTCAGCCAGACGCCGTCGACCGGGCGGTCGCCCACCAGGCGAGCCGCCAGAACCCGCGCACTCCCCCGTGAGTGCGGGTGCACCGAACCGGCGAAGACGTAGTCGATGCGCCGGTGCACGCCCGGCTGCCCGATCAGGCGCTCGATCTCGGCCGCGGCGAGCGGGTTCGCCGACGTCCAGGTGTAGCCGGGACCGGATCCCGCCACCGCCCACGCGTCGTGGAGGTGCACGCTACGTCCGTCGAGGGACTGCAGCCCGGTCAGGAAGCGGACGCTCGCGCTCGCCGGGTCGGCGTTGAGATCCCCCGCGACGATCGTCGGCAGCTCGGTGCGGTGCTGCGCGGCAAGAGCGGCCAGCTCGACCATCTGGCGCTCGCGGGCTGCCTCCGCGTCGAGCTCCCAGGCGGTCGTCGGGGTGATCACCAGCACCTCGCCGAGGTCGGGCAGGTCGACGCCGGCCGCCAGGGTCCACCAGTACGGGTCCCCGGGCGGCCCGTCCCGGTTGTCGATTGCCGCCAGGATCCGGTGCGGCCACCGGGTGGCGATCGCGGTGCCGCCGTACACGTCGGCGCCCGGGGGCAGGTGGTCGAGCACCGTCGCCTGGTGCGTCCCGTGCAGGCCGGTCCCGTCGAGCAGGTCGGCCAGCTGGTCGCTGCGATCGGGGTAGCAGACCTCCTGGAGCACCACGACGTCGGGCTGGTTGCGGCGCAGCTCCTGGTTGATGAGCGTCGTGCGCCGCGGGTCGCCCTGGTCGTGCTGGACGTTGAGGGTCAGGACGCGCACACGCATGAGACCTCCCGGATGGACGGCGCGTCGCATCACGGTAACCGCGAGCGGGTAGAGCCTCTCGTCGAGCGCTCGGTACGCGACGTCGTGGTGACCAACGGGGCACACCATGTGCTCACTACCGGCCGCCGGTACCCCGCATCGACTGCGCAATCAGGTGTCTTCTAGCGCTCTGGCCTGCACATACGCGCGTCATCGAGTCCCAAATGAGAACGCTCTGCACCCGCTTTAGTAAAGCGGGTGTCTCTAGATCAGAGTGGGGAGTAGGCGTAGTTTCGCGCTACTCCTCCGCCTACTCCGGGATGTGACCATGCACGACGCGACATCGACGGCGACCGTGTCTGCCGAGGCGGCCCCACCGCCCGCGACCGACCTCGAGCCCACGGGCGTGCCCGAGCCTCGGTCCGCGCGCGACCGCGTCTTCGCGGCCGCGGACTCCCTGCTCGCGGACGGCGAGGCCGTGACCGTGTCGACGGTGCGCGAACGGGCGGGCTGCTCGAACGCGACCGCGACGAGCTACCTGCGGCTCTGGCGCGACGAGCGTGCGTCGGCCGAGGCGGCCGCTGCCGCGCTGCCGCCGCTCCCCCGCCAGGCCGAGCAGCTCGTCCGCCGTGGCGTGGACACGCTGTGGCGCGAGGCCGTGCGCGCCGCGCGGGTCGAGCACACCCACGCGGTCGCCGAGCTCGAGGCCGGCCTCGCCGCGGCGCGTGACGACGCCGACCGGCTGGCCGCCGCGCTCGACGCCGTGGTCGCAACGCGGGACGAGGCGGTCGCCCGGCTCGAGGCCGGCGACCGCGACGCAGAGGTTCTCCGCTCGGACCTCGCCGACGCCGTCGCGGCGCGCGACGTCGCCCGCACCACCGCCACGCAGCGAGAGGGCGAGGCGAACGCCCTGCGGGAGGCCGTGGCCGCCGCCCGGGACGTGGCCGCCGACCTGCAGGAGCGTCTCGGTGCGGCCGAGGGCGCCCGGACCGAGGCGGCCGCGGCACGCGCTCAGGCCGAGGCGGCCGCCGCCGGGCTCCGGGAGGCGCTGACCGATGCTCGTGCCGCACTCGACCGGTGCCACGCCGAACGTGAGCAGCTGCGTGCCGAGCTCGCGCAGGTCCGGGTGACCCTCGACGACGCCCGCGCCACGGCGGCGCAGGTGGCGTCGGACTGTGCCACGGCCGTCGCCGGCCGGGACGCCGCGACCGCCGCGATGACCCGGCTCGAGGCCGAGGTCGCCGCGCTGCGCTCGGACGTGAGCGAGGCCCGGGAGCGCGCAGCGGACGCCGAACGTGCCCGCGCGACCGAGGCGGCCGCGCGGTATCGCGCCGAGGGCGAGGCGGCTGCCCTGCGGGGAGCTGCTCCCGCCGAGGTGGCCCGGTGACGACCCGGCGGTTCTCGGCACCCCAGGTGGTCCTGTTCAGCGCCGACGTCGAGCGGGCGGCCGCGTTCTACACCTCGCTCGGGTTCACCGAGGCGTTCCGCACCCCGGAGAAGGCCTCCGAGGACACCGCAGAGAGCACCCTTGAGAGCACCCCTGGGAGCACCGAGCCGATCCACGTCGACGTCGTGCTCGACGGGTACCGCATCGGGCTCGCCTCGCTCGCCTCCACGCGGGACGACCACGGCCTCGCCCCGGCGACCGAGCCGCAGCGGGCCGCCGTCGTGCTGTGGACCGACGACGTCCGGGCGGCGTTCGCCGAGCTCACGGCTCGCGGCGTGCCCGGGCTCCGTGCACCCGAGCCGTGGCTGGACCGGCTCCTCGTGGCGTGGGTCGCGGACCCCGACGGCCACGCGGTCCAGCTCGTGCAAGAGCTCCCCGGAGACTGAGCCGGTCAGTACCAGCTCGCGCGGGCGTGCTGGAAGATCAGGTTCGTCTCGGTCAGCGCGACATCGGGGTTGAGCGAGAGGTTCTCGACCACGAAGTCGTTGAGCGCGTCCGAGTCGGGCGCGGCCACATGGATGAAGAAGTCGTGCGCTCCGCCGAGCAGGAACACGTTGAGCACGCCCGGAAGGTCGGCGAGCTGGTGCAGGAACGCCGTCAGCCGGGCCCGGGCATGACCCTGCATCCGCACGGCGACGATCGCCTGCAGCGGACGCCCGGCCAGCGCCGGGTCGATCTCGGCGTGAAAGCCCCGGATGACGCCCTTCTCGCGCAGCTGGCGCACGCGCGCCAGACAGGTCGACGGGGCGATGCCCACCCGCGCGGCGAGCGCGTTGTTCGCGATCCGCGCGTCCTCGGCGAGCGCGGCGATCAGGCGGTGGTCGACGTCGTCCAGAGGCACCGGTGAGGTGGTCCGGCGCTCGAGCCCGGTACGGGGCCGTGCCCGAAGATCCTTCGGCTGGGAACGCCCGAGCCCGGGCTTAGACGAAGATCCGTGCTCCATGAGCCGAATGTACCGAAGGAAGTGCGGAATTGTGGCAGCAGACCGAACGCACCCCGACACTTGAGGTGACGCGCGTCACGGTCATCCCCGGCGCGTCCCTCTCCCCGACACCCACAGAGGCGGACAGTCATGGACATCGGCGTCCCGAAGGAAGTCAAGAACCACGAGTACAGGGTCGCGATCACGCCCGCGGGCGTGCACGAGCTGGTCTCGGGCGGGCACACGGTGCACATCGAGTCCGGTGCCGGGCTCGGGTCCTCGATCTCCGACGCCGAGTACGAGGCGGCCGGCGCCCGCATCGAGGGGACGGCCGACGACGTCTGGTCCGCGGGCGAGCTGGTCCTCAAGGTCAAGGAGCCCGTCGCCGAGGAGTACGACCGGCTCCGCGACGGCCAGGTCCTGTTCACCTATCTGCACCTCGCGGCGGACAAGGCCCTCACCGAGGAGCTCATCGCGCGCCACGTGACAGCGATCGCCTACGAGACGGTGCAGGAGTCCAGCGGTGCCCTGCCGCTGCTCGCGCCCATGTCCGAGGTCGCCGGACGCCTCGCGCCCCAGGTGGGTGCCGCCACGCTCCTCAAGGCCACCGGCGGGCGGGGCGTCCTGCTGGGCGGCGTACCGGGTGTCGCGTCCGGGCACGTCGTGATCATCGGCGCGGGCGTGTCCGGCATGAACGCCGCGCGCATCGCCGTCGGCATGGGCGCGCGCGTCACGGTGCTGGACAAGCGCGCCGAGGCGCTCGTCGCCGCCGACCGTGAGTTCGGCTCGCGCGTGCAGACGCTCGCGTCGAACCGGATGACGCTCGAACGGTCCGTGCTCGACGCCGACCTGGTCATCGGTGCGGTCCTGGTCCCGGGAGCCAAGGCTCCCGTGGTCGTGACGAACGAGCTGGTGTCGCACATGAAGCCCGGAAGCGTCCTCGTCGACATCGCGATCGACCAGGGCGGATGTTTCGAGGACTCCCACCCGACCACGCACGCCGCGCCCACGTTCACGGTGCACGACTCGGTGTTCTACTGCGTGGCCAACATGCCCGGCGCCGTGCCCCACACCTCGACGTACGCCCTGACGAACGTGACCCTGCCCTACGCCGTCGCGCTCGCGGACCACGGCTGGCGCGAGGCGATGCGCGACGACACGGCGCTCGCCGCGGGCCTGAACATCCACGCGGGCCGGGTCACCAACGAGGGCGTGGCCGCCGCGCACAGCCTCGAGGTCGTCGACGTCACCGACGTCCTGTGACCGGTCCGGCGCTCAGGGACGACGCCGGCGCGGCAGCGGCACCCGGTCGAGGTCGGCCGCGACCGTGAGCTCGCCGTCGAACACCTCGCGCGCCTCGCGCTCGAACGCCCGGGGAAGCTGGTCGGGCGAGGCGTAGCGCTGCGAGAAGTGCGTCAGCACGAGGCTCCGGACCCCGGCGCTCGCGGCGACCTGTGCCGCCTGCCGGCACGTCAGGTGCCCCCATCGCGCGGCCAGGTCGGCGTCCTGGTCGAGGAAGGTCGACTCGATCACGAGCAGGTCGACGCCGTCGGCGAGCTCGTGCACCGCGTCGCACAGACGCGTGTCCATGACGAACGCCACCGACTGGCCCGGCCGCACGACCCCGACGTCCTGGACGCGCACGACCCGCCCGTCGGCCAGTGTGAGCGAGCCGTCACGCTGCAGCCGCCCGACGTCGGGGCCGGCGGGCACCCCGGCGGCAGCCAGCGCGTCAGGGTCGAGCGCGAAGCCGTCGGGCTCCTGCACGCGGTACCCGACCGTGTCGATGCGGTGCTCGAGCGGCCGCGCGACCACCGCCGGCGACCCGGGGCCGGCTCCCCGCTGGCCCGGCACGGACGGGACCCGGACGGCGGCCGGCGCCCCCGAGCCGCCGACCGTCACGGGCTGCAGCACGACGCGCTCGCGGTGGTCGTAGGCGCTGGCCTCGAGCAGGTTGCGCACCCACCGCTCGCCCGATGCCGGGAACGAGATGGGCACGGTGTGCGGCACGCCGTCGCCGGAGATGCGCTGGACGACGCCCGCGAGCCCCAGGGAATGGTCGCCGTGCAGGTGCGTGATGGCGATGCGGGTCAGGTCCGTGGCAGAGACGCCCGCCAGCGTCAGCTGCCGCTGCGTGCCCTCGCCCGGGTCGAACAGGATGGTCGTGTCGTCGAAGAACAGCACGTACCCGTTGTGGTTGCGGGTACGGGTGGGCACCATGCTCGCGGTGCCCAGGACGACGAGCTCACGGCGCGACATGGTGGGACGGTACCGCCCGGCGCAGACGGACGGCCCACCGCTCCCACGGCGGCGCCTCGCGCCAGTTGACCCTCAGGGTGCGCAGGGCGCGGCGGAAGCGCCGACGGAGCTGGTGGGTGCCGCGGACCGAGCGTGCCGAGACCGCGACCCGCAGCGACGGGACCAGGCGGATCGGGTGCTCCGGGCCCATCACGAACGCCAGGTCGAGGTCGTCGTGGAGCTCGGCGTCGTCCCGGTGCACGCGCTCGCGCACGGCCCGCCACACCGATCGGCGCAAGGCCATGTTGGAGCCCCACAGCGGCTGGTGGCCCAGGGCCAGGTGGCACAGGCCGTAGTAGGCGGCCAGGTAGACGCCCGCCGTCACGTACCCGCCCCTGCCGTGCTCACGGAAGTGCCCGATCCCGGTCACCGCGGCCACGTGGGGGTCGGCGAAGCGGGCCACGACCTGTCCCAGCCATTCCGGGCCCGGGACGGAGTCGGCGTCGAGGCGCGCGATGAGCTCTCCCGATGCCGCGTCGTACCCGGCGGCCGCCGCGAACGGGATCCCGACCCGCGGCTCGGTGACCACGCGAGCGCCGAACGCGCGCGCCACGTCGGCCGTGTCGTCGGTCGACGCGTTGTCGACGACGACGACCTCGGTGGGCGGCAGGTGCTGTGCGGACAGCGCGCGCAGGCACCGGCGCAGCGCGACGGCGTCGTCGCGTGCGGGAATGACCACGCTGACGGTAGGCGTCATGTCTCTCACGGTGCGGGCCGGCGCGTGATCAGGACGCGAGGGCGTGCCCGACGGCGCGGACCAGGCCGCTCGTGTCGAGGCCGCCGCTGCGGTACCGCTCGGCGGCTGCCGCCAGGGCGTCGGCCACCTGCGGGTGCCGGGCGCGCCGGTGCTGCCACAGGTCACGGTCGAACACCGCCGTGCGGCGCGCGGGGCCGCGGAACAGCCGCCCGGGAAGGTGATCGCCGGCCGGGCCGTCGCCGGGCGCGGCACCTGCGGCTCGCGGCTCCGCCACCAGGACGGACGGCCGGTACCGCGCGCCCGGGTTCCAGCGTGGTCCGGGCTCTGCGGGGCGGCCGGCGTCTGACATGGGCACATCGTGCCGACGCGAGGTGTCGCGCGCAAGGCGAACGCGAGGTGCTCGCACCGCCGGCGCCCTCGGCGTGCGGGCGCGGGACGGCGTCACAGGTCGAACAGCGTCGGTTGCTCGAGGTGGACGCCCTCGAGCGCGAGCAGGCGCAGCTTGGTCTGCGGACCGCCCCGGGCGGAGAACCCGCCGACCTTGCGCCCGGCGGCGACCACCCGGTGGCACGGCACGATCGGCGGGAACGGGTTGCGCCCGAGCGCCTGCCCGACGGCCTGAGCCGACCCGGGCGCACCCAGGAGGGTGGCGACCTGGCCGTACGTGAGGGTCTGGCCCGGCGGGATGTCGCGGACCACCTGATACACCCGGCGGTCGAAGTCCGCGACGGCGGCCATGCTGAGCAGCACGCCGGTCAGGTCGCCGTCGCCCCGTTCGAGCAGGTGCCCGACGGCCGCCGCGGCTGCGGCGACCACCGCCGGCGGCTGCGCCTCGACGGCAGCCGGGTACCAGCGCCGGACCGCGCTGCGGACCGCCTCGGCACCGCCCTGCGGGAGCGTCGAGCCGACCACCGCGCCCGTCGCGTCCCAGACGATGGCGCACTCCCCCAGCGCGGTCGGGTAGACCGCGTACCCCTGGACGACGTCCTGGCTCACGCCGCCACACTACGACGGGCGTCCGACACGACCGACGGGTCAGGCGTCCGGGAACCCGTGCGGGTTCTGGGACTGCCAGCGCCACGTGTCGGCGCACATGTCGTCGATCGTGCGCGTGGCGCGCCATCCCAGCTCGGCGTGCGCGCGGGTCGGGTCGGCCCAGAACGCGGGCAGGTCGCCCGGGCGCCGGGGGCCGACCTCGTACGGCAGGTCGCGCCCGACCGCGCGCTCGAACGCGTGCAGCAGCTGCAGGACGGACGTCCCGGTCCCGGTGCCGAGGTTGAACGCGCGCACGGGTTCGGTCATCGCGTCCAGGTGCTCGAGGGCGGCGACGTGCCCCGTGGCGAGGTCCTCGACGTGCAGGTAGTCGCGCTCGCAGGTGCCGTCCGCCGTCGGGTAGTCGTCGCCGAACACGGTCAGGCGCTCGCGCCGCCCGACGGCGACCTGGGCGATGAACGGCATCAGGTTGTTGGGCGTGCCCTGCGGGTCCTCGCCGATCTGGCCCGACGGGTGCGCGCCGACCGGGTTGAAGTACCGCAGGAGCGCGACCTTCCAGCCCTCGCTGATGCGCGCGACGTCGGACAGGACGCGCTCGACCATGACCTTGGTCTGCCCGTACGGGGACGACGACGACAGGTACTCGTAGTCCTCCTGGTACGGCACGGGCGCCTTCTCGCCGTACACCGTGGCCGACGACGAGAACACGAACCGGGTCACCCCGTGCCGGTTCATGGCGTCCACCAGGGCGAACGTGGAGTCGAGGTTGTTCCGGTAGTACTCGAGCGGCCTGGCCACGGACTCCCCGACGGCCTTGAACCCCGCGAAGTGGATCACCGCGTCGATCTGCTCGTGGGCGAACAGGCGCTCGGTCTTGCCGGCGTCGGTCAGGTCGAACGAGTGCACCGGGATGTGCGTCCCCGACAGCGCCTCGAGCCGCCCGATCACGGTCGGCTTGCTGTTGGAGAAGTCGTCGACGACGAGGACGTCGTGACCGGCGGCGACCAGGGCGAGGACCGTGTGCGAGCCGATGTAGCCGGCACCACCGGAGACGAGCACGCGCATGCCACGACCCTATCGCGGGGCCCCGGCCGCTCAGGCGCCGCCGAGCATGTCCGTGAAGCTCGGGGTGCCCGCGAACGGGTCGGCGGGCCCCGGGTTCTCGCGTGCGGAGACCCGCTGGGCGAGTTCGCGTCCGGCGCGGTCGATGCGGGCCGACAGCGGGTTGACACGGTCGCCGTCCCCGGCCCAGTCGTCGGTGGCCGCGAAGACGCTCGTCGCGAGGACGTCGGCGTGCAGGTAGGCGAACAGGGGGCGCACCGAGTAGTCGAGCGCGAGCGAGTGCCGCGGGGTGCCGCCCGTCGCTCCGAGCAGCACGGGCATGCCGCCGAGCGAGTCCTTGTCGACGATGTCGACGAACGACTTGAACAGCCCCGAGTAGGTCGTGGTGAACAGCGGGGTGACGGCGATGACGCCGTCGGCCTTGGCGAGGGTGTCCATGACCCTCGCGAGCTCGCCCGTGGGGAACCCGGTGAGCATCGCGTCGACGACGGCGTGCGCGTGGTCGCGCAGCTCGATCACCTCGACGCTCACCGTGTGCCCCAGCGCCTGGAGCTCGCGGGCGGCGGCACCGGTCAGGCGGTCCGCGAGCAGGCGGGTCGACGACGGCTGGGACAGTCCTGCGGAGATGACGACGAGCGTCCGCTCGCTGGTCATGGTCTCTCGGTCTCCTTCTGGGGATGCGGCTGACGAGATGCCGGCGGTCACAGGCCGAACGACCGGCCGACGCGCGGCTTGGGCGCCGGCTCGGCGTCCTCCGCCTGGGTGCCGGTGAAGAGGTCCTCGGTCAGGCCGACGTGCGCGGCGCCGGCCGTACCGGCGGCGCGGGCCGCGGCGACCCGCTCGGCGTGCGTGGGCGGGTTGAGCGGGACGTCGTCGGAGGGGCGCTTGGCCTCGGCGATCCGGCGCAGCTCGGGCACGACCTCGCCCGCGAGCAGGTCGATCTGCTCGAGCACGGTCTTGAGCGGCAGCCCGGCGTGGTCGATGAGGAACATCTGGCGCTGGTAGTAGCCGACCTCGTCCGCGAACGCGCCGTACCGGTCGATGACCTGCTGCGGCGAGCCGACCGTGAGCGGCGTCTCGCGCGTGAAGTCCTCCATCGACGGACCGTGGCCGTAGACGGGGGCGACGTCGTAGTACGGGCGGAACTCGTTCCAGGCGTCCTGGGAGTTCTTGCGCAGGAACACCTGCCCGCCGAGACCGACGATCGCCTGGTCCGCGCGGCCGTGGCCGTAGTGCTCGAATCGCTGCCGGTAGAACTGCACCATCTGCTTGGTGTGGCTCATCGGCCAGAAGATGTTGTTGTGCAGGAAGCCGTCACCGTAGTACGCGGCCTGCTCGGCGATCTCGGGGCTGCGGATCGAGCCGTGCCAGACGAACGGGGGCACGCCGTCCAGCGGGCGCGGCGTGGAGGTGAAGCCCTGCAGCGGGGTCCGGAACTTGCCCTGCCAGTCGACGACGTCCTCGGTCCACAGGCGCCGCAGCAGCGCGTAGTTCTCGATGGCGAGCGGGATGCCCTGACGGATGTCCTGGCCGAACCACGGGTAGACCGGCCCGGTGTTGCCGCGGCCCATCATGAGGTCCATCCGGCCGTTCGAGACGACCTGGAGCATCGCGTACTCCTCGGCCAGCCGGACCGGGTCGTTGGTCGTGATGAGCGTGGTCGCGGTCGACAGGACGATGTTCTTGGTGGTGCCGGCGAGGTAGGCGAGCAGCGTGGTCGGCGAGGATGCGACGAACGGCGGGTTGTGGTGCTCGCCCGTGGCGAAGACGTCCAGGCCCGCCTCGTCGGCGTGCTGCGCGATCGTGAGCATGTTGCGCACGCGCTCGGTGTCGTCCGGTGTGTGACCCGTCGTCGGGTCGGTGGTGACGTCGCTGACCGAGAAGATTCCGAACTGCACGGTGCTCAGCTCCCTGTTGCTGTGGTCTTCGGTGCACTGTCCGCTCGGCGTCCAGTGCCATGTCGATGCATTTGCATCGATCAGCCGGTGCAACCGCCGCCCGGCCACCGTTGTTCCCACCTCGACACCTCAGTGTCCCCCACCGAGGGCCGCCGCGCGTGAAGTCGGGCACAAACAGCCCTCGGAGGCGCCTTTCGAGTTGCGCTGACGCTGCTCGATCGACAGCCTGAACGGATACCATGCCGCCGGTCCGCTCGATCAGCGATCGCGGGCATGGTCACCGCCACGTTTCACGGGACCTTCACCCTTCGACGGAACACCAGCCGTCGGGAGGGCGTTGGATCTCTCGGCCCCTTTTCCACCCGACCTCAAGGAGGACGACATGCCCGACCGGTCCCTGCGCGGTATGAGCATCGGCGCCAAGAGCATGGAGTCCGACGAGGGCGTCGACTTCGCCCCGCGATTCCAGGCGCACTACGACTGCCCCAACGGGCACACGATCATCCTGCCGTTCTCCACCGAGGCCGAGGTGCCCCCGGTGTGGGAGTGCCGCTGCGGGGCGGAGGCGCTCCTGCGCGACGCAGAGATGCCCGAGCCCAAGGCCGTCAAGCCGCAGCGCACCCACTGGGACATGCTGCTCGAGCGCCGCACCGTGTCCGAGCTCGAGGAGCTGCTCGACGAGCGGCTCGAGCTGCTGCGCGCGGGCAAGCTGCGCCGCAGCGCCTGACGGCTCTACTCCACAGCCGACACGTCGAGGGCCGGCACCCGTACGGGTGCCGGCCCTCGACGTGTCGGCTGCTGACGGCAGCGTGCCGGGGGTACCCGCTCAGCTCGCGGGACGAGGCGGCCGGGCCGGTGCACGCCGGCGCACGAGCCCGGCGAGCTGACCCGCCCGGCGTCGCGCACCCCACACCGTGACCTTGCCCAGAGCCTCGGCCACGATGCCGCGGCTCATCTTCGAGACGCCGACCTCACGTTCGACGAACGTGATCGGGACCTCGGCGACCGCCCCGCCGCCCCGCAGCACCCGCCACGTCATGTCGACCTGGAAGCAGTACCCGTGCGACTCGACCGTGTCCAGGTCGATGCGCCGCAGCGTGTTCGCCGGGAAGGCCCGGAAGCCCGCGGTCGCATCGCGCACCGCGATGCCGAGCGCCAGGCGCGTGTAGAGGTTGCCGCCCCGCGACAGCAGCGCGCGGTACCAGGGCCAGTTCATCACCCGGCCGCCCGGGACCCAGCGCGAGCCGATGACCAGGTCGGGCGTCCGCTCCCCCGCGGGCGGCGCGGTCAGACGGTCGAGCAGCCGGGGCAGCTCCTCGGGCCGGTGCGACCCGTCGGCGTCCATCTCGACCAGGATCTCGTAGCCGCGGTCCAGCCCCCAGCCGAACCCGGCGACGTACGCGGCCCCGAGGCCGCCCTTGCCCTGGCGGTGGAGCACCTGCACCTGCGGGTCGGTCGCGGCGATGGCGTCGGCGACCTCGCCGGTGCCGTCGGGCGACCCGTCGTCCACCACGAGCACGTCCGCCTGCGGGACGGCCGCACGCAGCCGCTCGAGCGTTCCGGGCAGCGACTCGCGTTCGTCGTACGTCGGGATGATGACCAGAGCCTTCATCGCTGCGCCTCGCTCGGGGCCGGCGGCGCCGCGCTGCCCGACGTGGACCGCCCGGGCGAGGGTGCCGGGCGGACGGCCCGGCGCTCGCGGACCCCGGCGACGAACCCGGCCACCACGAGCAGCGCCGCGGCGCCACCAACGACCCACCCCGGCCAGTACCCCGCACGCACGGCCGGGGTCAGGGTGGTGCGCAGCGGCAGCTCGGCGACGAGCTCGTCGGACGTGAACAGCCCGGTGCGGGCCACGACCGTGCCGTCGGGGGTCACGACGCCGCTGACGCCGACCGTCGAGATCTGCACCGCGGCGCGGCCCGTGGTGATGGCCTGCATGCGGGTCATCGCGAGCTGCTGGGTGGACTCGGCGGTGTAGCCGAACGAGGCGTTGTTGGTGGGGACGACGAGCACCTCTGCCCCGCGCGTCACGGCGTCGCGGACGATCTCGTCGTAGGCGACCTCGAAGCAGATGATGGTGGCCAGCGGCACGACGCGTCCGAGCCGCTCCACCGGGAGGTCGATCACGGCCGCCGCGGTGCCCGGGATCATGTCGATGGTCACCCGGTCCACCTGCGCCGAGAAGATGCGCAGGAGCGACCGCAACGGCATGTACTCCCCGAACGGCGCCGGGTGCTGCTTGGCATACCGGTCCGTGACCCCGACGCCCGGCTCCCACAGCAGCGACACGTTGTACCGGCCCCCGGTCGCCGGGTACTCCTGCGCGCCCACGAGGATGGGTGCGCCCACGCCCTGCGCGGCCTCGTCGATGGCGCGGGCGACGTCGGAGGCCACCTGCGGGTCGAGGTCGGAGCCGTTCTCCGGCCACAGGATGACGTCGAGCTCGCCCGCATGCTGCTGGGCCAGCCGATCCGTGCCGTCGAGATGGTTGTTGAGCACCTCGGCCCGGTTGGCGAACGAGCCGAGACCCGGCTCGGAGACGTTGCCCTGCACCGCCCCGGTACGCAGCACCCCGGCTTCCGCGGTGCCCGTGCCGGCGTCCACGACCGCGGAGCCGTGGTCGACCGGACGCGCGTCTGGGTCGGCGGGCAGCGGCAGCGCCCAGCCGAAGGTGACGAGCAGGCCGGCCACGGCGACCAGCGCCACCGGCCGCCCGGCCGCGCGGACGTCGGTGCTGCGGCGGCGCACCAGGGTGACCGCGCGCG
>Ga0233385_1000221_pt1 | contig 31947 bp, 27 predicted proteins | sample ElkDunMinimDraft_16_FD_191543 | JGI IMG/M metagenome (GOLD analysis project Ga0233385, IMG submission 191543) | Fecal eukaryotic communites from dung pellets of Tule Elk in California, USA - Elk Dung G36 | ecosystem: Host-associated > Mammals > Digestive system > Large intestine > Fecal | place...
ACCGGGCGTGGTGATCGTCCTGATCGCGATCTGCGTGGCCAGCTATGTCGTCAGCACCTACTTCCTGGACGACCGGCAGTATTTCTGGCTGCTGCTGCATGCCGCTTTCATCCCGATCCTCTACAGTGGGCAGCTTCCGCTCGACTTCCTTCCCATAGCGGGGCCGGCCACCTATTCGCTGCTGCACGGCAGCGTCGCGCACCTCGCCGTCAACATGATCTGGCTTGCCGCCTTCGGCTCGCCGCTCGCCAACCGCATCGGAACGATGCGGTTCATCCTGTTCTGGATCGCAACCTCGATCGCGGCCGCCGGCCTGCATTATATCCTCTACATGGATAGCCAGGCGCCGCTGATCGGGGCATCCGGCGCCGTCTCCGGCATGATGGGGGCGGCCGCCCGCTTCGGCTTCCGCATCGATCGCTCGTCCGGCCGGCCGGCTTTCGGCGGACCGGTGCTGCCGATCTCCCTGGTGCTCCGGATGCGCGGCACGGTGACGTTCCTCGCCGTCTGGATGGTGATCAACATCGTCACCGGGCTCTACGGCGTGCCCGGCGAGGAGAGCCAGATCGCCTGGGAGGCGCATATCGGCGGCTTCGTGGTGGGCTTCTTCTTCGTGTCGAGCTTCGACCGGCCCGACCGGTTGCGGCACCGAGGCAGGGACGATCGGCAACCCTCTTGAAATGACGGCGTTCAGGCGGCACGATTGCAACCACAAACAAGGGGCGGGAGCGGTCGGTCAACGAACGAAAAGCAGGAGGAGCATGCCGTGACGGTCAAAGCAATTCTCGATGCCAAGGGGCGCGATGTATTCACGCTCGGACCAAACGAGAAGCTGTCGGAAGCGATCAGGCTCCTCGCCGAACACCGCATCGGCGCCCTGGTCGTCACCAACGGCGACCGCAAAATCGTCGGCATCATCTCGGAACGCGATATCGTGCGGGTCATCGGCAAGGAGGGCGGCGCGGCCCTCGACCTGACGGTCCGCCAGGTGATGACGCCGAAGGTCAACATCTGCAACGAGAGCCACACGGTCAACGAGGTTATGGAGATCATGACGCGTGGCCGTTTCCGCCACCTGCCGGTCGAGAAGGACGGGCAGCTCGACGGCATCATCTCGATCGGCGACGTGGTCAAGCGGCGCATCGAGGATGTCGAGCGCGAGGCGGAGGACATCCGCAGCTATATCGCGACTGCCTAGGAGGTCGGGTCCCGCCGGTTTGAGCGGCGGGACCTTTCGCATCATCTGTTGTCGATCTGCGAGCGCACCAGCTCAAGCCCGCGCCGCGTGATGCGGTAAGGGCCGCCGTCGGACGACGACACGGCCTTCTTGCGCCTCAGTTTCCTGAAAAGCCCGAGGTCGAAGTCCGGATAGCGCCAGCCGTCGCGTGTCAGGCAAACAACTTCGATCGTGCGCTTCCTGTCCCTTTCGATTTCGATCCATCCGCCTTGTGCGAGCAGATGCAGTACGCGTTGCTCCGAACGCGATATGTCCATGTGAGAATTCCCGGGAACTGGCCGGGGCCCACTCAGGCGAGCGGTGCGCCGGCCAAACACCAAAATCCGCCGCCGCGAGAGGTCGCGGCACGGGGTTTCAGGTTTCAACGCCCTGCCTCGCTACGAGGGCAGGGCCTTACCGGGGCTGAGCAGAAAGAGTCATCCAAGCTCCAAGGAATGCCCTGCTTGTACCCGAGCGCAGTGCTGAATTCCAGCGCTACAGGACCAGAAATCCGGCGAAGCCGGCCGCGAGGACCACCGCCCAGGGCGGCGCTTTCCAGGCGGCCAGCACGACGAAGGCGGCGGCGGTGATCGCCATCGCCCGTCTGGAGGTAATGCCGCCGGTGAAGACCGGGTCGTAGAGCGCTGCCGCCAAAAGGCCGACAACGGCGGCGTTGACGCCGAGCAGCGCGCGCCTCGCGAACGGGGCCGAGCGCAGGGCTTCCCAGAAGGGCAGGATGCCGAGGACGAGCAGCACCGACGGCAGGTAGATTGCGAAGAGCGCGATAGCCGCGCCCGGCAGCCCATTCGGCGCGTTGGTGTAGACCGCGCCGAGATAGGCGGCGAAGGCGAACAACGGGCCGGGGACGGCCTGCGCCGCGCCGTAGCCGGCGAGGAAGGCCTGCTCCCCGACGCGTCCCGTCTCGACCACCTCCGCCTCGAGCAAAGGCAACACGACATGCCCGCCGCCGAAGACCAGCGAGCCGGCGCGGTAGAAGCCGTCGATCATCTGGAGCAGGGGGCTCGCGGTCCACTGGGCGAGCAGGGGCAGGGCCACGAGCAGGGTGGCGAAAATCGCCAGGAACACGACGCCGGCCGCCTTGCCGACGGGACCGGCAAGCGCCTCCTGCCGGCCGATCTGCGGCAGCGACGGCTGGCGCAGCCAGACAAGGCCGACGATGCCCCCGGCAGCGATGGCGAGCACCTGTCCCGCCGCCGTTGGCCAGAGCATGGCGACGATCATCGCCGTCGCCGCGATCGTTGCGCGCTCGCGGTCCGGCGCCAGGCTGGCCGCCATCGCCAGCACGGCCTGAGCGACGACTGCGACGACCGCGGCCTTCAGCCCGCCGATCCAGCCGCCGGCTTCGGGACCGAGCACGGAGGCGCCCCAGGCGAAGGCGACGAGCAGGATCGCGGAGGGAAGCGTGAAGGCGACCCAGGCGGCGAGCATGCCGGGATAGCCGGCTCGGCGCAGCCCGATCGCCATGCCGACCTGGCTGGAGGCGGGACCGGGGAGGAACTGGCAGAGCGCGACGAGATCGGCGTAGGCCGCCTCGCCGATCCATTGGCGGCGCACCACGAAGGCTTCGTGGAAATAGCCGAGATGGGCGACCGGCCCGCCGAAGGAGGTGAGGCCGAGTGCGAGGAACGCGCGGAAAACCTCCGCCGCCGAGCCAGCCTGCGGCGGGTTTGAGCCTCCTTGCGCTTCGTCCCCGCTCAATGTCCGGCAGCCTCCGCGACCTCTCACTGCGGCCGACTGCTACAGTGCTGATGCATTAGGAGCAAAGAAGGCGGCTGCGGGGAAGTGGCATCATGCTTCGCGCGCAAAGTTGGGCGCCGGCCTATCCATTGCCTGAATTCGGCACTATATCCAGTCGATCGCCCGCTAGGACTGCGCTGGCCGGACCATGACGCGGCTCAATGTATATATCGGTAGGACGACCGACATGGTGTCGGCGTTCTTCCTGTTGCTCGCCGTCATGCTTGCCGGCGGCTACGGGCCCCTGGCCGCGCAGCCTGTTCCGGCGCAAGCCTCGCAGTCGTCTCCGACCGATCTCGGCGCCGGTGGCCATCGCTCCCTCCCGTTCGTCTCCAAGCAGCAGCTTCTTCCATCCGAAGCCGAGGACGAGAAGGCGACTTCCTGGGGTGACGGCAAGCCCAAGGCGTTCCTTCCTTCGCAAGGGGCAGGGCTCGCCCCGTTCGCCGTAGCTATCGACGACGAGCCACAAGAGGCCCTCCGGCTATCCTCAGTCGCGGCGTCGCCATATGAGGCCCGCGCCCCGCCTGCCAAATCCTGATCGAGACTGAACGGTGCTGCCCTTCACGGGGCGGCGTCTCCGATTTCCGGCCCGACCGCGCGCATAGCGCTGGCGGCGTCTTCGACAGGATCCACAGACATGCGTACCCCACGATGGGTCGTGATGACTTACGTCATCCTCATCCTTGCCGGCGTGCTCGCCGCGCTTCCCAACATGTTCACGCCCCAGCAGCTCGCGGCGCTGCCCGGCTGGGTGCCCAAACAGCAGATCACGCTCGGCCTCGATTTGCAGGGCGGCTCGCATCTCGTGCTTGAGGTCGATGCCGCGGCGCTGAAGACCGACCGGCTGCGCTCGCTGCTCGACGACGTTCGCAGCACGCTGCGCAAGGAGCGCATCGACTCCCGGTCGGCGCGCATCGCCTCGGGGGTCATCACGGTGACGATCGACAATCCGGACCAGCTCGCGAAGGCGCAGGAAGTGCTCGGCGCCATGGCTACCCCGGTAGGCATAACCGGGCAGAAGGATCTCGACGTCACGACCGACGGCAAGCTGATCAAGGTCGCGCTGACCGACCCCGGCATCAACGACCGGCTGGACGCGGCCTTGCAGCAAAGCCTGGAGATCGTGCGCCAGCGCGTCGACCAGGTGGGCGTCGCCGAGCCGACCATCCAGCGCGTCGGCGCGAACCGGATGCTGGTCCAGCTCCCGGGCCTGCAGGATCCGACGCGGCTGCGCCAGCTCCTCGGCTCGACCGCCAAGATGACCTTCCACCTGCTGGCGAATACGGGCAACGGCGAGCCGCTGCCTGCCGGCGCGACCCTGCTGCCCGACGCGAAATCCGGCCAGCAATACCCGGTCGAGGATCGCATCGCGCTGGACGGCGAGCACCTGACGGATGCGCGCGCCAGCTTCGACCAGCGCACGCACGAGCCGCTGGTGACGTTCCGCTTCGACAGCATCGGGGCCAAGAAGTTCGCGGAGATCACCAGCGCCAATGTCGGCCGGCCCTTCGCCATCGTGCTCGACGGCAAGGTGCTTTCGGCGCCGGTCATCCGCGAGCCGATCACCGGCGGCTCCGGCCAGATCAGCGGCAACTTCACCGTGGAGGAAACCTCGACGCTGTCGGCGCTGTTGCGCGCCGGCGCGCTGCCGGCGCCGCTCACCGTCATCGAGGAGCGCACCGTCGGTCCGGACCTCGGCGGCGACGTCATCAAGATGGGCATCTACACCGGCCTTGCCGGCTTCGCGGCGGTGGTGCTCTTCATGGTCGCGCTCTACGGATCGTGGGGGATGATTGCGAACTTCGCGCTGCTCCTGCACCTCATCCTGACCTTCGGCGCGCTCAACCTCATCGGCGCGACGCTGACCCTGCCCGGCATCGCCGGCATCATCCTTGGCATCGGCTTCGCGGTCGACGCCAACATCCTGATCAACGAGCGAATACGCGAGGAATCGAAAAAGGGGCTGAGCGCCTTTGCGGCGCTCGATAACGGCTTCAAGCGCGCCTATTCGACGATCGTCGACGCCAATGTGACGTCGCTGATAGCCACCAGCCTGCTCTTCATGTTCGGCTCGGGCCCGGTGAAGGGCTTTGCCGTCACCATGTTCATCGGCACCTGCCTGTCCATGTTCACGGCGGTTTCCGTCACCCGCATCCTGATGGCGAGCGTGGTGCGGCGCAAGAAGCTGAAGACGATCAAAATTGAGCCGCTGATCCGCTTCTTCCCGGAAAAGACCTCGATCCCCTTCATGAAAGGGCGCTATCTCGGCATCGCGACGTCGATCTTCCTGTCGGTGGCTTCGGTGGTGCTGTTCATGAAGCCCGGCCTGAACTACGGCATCGACTTCAAGGGAGGCATCCAGGTCGAAATCACGACCTCGCAGCCGGCCGATCTCGCCTCGCTGCGCGGTGCGCTCGGTGGTCTCGGCGTCGGCGAAGTGACGCTCCAGCAGATCGGCGGCGACAACAATGTGCTGATCCGCGTGCAGCGGCAGGACGGCGGCGAGCAGGCGCAGACCGCGGCGGTCGACGCGGTCAAGCAGGCCGTCCAGAAACTCGACCCGGGCGTCAAATTCGACCGGACCGACGTGGTCGGGCCGAAGGTCAGCGGCGAGCTGGCGCAGTCGGGCGTGCTGGCCGTGGTGCTCGCGGCCCTGGCGATGCTGGTCTACATCTGGTGGCGCTTCGAGTGGAACTTCGCGATCGGCGCGATTGCGACGCTCATCCTCGACACCACCAAGATGATCGGCTTCTTCGCGCTGTTCCAGCTCGACTTCAACCTGACGGCGATCGCGGCTTTGCTGACCATCATAGGGTACTCGGTGAACGACAAGGTGGTGGTCTACGACCGCATGCGCGAGAACCTCAGGCTCTACAAGAAGATGCCGCTGCGCGAGGTGATCGACATGAGCATCAACCAGGTGTTTGCGCGCTGCATCTACACCTCCGTGGCGATCCTGCTCTCCATGCTGCCGATGGCGATCTGGGGCGGCAGCGCGGTCGAGAACTTCGCGATCCCGATGGTGTTCGGCGTGGTTGTGGCGACGACCTCGTCGATCTTCATCGCGGCGCCTATCCTGCTCCTCCTCGGCGACTGGTGGAAACATCGGCACGAGCGCGAGGAGGCGGCGTCGTCGGCCAGCCTCGTCAAGGCCTGACGTCGCCTTGCCGGAGCCGTCCTTCCGCGGCGGCTCCGGCGTATCTCGAAAAAAGTCACAACATTGCCGCCTAACGATCATTGGCGAGCCACGTTTGCACGCCTATCTATCCACCGGCGGGCGCTTTCGAGGAGGCGAAAGACAATATGACCCACGGCAATACCGTACTCGACGAACTGCTGAACGACCCGATGGTGCAAATGGTCATGGCGCGAGACAGCGTCCAGCCCGATGAATTGCGCCGTTCGCTCGAGCGGCATCGCACCAACGCCATCAAGAAGGGCCTTGTGCCACCGGCCCATGTCATCGCCGCCTGCCGGGCGCCTCACCTCTGCTGCTTCTGAATTCCGTCCGCTCGTTGTGAGCCGGACCGACGGGCGGTCTGCCTCCGGGCGCCCGTATCGTTTTTTCCGCCACAAGCCTGTGGTCGACGAGGCGGCGCGCCGACGATATCACCGCCGGTTAAGGATTTGATTCAATCTTTGTTGGTAATTCCCGTTTAGCGACTCAGTTTCGGGTCTGCGCGTGCCGGCCTGCCTTGGTCTCTCGTATTGTGTAACGGGGCAACATGCGTTCACTGCTTCTCCTGGCGTGCCTGGGATTGTCCGCGGTCGGTCTCGCCGGCTGCACGTCCAGCGGCGCAGGCATCGACGCGCTCGGCCTCGACAGGCTGAAGCCTTCAAAGGAAACCACCGCCGCCATTCCGCGTCCGGAAACGCCCGTCACGGAGGCTGCTGCGGCGTCGACCGAAATCGTCACCATCAACGACGAAGTCTCGGCGCTCGCCGATGCCGGCATGCCACCGGTGGTGCCGAGCGCGCTGGTCGGCGATAGCGAGGCGAAGGCGGTCGAAGCGGTCGAGCAGGTCGCGCTCGCCGTTCCTGCCAAGCCCACGGTTGTGAAGCCCGCGGTCGGTGCCGTTCACCGCCACCGTTTCCGCGACGCCAAGCCGATCAATTTCGGCAAGCTGTCGCCGAAGAACTATGCCGTGCACGGCGTAGACGTCTCGCGCTGGCAGGGAGACATCGACTGGCAGGAACTGCGCAGCCACGGGGCCAACTTCGCCTATATCAAGGCGACCGACGGCGGCGACCATCTCGACCCGATGTTCAAGACCAACTGGCGCGCGGCGCACCGGGCGGGGCTGAAGCGCGGCGCGTACCACTTCTTCTACTGGTGCCGCGTGGCCAGCGATCAAGCCGACTGGTTCATCCGCAATGTGCCTAAGGTCGAGGGCGCGCTGCCGCCGGTGATCGACGTCGAGTACAACGGCCAGTCGAGCTGCAGGAACCGCCTCTCGCCGCAGAAGCGGCGAGAGAAGATGCAGGTGTTCATGGACCGGCTGGAGGCCCATTACGGCCAGCGGCCGATCATCTACACCGCGCCCGACTTCTACGCCGACAATTTGCGCGGCCACTTCCAGGATTATCCGTTCTGGCTGCGCGCGGTCGCCCAGCACCCCTCGAAGGTCTATCCCGGCCGGGACTTCGTGTTCTGGCAGTACTCCGGGTCCGGCCTGTCGCAGGGCGTGAAGGGCAAGATAGACCTCAACGTCTTCAACGGCACGGAGGCGCAGTGGCGCCGCTGGGCGGGCGGCGATGCGGTGATGGCGTCGAACTAAAGCCCGGCCGGCCTATGCCGCGCGGCGCTGGTGACGGCCTTCAGCGATCTCTTCCGTCAGCTTGGCGGAGAAGGCGTCGAGATCGCCGGGATGGCGGCTGGTGACGAGGCCCTGGTCGGTGACGACTTCGGAGTCTTCCCACTTGCCGCCGGCGTTGACGACATCGGTCTTGATCGACTTGTAGGATGTCACGCGACGGCCATTCACGATGCCGGCCTCGACCAACAGCCATGGCGCGTGGCAGATGGCGCCGATAACCTTACTGTCCTTCCAGAAGTTCTTGACGAAATCGACCGCCTTCGGCTCGGCGCGCAGCACGTCGGGGTTCATCTGGCCACCCGGCAGGACGAGCGCGTCGTAGTCCGACGGTTTCGCCTCGTCCAGCGTGCGGTCGACAGGGACGGCGCGACCCCAGTCCTTCTTGTCCCAGCCCTTGATCTCGCCTGGCTCGAGCGAGACGATCTCGACCGTCGCGCCGGCTTCGCGCAGCTTCTTCAGCGGCACTTCGAGCTCGGACTGCTCGAAACCGTTGGTGGCGAGAATGGCGATGCGTTTTCCGGAAATGTCCATCGTTAGCTCCTGTGCAGGATTGAGGAGGCTCAACGGATGGGGAAGGGGAGTGTTCCGGTGCTCGGAAAAGGAACTTTAGGTTCCTCCACTGCGGAAAACAGGAACGTTAGATGTGTTGTTTTCTCAAGGCCGCAACGTCTATGTGACGGACATGCAGACTTCGCGGAAACCAGATGAGAGCGACAAGGCCAAGGGCCGCGAATTGGCGCGGCGGCGCAAGGCTGTTGGCCTTAACCAGAGGCAAGTTGCGCTTCTGATAGGAGTTTCCGAGAAGCAGTACGGAAAGTACGAACGGGGCGAAACCCGGCTCTCTGCAGGCAAGTACGACAAGATACTGCAAATTCTACAGGAGCACGGGGGAGGCTTTGCCGAAAGCCAGGCCCCTTACAGCGTTCCAAGCCATAGCAAGGATGCCCTGCTGCTGTCGCTCCACCGAATGCGCGACGAACTTGGATCCTGCATCGAGATCGTTGGAAGGCTCTATTAAGAGCTACCCGGCCTGCCCGAAACCGGCGGGCAGATCGGCGGGATGGACGGGTCTGGCCTCCACGCTGGTAACCGCCGACCCGGGCGGGCCGGTCCAGAAGCGCTCGATCATGCTGGCGACCACTTCTTCCGGACCGCCGACCAGCGCGGTCACCGAGCCGTCATGCTCGTTCCTGACCCAGCCGCGCAGGCGCAAGCTCTGCGCCTCGCGTTCCGTCCACATACGGAAGCCGACGCCCTGGACGCGGCCGTGGATGGTGACGAGGAAAGCTTTCTCGAACATTGCGGTGTTCCGATCGGCTGACGTTCGCAGTGTAGCATAGGTGGGCCGGCGGGCTGGCCGGGCAAGTCCGGCGGTAAGAAAACGGAAAGCATGCCGCTTAAGCGGGAAACAATTTCCTCCTGGTACGTTTCTGGCGCGTCAACGTCGGAGAAATTCGATGCGCACCCTGCTGACAACCGCCGCCGTCCTGGTCTTCGTCGTCAGTACCGGCCTGCTGGAGATGGGCAAGGGCCCTCGCTGGCCGCTGATCACCCTGCCTCCGGCCCTAAGCACGTTCGAGCCGGCCGCTTTGGACACAATGACAACGTCGTCGACCATGCCGCACCGTCTCGACGAGCGCTGAGCGGCTCTGACCAGCACTCTTCGCCGCGGTGAGATTGAACCTCGCTCCTTAACCGCGTGGAAGCGTCCATCTTGCCGTGAGCGAGCTTCGCAGATGCGTCAGGAACGCCTTATCACAAGAGTGCAGCAAGCAGCCGTTTCGCCTGATCGTCGCTGGAGTGCGCCGGGAACGGATGGTACTATCGCTGGACTGGGATGGAAGGCAGCCTCGGTGCGCGACAACCCCGTGGCAGACCGAAGTCGCTGAGACGGAGGAATGTCCAGTGATCACGCACCCGAGCGTGAAGCGCTCCGGAGACGAAAGCGATTGGGATGACCCAAGAGCCAGAGCGAAACCCGGCACAAGACGTTCGTAAGACCGTTACATTTCTCTTCGCCGATATCGTGGATTCGTCGCGCCTCAGCCTTACCCTTGATCCAGAGGCTCTCCAGAGCCTGTTTGCCCGATACTTCAAGGAAATGAGCTCTGCCATTCACCGGCACGGCGGAAATGTGGAAAGGTTCATCGGCGACGAGATCATGGCCTGTTTCGGCGTGCCGAAGCGTCGCGAGGACGACGCCCCGCGGGCGGTGCGCGCCGCCGTCGAAATGCGCGGTGCGCTCGCGAAACTCAACTGCGAGCTTGAAGCAAGTTGGGGTATTCGGCTGGCGCATCGGGTAGGCATCAACACCGGGGAGGTCATTGCCGGCGACGACAGGCAGGGACAACGCATCCTCACCGGCGAGGCCGTGCGCGTGGCGAAGCGTATCGAAGAAGCGGCGGCGCCTGACGAGATCCTTATCGGAGAAACAACCCACAGGTTGGTACGCGATGCGGTCATCGCAAAGTCGAGCGGCCCGCGTGCGCTCAAGCACGGCGAAACGTTCAATGCCTTCATCGTATTGGACATCCCCGAGCATGCGCCGGGCGTTCGAAGCCGCTTCGAGGCGCCGTTCGTTGGACGCGAGCGGCAGCGCGAAACGATCGCCGCCAAATTTCGCGACGTGGTCAACCATAGGAAATGCCACCTATTGACCATCTTGGGCGATGCAGGTGTCGGAAAGTCGCGGCTCGTCCAGGAAATCGCTGCGAGTCTCCCGAGCGACGCAACTGTCGCGCGCGGTCGCTGCCTTCCCTACGGCGAAGGCATCACCTATCGACCGCTTGCCGACATTTTCCGGGAGATCACGAAGGCCGAGGGCCTGGACCTTGGCAAGCAGTCGGTAGCGAGGATCGCAGAGAACCTCGCCGGGGACACAAAGGCTGAACTCATCGCTGGGAGCGTGGCCGAGCTGCTCGGTTTTGGTGGCGGAAAGCCGAGGAGAGGCGAGGAGACCTTCTGGGCCGTTCGACGTCTCTTCGAGTCGCTTGCTCGAGAACGACCGCTCGTGATCGTGGTGGACGATCTCCACTGGGCCGAGTCGACGTTCCTCGACCTGATCGAGCACGTCGTCGATTTGTCGCGCGGTTTCCCCATTCTCATAGTCGGCATCGCTCGGCCAGAACTGCTCGATACGCGCCCCGGCTGGGGAAGCGGACGGTCCAATGCGTCGACCATCGTGCTTGAACCGCTGAGTGAAGCGGAATGCCGCGAAATGCTTTCAAATCTGCTTGGCCATGTGCCGCTACCGCCTGCGGTTGAGTCAATGATCACAGACGCGGCCGGTGGTAACCCGCTTTTTGCGGAAGAGTTTGTGGCGATGCTCCTGGATGAAAAACTGCTCATCCGCGAAAACGCCTCCTGGGTCCCGCGCGCCGATCTCTCCGAGCCGCGAGTCCCCTCGACCATCGACGCGCTTCTGGGCGCGCGCCTCGACCGCCTGCCCGAGCACGAACGAGAGATCCTTACGATGGCCGCCGTCGAAGGCGTGGTGTTCCATCGCAGTGCGATCGTCGAGCTTGCCCGCCCGGTACTTGGTTCGGGCGTGGATGATGGCCTCCTCGCGCTTGCGCGCCGGGACTTGATCCGACCGGGCGCGCCGGACTTTTCCGGGGAGGAGGCCTACCACTTCCGCCATGTTCTCATCCGCGACGCCGCGTACCGCTCTTTGTCGAAATACTCGCGGGCCGAGCTGCATGAACGCTTCGCTGCCTGGCTCGAGAAGAAGTCGGAGGGGCATCTGCCGGAATTTGACGAGATCGTCGGCTACCATTTCGAACAGGCTTTCAAATATCGCGTCGGGCTCGACTCCAACGACCCGCTCGCGGCACCGCTGGCGGCTCTGGCCGCCCCGCGGCTAGAGGCGGCCGCTCGGCGGGCACTCAGCCGCAGCCATCTGTCCTCGGCGATCTCCCTGTTGCAACGTTTGTGCGTGGCGCCACCTCATCTGCTACCCCCTGACGATGCCCGGCGCAGAACGCTGCTGGCCGAACTCGGCCGCGCACTGATCGAGTGTGGGCGGCTGGCCGAGGCCGAACGCATACTGCGGGATGCGGAGCAGCTTGCTGGCGCAGCAAACGACGAGCTCGTCGGATCGCACGTGCTCGTCGAGCAGCAGTTCCTCCGGCTGCTGCGTGTCGAGGAGGGCGGAACCCAGCAAGCCGCGCGGGCCACGACCTTGGTGATCCCGGTATTCATTCGCCACAAAGACGATCTCGGCTTGTGCCGGGCAAGGCGGCTGGAGGCGTTGCTAGATTGGAACGAGGCCCGCGCCGAGGCGGCTGCAGACGCGTGGAAGCGCGCGGCCTTTCACGCGCGGCGCGCCGGCGACCAGCATGCGTATAACGAGATCCTGACGTGGATAGCATCTTCGCTTTGGTTCGGTCCGACGCCGGCCAGCCACGGCATCCGCCGCTGCAAGACAATGCTCAAGAAAGTGCACGACAGTCCCGAGTCCGAGGCCGCGATCCTCCGTCACCTGGGCGGCTTGTACGGCATGGTGGGGCGGTTTGAGCTTGCCCGCCAGTTGCTCACGACGAGCAATGCCGCCTATGCCGAGCTTGGTTTCGAGCTCGACGCGGCGATGTCGCAGAACGAGGCCGTCGTCGAGTTGCTTGCCGGTAACCCGGCCGCTGCCGAGGAAAGCCTGCGCCCGGGGTTCCAAGCGCTCGAGGAGATGGGCGAGCGCATGTTCCGCTCTACCACCGCCGCATTCCTCGCGCGGGCGGTCCTGGAACTGGGGCGAGATGAGGAGGCAGAGGAACTGGCAGAGCTGAGTGCCCGGCTGGCTTCGGAGGGCGACCTGCTGTCGCAAGTCCTTTGGCGCGGCGTTCGCGCACGGGTGCTCGCAAGGCGCGCACAGTTCGACGAGGCCGAGGTGCTGGCCCGCGCGGCCGTCGCGTTCGCCCAAACGACCGACTTCATCAACCACCGGGCGGACGCGCTGCTTGATCTGGCACAAGTGCTCAGGGCCTCGCTGCGCGTTGACGGGGCCGTCGCTGCCGCCCGCGAGGCGCTTCGCCTCTATGAGCTCAAGGGAAACCGCGTTTCGGCCTCCGCGACACGGTCGTGGTTGGCCGGCTCGAGGTGAGACACCCTTGCTGCCGTGGCGCGGGTCGCGAGCGGCTGACCGACAAAGGCAACTCGACCCTGCCCGGACGCCTGACCGCGGGCGACATAGTCGAGTCCTCAAAACCTCCGGCGGCTTTGATTGTAAGAAGTCTTCCCGGCAAATCTCTATTCTTTCCCCACCGGCAGTGGTATTCTGTATCTGCGGCTCGAGGAGCCGCCCTCGTAAAGTAATTTGGAGGGCAAAGTCATGGCAGGAGGCAAATTCGATAACACGGTAACTTTAGCAAATGATTTTTGGGTCAAATGGCCTCAGGGGCCGCTTTTTCATAAAATCGGCGAAACGGTCATCCGTGTCGAAGTCTGGTTGATGCAGAAATCCACCGGCGCCGTCCAAATGACCTACCAAACCCAAAACCTGAATCTTGGTAGTTGGAGAGCAGATCAGGTCTGGTGGCCACGTGATCCGGCTTTTCCAGGTGATCCGACGAAATTGGACGGGATCGGACGTTTTCAGCGTGGACCGGCGTTGGGAGCAGCGGTCGCGATTGCGAGGAGTGGTCTCAATCAGAGCTATTTCTGGTGGTCTGAGGAAGTTGAAATCGTCTAAGCCGCCCTCAACGCATGTTTCGCCAATCCACTACTTGCCTATGGAGGTAATGGAATGAACCCGCAAAATGAAGAACCGTTCCTGAGATGGAATAGTAAGGATTTCCTCGGTCCTCCAAGAGATACTACTCAGATTATCGTTACGGCATGGAACGAGGAACTCGAAGGGTACGACTACAATATCGTCGCCTATTATGAGCCGATGGATCTTTGGTACGGTGGACCCGGCATCCTTGTGACTGAAGAAGAGATCCAATACTGGGCCGAAATACCAGGACCGACCAGAGCACCCGCCGATTCCGCCAACTGAGCAAGCTTAGGGGTTAGGCCCTTCGATCGACCGCAGCGGATTGGAATTGAAATCGAACTTCCGTGAGTGTTCCCCGACAGTAACCCAATGCAGGGGAATTCTTACGCGAAGGGCCTGACCTCTGTCGTCTGCACTTTTTGCTTCCGTTGATAGCGTCGACTCCAGCGACGGAAGAGTCAGATGGCGAACACGTGTCGAGCCCCACGCAAACATTGCACGCTGCAAAACCGGACGGTGTCCAGGTCTTCGGTGAAGGCCGAGGTTCCTGCTGCGCGACGATGAACCGCCGCGCAGCAGGGCACAGGTCTCAGTTCTTGACCGTGTCTTCCAGGAAGAATCGGCCGAGCGGGTTCTGATAGAAGTTCTCGATGTTCTTGCGCGTCACGTTGATGAAGGGGCTGTAGTAGAGGTCGATCCAGTGCACGTCGGCCTTGGCCATCTTCTGCAATTCCATGTACATGGCCTCGCGCTTGGCCGGGTCCATCTCGACGCGGGCGTCGGCAACAAGCTTTTTGACCGTCTCGTTCTGATAGCGCGTCATGTAATTCATATTGGAATCGTGGCCCAGCACGAAGGTGGTCTTCTGATCCGGGTCGATGACGTCGTAGGTCCAGTACATCACCGAGAGGTCGTAATCGCCCGCGACCAGCATGTCCCAACTCTGGCTCGCGTCGACCTTCTGCAGGTTCGCCGTAACGCCGGCCTTGGCAAGCTGCTGCTGCAGCAGCACCGCGATCTGCTCGTCGACCTCGTTGCCGGCATTCACGACATAGTTCAGCGTCAGGTCGGCGGCGCCGGCATCGGCCAGCATCTGCTTGGCCTTCTCCGGATCATAGGCACGCTGAAGCGCCTTGTCGTCGTGATAGAGGGCGCCCTTCGGGATATAGGAGTTGGCGATTTCGCCCAGGCCGAAGGTTACCGTGTCGACGATCGCCTGCTTGTCGATCGCCATATCGAGGGCCTCGCGCACTTCCTTCTTGGCCAGCGGCCCATGCTCGTGATTGATGAGCAGGTGATCTTCGCGTGTCGAAGTATCCTGCGTGACCACCAACTCGGGATCCTTCTTCAACTCGGCCACGCGGGAGAACGGCACGAAGAGCGCGGCGTCCAGCTGTCCGGCTTGCACGTTCAGCATGCGCGTATTGTCGTCCGGCACCGAAATCCACTCAACGCCGTCCAGCTTGACGCGATCGGCCTCCCAGAAATGGGGGTTCTTCTCGAGGATGACCCGATCGCCCCGGCGCCACTCCTTGAGCTTGAAAGCGCCCGAAGCGATCGGATTCTCCGCATAGGCGTCGGCGCCCATGGATTCGAGGCCCTTCTTGGACAGGATCGAAGCGCCAGGCATGGCAAGCGATGCCAGGAACGGCGCAGACAGCGTCTTCAGCTTCACCACCAGCGTACGCGGGTCCTCGCCCTGGGTCGCGGTATCGATCACCTTGTAGGAATCGCTCCAAAGAGAACCCTCGTCGTCGCGGATGCGCAACAGGCTGTAGGCTGCGTCTTCGGCGGTGATCGGCGAGCCGTCCGAGAACTTCGCGTCGCGAAGCTTGAACGTGTAGGTCGTCCCGTCCGGGGAGACCGACCAGCTTTCCGCCAGCCCCGGTTCCAGCACCTTGCCGGACTTGTCGACGCGGATCAGCACGTCGTAGACGTTGGAAAACACCCAGAAATCGATGTTCTGGGCCGTCTTGATCGGATCGAAGGTCGTCGAGTCCTCGCGCCGGCCAATGGTCAGCACTCCCGCCGCCTCCGCCAAGCTCGTTCCAATCGACAGGCTGGCCATCATGGCCACCAAGCCTGCTTTCATCCATTTGTTCTTCATTGCTTTTCCCCTTTTTTGTGTACTCTGGCTTCGATTGTTTGCCGCTACGCAAATTCCCGCGCCGCCCGCGGCAGGAGTGGCTTGTCCGGATCGATGTCGGGAATGGCTCGTATTAGCGCTTGCGTGTAAGGCTCCGCAGGCTGCTCAAAAACCTGCGCCGCAACGCCCTGTTCGACGACGCGCCCCCGATGCATGACGACGACCCGGTCGCAAAGATTGCGCACGATGGCGAGATCGTGCGCAATGAACAGCAAGGTGAGGTTCATCTTGCGCTTCAGGACGCGGAACAGGTCAAGGATCTGCGCCTGGATGGTGACGTCGAGCGCCGCGGTGCTTTCATCAGCGATGATCAGCCGGGGCTCCACCGCGAGCGCGCGGGCGATGCCGGCCCGCTGGCATTGACCGCCACTCATGCTGCGAGGGCGTCGGTCGGCAAATTCGTGGCCAAGATCGACCAGGTCGAGGAGTTCGCGGACACGCATGGGAATTTGGTCCGGCAGAGTTCGGCCCTGTACCTTCAACACCTCGGACAGCATCTCGCCAATTGTGAGGCGGGGGTTCAGCGCATTGTATGGATCCTGGAACACCATTGCCGTCTCACGGCGAAGCCGTGCTAGAAACGCGACGCGGTCGTCGCGCAGGCTGGTTCCGTCGAAGGTGACGTTGCCGGAAGCAATCGGGGTCAGTCCCAGGATCGCCCGCGCCAGCGTGCTCTTGCCGCTGCCCGATTCACCGACGATGCCGACCGTCTCGCCGGGCATAATTCTCAGAGAGACATCCGCCACCGCAGGGACGGCGCTCGATCGGCCGAACAGGTTTCCGGCGCCGGCGAAGCGGACATTGACGTCCTCCACCTCGAGCAAAAGCTTTTCCGTTGCCGTGGCATTCGATGGCGGCCTCGCCGCCAGCTCTCTTGTCGAAACCGGCATGGAGGGATGGCTGCCGATGAGCGCCTTCGTATAGGAATGAGCAGGCGAGCGGAGCAGGTCACGCTTCTTCCCCTGTTCGACGATCCTGCCCTCGCGCATGACGGCGATCCGGTCGCAGGTCTGCGCGACAATCCCCAGGTCATGGGTGATCAGGATGATCGACAGACCACGTTCACTGCGTATGTCCAGCAACAATTGCAGGATCTGCGCCTGAATGGTGACGTCAAGCGCGGTTGTCGGTTCGTCGGCGACGAGGATTTCGGGATTGCACGAGAGGGCAACACCAATCATCGCCCGCTGGCGCATGCCGCCGGAAAACTCATGCGCATAGGAGTTGAGCTGTCGTTCCGGCTCAGTGAAACCGACCTGGCGCGCGATGGCCAATGCCTCCCTGCGCGCAGCGGCGCCATCCAGCTTCTGGTGATAGCGGATGCCTTCCATGAGTTGGTCGCCGATGGTCATCACCGGGTCCAGGTGGCTGGTGGGGTTCTGAAAGATCATCCCGATGCCGCCCCCCCGGACGTCCAGCATCTCAGCCTCGGTCGCCCTGGCCAGGTCGCGATCCCCAAGCAGGATGCGGCCATCCGTGATGCGCATGTTTTCGGAGGGCAGCAGGCGGACCAGCGTGCGGCAGAACAGGCTCTTGCCCGAGCCGCTTTCGCCGACCAGCCCGAGCACTTCGCCCTTGCCAAGATCGAGCGAAACATTGTCGAGCAGTATGCGCGGCTCGCGGCCAGGCTGGTGCAGCCCGACGGTGAGATCGCTGACCCTGAGCACGGAAGCGCTCATTCCTTCACTCCCAGGGCATCGCCGAGCGCGTCTCCGAACAGGCTGAAGCCGAAGGCGAGCATCACGATGGAGAGGCCGGGGAACAGAGTGATCCACCAGGCGGTGGTGATGAAGGGCTGGCCTTCCGCGACCATGATGCCCCATTCCGCGATCGGCGGCTGGACGCCGAGCCCCAGATAGCTGATCGCAGCGCCGTTGAGCAGGACGAGCACGGCGTCCGACATGGAAAAGACCACCGATCCGGCGATCGCATTCGGCAACAGATGCCGGAACATGATGCGCGACCGGCTGAATCCCAGGCTAACTGCCGCGACCGCGTAGTCGCTGTGCTTCAGCACCAGAACCTGCGCCCGTATCAGCCGCGCATAGGACACCCAGCCGACCAGCGCCATGGCGATATAGAAACTGCCAAGGCCCGGCCCGAGTATCGCGATGATGGAGAGCACCAGCACGAGGAACGGGAATGCGAGGATCACATCTATGATCCGCATCAATAGCGCATCCACGATGCCGCCGAAGAACCCCGCCACCGTGCCGACCAGCGTTCCGATCGCGAAGGGAAAGATGACCCCCAGGATCGCGATCTGGAGGTCGATCCGCGCCCCCCAAATGACCCGCGAAAGAACGTCGCGGCCGAAATTGTCGGTTCCAAATGGATGTGCCCAGGACGGACCTTGCAGCCGGACCGCGCTATCCTGGGCTATCGGATCGTAAGGCGATATATAGGGCGCCAGCAGCGCTGCCAGTACGAAGAGGGTCAGGATGGTCGCGCCGATCACCAGGGCAGGCTGCCGGGCAAGACGCCACCGCCAGCCCATCCTGCCCGCGGCCAGGACCCGCAAGCTCACAGCTTAACCCGCGGATCGGCGGCGACGGTCACGACATCCGCGATGAGGTTGATGAGAACCGTGGCGCAGGCCAGCATCATCGCCACGCCCTGCACCACCATGTAGTCGCGCGAGAAGATCGCCCGGACAAGCAATTGCCCGATGCCAGGAATGGCGAACACGCTTTCGATGACCACCGTCCCGCCGATCAACCAGCCTATGTTTATGGCGAGCAGGTTGATCGTCGGCACTATCGAATTGGGAAAGACATGACGCCAGAACACCACGCGTTCAGGCATGCCGCGCGCGCGCGCGGCGGTGGCGACGTCGGAGCGCAGGCCTTCGACCATTGCCGCCCGCAGGCTGCGCGTCAGCACCGCCGAAAGCGAGAGCGCGATGGTCACGCTCGGCAGGACCAGATGGGCGACCTTCTCTCCCAGCGTACTGCCGTATCCGGAGACGGGGAACATGCCGAGCGTCACGCTGAACAGGATGATCAGCATCAGACCTAGCCAGAACGGCGGGAAACCGATACCCGCCGTCGAGACGACCCGCACCGCGTGATCCGCGAACCGGCCGTGGTTGCGGGCGGCAAGGGCAGCCATCGGCACGGCAATCAGCACGGAAAGCGTCACGCTCGCCAGCACCAGCACCAGCGTTGGCTCGATGCGGGTCATGATGAGCTTGAGAACGTCGATCTTGTAGAGGATCGACTTGCCCATCTCGCCGTTCAGCAGGTTCTTCACGAAGTAGAAGTATTGCAGCCAAATCGGTTCATCGAGACCGTACTGGCGGCGGATGTTGGCAATCGCGGTCGGCGTGGCGCGTGCGCCGAGCAGCACGCGCGCGGGGTCGCCCGGAATGAGGCGTACCAGGACAAAGGTGATCACGCTGATGCCGAACAGGACCGGCAGAAGCTGAACCGGTCGAAACAGTACGAACTTGTACCGATGCATGTCTCACCGTCCCAACGTTCGGTGCTTCATGTCTGTGCCCGGTGACGCGACAGGAAGTCGATCAGCACGCGGTAGTAATCGCCGGGGTTCTCATAGAAGGGCATGTGGCTGGAATTGCGCATGATGCTCACTTCCGCTGCGGGCATGGCAATTTTCATGCGCAAAGCGCAGGCGGGTGTCAACTCGTCGTGCTCGCCGCTGACGATGAGCACCGGCGCCTTGATTTTGGGAAGGTCCGGCACGCGGTTCCAGTGCCTGAGGTTGCCGGTATAGAGAAACTCGTTCGGCCCCTGCATCGTGACGTACGGGCCCATGTTCCAATCGTCCAGCGAGCGCCGCACGGGCGCTGGCCATTCGGGCAGGCGGCACACGTGACGGTAGTTGAGCAGTGTGATGGCCGCCATGTATTCCGGGTGATCCAGCGTACCTTGGGCCTCATGCTTCTGCATCATGGCGACGGTTTCGGAGCCGAGCGCGGCACGCAGCCGCTCGAGCTCGGAGACCAGGTGCGGTATGTCCGCGACCGTGTCGGCGAGGATAAGCGAGGCGAGGCTCTCGGGATGCGTCAGCGCATAATCTATGGCGAGCCATCCGCCCCAGGAGTGCCCAAGCAGGTGAACCTTGCCGAGGCCAAGCTCGCGCCGCACGGTCTCGGTCTCGGCGACATAGCGGCCGATCGTCCAGAGCGCGGCGTCGTCCGGCCGGTCCGACGCACCCGTACCCAACTGGTCGAAGGCGACGACGCGATAGCCGCGATCGATCAGGCAGGAATGAGCTTCACGCAGATAATCGCATGGAAGGCCCGGCCCTCCATTGAGGCACAAGACGGTCTCCGCGCCGTTGCCGAAGCTGTATGCCCTGATCCTATGGCCGTCGACGGGGATGTCGATCTGGTGGTCGGGTCTGATTTCACGCCACATGGTTTACGCCCGTTTCGTGATGGACGCATTCTATCCGCCGAAGGTCCGCCGCGCCCCTCAGTTTATCCTCAAGCCATCCTTCCGCCAGCTATAAGAAGTGATAGGTTCATGGTCATCTCGTCAGCGACGAAGGACCTTGCAGCAGGCATGCTCGACAGGATTGAGACGATCAGGCACCAATTCGCGCGGCACGAGACCCTCGACGGGCGCATCGATCAGGCCTTTGAAGCCATGAAGACATTCGGCTTCGGCGCCATGATCTATGACTTTACGCCGATCCCGATGGACCTCCACGGCAACATCGCCATTCCGTCGTTGATGAAGCTGCGCAATATCGACGGTCGCATGCATGAATACTGGTGCGAGCGCGGCTATTTCCTCATAGACCCGGTGCAACTGCTGGCCGCACGCACGTCGGTGCCCTTCTTCTGGAACTACGAGGCAGGGGCCGAAACGCGCATCAGCGATTTCGTGACGCCGGAAGCCGAACCGGTGGCGCGCTATCTGCTCGACCACGACATGCCGGCCGGGGTGACGGTCCCGATCCACATGCCGCATGGCGGCTTCGCCACCGTGACAGGAACGCTGGCGCCAGGCGCCACGGCGCGCGAGGCCATACACAACATCGCCGATTTCGGCCTGCTGGCGCAGGTCTTCCACGAGGCCGCGTATCAAGCCTATGCCGACACGCTGCTGGATCCGGCAGCGGTCCAGCTGACCGCGCGAGAAAGGCAGTGCCTCGGCTATTGTGCGGACGGCTACTCGGCGAAGGAGATCTCGCGTCTCATCGGTCGTTCTGTCCCAACGGTCGTGCTTCACTTGAGCACGGCGGCGAAAAAGCTGGGCGCCCGAAACCGCACCCAAGCGGCAGCGATTGCGGTCCGCCATGGCCTGCTCGGCGAGCCCAGGAGCGGTGGCGGCTGCACGACCTCCGCCAAAACGAGAAATTGACTTCCGACGCCATGTGCCGACTATACCGCTCCTTCTCAGGCAACAGCATCGGGGGGCCGCGGTGGCGAAGGTCGATCTTTCATCCTTGAAGCGGTCGCTCGACGCCTTGCCCGAAAGGTTCAAGGGTCCGGGTGGTGTCGTAGGCGTCGTGGCCGATGGCGAGGTGCTGGCCCGGCAGGCATGGGGATATGCCGACCTCGCCAGCGGCCGAGCAATGACGACGGCCACGAGGCTGCCGATCTGCTCGATCAGCAAGCAGTTCACGTGCGGCGTGCTCCTGGATCTGGTGGGCGACCCAGCACGCCTAGACGACCGCGTGGGGGCGTTCCTGCCGCGCCTCCAGGGCCGGTTACCGACGGTGGCGGACTTCTGCAACATGCAATCGGGTCTGCGCGACTACTGGGCGCTGACCGTCGTGCATGGCGCGCAGCCCGAGGGCGTCTTCGGCCGCGACGATGCCAAGCCGCTTCTCGCGCGCATGCACACAACCCACTTCGAGCCTGGCAGCAGCTATTCCTATTCCAACAGCAACTTCCGCATCCTGTCCGACCTGCTGGAAGATTTCGCGGGCCGTTCGCTGGCGGAGCTTTACGCCGACCGGTTGTTTGGACCCGCGGGCATGGAAACCGCGCTTCTGACTGCCGACACCAGCAAGCCTTTGGATGGCGTGATCGGCTACGAAGGCTCCGAACAGGTCGGGTTCTTTCCGGCCACCAATCGCATCTTCTGGACCGGCGATGCAGGCATTTCAGCGTCGCTGGACGACATGCTGGCATGGGAGCGCCACATCGACGACACCCGCGACGACGACGACGGCCTCTATCGGCGTCTGTCCCTGCCGCAGACCTTCAGCGACGGCGCGCCTGCGAGCTACGGCTATGGCCTTGTGCACGAGATGGTGGACGACGTCGCCGTAACGGGGCACGGGGGTGCCTTGCGCGGCTTCCGCCTGCAGCGCATGCATGCGGCATCGGAGCGGTTGTCGGTGGTCGTCCTGCTCAACCATGAAGCCGATGCGCATGAGGCCGCGCGCATGGTGCTCCGAACGGTCCTTGGCCACGATGAGATCCCGGCTCCCGACCATCCAGCCGATCCCGCCTGGAACGGCCACTATCTGGACAAGACGAACGGCCTTCTGCTCAGCGTAAAGACGGACGGCGCGATGCTCGATGCACACTATGCCACCGCTTCCGACCGGCTGCGTCTCAACTCCGGGGACACTGCCGAGGGACCCTCGATGACGTTGACGCGTGATGGCGACGTGGTCCGGCTGAACCGCTCAGGTGAAAATCTAAGCGCCTCTGCGGTCCGTGTCACCGGGGAGGGCAGGCCGGGGCTTGAAGGAAGGTACTTCTCCAGCGAACTGGACGCTTGGCTGGAGATCGACAAGGCCGGTACCGCGCTGTTCGGCCGATTCGAAGGCCTGCTGGGTAGCGGCCCCATGCACACGATCTATCCGGTGGGGCAGGATGTATTCGTCCTGTCTTGCCAGCGTTCGATGGACGCTCCCGCGCCTGGCGACTGGACCATTCAGATCGTACGGGACTCTGCCGAAGGCGTTCACGGCCTGGTCGTTGGCTGCTGGCTGGCCAAGAACATCGCCTATCGGAAAGTCCGCTGAAGGCCGGACGACCTCGTTTTCAAAGAGGTTGATCCAAATCAATGCCATCACAACGATGATGTCGGATAATAATCGGGATGGTTGTGGAACGCCATCTCGGTTGTATAGTTGTACAACAAGCGGAGCCCTCGCCAGGTGGCCCCGTTTCATACGTGACAATGGGCAATTAGGAGGGCTGTGATGCGGAAGGCGCTTTTGGCGGGAGTGGCGGTGTCGGTGGTGCTGGGGCTTGGCGCCGTGGCGCAGGAGAGCGGGGCGCCGGAAGCCTCTCCCCAGGCGGTGGCGGCAAATGAGCTGCAGCAGGCGGCGAACGAACTTTTCGATCCGATCCCGTCCATGGTCCCGGCAGTGGAAGGAAATGCGGTCACGCGCGAGAAGTCGGAACTGGGCAAGATGCTCTGGTTCGATCCGCGCCTGTCGGCCAGCGGCGTCCTGAGCTGCAACTCGTGCCACAACCTCGCAATGGGCGGGGACGACAACCTCGAGACGTCGATCGGCCACGGCTGGCAGCGTGGCCCGCGCAACTCGCCGACCGTGTTCAATGCCGTGTTCAACGTCGCCCAGTTCTGGGACGGCCGGGCCGAGGACCTGCGCAGCCAAGCGACGGGCCCGATCCAGGCGGCAGTCGAGATGGCTGCAACCCCGGACCTGGTGATGGGCGTCTTGAACAGCATGCCCGAATACCGCGAGCGCTTCGCCACCGCCTTCCCCGGCGAGGAAAGCCCCGTGACGTTCGACAACGTGGCCCGCGCGCTCGAAGCCTTCGAAGCAACCTTGATCACGCCCGCTTCGCGGTTCGATCAATATCTCGAAGGCAACCTCGCCATCCTGAACGACCAGGAGAAGCAGGGGCTGCAGCTGTTCATCGATACAGGCTGTGCCGGATGCCACGCAGGGGTCAACCTCGGCGGCCAGGAATACTACCCCTTCGGCGTGGTGGAACGCCCGGGCAGCGAAATTCTGCCGCCGAACGACAAAGGCAGGTTCGCGGTCACACAGACTGCAAGCGACGAATACGTGTTCCGGGCCGTGCCGCTGCGCAATGTCGACCTGACCGCGCCCTACTTCCACAGCGGCAAGGTGTGGGACCTCGAACAAGCCGTCGCCATCATGGGCGTGAGCCAGCTGGGTACGGAGCTCAGCAAGGATGAAGTGGGCGCCATCACCGCCTTCCTCAAGACGCTCACGGGCGAGCAGCCGCGCGTTGAACTTCCTGTTCTCCCCGTCAGCACGGCCCAAACCCCTCAGCCTGCGCCTCAGGTGAAGAACTCGCTGGAAGAGAACAAGCCGGCTCAGGACCAGTCCGCGCCACGTTAGAACGTCGGACCGAAAAGCGCGCAGCGGTTTTCGGTAAAATCCGTTGCGCAAAAAATTAGATAGAGCAGCGATCCCGGTTGAGCGTTCGCTGCTCTGTCGCCAAGTTCGGCTGAGGCGGCCCAAATAGACGCGGACGCCTGGTGCGCAGGCCCTGACACGGCTGCCAGCATAGCGTGTGCAATCCGGCGCTTCCCGTTCGGCCAGGTGGGTATCCTGCTGCGTGCACCCGCAAGCAACTCTTTGGCCGGCTTCGCATCGCTTCGCCGGCGTAGCGCCAGCGACAGACATCCACTAACATTCCAATCGGATCACCCCATGGGGGCCGGCAGTCGCCCCGCAGCCCAAAGGTGCCCGAATGTCGGTTACTCTCAGCAGCGGGTTTGAGCGGTATGTGAAACACGCGCCGCGTGTTCCGGTGGTCCGCGTCACGTCGGGGAAGGCCCCTACGATCCATCGCTTCTTCGACACGCCGCCGATCAGCCCATCAGGAAAATACATAGCGCTTACGGAGTTCCAGAACGACAGGAAGCTACCGGTTGCGAGCGAGCAGGCGTTTGTAATCGTGATTGATCTGGAAAATGGCCAGGAGATCTACAGATCGGCTACCGCCGCCTGGGATACGCAGCTGGGAGCGCAGGCCCAATGGGGGGCGGCCGATACCGACCTCTTCTTCAATCGCATGGACGACCCGGATACCGGTCCGTATGGGGTAAAGGTCGATATCAATAGCGGAGCCGAGGTTCGTCTTTCCGGTTCCGTTTACATGATATCTCCGGATGGCCGATATTCGGCGAGTCCGGACCTCAAGAAGATCGGCCTCGTACAAGCTGGTTATGGAGTGATTGTCGCCAAGGAGAATATAACCGGCAACCGGGGCGCGGAGGAGACCGACGGGATATTCTTGACCGACACGGAAAGCGGCTGTTGCAGGCTGCTGATATCCTTTGCCCAAATTTACCGAGAACTTAAGCCTCGTTTTTCAGGGATCAGACTGGATAAGGGAGCATTCTATGCATTCCATGTGAAATGGAGCCCCGACGGCGGGCGTATAATGCTCGTATTGCGCTGGCTACCGGATGGCGCATCGCGCGGAACCAGGAATTACCTCATAACGATGCGGGCAGACGGCAGCGAGTTGCGCATGGCACTGGATGCCGGAGCCTGGCGAAACAGTCATCACCCCAACTGGTGCCCGGACAGCAATTCGATTGTAATGAATCTGGCCGTCCGCAACCCCAATATCCGCTTCCCGATGTTTCGTTCAGCGATGTCGGGGATACTAAGACGGGTGGGAGTAAGGACTTACTCGAAAGCCTACGATGTCCGTTTCGCCAGGTTCGGCTTTGACGGCAGCGACAAGGAAGTCCTGTCTCAGGTCGAGTTCGGGTCGGGTCATCCGAGCCTGCATCCCGACGGCCGCTATCTGATAGCCGACGCCTATCCGCACGAGCGAGTTTCGTTTGGCGATGGGTCGGTGCCGATCCGCGTACTCGATCTGCTGTCGGGTCAAATGGATTGTGTGGCAAGGATTCTCACTCGGCCCCCGTTTGACGGCCCGCGTGGCGAATGGAGAGTCGACCCGCATCCGGTGTGGGACCGTCCCGCCAGACAAGTCGTGTTCAACGCAGCGGCCGATGGTACACGCCAGGTTTATCTGGCTGATTTCACAGCCTACTTGAAACGCTAAGTCGAGGCTCGGAGCAGCGAACGCTCAAGCGGAACCGCTTTCGCTGCTCTATCCGGTTGTTTCGCACCGGATTTTCCGAAAACCGCTACGCGTGACTTCTGCCCCCTCGCCAGAGGCGCGTGAGCCTGAGGGTTGCCTGATTGAAAAGCCGGTTCAGGTCGGTGGAAAACGACAGGTGCCGAAGGGCGATCACCATGAGGATGCAGATCGCGACTGAGATCAGAAATCTCATCCCGGTCTGTAGGGAGAAGATCGAATCGTGTTCGATGCTCCGCATCAGGAGGCCATCGGCAAGAAGTGCGGCACCGGCAGCAACCCCGGGGATCATGCGCAGGGCGACGCGACCTACGGAGATGCCGGTGGCAACGCAGAAGACGCCGATCATAACAGCGAACGAGACCGCCTGTGCCGCCACGTAGGCAGCGGCTGCCATTGCGAGCCCGCCGGGAGCGGCCGCATAGATCGCTCCTATGACGATTGCCAGTTGCACGATCTGGGCGGCAGCCCGCGAGCGCACGCGCCCCGTCGCTCGCGCCGTTGTCAGCAAGATTCGATCTATCCCCCGAAAGAAGAACGTGATCGCACCAATCTGCATCGGGACCACCAGACCGGTCCACTCGGGGCCGAAGGCTAGGGGGATCGCAACCGGAGCGATCAGGGCCGTGATCACCGAGAGGGGAATTGTAACCAGCGTCACGAGTTCGATCAGCAGCAGCGTCATTCGCTCGACTTGCTCCGGCTGTTCGCGGTTGCGGGCAAGCTTGGGAAGGACGAACTTGTCGACTGGCCGGATCACCAAGGCCAGTTGCAGAAAGATGACCTGATAGAAGCGCGTCCAGAGCCCCGCTGCGGCAGCGCCAAGTTCAAGGCCGATCAAGGGGCGCTGAGCGTGGACGGTCGCGATGTTGGCGAGTTCCGCGACGGTGACGGCCGCGCCCGCGGAAGCGACGCGGCGCATCTCCGCCACCGTCGTCCGAAAGCCGACGAAGTCGCGGCAGATGCTGAGAAACCCGATCAGGCGGATGGCTGCGCCCACGAACTGCCCCACGACAAGGGACCAGACTCCCCAGCCCCCCAACGCGAGGACAACTGGCACGAGGAGGCTCCCGACCACCGTCGAGGCCAGATCGTTAAAGGTAATGGAACGAAACGCAAAGATGCGCCGCGCCAAGGCTTCCAGCACGTCGAGGAAGACCTGGATCGCCGCATAGGCGAGGAAGGCGAAAAGGACGTTGCGGGCCGTGTCCTGGACGGGGCCGTACACGGCAAGGAGAAGAGCGCATATGGTCGAAACCATCGCTGCAGACGTCAGGCAAAATATCGAAGCCGCAGCAAAGGACTTGCGGTCTACATGGCTGAGATAGATCAGGTTGGTCGGTACTCCGAACTGCGCGAACGTGGCCAGGATCAGGGCGATCGAGACCCCGATGCCGTACAGACCGAAGTCTGCCGGTGGCAGTAGCCGGGACAGGATGACGAGCGCGGTCAGCCGCGAGGCTATCTCGAACAGCGCTGTCATTCCTCCCCAGAACACTGCCTCATGCGAACCTATCGCCTTGGGCGGACTGTCGGGCCGCAGCGGATCGGTCGGTTTCATGGGACTACGAAAGCCTCGTCCTCACATCGCCTGCTTTTGCGCGAAGCAGGGGCCGAGACAGGCAGGTGTCCTCGATGCGCCTCGCTGCACCGTGGACAGGGACAGGGATCAGCCCCGGAATAAAGGGGAACGGCCCGCGATATAACGCAGACCGACTCAAACTCGCGCCTTGCATGACTATATCTCCCCGCGTTGGACTAGTCTTGTATGCGTGGCTGGCCGAGTTTCTAGTGCATAGCGACTAATTCTTGTTGCCGCTTGGTAATAAAGACTATTGGGGCCAACAGTAGGCTTGTCAATATCTTAGTGGATGCCTGTCGCCGATGCTGCCGCCGGCGAAGCCGGCGTCCCTGGACGGGAGGGCTTCGCGGCTTTTCTCCACCGATATAGACCTGCGCGCCCGTGGCGACGGCGCCACAGATCATCTCTGCTCCTGAACCCCGGCTGCTTGCTGCCGCGCAGCGATGCGCGCTGCGAGCAGCACGGCTTCTTCGCTGGCGCGGGGATTTGCAACGCCTCTGCCGGCGATGTCGTAGGCGGTGCCGTGCGCCGGCGTGCAAACCGGGAACGGCAGGCCGCCCAGCATCGTCACGCCGCGCTCGAAGCCCATCAGCTTCATCGCGATCTGGCCCTGATCGTGATACATCGTCAGGACGGCGTGAAAGCCGCCCTTCAATGCCGTCGGGAACACGGTGTCGGCGGGGTAGGGGCCGGCAACGTCGAAACCCTGTGCGACAGCCGCCTCGACCGCGGGCCCGATGATGTCGATCTCCTCGGTGCCGAAGCTGCCGCCGTCGCCGGCGTGAGGATTGAGGCCGGCGACGAGGAGGCGCGGCGCATCAACGCCCGAACGCTTCAGGCAATCGACCGTCAGGCCGATCTCGGCGATGATCGCCTCCTTCGAGAGGCTGGCGGCAACGTCCTTCAGGGGGATGTGCGAGGTGACACGCGCGTTCCAGACGGTGTCGAGAACGTTGAACTCCTTTACCCGCCCGTGCAGGGCCAGAAGCTCCGTGATGAACCTGCTTTCGTCGTCATAGCCCGGATGGGCATAGCGCATCGCCTTCTTGTTGAAGGGAGTGTAGCAAACCGCATCGACCCGGCCGGCATCGGCGAGCCTCAGCGCCAGGCTGAAGTTCTCCACGGCGAAGCGTCCGCCGCCAAGCGTCGCTTCGCCGAAAGACACGTCGCGGGGATGAAGGTTGTTCAGGTCGATCAGGACCGGCTTGCCGGCCGGGCCAATCGCGCAGCCGTCCACGGTCTCGATGTCCAGCGCCGTGCCGGCGGCGCGGGCGCCGCCTTCCAGGATGCGCCGGTCGCCGATCACCACCAGGCGCGCGGCTGCCGCGACGGTTGCCGAGCAAACCAGGCGCGCGGCGAGTTCCGGGCTGATGCCGGCGGGATCGCCCATCGCCAGCGCGACAAGCGGACGCCTGTCGGGTGAGATGTCCTTGGCCGGGCTCATGCGCTCGCCACCTTTGCCGGTTCAGCGGCGGCACGCAGTCTTTCGCCCGTCGATGAGAACAGTCGCACGCTTTCGGGCCGGTAGTTCAGCCAGACTTCCTCCCCCGAGGGCAAGTCGCTTCCCTCACGCTGCTCGACGGTGAGGCTCTCGCCGCCTTCGAGGTTGCAGTAGAGGTATCGGGTGCTGCCGAGATACTCGGCGAAATCGACATAGGCGCGGAGCGACGTGTCATTCCGTTGGCCAGGCGAAAGGTGCTCGGGCCGGATGCCGAGCTTGACGGTCTCGCCTTCAGCCATGCCCGCGACGGGATGCTTCAGGGGGATGACCGAGTCGCCGACGCCGATCCTGTCTCCCGCCATGAGGACCGCATCGACAATGTTCATTCGCGGCGATCCGATGAAGCCGGCAACGAAGAGGTTGTTCGGGTCTTCGTAGACCTCGCGCGGCGTTCCCACCTGCTCGATGCGGCCGTCCCTCAGCACGACGATGCGATCGGCGAGCGTCATCGCCTCGGTCTGGTCGTGGGTGACATAGATCATGGTATTGCCGAGTTCGCGATGCAGGCGGGCGATTTCGATACGCATGCTGACGCGCAACTCGGCATCGAGGTTGCTGAGCGGCTCGTCGAAGAGGAAGGCGAGGGGCTTGCGCACGATCGCGCGGCCAATGGCCACGCGCTGGCGCTGTCCGCCTGAGAGTTGTCCCGGACGCCGGTCGAGCAGCGGAGCGATCTTGAGGGTCTGCGCTGCCGCATTGACCTGACGCTCGATCTCCTCCGCCGGCGTCTTCGCCATCTCGAGCCCGAAGGCGAGGTTCTCGCGCACACTCATATGCGGGTAGAGCGCATAGGACTGGAACACCATCGCGATGCCGCGCCTGGACGGATCGAGATCCGTGACATCCCGGCCGGCGATGAAGATGTCGCCCGCCGTAACGTCCTCCAGCCCCGCGATCATGCGCAGCAGGGTGGATTTGCCACAGCCGGAGGGACCGACGAAGACGACAAATTCGCCGCCGGCGATGGCGAGGTCGAGATTGTGGATGACGTTCACCGCGCCGAAGCTCTTGCGAACATTGCGCAGCTCGATCGTCGCTTTTTCCTGCGGGGATCCCGTCATCTTTGTGCCCTGACCCAAACGAGCATCTCGCCCGGCGCCCGGTTGTCCCACAGATGGTAGGGCACGAAACGCGCAGTGGTCGCCTCCAGTTCGGGTTTCGCCGTGTCGTAGAGTTTGCCGTCCCAGTCCGGCCAGCGCTCGCGCCGGGCCTCGACGTCTACGGCCACCGCGCCGCCGAGCTCGCCGATCGACACGATGCCGGCATTCTCTGCCGCGTCTGCAACGATCAAGCCGTCGAGGCCCGGCGCATTGTCGACTTCCTCGACGCAATAGATCAGCGGGCCGCGAGCCAGCGCGACGCGGCCGAGGTCGGCCTTGACGGCAGGATTTGCGTGGACGGCGCGGATATCCATCTGCAGGTCGAGCTGGATCTGCTCGCCGCCTTGCCACAGCCGGTCTATGCGGAGATAGCCCTTGTCCTCGATCTTCGCGGCATCGATGGGCTCGCCGTCGATCGAGAGCGTCGCTCTATGGCACCAGCCCGGCACTCGCAGCGCCAGCTTGATGGCGGCGGGCGCGTCGACTCCAATGGTGATGGAAACGCGCCCATCCCAGGGATAGGTGGTGCTCTGGTCGATCGTGACGGGCGTCGCTCCGACCTTCAGCTTGGCCGTGCTCTCGCCATACAGGTGGATGGCGATCTCGTCGGCGGAAACCGCATACATGTAGCTGCCGATCGCGGCCACTGTCCGGCCGATGTTGGGTGGGCAGCACGGGCAGCGATGCCAGTTCCAGCGATGGTGGTCTCCTGCGCTTTCCAGCGGGTTGTCGTAGAAAAAGCGCGCGCCGTCGGCCGAGAGACCCGAAAGCGCGCCATTGTAGAGCGCCTGCTCCATGATGTCGGCATAGAGCCGGTCGGGACCGCGCCCCAGCATGCGGCTCGCCCACATCATCAGCCCGACCGCGGCGCAGGTTTCGGCATAGGCACTCTTGTTGGGCAGGTCGTAATAGTCGGTGAAACCTTCGTTGCTGGCGGCCGGACCGATGCCCCCGGTCACATACATCTGCCTGGTCGTCAGGTCGCTCCAGAGGATCTTCAGCGCGTCGGTCAGGCTGTTGTCGCCGAACTCCGTCGCGACATCAGCCATGCCAGAATAGAGATACATCGCCCGCACCGCGTGGCCGATCACCTTGGTCTGCTCTCGCACGGGAAGATGCGACTGGTTGTACTCGTAGGTCCGATGCCGGAACTGCTTCGGGTCGGCGCCGCGTTCTTCCGCCTCCACATCGAAATAGTGCGGCTGCTGCCCGCGTTGCTCGACAAAATAGCGGGCGAGATCGAGATATCGCTGCTCGCCCGTCGCCCGGCCGAGCTTGACCAGCGCAAGCTCGATCTCCTCATGGCCGCAGTAGCCCGGCTTCTGGCCGGGACCGGGGCCGAACTGCGCGCCGATGTGGTCGGCGTAGCGGCACATGACGTCGAGCAGCTTCCTTTTGCCGGTGGCATGGAAATAGGCGACCGCGGCTTCCATCAGATGGCCGGCGCAGTAGAGCTCATGGCAGTCGCGCAGGTTGATCCATCGCTTGCCGGGCTGCATCCGGATGAACCAGGAATTCACGTAGCCGTCGGGCTGCTGCAGCTTGTGGAACATGTCGATGATCGCATCGATCTTCGCCTCGAGATCGGGATTGGGCTTCCGATAGAGGGCGTAGGCGGCCGTCTCGATGACCTTGGCGATGTCGGAATCCCAGAACATCTGGACATTGACCGTGTCCGGCGAGCCGTCGGCGCGCTGGTGGAAGGGCATGCGCAGCTCGGGCACCGTCCTGTCCGGATCGATCTGGTCGAGCATACCCGCCGCCACGCAGCGCTCATAGAGTATCATGACCGTTTTGTCGGCGACCGCGTCGACCCGGTCTCCCCAGAAGCCGCGCACCTCGACGTCCGGCACGGCCGGCGGACGGAAACCGTTCTTGGGGGCGTCTGCAGTCTTCATGAAATCAGTTCCATTTGCGTGCGTTGATCTGTTCATTTGACCGCGCCTGCCGTCAGGCCGCGGATGTAGTGGCGTTGCAGCAGGAGAAAGAGCACGAGGCACGGCGCCATCATCAGCGCGACGCCGGCCTGCACCGCTCCCCAGTCGATCGTGCCGAACTGGCCCGACCGGACGGCCGCCATCAGGACCGGCAGCGTGTATTTGTTCTGGTCGGTCAGCAGGATCAGC